>WBZM01000071.1_pt1 | contig 168859 bp, 157 predicted proteins | sample 5204271 | NCBI WGS metagenome assembly WBZM01 (sample SAMN12344346, study PRJNA552823) | activated sludge metagenome | biome: Activated sludge suspended growth; feature: Nitrification reactor; material: Wastewater; isolation source: activated sludge from nitrification reactor of wastewater... | reverse complement strand
GCTCAGCACGGCCAGCCTTCCCGCTTCCTTCACACTCATCAGCACCTGCACCTCGTACCCCTTCGTGTCCACAACAAGGGGACACTTCTATCTGGGGCAGAGGGGACATTACTGTTTGGGCGTCACACGGCGCAGCATGCCATGTTGCAGTGCGATAATGCGTGTTGCAGTCATCAGAGCAAACGGGTCAGCGCCGGCGGCAGAAGTGAGGCCGCCCATGGTGTCTGGCCTCAAGTCCTGAAGCGGCCTCACAAGGGCTGGCAAGGGGCACCCAAGGTTTTTCGTCAGAGAAATTCTCGAAAGGTTGAACGACATGGAAATCAGCAAAGCCGAACTGAAGTCGGCCGCCGTCGCGGCGTCCGCCGACACTTCCCAGGCCCCGCAGGAGCTGCGCGGCGCCGAAATCCTCATCAAGGCCCTGCAGGCCGAAGGCGTCAAATACGTCTGGGGTTACCCCGGCGGCGCCGTGCTGCACATCTACGACGCCTTCTACAAGCAGGACACCATCCAGCATGTGCTGGTGCGTCACGAGCAGGCGGCGGTGCACGCGGCCGACGGCTACGCGCGTGCCACCGGCGACGTCGGCGTGGCCCTGGTCACCTCCGGCCCCGGCGTGACCAATGCCGTCACCGGCATCGCCACCGCCTACATGGACTCGATCCCGATGGTGATCATCACCGGCCAGGTGCCGACGGCCGCCATCGGCCAGGACGCCTTCCAGGAATGCGACACCGTGGGCATCACGCGCCCCATCGTCAAGCACAACTTCCTGGTCAAGGACGTGCGCGACATGGCCGAGGTGATGAAGAAGGCCTTTCACATCGCGCGCTCCGGCCGGCCCGGCCCGGTGGTGGTGGACATCCCCAAGGACGTGTCGTTCGAGAAGACGGCCTACAAGGGCTATCCGCAGAGCGTTGAGATGCGCTCGTACAACCCGGTCAGGAAGGGCCACGGCGGTCAGATCCGCAAGGCGCTGCAACTGCTGCTGGCGGCCAGGCGGCCCTACATCTACACCGGCGGCGGCGTGCTGCTGGCCGACGCCTGCGCCGAGCTGCGCACGCTGGTCGATCTGCTCAATTGCCCGGTGACCCACACGCTGATGGGGCTGGGCGCGTTCCCGGCGTCGGACCGGCGCTTTCTGGGCATGCTGGGCATGCACGGCACCTGGGAAGCCAACAACGCCATGCAGCACTGCGACGTGCTGCTTGCCGTGGGCGCGCGCTTCGACGACCGCGTGATCGGCAACCCCAAGCATTTCGCGCAGAACGAGCGCAAGATCATCCACATCGACATCGACCCGTCGTCGATCTCCAAGCGCGTCAAGGTCGACGTGCCCATCGTCGGCGACGTCAAGGACGTGCTGACCGAGATGATCGGCATGATCCGCGAGGCCGGTGCGCGCCCCGATGAGGCCGCGCTGGCCGACTGGTGGAAGACGGTCGAGGGCTGGCGCGCGCGCGACTGCATGAAGTACGACCGCGCCAACACCGACGTCATCAAGCCGCAGAAGGTGATCGAAACCCTGTGGGAAATGACCCGCGGCGCGGACGCCTACATCACCTCCGACGTCGGCCAGCACCAGATGTGGGCGGCGCAGTACTACCGCTTCGACGAGCCGCGCCGCTGGATCAACTCGGGCGGCCTCGGCACCATGGGCGTGGGCATTCCCTACGCCATGGGCATCAAGCTGGCCCGGCCCGACAGCGAGGTGTACTGCGTGACCGGCGAAGGCTCGGTGCAGATGTGCATCCAGGAGCTGTCCACCTGCCTGCAGTACAACACGCCGATCAAGATCATCTCGCTCAACAACCGCTACCTGGGCATGGTGCGTCAGTGGCAGGAATTGCAGTACGCCGGCCGCTACAGCCACAGCTACATGGACGCGCTGCCGAACTTCGTCAAGCTGGCCGAAGCCTATGGCCACGTCGGCATGCTGATCGAGCGGCCGCAGGACGTCGAGCCCGCGCTGCGCGAGGCGCGCAAGCTCAAGGACCGCACGGTGTTCATGGACTTCCGCACCGATCCGACCGAGAACGTGTTCCCGATGGTGGAGCCCGGCAAGGGCATCACCGAAATGCTGCTGGGCTCGGAAGAGTTGTAAGAAAAACGGCTCTGGCGCAGACTGGATCAGCGCCAGCAGCTATCGTATTAATAGCAAGACGAATCTATTGTCCGCCAAGCCCGCGCATTACCGTGCGCGGGGGAGGGCGGCGAAAAGAGGAATCGACCCATGAAACACATCATTGCCGTACTGATCGAGAACGAAGCGGGCGCCCTGTCCCGTGTGGTGGGCCTGTTTTCGGCCCGGGGCTACAACATCGAGTCGCTCATCGTGGCGCCCACCGAAGACCCCAGCCTGTCGCGCATGACCATCCAGACGCGCGGCTCCGACGAGGTGATCGAGCAGATCACCAAGCATCTCAATCGCCTGATCGAAGTGGTCAAGGTGGTCGACCTGACCGAGGGCAGCTACATCGAGCGCGAGCACATGATGGTCAAGGTGCGCGCCGTCGGCAAGGAGCGCGAGGAAATCAAGCGCATGGCCGACATCTTCCGCGGCCGCATCATCGACGTCACCGACAAGAGCTACACCATCGAGCTCACCGGCGACCAGGGCAAGCACGACGCCTTCCTGAACGCGATCGACAAATCCGCCATCCTGGAGACCGTGCGCACCGGCGCCAGCGGCATCGGGCGTGGCGAACGACTGCTGAAGGTTTGAGGCCACAGCGCCCGCCCATCCTGCGCAAGCAGCTCTTTATTCCATAGCAAGCAAAGCATCAGAAGGAGAAACCCGTGAAAGTTTTCTACGACAAAGACTGTGACCTGAGCCTGATCAAGGGCAAGACCGTGGCCATCATCGGCTATGGCTCGCAGGGCCACGCCCACGCCCAGAACCTGAACGACAGCGGTGTCAAGGTGGTGGTCGGCCTGCGCAAGGGCGGCGCCAGCTGGGCCAAGGTCGAAAAGGCCGGCCTGAAGGTGATGGAGGTCAACGACGCCGTCAAGGCCGCCGACGTGGTGATGATCCTGCTGCCCGACGAGCAGATCGCCGAGGTGTACAGGAACAACGTCGAGCCCAACATCAAGTCCGGCGCCTCGCTGGCCTTTGCCCACGGCTTCAACGTGCACTACAACCAGGTGGTGCCGCGCGCCGACCTGGACGTGTGGATGGTGGCGCCCAAGGCCCCCGGCCACACCGTGCGCAACACCTACACCCAGGGCGGCGGCGTGCCGCACCTGGTGGCGGTGCACCAGGACAAGAGCGGCAAGGCGCGCGATCTGGCGCTGTCCTACGCCATGGCCAACGGCGGCGGCAAGGCCGGCATCATCGAGACCAACTTCAAGGAAGAGACCGAGACCGACCTGTTCGGCGAACAGGCCGTGCTGTGCGGCGGCACCGTCGAGCTGATCAAGATGGGCTACGAGACCCTGGTCGAGGCCGGCTACGCGCCCGAAATGGCCTACTTCGAGTGCCTGCACGAGCTCAAGCTGATCGTCGATCTGATCTATGAAGGCGGCATCGCCAACATGAACTACTCGATCAGCAACAACGCTGAATATGGCGAGTACGTGACCGGCCCCAAGGTCGTCAACGAAAGCTCGCGCCAGGCCATGCGCGAGGCGCTGCGCAACATCCAGAACGGCGACTACGCCAAGCAGTTCATCCTGGAAGGCCGCACCGCCTATCCCAGCATGACCGCGCGCCGCCGCAACATGTCCGAGCACAGCATCGAGGTGGTGGGCGCCAAGCTGCGCGCCATGATGCCGTGGATCGCCAAGAACAAGCTGGTCGATCAGACGCGCAACTGATCCTGACCACGGCGGTGGGCCGCTGGCGCGCTGCCTGCGGGCGCGAGCCACGGCCGTACTTGGGCGGCTCGCGCGTGCCACCCGTCCCCCGAGGCCACGCCCCGCGTGGCCTTTTTTGTGCCCGAGTCGTTACACTGCACGGCAGCGGCGGCCCCGTCGGGGCTGCCGCCATACTATGAATTTCATAGCTGCTCGCGCTGTCTGCGGGCGGCATGAGCTGCAATCTGATGCCTGACCACGAGTTTTCGACCCCACGGCCACCGGACGACCTGCCGCCACCCCGGCGCCGCAAGGGCATCTATGTGCTGCCCAACATGATCACGCTGGCGGCGCTGTTCGGTGGCTTCTACGCCATCGTCATGGCCATGCACGGGCAGTTTGCCGCCGCCGCCACCGGCATCTTCGCCGCCATGGTGCTCGACAGCCTGGACGGCCGCGTGGCGCGCATGACGCACACCCAAAGCGCCTTCGGCGAGCAGATGGATTCGCTGTCGGACATGGTCAGCTTCGGTGCCGCGCCGGCGCTGGTGGCCTACATGTGGGCCCTGCAGCCGCTGGGCAAGGCCGGCTGGTTCGCTGCCTTCGTCTACTGCGCCTGCGCGGCGCTGCGGCTGGCGCGCTTCAACGTCAACACCGGCGTGGTCGACAAGCGCTACTTCCAGGGCCTGCCCTCGCCGGCGGCGGCGGCGCTGGTGGCGGGCTTCATATGGCTGACCAGCACCATGATCGAGGCGCAGCGCGAGGTGCCGCTGTTTCGTGCCCTGATCTCGGCGCTCGGCGGCGCGCGCGTGGCGCGTGGCGACTTTTCCTGGCTGCTGTTCGCCATCACGCTGTTCGCCGGGCTCACCATGGTCACCAACACCCCCTACTACAGCTTCAAGGACCTGCGCGGGCGGCGCAGCGTGCCCTTCGTCATGCTGGTGCTGGCGGCGCTGCTGATCGCCGTCATCAGCATCGAGCCGGCCACCATGCTGTTTCTGGTGTTCGTCGGCTATGCGCTGTCGGGCTACGTGGTGTATGTGTGGCGCAAGGCCAAGGGCGAGCACGCCAGCATCGTCAGCACCTCCACCGACGAGCCTGACGAACGCGGGCTGCACCATGACTGAGCGCGCTCGGTGAAATCACCGATGCACACGCCAGCCAAGCCATGTGCTACAGTTACCGTTCCATGAACAAGTCGCTGGCGCTACGACTGGCAACGCCGAACGGGCGGGGACGGTAGCGCGCGCAACTTTTTCCTGTAAAGGCCCGTTTGCACCCGCAGCGGGCCTTTTTGTTTGCTCAAGACGTTTTTCGCTGGCGGGAATCCCAAGCTTCATTTTTCCGGAGAACAGCCCATGACCGACCGACTCATCATCTTCGACACCACCTTGCGCGACGGCGAACAATCGCCCGGCGCCAGCATGACCAAGGACGAAAAGCTGCGCATCGCACGCCAGCTCGAGCGCCTGCGGGTGGACGTGATCGAGGCCGGCTTTGCCGCCAGCAGCAACGGCGACTTCGAGTGCGTCAAGGCGATCGCCGAGGTGATCAAGGACTCCACCGTGTGCTCGCTCTCGCGCGCCAACGACCGCGACATCGCGCGCGCCGCCGAGGCGCTGCAGGGCGCCGCGCGCGGGCGCATCCACACCTTCATCGCCACCAGTCCGCTGCACATGGAGAAAAAGCTGCGCATGACGCCCGACGAGGTGTTCGAGCAGGCACGCCTTGCGGTGCGCTTTGCGCGCAACCTGCGCGACGACATCGAGTTCAGCGCCGAGGACGGCTACCGCAGCGACATCGACTTTCTGGCCCGCGTGTGTGAGACGGTGATCAAGGAAGGCGCCACCACCATCAACATCCCGGACACCGTGGGCTACGCCATTCCCGAGCTGTACGGCCACTTCATCAAGACCCTGCGCGAGAAAGTGCCCAACAGCGACCAGGCGATCTGGAGCGTGCACTGCCACAACGACCTGGGCATGGCGGTCGCCAACAGCCTGGCGGGCGTCAAGCTCGGCGGCGCGCGCCAGGTCGAATGCACCATCAACGGCCTGGGCGAGCGCGCCGGCAACTGCTCGCTCGAAGAGGTGGTGATGGCGGTCAAGACGCGGCGCGATCACTTTGGGCTGGACGTCGGCATCGACACCAGCCAGATCGTGCCGGCCAGCCGCATGGTCAGCCACACCACCGGCTTCGTGGTGCAGCCCAACAAGGCGGTGGTGGGGGCCAACGCCTTTGCGCACGCCAGCGGCATCCATCAGGACGGCGTGCTGAAGGCGCGCGACACCTACGAGATCATGCGCGCCGAAGACGTGGGCTGGAGCGCCAACAAGATCGTGCTGGGCAAGCTGTCGGGCCGCACCGCGTTCAAGCAGCGCCTGCAGGAGCTCGGCGTGGTGCTCGAATCGGAGGGCGAAGTCATGGCCGCCTTCGCCAAGTTCAAGGATCTGGCCGACCGCAAGAGCGAGATCTTCGACGAGGACATTCTGGCCCTGGTCAGTGACGAAAGCGTGACCGCCGAGAAAGAGCAGTACGGCTTCATCTCGCTGGCCCAGCGCAGCGAAACCGGCGAGACCCCGCATGCCGAGATCGTGTTCACCATCGACGGCCGCGAGGTGCGCGGTGTGTCCGACGGCAACGGCCCGGTGGACGCCTCGCTGAAGGCGATCGAAAGCCAGGTGTCGAGCGGCGCCGAGATGGTGCTCTACTCGGTCAACGCCATCAGCGGCAACACCGAAAGCCAGGGCGAGGTCACCGTGCGTCTGCAAAACAGCGGCCGCATTGTCAACGGCGTGGGTGCCGACCCCGATATCGTGGTCGCCTCGGCCAAGGCTTATCTGAGTGCCCTCAATAAGTTACACAGCAAAGCTGACCGAGTTGCTGCGCAAGGCTAGGGTTATCCCCAGGAAATCCTTCGCAGAATGAGGAATGACTCGCAAGTCGATGATATTGCGCTCCTTTTTTCACTTCTGTACACTTGCGCCGCAAACCGGACAGGCATTGAGGAAGCGTGATGGCGGCAGCGGCGACAGGCAGGCGGGTGGTTTTTCTGACGAAGCATTTCTTCGTACTGGGTATCGCTGCCCTGCTGAGCCTGTCGGCGCTGTCCACGGCATCGGCGGCACCGGCCAAGAAGAGCGTCAAAGCCGCCGTGGCGCACAAGTCCGCCAGCGCGCCCGCCGCCCGCAGCGGCCGGCCAGCCTTGGCGCGACAGGGGCGTGAAACGCGACGCACCGCCGCCCAGCCGTCGGGTCGCACCACGGCGCGCGACACGCGCGGCGCCCGTCTGACGCTGGCCAGGCAGGAATCCCGTCGCACCAGTGGCCTGAGCGCGCGCCAGACGCGCCTGTCCCTGCGCGGCGCCAGCACATCGCAGGTCGTGCAGGCGCGGGCGCCGCGCCTGTCCTTCGGCCAGATGGCCGGCCTGCACGCGGTGGACGACCCGCTGGATCTGAAGTCCAGCGTGGCCCTGGTGCTCGACCAGGACACGCAGGAGGTGCTGCTGAGCAAAAACGATCACGCGGTGCTGCCGATCGCTTCGCTGACCAAGCTGATGACGGGCCTGGTGGTGGCCGATGCCCGCCTGCCGCTGGACGAGCTGGTCACCATCACCGAGGAAGACATCGACACCGAGAAGGGCAGCCGCTCGCGCCTGGCCGTGGGCACCCAGCTCACGCGCGGCGAGCTGATGCACCTGGCGCTGATGTCCAGCGAAAATCGCGCCGCTCATGCGCTGGGCCGCACCTATCCGGGCGGCCTGCAGCGTTTCGTGGGCCTGATGAACGCCCGCGCCCTGATGCTGGGCATGAAGGACACGCGCTACGTCGAGCCGACCGGCCTGTCCAGCGGCAACCGTTCCACCGCGCACGATCTGGCCACCCTGGTGGCCGCCGCCGCGCGCGAGCCGCTGCTGCGCCAGCTGTCCACCTCCACCGGCTACGAAGTCGCGGTGGGCAGTCGTCTGGTGCAGTACAACAACACCAACCGCCTGGTGCACGACCCGGAGTGGCAGATCGGCCTGCAGAAGACCGGCTACATCTCGGAAGCCGGTCAGTGCCTGGTGATGCAGGCGAGGGTGGCGGGCCGCAAGCTGATCATGGTGTTTCTCGATTCCAGCGGCAAGCACAGCCGTCTGGCCGACGCTGAACGCGTGCGGCGCTGGGTCGAGGTGCAGCGACCGGCCAACACCGTGGCGGGCAGCCCGAACGCCGTCTGATAGAAACTCGCGTTCAAATTGACAGATGAGCAGTGACCTCGCTGCGCTTGGATGACCCATGGGTTTTGGGTCATGCGGGGGCAGCCGGTGTCATGGGGCATGGTTCTGTAGGCTAGGTCGTCTGGGCGCGTCGTTCGTGCGCGCCGCCGGCATGCGCGTGGCCTGACGGACTTTGGCGCCGCCGCCCGATCGCTACAAGTTTGATAGCTTTCGGCGCAAGCCGGGCGGGCGCTGGCGCATGTTTTTGTTCTGATGGGGTGCTTTTCAGCGGCGTTCGTCAAAACCCAGCGCCGCCGAAATCTGCTGCGCCGTCTGTTTGAGCTTGGGCAGCCAGGCGTCGTCCAGCCGGTCGGCCGGGGCCGAGATCGACAGCCCCGCCACCAGCTTGCCCTGGTCGTCGTAGATGCCGGCGGCCATGCAGCGCACGCCCAGCTCCAGCTCTTCGTTGTCGCGCGCCACGCCGGCATGGCGGGCGCCGATCAGCTCGCGCTCGAGGGCCGGCAACTGGGTGATGCTGTTGCGGGTGTGACCGGCCAGGCCGGTGCGCGTGGCGTAGGCGCGCACGCGCTGGGGATCGTCAGACGCCAGAAACAGCTTGCCGGTGGACGTCAGGTGCAGCGGCGCCCGCCCGCCGATGGCGCGCACCACCTGCATGCCCGAGCGTTCGCTGTAGGCGCGCTCGATGTAGACGATTTCGTCGCCCTGGCGCACGCTCAGATTGACCGGTTGCTGGATCAGCCGGTGCAGCTCACGCATCGGCGCCAGCGCGGCGTCGCGCACGTTCAGGCGCGCCTTGACCAGGTTGCCCAGCTCCAGCAGCCGCATGCCCAGGCGGTAGCTGCCGGCCTCCGGCCGGTCGACGAAGCGACCGATGGTCAGGTCGTTGAGGATGCGGTGCGTGGTGGAGGGGTGCAGCCCGGTCTGCTCGCTGATGTCCTTGAGCGACATCGGCTCCTCGCGCGAAGCAAGCACGTCGATGAGCGCGAACATGCGCTCGATCACCTGGATGGTCGGCGTCTGGTGGGCGTCGGGTCTGGGGCGGCGCATGGGCGTCAGGCGGGTCGGGGGGCACGTTGCCACTGGCCGTGTTCCAGGCGTTCCAGCGGCTGAAAGCGGGCCTTGTACATCATCTTGCGGCTGCCTTCGATCCAGTAGCCCAGGTACACATGGGGCAAGCCCAGCCGGATGGCCTGCTCGATCTGCCACAGCACGGCATAGGTGCCGTAGCTGGCGCGCGGATCGGGGTCGTAGAAAGTGTAGACGGCCGACAGGCCGTCGCCCAGCACATCGACGATGGCCACCATCCGCAGGGCGCCCGGCGCGCCGTCGCGGTCCGGGTCGCGAAACTCCACCAGGCGGGAGTTGACGTTGCTTTGCAGCAGGAACTGGGTGTACTGGTCGACGCTGTCGTGGTCCATGCCGCCACCGGTGTGGCGCCCGGCCTGATAGCGCAGGTACAGGCGGTAGTGCTCGGGCACATAGCCGAGCTTGAGCACGCGCACCTGCAGGTCGCGGTGGCGTGCGCGGGCCCGGCGCTGACTGCGGTCGGGCCGGAATTCACCTGCCCGCACGCGCACCGGAACACAGGCGTTGCAACCGTCGCAGTAGGGGCGGTAGGTGAACAGTCCGCTGCGCCGAAAACCCCGCTGCACCAGACCGGAGTAGGTGTCGTTGTTGATCAGGTGGTTGGGGGTGGCGACCTGAGAGCGTGCCTGCCGGCCCGGCAGATAGCTGCACGGGTAGGGCGCCGTGGCGTAGAACTGCAGGGCCTGAAGCGGAAGATCCTTGAGGTGCGTCACCGGTCTGCGGTCAGCGGGGCTGGGGGCAGCAATGCGTCCCAGTATACGGGCTCGAACCGCCACGCCGGGGCCGGTTCATGCACCAGGCGCCGCACCGCGTCGGCGAAGGCGGCGCGCGGCATTTCGGCCGCGCCCATGAAGGCCAGATGGCGCGTGTTCTGCTGGCAGTCGATCAGCGGCAGGCCCTGGGCGCGGCACAGGGCGATCAGCGCCGCCAGGGCGATCTTGGAGCCGTCGGTGACCTGGGTGAACATGGATTCGCCGAACACCGCGCGACCGATCGTCACCCCGTACAGGCCGGCGCGCAGCTCTCCGTCGATCCAGGTCTCGACACTGAAGGCGTGGCCGGCGCGGTGCAGTGCGCCGTAGGCGTGTCGGATCTGCGGCCCGATCCAGGTGCCCGATTGGCCCTGGCGCGTGGCGCCGGCGCAGGCCGCGATGACGGCGTCGAAGGCGCTGTTGATGCGGATCTCGCAGCCCGCGCTGGCGCGAAAGCGCTGCACCACCCGGCGCAGCGAACGGTGCAGGCGAAACCGATCCACCGCCAGCACCATGCGCGGGTCGGGGCTCCACCACAGGATCGGCTCGCCTTCGCTGAACCAGGGAAAGATGGTGGCCGCGTACGCCGCCAGCAGGCTGGGCACGTCCAGCGCGCCGCCCACGGCGACCAGACCGGGCGCCGGCGAATGGGCCGGCCAGGCCTGCGACAGCGGCGGAAACGGGTCGCCCGGCTTCAGCTGCGTCAGCGGGGGCCAGGCGTTCATCAGGCGATATCGAAGTCGTGCACGCCGAATTGCCCGCGCCGGCGGTCGGCGAAGAAGCACTCCAGCGTGCGGCGCACGGCCGTGAAGGCCAGCTCGTCCCACGGAACCTCATCTTCGGTGAACAGGTGCACCTGGGCCGACTCGGGGCCGGGGTCGAAATGCTCGCTCAGCAGCCGCGCCAGATAGAACACGTGCACCTGGCCGATGCGTGGAATGCTCATGGCGCTGAAGAAGGGGCCCATCTCGATCTGGGCCCCGGCCTCTTCGGCGGTCTCGCGCGCGGCCCCCTGCGCCATGCTTTCGTCCAACTCCATGAAGCCGGCCGGCAGGGTCCATTTGCCCCAGCGCGGCTCGATGGCGCGCTGGCACAGCAGCACCCGCTCGCCCAGGTAGGGCACGGTGCCCACCACCAGCAGTGGGTTGACGTAATGAATGGTGCCGCAGGCCGGGCACACGGCACGCTCGCGCGTGTCGCCGTCGTCGGGAATGCGGTATTGCACCGGCGTGCCGCACTGGCGGCAATGCTTGATCGGAGGGCGCAGCATGGCGCACGCAGTGTAGTTCCAAGCCAGACGCGGTGGCGTGGCGGTCGCTCGCTACACTGAGAAGGTGAGAACGAACCCCTCATGCCCGCTTTGACCGCTCCAACACACCCGCTCGGCGTTGCACATGCTCGCCGTGGCTCGGGCTGCGGCTGCGCTTTGCGCCTTGATCGGTTGCGTTGGGACGCTCCTCTCGGGCACCCGGCTGACCTTCCCACCTTCTGACCGCTCATGTCAGACCGCTTTGCCTTCGAGCGGGCGCCGGGCCATCTGATCCGGCGCGCGCACCAGATCGCCGTGGCCGTGTTCACCGAAGAGGTCGGCGCGCACGGCGTCACGCCGGTGCAGTTCGCCATCCTCAATGCGCTGATGCAGCAGCCCGGTGTGGACCAGGTCACACTGGCGCAGCGGGTGGCGTTCGACGCCGCCACCATCGGCTCGGTGATAGGCCGGCTGGAGAAAAAGGGCTGGCTGCGACGCCAGGCCGACGCGGCCGACCGGCGGCGCCGGCTGCTGTGGCTGACCGCCGAGGGCGAGCGCGCCGCCCTCGCCATGATCCCCTCGGTGGGGCAGGTGCAGCAGCGCCTCCTGCAGGGGCTGGACCATGCCGAGCGGCAGCAATTGCTTGCACTTCTGGACAAGCTGGTGAGGCATCATCCCCGCAGCCTGTCGGGCTGAGCGGGTGCTGCGCCCGCCGTGGCCACGCCAGGGTGCAGAAAGGAGTGCTGTTCATGACCCGTCGCATCGTTGTTCCCTGTCGTGGCGCCGTGGTGGCCGTCACCGCCGGTGCCCTGTGGCTGGCCGGCTGTGCCGGCATGACGGAAACCCAGCGCAGCACCGCCATCGGCGCCGGCGTCGGCGCGGTGGCCGGCGGTGTGATCGGCCATGGGCGCGGCGCCGTCATCGGTGCCGGGGTGGGCGCGCTGGGGGGCTACGCCTGGTCCCGCTACATGGAAGGCAAGCGCCAGCAGATGCAGCAGGCCACCGCCGGCACCGGGGTGGAGGTGACGCAGACGCCGGACAACCAGCTCAAGCTGCACATCCCGAACGACCTTTCGTTCGACACCAACCGTGCCGACCTGCAACCGCGCCTGCGGCCCATACTCGACCAGTTTGCGCAGGGCCTGGGCCAGCAGCCTGGCCTGGAGGTGTTCATCGTCGGCCATGCCGACGCCAGCGGCACCGACGCCATCAACGACCCGCTGTCGCTGGCGCGCGCCAACAGCGTGCGCGACTACCTGCTCTCGCGCGGCGTGGACGCACGCTCGATGGCCACCGAAGGCCGCGGCTCGCGCGAGCCGCTGGCCAGCAACGACTCGCCCGCCGGCCGGGCGCGCAACCGCCGGGTCGAGATCTTCCTGGCCGAGCGCGCCAGCGTGGCCGCGGCGCCGCCCGCCGCGCCGCCACCGGCCTACAGCACCCCGGTCGGCCAGCCGGTGCGCTGAGGCCCTGCGGGCTGGCGGCGCTATAGTCGTTCGGCATGAAGCTCTACAACTACTTCCGCTCGTCCGCGTCCTTCAGGGTGCGCATCGCACTGCACCTGAAGGGTCTGGCCTACGACTACCTGCCGATTCACCTTGCCAAAGGTGAGCAAAGGCAGCCCGCCTTCGCCGCCGTGACCGCCGAAGGCCTGGTGCCGGTGCTGCAGACCGATGACGAGCACCGGCTGACGCAGTCGATGGCGATCATCGAATACCTGGACGAAACCCACCCCCAGCCACCGCTGCTGCCGGCCGACGCGCTGGGCCGCGCCCGGGTGCGCGCGCTGGCACAGATCGTCGCCTGCGAGATCCATCCGCTCAACAACCTGCGCGTGCTCAAGTACCTGGTGCACGACCTGAAGGCCAGCGAGGACGCCAAGAACGCCTGGTACCGCCACTGGGTGCGCCTGGGCCTGCAGGCCTACGAAGGCCAGCTGGCCACGCAAACCGGGCGCTACAGCCACGGCGACACGCCGACGCTGGCCGACTGCTGCCTGGTGCCGCAGATCTTCAACGCCCGGCGCTTCGACTGCGACTTGAGCGGACTGCCGCGCACCATGGCCGTGTTCGACGCCTGCATGCAGCTGCAGGCGTTCCAGAACGCCCAGCCTTCGGCCTGCCCCGACGCCGAGGCCTGATGCCGGCCGGTCTGCCCGCCGCCGCCGGCCCCTGGCTGATCCCCGACTGGCCGCTGCCGCCCGGCGTGCGGGCGCTGTTCACCCTGCGTGGGCAAAGCGCCGCCGACGGCGCGTCCGACCCGCCCTGGGCGCATCTGAACCTGGGCGAGCATGTGGGCGACGCCACGGCCGCGGTGGCGGCCAACCGGGCCCGCCTGCGCGCCGCCCTGGGCGCGCGGCCGGTGTTCATGCACCAGGTGCACGGCACCCACGTGCTGACCCTGACACCCGACTGCGGCGATGGCACCAGCGCCGATGCGGCCGTCACCGACCAGCCGGGCCTGGCCTGCACCGTCATGGTGGCCGACTGCCTGCCGGTGCTGCTGACCGACACCCGGGGCAGGGCAGTGGCCGCGGCGCACGCCGGTTGGCGCGGGCTGGCGGCCGGGGTGCTGGAGCAGACCTTCAAGCGTTTGAAGGCCCTGGCGCTTGACCAGCAAGCGCCACCAGCTATCAAAATGGAAGCGGATGAATGGCTGGCCTGGCTCGGCCCCTGCATCGGCCCGACCGCTTTCGAGGTGGGCGCGGAGGTGCACGCCGCCTTTCTCGCCGGCGACGCCGGTGCCGGCTCCTGCTTCCGCCCGCGACCGGACGGCAAATTCCTGGCCGATCTGGCGGCACTGGCGCGGCGCCGGCTGGCGGCACTGGGCGTGACGCGGGTGTACGGCAACGACGGCGGCCCCGCCTGGTGCACCGTGGGACAGCCGGCGCGCTACCACTCGTACCGGCGCGACGAGCGCGCCCTGGGCGGCAGCGGCCGCATGGCGGCCTGCATCTGGCGCGTGTGACGCGGCCCTGCGTACCCGTCCGGCCAGGCCTGCGCTTTGCCGAACACCATGGCCCGCAGCCAATGGCCGGCGTATATTGGCGGCGTGTCAGGGTGGCGTTACGTTCCTGACGCATACTGACGGCAGGCTTGGTCAGGCGCCCCACCACAAAGGAGACTTCATGAACCCGTCCAACAACCCCTGGCAGGCGATGTCCGCCGGATTCCCCGAGAGCATGGTTGGCGCGGCATTCGGGCAGGGTTTTGCCGAAACCTGGATGAAGGCGTTTCAGCATTTCCAGAACATGGACCTGGGCAAGGGCGCCGGCGAGGCGCCGTCGATCGACGTGCCGCAGCTCAAGTTCTCGCCCGAGGCGCTGGCCAAACTGCAGCAGGACTACGTGGCCGAGGCCGCCCAGCTGTGGAACCAGACCCTGCAGGCCAACCCGCCGCTCAAGGACAAGCGTTTTGCCGGCGAGGCCTGGGCGTCCAACCCGCTGGCCTCGTTCACGGCCGCCGTGTACCTGCTCAACGCCCGTACCCTGCTGGCCATGGCCGATGCGGTGGAAGGCGATGCCAAGGCCAGAAACCGCGTGCGCTTCGCGGTCGAGCAGTGGATGGCCGCCGCCGCGCCCAGCAACTTCCTGGCCTTCAACCCCGACGCCCAGCGCCTGGCCATCGACACCCATGGCGCCAGCCTGGCCAAGGGTGTGGCCAACATGCTGCAGGACATGAAGCAGGGCCATGTGTCGATGACCGACGAAAGCGTGTTCCAGGTCGGCAAGAACGTGGCCACCACCGAAGGCGCGGTGGTGTTCGAGAACGATCTGTTCCAGCTCATCGAATACAAGCCGCTGACCGACAAGGTGCATGAAAAGCCCTTCCTTCTGGTGCCGCCCTGCATCAACAAGTTCTACATCCTCGATCTGCAGCCCACCAACTCCTTCATCCGCTACGCCGTCAGCCAGGGCATGCGCACCTTCGTGGTCAGCTGGCGCAACCCCGACGAGTCGCTGGCCACCGCCACCTGGGACGACTACATCGAGCGCGCCATCATCCAGGCCATCCGCACGGTGCAGGACATCAGTGGTGCCAGGCAGATCAACGCGCTGGGCTTTTGCGTCGGCGGCACCATGCTGACCACGGGGCTGGCCGTGCTGGCCGCGCGCGGCGAAAAGCCGGTCTCGGCCGCCACCTTGCTGACCACGCTGATCGACTTCACCGACACCGGCATCCTGGACGTCTTCATCGACGAGCAGATGGTGCGCTACCGCGAGATGCAGATGGGCAAGGGCGGGCTGATGAAGGGGCAGGACATGGCCAGCACCTTCAGCTTTCTGCGGCCCAACGATCTGGTCTGGAACTACGTGGTCGGCAACTACCTGAAGGGCGAGACGCCGCCGCCGTTCGACCTGCTGTACTGGAACAGCGACTCCACCAACCTGCCCGGCCCGTTCTACGCCTGGTACCTGCGCAACACCTACCTCGAAAACAACCTGGTCAAACCCGGCAAGGCCACCGTCTGCGGCGAGAAGATCGACCTGCGCAAGCTCGACATACCGTTTTACCTGTACGGCTCGCGTGAAGACCATATCGTGCCGATCGGCGGCGCCTACGGCAGCACCCAGGCGCTGCCGGGCAAGAAGCGCTTCGTCATGGGCTCGTCGGGCCACATCGCCGGCGTCATCAACCCGCCGGCGGCCAGAAAGCGCAGCCACTGGCGGCGCGACGACGGCAAGTTCCCGAAAGACGTCAACGACTGGATCGCCGGCGCCACCGAGCACCCCGGCAGCTGGTGGGACGACTGGGCCGACTGGCTCAAGAGCCACGCCGGCAAGCAGATCGCCGCGCCCAAGACCTACGGTCGCGGCACGGCCTACCGCGCCATCGAGCCGGCCCCCGGCCGATACGTCAAGGTCAAGGCCTGAGCGGGCTCGTCGAAGCATCCCGATTATCAACCCCATCGGGCTACAGCGCCCGTCCAGCAAGCGCAAGCAGCTATAAACAGGAGAGCAATCGCATGGAAGACATCGTCATCGTTTCAGCCGCCCGCACCGCCGTGGGCAAGTTCGGCGGCTCGCTGGCCAAGGTGCCGGCCACCGAGCTGGGCAGCATCGCCATCCGGGCCGCGCTGGAGCGCGCCAAGGTGGGCCTGGACCAGGTCGGTGAAGTCATCCTGGGGCAGGTGCTGGCCGCCGGCTGCGGCCAGAACCCGGCGCGTCAGGCCCTGATGAAGGCCGGCATCGCCAAGGAAACACCGGCCATGACCATCAACGCCGTCTGCGGCTCGGGCCTCAAGAGCGTGATGCTGGCCGCGCAGGCCGTGGCCACCGGCGACAGCGAAATCGTGGTGGCCGGCGGCCAGGAAAACATGAGCGCCAGCCCGCACGTGCTGCTGGGCAGCCGCGACGGTCAGCGCATGGGCGACTGGAAGATGATCGACTCGATGATCGTCGACGGCCTGTGGGACGTCTACAACCAGTACCACATGGGCATCACGGCCGAGAACGTCGCTCGGCAGGAAGGCATCACGCGCGACATGCAGGACGCGCTGGCCCTGGCCAGCCAGCAGAAGGCCGCCGCCGCCCAGGCCGCCGGCAAGTTCAAGGACGAGATCGTGCCGGTCAGCATCCCGCAGCGCAAGGGCGACCCGGTGGTGTTCGCCACCGACGAGTACATCAACACCAAGACCAGCGCCGAGGCCCTGGCCGGCCTGCGTCCGGCCTTCGACAAGGCCGGCAGCGTGACGGCCGGCAACGCCAGCGGCATCAACGACGGCGCCGCCGCGGTGGTGGTGATGAGCGCCCGCAAGGCGGCGGCCCTGGGCCTCAAGCCGCTGGCGCGCATCGCCAGCTATGCCACCAGCGGCCTCGATCCGGCCACCATGGGCCTGGGGCCGGTGCCGGCCTCGCAGAAGGCGCTGCAGCGTGCCGGCTGGAAGGTGGGCGACGTCGACCTGTTCGAGCTCAACGAAGCCTTTGCCGCCCAGGCCTGCGCCGTCAACAAGCTGCTGGGCGCCGATCCGACCAAGGTCAACGTCAATGGCGGCGCCATCGCCATCGGCCACCCGATCGGTGCCAGCGGCTGCCGCATCCTGGTGACGCTGCTGCACGAAATGCAGCGCAGCGGCGCCAAGAAGGGGCTGGCTGGCCTGTGCATCGGCGGCGGCATGGGCGTGGCGATGGCGCTGGAGCGCGCCTGAGCCTGCAGGCGGCGCGGGCGGCTGGCGTAAACCCTGGGGTCCCGCCGCCTGCGCTTTGAGTTAGATTCGCTGTTGTCGGCGCAGGATATACGCAGGCAGCTATTATTTTCATAGTCCCTTGAGGAGACATTCCATGAGTCAGAAAGTAGCATACGTCACCGGCGGCATGGGTGGCATCGGTACCGCCATCTGCCATCGCCTGCACAGGGCCGGCTTCAAGGTCATCGCCGGCTGCGGCCCCACGCGCGACTACCAGAAGTGGCTGGACGAGCAGAAGGCGCTGGGCTTCACCTTCCACGCCAGCGTCGGCAACGTCAGCGACTGGCAGTCCACCACCGACGCCTTCACCAAGGCCAAGGCCGAGCACGGCCCGATCGACGTGCTGGTCAACAACGCCGGCATCACGCGCGACCGCATGTTCCTCAAGATGACGCGCGAGGACTGGGACGCGGTGATCGACACCAACCTCAACAGCATGTTCAACGTCACCAAGCAGGTGGTGCCCGACATGGTCGAGCGCGGCTGGGGTCGCATCATCCAGATCAGCTCGGTCAACGGCGAAAAAGGCCAGGCCGGCCAGACCAACTACTCGGCCGCCAAGGCCGGCATGCACGGCTTCACCATGGCGCTGGCGCAGGAGCTGGCGAGCAAAGGCGTCACCGTCAACACCGTCAGCCCCGGCTACATCGGCACCGACATGGTGCGCGCCATCAAGCCCGAGGTGCTGGAAAAGATCGTCGCCACCATTCCGGTCAAGCGCCTGGGCACGCCGGAAGAAATTGGCTCCATCGTGGCCTGGCTGGCGGGCGAGGACTCGGGCTTCACCACCGGCGCCGACTTCTCCTGCAACGGTGGTCTGCACATGGGTTGATGACCGCGCGCGGCGCGCTCGACCCACCCCGCTGCGGCGGGGTTTTTTGTGTCTGGTAGGGCGGTCTCGGGCCATCCGACGCCGAACCACCGGGGGGCACCGCGTGGCAGGCCGCGCCCGGAGCGCTCGGGCACCGTACCGGCCCGGCGGGGATAATCGCCCTCCCATGCCTGAAGCCGTTTCGCCCTGGCGCCTGTCGGTCGCCCCGATGCTCGACTGGACCGACAAGCACTGCCGCTTTCTGCACCGCCTGCTCAGTCGCCGCACGCGCCTGTACACCGAGATGGTGACCACCGGCGCCCTGCTGCACGGCGCCGAGCGGCGCCACCTGCGCTTTGACGCCGTCGAGCACCCGCTGGCGCTGCAGCTGGGTGGCAGCGAAGCGGCCGATCTGGCCGCCTGCGCCCGCATCGGTGCGCGCTGGGGCTATGACGAGATCAACCTGAACTGCGGCTGCCCCAGCGAACGGGTGCAGCGCGGCGCCTTCGGTGCCTGCCTGATGGCCGAGCCGCAGCTGGTGGCCGACGGCGTCAAGGCCATGGTCGATGCCGTCGACGTGCCGGTCTCCGTCAAGCACCGCATCGGCATCGACCGCGAGGAGAGCTACGACTTCGTGCGCGACTTCGTCGGCACGGTGGCCGAGGCCGGCTGCCGCGTCTTCATCGTGCATGCGCGCAACGCCTGGCTGCAAGGCCTGAGCCCGAAGGAAAACCGCGAAATCCCGCCGTTGCGCCATGCCCTGGTGTATCGGCTCAAGCGCGACTTCCCGCAGCTCACCATCGTGCTCAACGGCGGCGTCACCAGCGACGCGCAGATCACCGAACATCTGCAGCACGTCGATGGCGTGATGCTGGGCCGCGAGGCCTACCACCACCCCTGGATGATGAGCCGCTGGGACGCCGAATTTCTGGGCGGTGCCGCCTGCGCGCTGACGCAGGACGAGGTCGAGGCCGAGATGGTCGCCTACATGGCGCGCGAACTGGCCGAGGACGGCACGCCCTGGTCGGCCATCGCGCGCCACATGCTGGGCCTGCACCATGGCCGGCGCGGCGCCCGCCTGTGGCGCCAGGTGTGGAGCGACCACCGTCTGAAGGCACGGCCGGCGGCCGAGGTGGCGGCGCTGGCCCGGTCGCATCTGGCGGCCGGGGCACACGCAGGGCAGGGCGCCGTGGCGGGCGCCTGACGGCACCTGGCTCGTTCGCCCTTCGCTGTGGCAGCCGACCCTAGAAACGGCAGTTGACCGCTGGTCAACTTCGGGCAGACCGCATCGATGCGGGGTCTGGCGGCTGCGATGGCCTTCACCTCCTGGGTGAGCACGCTGCGCACCCGCCCGCACCGCGCTCGGCGCGCCATGCGGCGTTGCTTCTTCTTGCGCGCAGGAGCCCGCGGCGTCGTCGCGTCTTGCCTGGCACGCCGATCACGGCACGGGCGGGCGCGTCCAACTGCCGTGTCTGGGCCAAGCGATGGCAGCGGGCTCGTGCGGCGCGCTGCGATACAGCATCCTGTTGATGGTGTTTCGGGCTTCTGGCGGCTGCCCAGACTGCGCAAGCAGCTACCGTATTGATAGCATCGGGTTCCCGGTCAGCCTGGTGACCGTTGCAGCACCCGCACCGTAGTCCAGCGGGCGCTGGCTCTGCGTCGGCGCATCAGCGATCGGCCCGCCAGCCCTGCACCAGCGCGCCCAGCGCCATGCCCGCCACCGCCCACAGCAGGCTTAAGTTGCCGGCGCCCAGGCCGGCGATGGCCGGGCCGGGGCACACACCGGTCAGACCCCAGCCGACGCCGAACAGCGCCGCGCCGCGCAGTGTGTCGCGGTTCCAGCTGCTCGGGTGCACGCCGAAACTGCCGCCCAGCAGCGGCCGCTGCAGCAGGCGCGGCAGCAGCTTGTAGGCCAGCAGCGTCACCGCGACGCCGCCGCCCATCACCAGCGCCAGGCCCAGGTCGCGCCCCTGCAAAAACGCCAGCACCACCTCGGGCCGGATCATGGAAGACAGCGCCAGCCCGAAGCCGAACAGCGCGCCCGCGGCCAGCGTGGCCAGTCCCTTGGCGAAGCTCATACGATCCACCTCGTCACCAGATTGGCCGTGATGATGGCTGTGCCCATGAAGGTCAGCACCGCCAGCGCCGACGGCCACTGCAGCGAACCCAGCCCGCAGATGCCATGGCCCGAGGTGCAGCCATTGCCCAGCCGCGCCCCGTAGCCCGCCACAAAACCGCCCGCCAGCAGCAGCCACCAGGGCACCTGCGTGCCTTCGGCCACGCCGGCGCCGCGCCACAGCCACCAGGCCAAAGCGCCAGCGATCAGTCCCAGCGCATACAGCAGCCGCCAGCCGCGCGTGTCCACCAGCCGCGCCTGCTGAAAGAACGGCCGCCGCACGACATACGACCAGGTGCTGGAAAACACCGTGCTCATGCCGCCGATGCGGCCGGTGAAAAGAAACAGCAGCGCCACGCCGGCGCCCAGACACAGGCCGCCCAGCAGGTAGTGCTGCCAACCCATGGGAAAAGGCGTTTGCAGGATGCTCATGCGGTCATCGTAGCAATCCGTTGCGGTAGCTGCCCATGGTGGGGGCGCCCCGTGCCGGAGCTGGCAGTTTTGAACCGGCTGGGCGCAGGCTTACAGCCAACGCTGTCCCGGCGCCGGCATGGTCTCGATGGTGAACTCGGGGGTTCCGCCCAGCACCAGACCCAGCACGATGCTGAGCAGCGACATGAAGATGCTGGCCCAGAACGCCGTCCAGAAACCATCCAGATGAAAGCCGCGCACCAGCCTGGCCACCAGCATCAGCACCAGCGCGTTGATGACCAGCAGGAACAGGCCGAAGCTGAGCAGGGTGAGCGGCAGCGTCAGCAGCACCAGCAAGGGCCGCACCACCGCATTGGCCAGCCCCAGCAGCAGGGCGGCCACCACCAGCGCCCCGCCGCCGTCAAAGCGCAGGCCCTTGAACACGTGCGCCGCCACCCACAGCGCGAAGGCGGTGATGGCCCAGTGCAGCAGGAAGGGGGTGAGGTTGGCGAGCATGTCGGCGGTGTAGCGATGCAGGGGTGGATCGTGACCGTGGAAGGTCGGTCAGGGTGGCGGGGGCGAAGCGCGGCAGGGCGCTACTTGCCCCACGAGTCCTTCAGGCCCGTCACCCGGTTGAACACCAGCCTGTCACCCGCCACATGCTCGGCCCGATCGGCGACGAAGAAGCCGTGGCGCTCGAACTGATAGCGGTCTTCCGGCTGCGCGCCCGCCAGCGACGGCTCGACGATGGCCTGCACGGTGGTGAGTGACCTTGGGTTGAGCACGCTGAGAAAGTCGCGCCCGCCGGCGTCGGGCTGTTCTTCGGTGAACAGTCGGTCGTACAGGCGCACTTCGGCCGGCAGGCCGTCGGCCGCGGCCACCCAGGTGATCACGCCCTTGACCTTGACGCTGTCGGCGCCAGGGGTGCCGGATTTGGTGTCTTTTATGAGTCTGGCGCTTACCCCGCTTGCGCGACCAGCTTCATCTTTGATAGCGCCCAGGCACTCGATCACGTAGCCGTATTTGAGGCGCACCTTGTTGCCGGGGAACAGGCGAAAGAAGCCCTTGGGCGGCGTGTCCTCGTAGTCGCTGCGCTCGATCCACAGTTCGCGCCCCAGCATGAACTGGCGCTGGCCCAGCTCCGGGTGATGCGGGTGCACGGGGGCGTGGCAGGGCTCCAGGTGGTCGGGGCTGCCAAACACTTCGGTCCAGTTCTCGATCACCAGCTTGAGCGGCTCCAGCACCGCCATGGCGCGCGGCGCCACCGGGTCCAGCGTTTCACGCAGCGCGGCGTCGAGTGCGGCGTAGTCGGTCCAGGCGTTGCTGGTCTTGGTGACGCCCGAGCGCTCGGCAAACAGGCGCAGGGCGTCGGGCGTGTAGCCGCGCCGCCGCAGGCCGGCCAGCGTGGGCATGCGCGGGTCGTCCCAGCCGGCCACGTGGCCTTCTTCCACCAGCTGGCGCAGCTTGCGCTTGCTGGTGATGACGTGGCCCACGTTCAGGCGCGCAAACTCGTACTGGCGCGGTGGCGGGGCCGTGAGCAGGCCGCCTTCGCACAGGCGCTCGAGCAGCCAGTCGTAGAACGGGCGCTGGTCTTCGAACTCCAGCGTGCAGATGCTGTGGGTGATTTGCTCCAGCGCGTCCTCGATCGGGTGCGCGAAGGTGTACATGGGGTAGATGCACCAGCGGTCACCGGTGTTGTGGTGCGTGGCATGGCGGATGCGGTAGATGGCCGGGTCGCGCAGGTTGATGTTGGGGCTGGCCATGTCGATCTTGGCGCGCAGCACCATGGCGCCGTCCGGGTGCTGGCCATCGCGCATCTCGCGAAAGCGCGCCAGGTTCTCGGCCGGCGTGCGGTGGCGAAACGGGCTGTCGGTGCCGGGCGTGCCGAAGTCGCCGCGGCTGGCGCGGATCTGCTCGGCCGACTGCTCGTCCACATAGGCGTGGCCGGCTTCGATCAGGTGCTCGGCGGCGCGGTACATGAAGTCGAAGTAGTCGCTGGCAAAGTACTCGTGCGGCTGTCGCACGCCAGGTCGCGCCGGGTCGTCGGCGAAGTGGTGGTCCCAGCCCAGCCAGCGCACCATGTCGCGGATGGAGTCGACGTATTCCTGCTCTTCCTTTTCGGGGTTGGTGTCGTCAAAGCGCAGGTGGCACACGCCGCCGTATTCGGCGGCCAGGCTGAAGTTGAGCCAGATGCTCTTGGCGTGGCCGATGTGCAGGTAGCCGTTCGGTTCGGGCGGAAAGCGGGTGCGGATCCTGGCCGGATCGGCCATGCCGGCCTGGTGGCTGGGGCCGTCGCCCGGCTGGCCGCCCCAGCGGCGCAGGGCGTAAGTGCCGGCCTGCAGATCGTGTTCGATGGCCTGGCGGATGAAATGGCTGGGCTTGGCGGCCTCGGCGGCCGCAGTGTCGTTGGGGGAACTCATGGCTTCGATTCTAGGAGGCCGCGGGACGCGCCCGCCCGATCGGCAGCGGGCGCCGGTGGTGGGCGTCTGCGGGCCGCTCGCCACAGGGGCCTGAACGGGGCCTCGCGGTCTTTTGGGTTACGTATCGATACCCCTGTCACCGCCTGGCAGTGCGCCGGACGGCGCGTCGCTGCGTTACGGTACTGGGCATCAACATCGGTCGCCGTCACAGGCGGCATGAGAGGAGTTCTGATGAAATCCCTGCAAGGCATTCTGATGACGGGCCTGCTGGCCGCGGGCACGCTGGGCGTGACCGGCGTGGCGCAGGCGCGCAGCGACGTGTACTGGTCGGTCGGCGTGGGCTCACCGGGCGTGGCCATTGGCGTGGGCAACTTGCCGCCGCCGGTGTATGTGGCGCCGCAGCCCGTGTACGTGGCCCCGCCGCCGGTCTACATGCGGCCGCGCCCGGTGTACGTGGCCCCGCCGCCGGCGTATTACGCCCCGCCTCACGTGGTGTACCGCCCGGCGCCGCGCCATTACTGGGGTGACGGTCACCACCATTACAAGCACCGCAGGCATCACCGGCACGGGCGCGACTGGGACTGACGCCGGTGGCGCGGCGCCGCCTTTCGATTCTCCAAGGGCATCTGTCTGGCACCCGCTCCGTGCGAGCGGGTTTTTTTGCCGCACATCCGCGCGGCGCGAGCTACAAGGCGCGGAACCGGTGCGCGTACAGCCGGCTCACCACCAGCCGTTCGTCGCTACCCCGCAGGCTGAGGTGCAGGCGCCCGGCCTCGTCGCGCTGCACGCTGTCGATGGCGTCGGCGCGCACGGCGCTGGCGCGGTGGATCTGCCAGAACTCGGCCGGGTCGAGCTGTTCCAGCAGGTCCTTGAGCGGCGTGCGCAGCAGATGCTCGCCGCTGGCCGTGACCACGCGCACGTATTTGTCGGCCGCCTGCAGGAACAGCACCTCGGCCACCTGCACCATGCGGATGCTGTGGCCGCCGCTGCCCGCCGGGCTCACGGGCAACTGGCGCAGCCAGGCGGCGCGCGGCGCGGCCGGCTGCAGGGCCGGTTGCAGGGCTGCCAGCAGGCGCTGCAGCTGCGCGGCGCTGGCGTCTGCCAGGGCGGTCGCTCCTGATTCAGTAGCTGTCCGCGCCCGTCCATCAAGCGCAAGACGCAGTTTTTGCACCGATTTTTCCAGCCGCGCGGGCTGCACGGGCTTGAGCAGGTAGTCCATCGCCTGGGCCTCGAAGGCCTGCACCGCGTACTGGTCGTAGGCGGTGACGAAGACCAGCAGCGGAAACGGTGTCGCGCGCTCGTCCCAGGCGTCCATCAGCTCGGCCGCGGCGTCCAGCCCGCTCTGGCCCGGCATGCGGATGTCGAAGAACAGCAGGTCGGGCTTGAGCGCCAGCGCCTCGCGCACGGCGCTGATGCCATCGCTCACACTCGCGACCACGCGCAGCTCGGGCCAGGCGCGCGCCAGCTCGGCCTGCAGGGCCGCGGCCAGCAGCGGTTCGTCCTCGGCGATCAGGGCGGTGAGGGCATGGGTGCTCATGGTTTCATCAGCTTCCAGAGGGCGGGCTTGAGCGTGGCGGCGGCCATGAACCCGCCCATGGCCGCGCCCTCGATGCCGAGCGACGCCACGTCCTGCCCCGCGAGCAGCAGGCCGGGGACGGGCGTGCGGACGTGCAGCGCAGGGTCGAGCAGTCGCGCGGGCGTGCACGCCAGGCCGTACATCGCCCCTTCGGGCGCCAGCGCGTAGGCGGCCTGTGTCAGCGGGGTGGAGAGCTCGTGGTAGGCAATGCGGTTCTTCAGCGCCGGGAACAGGCGCTTGAACTGGCTGAGCAGGCGGTCCTCGATCCAGGCCTTGGTGGCCTCGTAGTCCGGCGGTCGCTGGCCCAGGCTGGAGTCGCGCCAGGTGGCAAAGAAGCGCCAGTCGCACAGCGCGATCACCTCGGCCGTGGGCGCGTGGGCCTGCTCGGGATCGTTCAGGCCGCCGAACGATACGTACAGCGCCGGGGCATCGGTATCGGTCGGGCTCTGCCAGAGCAGGGCCTCGGGGTCGGGCGCGCAGCCAAGCGCCTGGCCGTCGTAGATCCAGTGGTTGGCGCCGTCAAGGCCCAGCGCACGCAAGGCCTCGGCGCTGCCCTCCAGGCCCAGGTAGAGCGTGATGTAGGCGTGGCTGGGCAGGTGCCGGCGCAGCGCGTCGCGCCAGTCGGGGGCGAGCCCAGCCGGCAGCGCCTGCACCGTGTTGAGCGCCCCCATGGCCGAGACGACATGGCGGGCACGCTCGACACCGCCCTCTGCCAGCCGCACACCGACCACGCGGCCGCCCTCGGCCAGCAACTGCGTCACGCGCGCGCCGGTACGCAGCGCCCCTTTGGCTGCGCGCACCGCGGCCGCCAGGCTGTCGGCCAGCCGCGCCGGGCCGCCGACCGGGTAGCCGGCACCGCCGTCGGCGTAGCTGCCCATGACCAGCGCGTGCAGCACCAGCGGCGCCTGCGCGGGCGGCAGACCATAGTCGCCACCACGCGCGGCCAGCAGGGCGCGCAGGTCGGCGTCGTCTATGCCGGCGAGCGCCTGCCCGAGCGTCTCGCCCGCACGGCGCCGCAGCCACGGGCCCAGCAGAGCGCGCAACAACGCGGCGGCGGGCCGCGGCATGCCGTGCAGCGTCATCATGATGTTGCTGCTGCGGCGCGCCCGCGCGTAGCGCGCGGCGTACGCGTCGATGGCGCCGGCCTCGGCGGGATGCTGCGCCTTCAGCCGCGCCCAGTTGTCGGCCTCGGGGGCACCGTAGGCAAAGCGCGTCTCACCGCCATCGGCATGCACCAGGCGAACCAGGTCGAATTGACGGGGCAGTGGCCGAAAGCGCAACGTGCCGTCGCCGAGGACGTTCAACAGCCTGGCCAATCGCCCCTCGCCACCCTCGGGTGTCGTCACGCCCGTCAGGTAGTGCAGACCGGTGGCGAAGCTGTAGCCGCGACGCTCAAAGGTCTGCGTCATGCCGCCCAGGCTGTCGTGCTGCTCCAGCACCAGCACGCGCTGCCCGCAGTGCGCCAGCGCCGCGGCGGCGGTCAGGCCACCGATGCCCGAGCCGATGACGATGGTGTCCCAGTTCATGACGTGGCCCCTGACATCGGCAGGCGGATGCGCACGGTGGTGCCGCCGCCGGGCCGCGATTGCACATCGACCCGCGCACGCCCGCCATAGGCGGTGGCGATACGCTCACGCACCTGCGCCAGGCCAAAGCCCCCGGCACCCGCCGCAGGCTCCGTCATGTCAAAGCCGACGCCGCTGTCGCTTACCGTCAACACCAGCGCATCGCCCGTGCGCCTTGCCGACACCTCGATGCGGCCGCCCTCGATGCGCGGCTCCAGGCCATGGCGAATGGCGTTCTCCACGAGTGGCTGCAGCAGCAGCGGCGGCACCGGCAGCGCGGCCAGCGCGTCGGGCAGGTCCAGCGCGACGGCCAGGCGCGGGCCCATGCGCACGGCCATCAGCGCCAGATAGTCGTCCAGGCGCGCGAACTCGGCCGCCAGCGGGTGCTGCGCGCTGCGCGAGGCCGCGAGCGTGGCGCGCAGGTAGGCGTCGAGGCGGTCGAGCATCTGCTGCGCCGCCTGCGGATCCACGCCGATCAGCGCGCGCAGATTGGCCAGGGTGTTGAACAGCATGTGCGGCTCGAGCTGGCTTTGCAGCAGCACCAGGCGCGCCTCGCCGGCGTCGCGCTCGGCGCGCGCGAGCTCGGCCGCGAGCGCCGCGGCGCGTCCGCGTGCATGAAAGAAAAAGCTGCCCACGGCGCCCGCGGTGATGGTGATCAACAGGCCGAGCTGGTCGTCGCGCGCCGAGCGCAGGTCCGCGCCGAGAAACAGGCGCCGGCCCAGGGCCTCGCCCAGCGTGAAGCCCGCGGCGATGCCGATCGCCGTGAGCAGCAGCGCGCGCCAGCCCCTGGGCCAGCCGTGGCCGCCCTCCAGGCTGGGGTGGCAGTGCCGCTCATCGACCGCGTAGCGCCCGAACTCTATGGTGAGCCAGGTCACGAGCCCAATGCACAGCGCATGACCCAGCTGCGCCGCGTAGCCATGGCCCGGCCAGATGCCGGTGGTGAGCACCGCGATCACGCAGCAGAACGCCACGACCAGCAGAAAATGCCGGCCCACGTCGCGCCAGGCGATGCTCATGCCGGCCCTCCGCGCGCGGTAGGCGCGAGCGGGCGGCTCGGGCCGAGCGCGATTTCCAGCAGCGGATCGCCGCCATCGATGAACAGCCGCCCTTCCGGGGTGAGCGCCGCACGCAGCCGCTCGAGGGCGATGCGGCCCGCGGCCGGATGGCGGCCGTCGAGCGCACCGACGCGCACGGCAAAGGCCAGGTCGTAGGCGGGCTCGTCCACGCCGAGCCGCAAGTCCTCGAGCGCGACATGGCGCAGCGCGAGCCTGCCCGACGCGAGCTCGGCCGCCGAGCCCGCCATGGCCTGGGCGATGGCCTTGGCCGAGCGGTCGATGGCAAGCACATGGCCCTGCCCCATGCGCCGCACCACCGCACGCGCGGCGACGCCCGGGCCGCAGCCAATCTCCAGCACGCGCATCCCCGGCCGCAGCGGCAGCGCCGCGACGATGGCGGCCAGACGCGGGGATATGGACTCAGCCATGGCCCGGGCCCCTGCCGGGCGCACCACCCGCCGCGGCCGCCTCCCCGGCGCCATGGCGCACCTTGTACCGCGACTGCACCAGGCCGTTGGCATAGGCGCGCGAGTCGGTCAGATCGAGCGCCACGTCGGCCGCCAGCGGGCCGAACAGGCGCCGGCCCGCGCCCAGCAGCACCGGCACGGTGGTGATGACCATGTCGCGGATCAAGCCTGCGCGCAGAAAGCGCTGGATGGTGACGCCGCCGTCGACGTACAGGCGCCCATGCCCGTTGCGCGCGGCCAGGGCGGCGACGGCGGCCGGCTCGGCGTCGAGCAGCGACACGCTGCCCGGCGCCTTGGCCGGCAGCGCCCGCAGGCTGCTGCTGAGCGCGTAGACCGGCATCTGCCCATAGGGCCAGGCGTCGAAGGTCAGCACCTTCTCCAGCGAGGCCCGGCCCATGACGATGGCATCGACCGAGGACAGAAACGCGGCATAGCCGTAGTCCTCGCCCGCGTTGTCGGCGGCGTCGGCCCCCGTCAGCCAGTCGATGGCCCCGTCGGGCCGGGCGATGAAGCCGTCCAGGCTGGTGGCAATGAAGACCGAGCAATGCGCGGTGGACAGGGCTTGGGCTTGTGTCATGTGCGGCCCTTTTCAGTAGCTCCTTCAGTTGCGCCGCGCGAGCAGCGCGCGCTCGCGCTCGACCAGGCGTTCGCGCCAATGCGCACCCGGCCCCATCAGCCACACGGCCGCGCCATGCAGCGCCAGCCCCAGGCCCCAGCCGAGCAGCGGATAGGCGTACCAGTCGCGCCCATGGCTCAGCGCCAGCAGGGCCAGGCCGGCGTTGACGCACAGGTAGACAAAGGCGTGGATGAACCAGCCCATCTTGGCACCGGCGCGCCTGCGCGCCAGCCGGTCGATCTGCTCGGGGGTGTGGGAGGTGTGGGGGACGTTCATGGTGCTGCTCCTTGCTGCGATGGCGCCACTGTGCCGCCGCGTGCCACGGCGCGCCAGCATGATGCGACGAAATGCCGCCGGCCGGCGGCAGGCGCGCAGCGCGCCGACGGAATGCGGCGCTCGCCCGCACGCCGCCGGCCATTCGCGTTTCCGAAAAAATCAGCTTCCAGCGCTTGTAGAATGTGCGCTGACAGCTACAAATGGTGTAGCAAAGTTGACCCGAAAAGGAGTGGTGAGTGGATGTGCTGTTGATGGTCAAGGCGGCGCTCATGGGCGTGGTCGAAGGTCTGACCGAGTTTCTGCCCATCTCCAGCACCGGCCACCTGATTCTGGCCGGCAGCCTGCTGGGCTTGACCGGCGACAAGGTCAAGGTGTTCGAGATCGCCATCCAGACCGGCGCCATTCTGGCGGTGGTGATCGTCTATTGGCACAAGATTCGCGCCACGCTGGTCGAGCTGCCCCGCAGCCGGCAGGCGCAGCGCTTTGCCCTCAACGTCGTTATCGCCTTCGTACCGGCGGTGCTGCTGGGCCTGCTGTTCGGCAAGGCGATCAAGGCGCACCTGTTCACGCCGCAGGTGGTGGCCAGCACTTTCATCCTGGGCGCCTTCGTCATCCTGTGGGCCGAGCGCCGGCCGCAAAGCGCCGCGCGCGTGCACCGGGTGGACGACATGACGGCGCTGGATGCGCTCAAGGTCGGCCTGGTGCAGTGCTTTGCCATGATCCCGGGCACCAGCCGCTCGGGCGCCACCATCATCGGCGGCATGCTGCTGGGGCTGTCGCGCCAGGCGGCGACCGATTTTTCGTTCTTCCTGGCGATTCCGACGCTGATCGGCGCCGGTGCCTATTCGCTCTGGAAGGAGCGCGCCCTGTTGTCCTGGGCCGACCTGCCGCTGTTCGGCATCGGTCTGCTGTTTTCGTTTCTCAGCGCCTGGATCTGCGTGCGCTGGCTGCTGCGCTACATCGCCAGCCACAGTTTCGTGCCCTTTGCCTGGTATCGCCTGGCGTTCGGCGCCGTGGTGCTGCTGACCTGGTGGATGGGCTGGGTGGCGTGGGTGGATTGAGCGCGGCCTGCAGCACTGCACTAGAATCAAGCACCGGGCCCAAGTTTTCTTGGCCCGGTTTTTTGTGCCTGCCACAAAAGCCCGGTGCCAGGCCAAGCGCCCTCGACGTCACATTGCACAAGGAGCTTGGACACCATGGAAATCTTCGACTACGACCACATCCTGCTGCTGCCGCGCAAGTGCCGCGTGCAAAGCCGCAGCGAATGCGATGCCGGCATCGACTTCGGCGGACGCCGCTTCCGGCTGCCGGTGGTGCCGGCCAACATGAAGACGGTGGTCGATGAAAAGCTGTGCATCTGGCTGGCCGAGCATGGCTATTTCTACGTCATGCACCGCTTCGACTTCGACAACCTGGCCTTCGTGCGCGACATGAAGGCGCGCGGGCTGTACGCGTCGATCTCGGTCGGCATCAAGCCGGCCGACTACGCCTGCATCGACCAGCTTGCCGCCGAGGGGCTGACGCCCGAGTACATCACCATCGACATCGCGCACGGCCATTCGGACCAGGTGCGCGACATGATCGCCCACATCAAGGCGCGCCTGCCGGCCAGCTTCGTGATCGCCGGCAACGTGGCCACGCCCGAGGCGGTGATCGACCTCGAGAACTGGGGCGCCGACGCCACCAAGGTCGGCGTGGGGCCGGGCAAGGTGTGCATCACCCGGCTGAAGACCGGCTTTGGCACCGGTGGCTGGCAGCTCAGCGCCGTCAAGTGGTGCGCGCGCGTGGCCACCAAGCCGATCGTCGCCGACGGCGGCATCCGCCACCACGGCGACATCGCCAAATCGATCCGCTTTGGCGCCACCATGATCATGATCGGCTCGCTGTTTGCCGGCCACGAGGAGTCGCCCGGCCGCACGGTCGAAGTCGACGGCGTGCAGTACAAGGAGTACTACGGCTCGGCCAGCGACTTCAACAAGGGCGAGTACAAGCACGTGGAGGGCAAGCGCATCCTGGAGCCCATCAAGGGCAGGCTGGCCGACACCCTGACCGAGATGGAGCAGGACGTGCAGAGCTCGATCAGCTACGCCGGCGGCCGCAAGCTGATGGACGTGCGCAAGGTCAACTACGTGATCCTGGGCGGCGACAACGCCGGCGAGCACCTGCTGATGTGAGGCCGCCGCGCCGGGCTTGAAGTGTTTTAGGCCTCTGACGCAGTCCCGGCAAGCGCCGGCAGCTATTGAGTTGATAGCTTGTGTGACCCCGTTCGGGCTCAGCCTGTCGAAGCCCTTCGACAAGCTCTGGGCGAACGGTGAACACCTGATGGGGCCGGACAACAGGATGGCGGATGACCTCGCTGCGCCTCGATGACCCACGGTGCATGGGTCATGTTCTTGATCGGCAAGCCGCATCAGTCACGCAGGCGCTCGGCCGCAAAGCGCCGCAGCACCTGCATCACCGGCGCTTCGGTGCGGCCGGCCAGGCGCACGTAGGCGTAGCGCGCGCAGGAATCGAGCGGCGGCGTCATGCGCAGCTCGACCAGCCGGTCGGCGTCGATCGCCGCGCGCGCGGCGGCGACGGCGCCCAGAAACACCGCATCGGTCTGTGCCACGGCGTCCAGCAGGCTGCCGACGTCCTCGCACACCAGCGAGGCCATGCGCACCGGCTCCGCCCCGGGCCCGTAGCGCGCCACCAGCACGCGCGCCACTTCGTCCGACAGTGGGGTGGTGGCCACCGGGTAGCGCATCAGCATCTCGAAGGTCACCGCCGTGCTGGCGGCCAGCGGATGGCCGGCGCGGCAGACGAAGCCGGCGCGCAGCTCGACCGCCGGCTCGATCACCAGGTCGGGCGCGGGTGTCACCCGGCGCGCGTCGAGCACCAGCGCGTCCAGCTCGCGTGCGCGCAACTGCTGCAGCTGCAGCTCGGTGGAGCCGCGCGCGATCTGTACCCGCACCTTGGGGTGCAATCCCGCCACATGGGTGAGCAGGGGCGTCATCAGCAGCCCGCCCGGCCCCGAGCCCAGCCCCACCCGCATGGTGCCGGCCTCGCCCTGGCGCAGCACCTCGGCGCTGCGGCGGATTTCGGCCGCCTCCAGCCCGATGCGGCGTGCGCGTGCCAGCACCGCCTGGCCCAGCGGGGTGAGCTCGCTGCGCTTGCCGATGCGGTCGACCAGCGGCGCGCCCAGTTCGTCCTCCAGCGCCTGCACGCTGCGGCTGAGCGCCGACTGCGTCAGGTGCAGGCGCGCGGCGGCGCGGGTGAACGAACCGGTATCGGCCAGCGCCACCAGGTGATCGAGCTGACGCAGGTTCATATCATGAGTTTAGGGAATCATTTGTTTGAACACAATTCGTTTGACGCATTCTTGTGATTGCGATTTACTTGCGCCCGGCCGAAATCGCCAGACTGAGCAAATCCCAAGGAGACACTTTTCATGAGCTCTGCCCGCCGCCCACTGCTTGCCGCCATCGTCTGCGCTGTCGCGCTGGGCGGCTTTGCCGGCACCGCTGGTGCCAACAGCTTTCCGTCCAAGCCGGTGTCCATCATGGTGCCGTACCCCGCAGGCGGCATCTCCGACACCATCGCGCGGCGCGTCAACGTGCCGCTGGGTCAGGCGCTGGGCCAGACGGTGATCGTCGAGAACCTGGGCGGCGCCAGCGGCTCGATCGCGGCGCAGAAGGTGCTGAACGCGCCGGCCGACGGCTACAACATGTTCCAGGGCTCGCCCAATGAGCTGATCCTGGCGCCGCTGGCCATCCCCGGCATCAAATACAAGCCGGAAGACTTCCGCCAGGTGCACCGCATCTCGCTGGGCCCGATGGCCATCTTTGCCCGCGCGAATCTGCCGGCCGGCAATGCCGATGAACTGTCGGCTTACGCGGCCAAGGTGGCCAAGGAGGGCAAACCCATGACCTACGCCAGCGTCGGCGTCGGCTCCTTCTACCACCTGCTGGGCGGCAAGATGAGCAAGGACATCGGCGTCGAGATGACCCACGTGCCCTACAAGGGCGCGGCCGACGTGGCGCGCGATCTGGCGGGCGGTCAGGTGGACATCTTCATCACGCCCTACGGCCCTTCGCTGGTGGAGCTGGTCAAGCAGGGCAAGCTCAAGGTCGTGGCCGCTTTGTCGACGCAGCGCCAGCCGGCCATTCCTGATGTGCCGACCACGGCGGAAAGCAAGGCGCTGAAGAACTTCCAGTACCAGATCGGCACCGGCTATTTCGTCAAGCGCTCCACGCCGGAGCCGGTGGTGCAGACGCTGCACAAGGGTCTGCAGAAGGTGCTGAGCGATGCCGAAGTCAAGGCCGCCCTGGAAGCCAACGGCGCCCAGGTGTCGCCGCCGCAGACGCTGGCCGAGGCCGACGCCGCCTTCAAGCAGGAGACCGCCACCTACCAGGCGATCGCCAGGAGCATCGGGCTGGTGCAGCCATGAGCAGCGCCGTCGCTCAAGCGCCGCACGCGCTGCTGACGCACCTGCAGGGTGGTGCCGAGGCCTTCGTCGCGCTGCGCCGCGACATCCATCGGCACCCCGAGCTGGGCTACCAGGAGGTGCGCACCAGCGACCTGGTGGCCGAGCGCCTGACCGCCTGGGGCTACCAGGTCACGCGCGGCCTGGGCGGCACCGGCCTGGTCGGGCAACTGCGGCGCGGCAGCGGCCAAAAGCGCCTGGGCCTGCGCGCCGACATGGACGCGCTGCCGATCCAGGAGGCCACCGGACTGCCCTGGGCCAGCCAGCACGCCGGCCGCATGCACGCCTGCGGCCACGACGGCCACACCGCCATGCTGCTGGCGGCGGCGCACCACATTGCCGAGCACGGGCGCTTTTCGGGCACGCTAAACCTGATCTTCCAGCCGGCCGAAGAAGGCCTGGGCGGCGCCAAGGCGATGATGGACGACGGCCTGTTCGAGCGCTTTCCCTGCGACGCCATCTTCGCCATGCACAACATGCCGGGCTATCCGCAGGGCAAGCTGCTGCTGCGCGAAGGCCCGCTGATGGCCTCGTCCGACGGTCTGACCATCACCCTCACCGGCAAGGGCAGCCACGCCGCCGTGCCGCAGCACGGCATCGACCCGGTGGTGGCGGGCAGCAGCATCGTGCTGGGCCTGCAATCCATCGTGGCGCGCAACGTCGATCCACAGGCCATGGCGGTGATCACCGTCGGCGCCTTCCAGGCCGGCCACGCGCACAACGTGATTCCGGGCGAGGCGGTGCTCAAGCTCAGCGTGCGCGCGCTCGACCGCAAGGTGCGCGCCACCCTGCTGCGGCGCATCGAGGAACTGGTGGACGCGCAGGCCAGGGCCTTTGGCGTCGGTTGGCGCATGGAGAGGGTCACCGGCTACCCGGTGCTGGTCAATACCCGGGCCGAGACCGAGTTCGCCCGCCGGGTGGCCACCGAGCTGGTCGGCGCGGCGCGCGTCGAGCCGCAGACCGTGGCGCTGTCGGGCAGCGAGGACTTCGCCTTCATGCTCGAACAGGTGCCCGGCAGCTACCTGCTGATCGGCAATGGCGACGGCAGCGACGACGGCGCCAACGGTGGCCATGGCGCCTGCATGGTGCACAACCCCGGCTACGACTTCAACGACGCCAACCTGCCGGTCGGTGCGGCCTATTGGGCGCTGCTCGTCGAGCGCTTTCTGAGCGACGCGGCCTGACGGCGTTCAGCGTCAAATTGGCCTCTGGCGCGCGCCGGACGTGCGCCGACAGCTATCAATGATATAGCATTCAGACCAGCAGGCCGGCCGCCTGACGGTGCAGCCGGCTGCGCGGCGCAGCCAGGGTGTCGAGGATGCTGAAGTGGTTCAACCCCGGCAGCTCGGCCGCCACCGGCACCCGTTCGCGGCCCCAGGCCTGCTGGATCAGCTTGTTCAGGCGCAGGTATTCGCCGCTTTCCTCGCCTCCCACCACGCTGATCAGCCGCCCGTGCGCGGGCGCCGGCAGGCGCGCCGGGCTGGCCACCTGGACCTGGCGCGGCGTCAGGCGCAGCACCTCCTGCAGGCTGGGCGTGTGCAGCAGCGGCTGCAGGTCGTACAGGCCCGAGATGCCGAGCGCCGCACGCACCAGGCGCGGCGGCAGGGCGGGGTCGAAGGTGCTCCAGGCGCAGCCCAGCAGCATGGCCGCCAGTTGGCCGCCGGCGGAATGGCCGATCACCACGAGGCGGCGCGCGTCACCGCGCAGCGCGCTCGCGTGGCGCCCGCACCAGGCCACGGCGCGCACCATCTGCAGCGTGATGTCGGGGATGCTGGCCTTGGGCGCCAGCGTGTAGTTGGGCACCACCACCGCCGCCCCCAGCGCGCGCAGCGCCGGCACCACAAAGCTGTGCTGCGACTTGTCCATCGCCTTCCAGTAGCCGCCGTGGATGAACACCACGATGGGCGAGCGCGGGCGCTCGGCCGGGAAGGCGTCCAGCGTCTCGCCTGCGGCGTCGCCATAGGGCAGATCGAGCTGGCAGGGCAGGCTGCGCCGCACCAGCGCCGACTCGGCCGCCCAGCGGGCAAAGTAATCGCCGTGGTCAGGCACCCGCCGGAGGTTGTTGTACATGCGCTCCAGCCACTGGGTGTCGGGTTGGTCGCGGCGGCTGGAATCGTTGGGGCGGGCCATGGTGGAGCGCTATTGTCGCAAACCGGCCGGCCGCCGCGCGCTGCCGTGCGCCAGACTGTGTCTTGCTGCCTACAATCGGCTTCGACGCCTGCGGGGTGAGCGCAGGTAGCTACAAAACAAGGAGCATTCGAGATGACGCTGACGCTGCTGGGTACCGGTCGCATGGGCTTGCCGATGGCACGCCGGCTGTGTCAGGCAGGCCATGAGCTGCACGTGTGGAACCGCAGCATCGACAAGGCGCAGCCGCTGGCGGCCGACGGCGCCACCGTGCATGGCGATCTGGCCTCCGCCGCGGCGGCCGGCGACATCGTCATCAGCCTGCTGGAGAACGGCCCGGTGGTGGCCAGCGTGCTGTTCGAGCAGGGCGCGGCGGCGGCCCTGCGGCCGGGCAGCCTGTTCATCGACATGGCTTCCATCAAGCCGGCCGAAGCGCGCGAGCACGCCGCGCGGCTGGCCGAGCGCGGCGTGCGCCACCTGGACGCGCCGGTGTCCGGCGGCACCGTGGGCGCCGAGGCCGGCACGCTGGCCATCATGGTCGGCGGCGAGGTGCAGGACTTTGAACGTGCTCGGCCGGTGTTCGATGTGCTGGGCCGCGCCACCCACGTCGGCCCGCATGGCGCCGGGCAGCTGGCCAAGCTGGCCAACCAGATGATCGTCGGCATCACCATCGGTGCCGTGGCCGAGGCGCTGTTGCTGTGCCAGAAGGGCGGCGCCGACCCGGCCAAGGTGCGCCAGGCCATCGGCGGTGGCTTTGCGCAAAGCCGCATTCTGGAGCTGCATGGCGAGCGCATGGTCACGCGCGACTTCGCGCCGCGCGCGCGCATGACGGTGCAGCTCAAGGACCTGCGCAATGCGCTGGACACCGCCCAGGCCATGGGCTTCGAAGCGCCCGTCACCGCCGCGCTGGAGCGCCTGTACGCCGACGGCATTGCCCACGGCGACAGCGAGCTGGACCATGCCGGCCTGTTCGTCGAGCTGGCGCGGCGCAACGGCATGAGCTGAACGTCGCGCCGGCCGCGGCGGCGCGCATGGCAGGGCGGGCCGGGTGTTACAACCACGGCTTTGCATCACGGATTGACCATGAGTCTGTACGCTCAACTGCAGCAGCGCGCCGCCGCCGGCCGCCCGATCCGCGTCGGCCTGATCGGCGCCGGCAAATTCGGCTCCATGTACCTGGCGCAGGTGCCGCGCACGCCGGGCGTGCACCTGGCGGCCATTGCCGATCTGTCGCCCGCCGCCGCCCGCGCCAACCTGGCGCGCGTGGGCTGGCGGCCCGAGCAGGCGCAGGCCGCGTCCATCGATGAGGCGCTGCAGCGCGGCAGCACCCACGTGGGCGAGGACTGGCAGGCCCTAGTGCGCCACCCGGCGATCGACGTGGTGGTCGAATGCACCGGCCACCCGATCGCCGCGGTCGACCACTGCCTGGCCGCCTTCGACGCGGGCAAGCACGTGGTCAACGTCACCGTCGAGGCCGACGCCTTCTGCGGCCCGCTGCTGGCGCGCCGCGCGCAGGAAGCGGGCGTCGTGTATTCGATGGCCTTTGGCGACCAGCCGGCGCTGATCTGCGACCTGGTGGACTGGGCGCGCACCTGTGGCTTTCCGGTGGTCGCCGCCGGGCGCGGCCACAAATGGCTGCCGCACTTCTGCGAGAGCACGCCCGAAACCGTGTGGGGCTACTACGGTTTGAGCCCCGAGCAGGCCGCGCGCGGCGGCCTGAACCCCAAGATGTTCAACAGCTTTCTGGACGGCAGCAAGCCGGCCATCGAAAGCACGGCGGTCGCCAACGCCACCGGGCTGGCGGTGCCGACGGGCGGACTTCAGTATCCGAGCGGCAGCATTGCCGACATCCCCAGGCTGACGCGCCCGCGCAGCGCAGGCGGCGTGCTGGAAAAGAAAGGCATGGTCGAGGTCATCTCCAGCCTGCGCCCCGACGGCACGCCGATCGACTACGACATCCGCATGGGCGTGTGGGTGACGGTGGAGGCCGAGACCGACTACATCCGCCACTGCTTCGAGGAATACAACGCCCACACCGACGACAGCGGCCGCTACTTCACCCTGTACAAGCGCTGGCACCTGATCGGCCTGGAGGTCGGCCTGAGCGTGGCCAGCGTGGCGCTGCGCCGCGAAGCCACCGGCGTGGCGCAGGGCTGGCACGCCGACGTGGTGGCCACCGCCAAGCGCGACCTCAAGCCCGGCGACGTGCTCGATGGCGAAGGCGGCACCACCGTATGGGGCAAGCTGCAGCCCGCTTCAAGGTCGGTGGCCATGGGCGGCCTGCCGCTGGGCCTGGCGCACGACGTGAAGGTGCTGCGCCCGGTCACCAAGGGCCAGTGCCTGAGCTGGGACGACGTCGCCATGGACACGCGCACGCGCGCCTGGCAACTGCGCCAGCAGATGCAGCAGCTGCTCACGCCGGCCGACTGAATTGCGCTAAAATAGCCGTCCTTCGTGGGGGGGTAGCTCAGCTGGGAGAGCGCCGCGTTCGCAATGCGGAGGTCGGGAGTTCGATCCTCCTCCTCTCCACCACCATTCAGAAGCCAGGCCACGTGCCTGGCTCTTCGTTTTCGGCCAGTGCTGGCTTGGTGTCGAAACCCAACGCCGACCGTTGGCACGACCTGATCGAGACTATGAACAGCAAAGATCAGCACACCACCGCGTGAAGGCAGTCGTTGATGTGCAAAGGGTAAGGACCTGCGCCGGGGAATGCTCGATGAACTCTGGGGGAGTAAAGGGAGAGATCCCCAAATCCCGACCAACGAATGGAGCCCCTGGCGCGTGTCATTCATCAGGGTTTGCTGCCCGGCAAAGGCAGCGTCAACAACCGTTTGTAGTCACACCGTCCGCACCGTTTGCCAAGAGGCATTGACGGACTGCACGCACAAGGTGGGAGCCTGATCGCAGGTCAATGAGCAAACCGATCCTGGATTGATCGCTGTGCGATCAACCTAGGCAATTCTGCTGGTGGGCACCGTACGACTGCGCCCGGGCCGACGGCAATGGGCGCACCATGCAGCGCAGTACGATCGGCACCTGACTAGCCCTGGCGCTGCCAAGTCGCAGCGGGTTGATCCGTCCCAGCGGCCAGGCGAGTCCTTGCTCTTTGGGCCTCTCTACCCGTGAACCAAGCTCCCGACCGCGCACCTGCCCCACCCCTGGCCGAGCGCCTGCGCCCGCGCACGCTGGCCGAGGTGGTGGGCCAGCCGCACCTGCTGGGGCCGGGCATGCCGCTGCGCATCGCGTTCGAGTCGGGGCGGCCGCACAGTTGCATCCTGTGGGGACCGCCGGGCACGGGCAAGACGACGATTGCGCGGCTGATGGCCGATGCCTTCGACGCCCAGTTCATCGCCATCAGCGCGGTGCTGGGCGGCGTCAAGGACATCCGCGACGCGGTGGAGCGCGCGCAGCAGGCGCAGCAGGGCCTGGCGCCGCGGCGCACCATCGTGTTCGTCGACGAGGTGCACCGCTTCAACAAGAGCCAGCAGGACGCCTTTCTGCCGCACGTCGAAAGCGGGCTGTTCACCTTCATCGGCGCCACCACCGAAAACCCTTCGTTCGAGGTCAACTCCGCCCTGCTGTCGCGCGCCACGGTGTACGTGCTGCAATCGCTGACGGCCGACGATTTGAAGGAAATTGTGGCTCGGGCGCAGGCGCAGCAAGCGCTGCCAGCTATTGATTCGGTAGCGTTGGAGCGCCTGCTCGGCTATGCCGACGGCGACGCGCGGCGCCTGCTGAACACGCTGGAGACGGTGGCCGTGACCGCCGCCGCCGAGGGTGTGGCGCAGATCGACGAGGCCTGGCTGCTGAAGGTGCTCGGCCAGCAACTGCGCCGCTACGACAAGGGCGGCGAGCAGTTCTACGACACCATCAGCGCGCTGCACAAGTCGGTGCGTGGCTCGGATCCCGACGCCGCCCTGTACTGGCTGGTGCGCATGCTCGACGGCGGGGCCGACCCGCGCTACCTGGCGCGCCGCATGCTGCGCATGGCCAGCGAAGACATCGGCCTGGCCGACCCGCGCGCGCTGCGCCTGGCGCTGGATGCGGCCGAGGTGTACGAGCGCCTGGGTAGCCCCGAGGGCGAGCTGGCGCTGGCCGAGTGCGTGGTCTACCTGGCGGTGGCTCCCAAGAGCAACGCGGTATACAAGGCTTACAACGCCGCCCGCGCCTGGGTGCGGCAGGACGTGACACGGCCGGTGCCGTTGCATCTGCGCAACGCGCCGACCCGGCTGATGAAACAGCTCGACTACGGCAAGGGTTACCGCTACGCGCACGACGAAGAGGGCGGCTTTGCCGCCGGCGAGCGCTACCTGCCCGAGGGCATGCCCGATCAGCGCTTTTACGACCCGGTGCCGCGCGGGCTGGAGATCCGCATCGGCGAAAAGCTGGCCGAGCTGCGCCGACGCAACCGCGAGGCCGCTGGCGGCTGAGGCGTACGCGCTGGCTGGGGCGCGCGCGGCCGCCGTCTACAAGGGAAATCCCGGGTCGGGCAGATCGTCCGCAACACCCGGCGTGCCGATAAAATCGCGCTCGCTTTTTGAACCCGCAACGGAGTCTCCGGCGGGTTTTTTGTTAGCCGACCGGCAAGCCCACAAGGCGACTCCAGGCGGCCGACTGAACCACGCCGCGCCGGAGACAACGGTGCGGACCCTTGAGGAAGTCTCGCATGGACATTCTGCTTCAGCAGATCATCAACGGCCTGGTGCTGGGCAGCATGTACGCCCTCATCGCCCTGGGCTACACCATGGTTTACGGCATCATCCAGCTCATCAACTTCGCTCACGGCGAGGTGTTGATGGTGGGCGCACTGGTGGCCTGGACCGTCATCGGCGTGCTGCAGGAGGCGGTGCCCGGCATGCCCACCTGGCTGATCTTGCTGGCGGCCACCGTGGCCGGCTGTGTGGTGGCGGCGGTGCTCAACATCGTGATCGAGAAGGTCGCTTACCGGCCGCTGCGCAACGCCCCACGCCTGGCGCCGCTGATCACCGCCATCGGCATGTCGATCCTGCTGCAGGCGCTGGCCATGGTGATCTGGAAACCCAACGTCAAGTCCTTCCCGTCCATGCTGCCGACCGAGCCGTACTTCATCGGCGAGGCGGTGATCACGCCGACGCAGATCATGATCCTGGTGGTCACGGTCATGTCGCTGGCGGTGCTGATGTACATCGTGCACTACACGCGCATCGGCCGCGCCATGCGCGCCACCGCCGAAAACCCGCGCGTGGCGGCGCTGATGGGTGTCAAGCCCGACGCGGTGATTTCGGCCACCTTCGCCATCGGTGCGGTGCTGGCGGCCATTGCCGGGGTGATGTACGCCTCCAACTACGGCACGGCACAGCACTTCATGGGCTTCCTGCCGGGGCTGAAGGCCTTCACGGCGGCGGTGTTCGGCGGCATCGGCAACCTGACCGGCGCCATGGTGGGCGGCGTGCTGCTGGGGCTGATCGAGGCCATCGGCTCGGGCTACCTGGGCGCGCTCACCGGCGGCCTGCTGGGCAGCCACTACGCCGACATCTTTGCCTTCATCGTGCTGATCATCGTGCTGACGCTGCGGCCCTCGGGCCTGCTGGGCGAGCGCGTGGCGGACCGCGCCTGACGCCCGGGAGGACCTTGCCATGACGCAGAAGAACAAGCTGATCGCCTTCGTGCTGTGCGGCATCGCGCTGCTGGTGCTGCCGCTGATCCTGCAGCAGTTCGGCAACGCCTGGGTGCGCATCGTCAACATCGCGCTGCTCTACACCATGCTGGCGCTGGGGCTGAACATCGTGGTCGGCTACGCCGGCCTGCTGGACCTGGGCTACGTCGCCTTCTTCGCGGTGGGGGCGTACCTGTTCGCCTTGCTGGCCTCGCCGCACCTGACCGACAACTTCGCCGCCATCGCCGCCATGTTCCCGGGCGGATTGCATCTGTCGGTGTGGCTGGCGCTGCCACTGGCGCTGCTGCTGGCGGCCATCGCGGGGGTGCTGCTGGGCATTCCGGTGCTCAAGCTGCGCGGCGACTACCTGGCCATCGTCACGCTGGGCTTCGGCGAGATCATCCGCATCTTCCTGAACAACCTCGACCACCCCTTCAACATCACCAACGGCCCCAAGGGCGTCAACCAGATCGATCCGGTGCGGTTTCTCGGCATCAACCTGGGCAAGCCGCTGAACATCGGCGGCTTCGAAGTCGCCTCGGTGTCGCTGTACTACTACCTGTTCCTGGTGCTGGTGCTGGTCACGGTGTTCGTGTGCCAGCGCCTGCAGGATTCGCGCGTCGGCCGCGCCTGGATGGCGATCCGCGAAGACGAGATCGCCGCCAAGGCCATGGGCCTGAACGTGCGCAACCTCAAGCTGCTGGCCTTCGGCATGGGGGCGTCGTTCGGCGGCGTGTCGGGAGCCATGTTCGCCGCTTTCCAGGGCTTTGTCTCGCCCGAGTCGTTCAGCCTGATGGAGTCGGTGATGATCGTCGCCATGGTGGTGCTGGGCGGTCTGGGCCACCTGCCCGGCGTGGTGCTGGGGGCGCTGCTGCTGTCGGCGCTGCCGGAGGTGCTGCGCTATGTGGCCGGGCCGCTGCAGCAGATGACCGACGGCCGGCTGGACGCGGCCATCCTGCGCCAGTTGTTCATCGCGCTGGCCATGATCATCATCATGCTGCTGCGTCCGCGCGGCCTGTGGCCGTCGCCCGAGCACGGCAAGGTCAAGACCGAGCCGGCCGACCGCATCACCCCGCTGTCGGGGCAGCAGAACCCGCCGGGGGTGGACTTCCCCGGTGACGCCGTGCCCGGCAACACGCCGCACCGGCAGTACCCCGTCAATCCCTGAAACCCAACCGGAGACGAACGTCATGAGCACAGACACCGTCCTGAAGGTTCAGGGTGTTTCCAAGCGCTTCGGCGGCCTGCAGGCCCTGTCCGACGTCGGCATCAGCATTCAGCGTGGCCAGGTGTATGGCCTGATCGGCCCCAACGGCGCCGGCAAGACCACCTTCTTCAATGTGCTGACCGGGCTGTACACGCCCGACAGCGGCAGCTTCGAGCTGGCCGGCCAGGCCTACAAGCCGACCGCTGTGCATGAAGTGGCCAAGGCCGGCATCGCGCGCACCTTCCAGAACATCCGCCTGTTCGCCGAGATGACGGCGCTGGAAAACGTGATGGTCGGGCGCCACGTGCGCACCCATTCCGGCCTGTTCGGCGCCGTCTTCCGCACCGCCGGCTTCAAGGCCGAGGAGGCGGCCATCGCCGCCCGTGCGCAGGAGCTGCTGGACTACGTGGGCATCGGCAAGTACGCCCAGTTCCGCGCCCGCACGCTGTCTTATGGCGATCAGCGCCGGCTGGAAATCGCCCGCGCGCTGGCCACCGACCCGCAACTGGTGGCGCTGGACGAGCCGGCCGCGGGCATGAACGCCACCGAGAAGGTGCAGTTGCGCGCGCTGATCGACCGCATCCGCAAGGACGGCCGCACCATTCTGCTGATCGAGCACGACGTGAAGCTGGTGATGGGCCTGTGCGACCGCGTCACGGTGCTCGACTACGGCAAGCAGATCGCCGAGGGCACGCCGGCCGAGGTGCAGAAGAACGAGAAAGTCATCGAGGCCTATCTGGGCACGGGAGGCCACTGACATGGCACAGACACTGTTGAAAGTCAGCGGCCTGAAGGTGGCCTATGGTGGCATCCAGGCCGTCAAGGGCGTGGACTTCGAGGTGCGCGAAGGCGAGTTGGTGTCGCTGATCGGCTCCAACGGCGCCGGCAAGACCACCACCATGAAGGCCATCACCGGCTCGCTGCCGCTGGCCGGTGGCGACATCGAGTACCTGGGCAAGTCCATCAAGGGCCAGGGACCGTGGGATCTGGTGCGCCAGGGCCTGGCCATGGTGCCCGAAGGCCGCGGCGTGTTCACGCGCATGAGCATCACCGAAAACCTGCTGATGGGTGCCTACATCCGGAGCGACAAGGCCGGTGTGGCGCAGGACATCGAGCGCGTGTTCAGCATCTTCCCGCGCCTGCGTGAGCGCAAGGACCAGCTGGCCGGCACCATGTCGGGCGGCGAACAGCAGATGCTGGCCATGGGCCGGGCGCTGATGTGCCGGCCCAAGGTGCTGCTGCTGGACGAGCCGTCCATGGGCTTGTCGCCCATCATGGTGGACAAGATTTTCGAGGTGGTGCAGGACGTCTACGCCCAGGGCGTCACCGTGCTGCTGGTGGAGCAGAACGCCAGCCGCGCGCTGGCGCTGGCCAACCGCGGCTACGTGATGGAGTCGGGCCTGGTCAGCATGAGCGGCAGCGGCAAGGACCTGCTGGCCGACCCGAAAGTGCGCGCGGCCTACCTGGGCGAATAACGCCGCTGCCGTGCCCCAACGCCAAAGCCACGCCCTGGCGGCGTGGCTTTTTTGTGGTTCGGGGCGGGCTGCTGCCGTTTCTAGGGTCAGTCCACCTTGGCACCCGAGCGCTTGACCACCGGCTGGTAGCGGGCGCGCTCGCGCGTCATCAACTGGCCGAATTGCTCGGGCGTGGTCGGCACCGGCTCGGCCATCAGCTGGGCAAAGCGCTGCTGCGTTTCGGGCGCCTTGAGTGCGTCGGTGAAGGCGGCGTTGAGCCGGTCGATCACTTCGCGCGGCGTGCCCGCGGGCGCCACCAGACCCCACCAGGTATCGACCTCGAAGCCCTTGATGGTCTCGGCCATGGCGGGCACGCCCGGCAGCAGGGGCGAGGGGCGGGCGCTGGTGACGGCCAGCGCCTTGATCTTGCCGGCCTTGATGTTGGCCGCCGCCGCCGCCAGGTTGTCGATGTTGTAGTCGACCTGGCCGGCCAGCAGTGCCAGCTGCGCCGGGTTGGCGCCGTTGTACGGGATGTGCACGGCAAAAATGCCCGCGCCCTGCTTGAACATCTCGCCGGCCAGGTGGCCCGCCGAGCCGTTGCCGCCCGAGCCGTAGTTCAGCTTGCCGGGGTTCTTGCGGGCGTAGGCGATCAGGTCGGCCAGGGTGCGGATGCCCAGGCGCTGCGCGGTGTCGGCGTTGATGACCAGCACGTTGGGCACACGCACCATCTGGGTGATGGGGGCGAAGTCCTTGCCGGCGTCGTAGGGCATCTTGCTGAACAGCCAGGGGTTGATGGCGTGCGTGGCCACCGCCGCGATGCCGATGGTGCTGCCGTCGGGCGCGGCCTTGGCCACCAGGTCGGAGCCGATGTTGCCGCCGGCGCCGGGTTTGTTTTCGACCACCACGTTGCCGAGCGCGGGCTGCACCCGCTCGGCCAGTGCGCGGGCCGTGACGTCGAGCGGGCCGCCGGGGGCGTAGGGCACGATCAGCCGGATCGGCTTGCCTTGCGCCCAGGCCGCGGGCGCGGCGCCGATGGCGCTGGCAAGCAGAGCCACCGACAGAACAGGAAGGAGCGAGCGGCGATTCATGGTCATGAGCGTGTGAAAAGAAGTGAACAACGGACGCACGAACTTTACGCGAGCTTTGCCTGCGCCTCGTCGGCGGGGCGCCGCGCCCTGCGTTGTGCAGTGTGGGCGGGTCGCCGACCCGTTCCATCAGACACTTGAAGGAGAAACATCATGATCAATCGATGGCTGAGCGTGGCCGTGACCACGGCGTGCATGGGTGTGGGCGTGGCCCATGCGCAAGGGGTCGCCACCCCGGGCGTGGATCAGCGTCAGATCAATCAGGAGCGTCGCATCGAGCAGGGCGTGGCCTCGGGTCAGCTGACGCCGCGCGAGGCGGCGCGCATGCAGCGCCAGCAGAACCGGGTGGCGGCGGCCGAAGCTGACGCCAAGGCGGACGGGCGGGTGACCGCCACCGAGCGCGCCCGTCTGCACGCCATGCAGGATCGCAACAGCCGTCGTATCCATCGCCAGAAGCACGATCGCCAGCGCGTGCGCTGACCTGTCGTGCCCGAAGGTGTGGACGAACGCCGGGCCACCGCAGGGAAAGCCCCGGCGACACAGACTGCCGTCAGCCGGCGTGCTTGTCGGCTTCGCTGGTGAAGGCGTCGGCGTAGAACTCTTCGGCCGGCAGGCCGGCCTGCTCGACATAGTCCCGGCGCGCCGAATCGACCACGATCGGCGCGCCGCAGGCGTACACCTGATGGCCCGACAGGTCGGCCAGATCCTGCAGCACCGCGCGGTGCACGAAGCCGGTGCGCCCGCCCCAGCCGTCTTCGGGCAGCGCGTCCGACACCACCGGCACGTAGCGCAGGTGCGGCATCTCCTGCGTCTTGGCGCGCACCCAGGCGTCCAGGTACAGGTCCTGCGGGCGCCGGCCACCCCAGTACAGCACGGCCTCGCGCGTGATGCCCATGAACTGCATGTGCTCGATGATGGCCTTGATGGGCGCAAAACCCGTGCCCGAGGCCAGCAGCACGATCGGCTTGGGCGATTCGTCGCGCAGGTGAAAGCTGCCGTAGGGCCCTTCGATGCGCAGGATTTCCTTTTCCTTCATGGCGCCGAACACATGGTCGGTGAACTTGCCGCCCGGCATGTGGCGGATGTGCAGGTCGACCATGGGCGAGCCGCTTTCGATCAGCGTGTGCGGCGCATTGGCCATGCTGTAGCTGCGGCGGCTGCCGTCGCGCAGGATGAATTCGACGTACTGGCCCGCGTGGTACTGGATGATGTCGTTGGCCGGCAGTTGCAGCCGCACCCGCATCACGTCGTGCGACAGGCGCTCCAGCAGCGCCACGCGCGCCGGCATCTTCTTGATCGGAAAGGCGCCGGCGTGCGTGACCTGGCGCGACTCCAGCACCACGTCGCTGGTGGCCACGCCGCAGCAGGTCAGCACGTAGCCGTCGGCTTCTTCCTGGGCCGACAGGGCCTTGTCCTGGTGCGGGCCGAGCGTCACCTGGCCGGAGAGCTTCTTCACCTTGCACGAGCCGCAGGCGCCGTCCTTGCAGCCATAGGGCAGGCCGATGCCCTGGCGGATGCCGGCGGTGAGCATGGGTTCGCCCGCTTCGGCCTGAAAGCTGCGGCCGCTCGGTTCGACGGTGATGGTGTGGGTCATGCCTTGGTTATCCTGTGGCGGTCTTGCATGGCGGAAGAAAGCGAAGATTTTGCCCTCAAACCAGAACCCTTACGGCGCGCTGCCGGCGCGCTTTCGGCGCCCGCGCGTGCTGATCGTCGGTTGCGGCGACGTCGGCTCGCGGGCGGCACGGGCGTTGCCGCCACGCGTGCGCGTGCTGGCGCTGGCGCGCTCGGCCGAGGCGGCGGCGGCGCTGCGCCAGCAGGCCATCGTGCCGCTGGCCGGCGATCTGGACCAGGCCGCCAGCCTGGACCGGCTGGCCGGCATCGCCACCCATGTGCTCCATCTGGCGCCGCCGCCCGCGGTGGGTGAGGGCGACCCGCGCACCGCCGCGCTGCTGCGCGCGCTGGCCCGGCGGCGCGCGCCGCTGGCGCTGGTGTATGGCTCCACCAGCGGCGTGTACGGCGACTGCGGCGGCGCCTGGGTGGACGAGACGCGCCCAGTGCGGCCGCAGACGGCGCGTGCGCGGCGCCGCGTGGCGGCCGAAACCTGGGTGCGTGCCTTTGGCCGCGCCGCCGGCGTGCGCGCCAGCATCCTGCGCATTCCCGGCATCTACGCGCCCGACCGCCCCGGCGGCACGCCGCGCGAGCGCCTGCAGCGGGGCACGCCGGTGCTGGCGCCGGCCGACGACGTGTTCACCAACCACATCCACGCCGACGATCTGGCGCGCGCCTTTGTGCTGGCGCTGTGGCGCGGCCGGCCGCAGCGCGTGGTGCATGCCTGCGACGACAGCCAGCTGAAGATGGGCGATTACGTCGATCTGGCGGCCGACCTGTACGGCCTGCCGCGGCCGCCGCGCATCGACCGCCAGGCCGCAGACGCGCAGCTGCCGGCAACGCTGCTGTCGTTCATGAGCGAATCGCGCCGCATGCACAACACGCGCCTCAAGCGCGAGCTGCGCCTGCGCCTGCGCCACCCCGACGTGCACACCGGATTGCTACCAAAAACATAGCTGCTGGCGCTTTCTGGACAAGCGCGAGAGCCTGATTTGATCATAAGACTTGGCCAGGCCCGTGTCGTGCACAGGACTGGCGCCGTGGTGCTGCTTGCGTACAGTCAAGTCCATGGACTTTGCCTATTCGACCCGGGTGCAGGCGTTGCGTCAGCAGGTGCAGCGTTTCATGGACGACCTGATCCTGCCTTCGCACCGCGACTGGCTGCGCTGGTCCGAGGCCGGTGCCTACCCGCTCGACGTGATCGAGCCGCTGAAGGCGCGCGCCCGCGCCGCCGGTCTGTGGAACCTGTTCCTGCCCGGTCTGCGCGACGACGAACCCGGCACCCGCCTGAGCAACCTCGAATACGCGCCGCTGGCCGAAATCATGGGTCGCGTGCCCTGGGCCAGCGAGGTGTTCAACTGCAGCGCGCCAGACACCGGCAACATCGAGCTGCTGCAGCTGTTCGCCACCCCGGCGCAGCGCGCGCACTGGCTGCGGCCGCTGATGGAAGGCACGATGCGCTCCTGCTTTGCCATGAGCGAGCCGGACGTCGCCTCATCCGACCCCACCAACCTGGGCACACGCATTGCGCGCGATGGCGACCACTGGGTGCTGAACGGCCGCAAGTGGTTCATCACCGGCGCCGCGCACCCCCAATGCCGCCTGGCCATCGTGATGGGCGTGTCCGATGCCGCCCCCGATGTGCCCGCGCACCGCCGACACAGCCTGCTGCTGGTGCCGATGGACGCGCCGGGTCTGGAGATCGTGCGCAACATCCCGGTGATGCAGCACCAGGCCATCGAAGGGCATTGCGAGCTGGTGTTTCGTGACGTGCGCGTGCCGGCCGATCACTTGCTGGGCACCGCCGGCGAGGGCTTTGCCATGGCCCAGGCGCGGCTGGGGCCGGGGCGCGTGCACCACTGCATGCGCACCATCGGCCAGTGCGAGCTGGCGCTGGAACTGATGGCCGAGCGCGCCCTGGAGCGCATGGCCTTCGGCAGGCATTTGTCGGACTTCGCCAACGTGCAGGACTGGATCGCCTGCAGCCGGCTTGAAATCGACCAGGCGCGCCTGCTGGTGCTGCGCGCCGCCTGGCGCATGGACACCGAGGGCAACGCCGCCGCCCGCACCGACGTCTCGGCCATCAAGGTGGTGGCAGCGCAGTTGCAGACGCGCGTGCTTGATCGCGCCATGCAGGTGTTCGGTGCCGTCGGCCTGACGCCCGACACGCCGCTGGCCGCACTGTGGAGCTGGGGCCGGGCGCTGCGCTTTCTGGACGGCCCCGATGAAGTGCATCTGCGCACCGTGGCACGCGAAGAGCTGCGCCGCAGCCGCGCGCACCGCGGCGACAACGTGCTGCACCTGCAGCGCTGGATGCCGCCCGAAAGCCTGTGAAAGCAGGCAAGCCGCACGCCCGATGCAGGCGTGCGGCTTGCGGCAATGTGGTGCCCGGGGCCGGAATCGAACCGGCACGGTGTTGCCACCGGCAGATTTTGAGTCTGCTGCGTCTACCGATTTCGCCACCCGGGCAGCGCGATAGCACAGCCAAAAATTATGGCACAGTGCATGGCATGGACTACCCGACGATCGAGGATGCGATTGGGCGCACGCCGCTGGTGCGGCTGCAGCGCCTGGGCGCGCAGGAGCACGCCGCGCGCGGCAGCGTGGTGCTGGCCAAGCTGGAAGGCAACAACCCGGCCGGCTCGGTCAAGGACCGACCGGCGCTGTCGATGATCCGCCGCGCCGAAGAACGTGGCGAGATCCGCCCCGGCGACACCCTGATCGAAGCCACCAGCGGCAACACCGGCATCGCGCTGGCCTTGGCAGCGGCGATCCGCGGCTACCGCATGGTGCTGATCATGCCGGAGGACCTGTCGGTCGAGCGCGCCCAGACCATGAAGGCCTTCGGCGCCGAGCTGATCCTCACCCCGCGCTCGGGCGGCATGGAGTACGCGCGCGACCTGGCCGACAAGATGGTGGCGCAGGGCAAGGGCCGCGTGCTGGATCAGTTCGCCAACCCCGACAACCCGCGCATCCACTACGAAACCACCGGCCCCGAGCTGTGGCAGCAGACCGGCGGGCGCATCACGCACTTCGTCTCGGCCATGGGCACCACCGGCACCATCACCGGCGTGTCGCGCTTTCTGAAGGAACAGAACCCGGCCGTGCGCATCATCGGCGCGCAGCCGGCCGAGGGCTCGCGCATCCCGGGCATCCGCAAGTGGCCCGAGGAATACCTGCCACGCATCTACGACCCCGCCGCGGTGGACGAGCTGACCCTGGTCAGCCAGGCCGACGCCGAGGACATGGCGCGCCGGCTGGCGCGCGAGGAGGGCATATTCGGCGGCATCTCCTCCGGCGGCGCGGCCTGGGTGGCGCAGCAGGTGGCGGCGCGCGAGCAGGGGGCGACCGTGGTCTTCGTGGTGTGCGACCGGGGCGACCGCTACCTGTCCACCGGCGTGTTCCCGGCCTGAGGCTTTCACAATCCAACCGGCCGCTGGCGCTTTACTGACAAGCGCCAGCAGCTATGAATAATATAGTAACATGAGCCCGTTCCGCTATTGCCCCTGCTGCGCCACGCCGCTGGCCATGATCGTGCAGGAAGAAGACAGCGGCCCCAGGGAGCGCCTGCGCTGCCCGGCCTGCGACTACACGCACTGGAACAACCCGGTGCCGGTGCTGGCGGCCATCATCGAATACCGCGGCCAGGTGCTGCTGGCGCGCAACGCCGCCTGGCCGAGCAAGATGTTCGCGCTCATCACCGGCTTCATGGAGGCGGGCGAGACGCCGCAGGACGGCATCGTGCGCGAAATCAAGGAAGAAACCCAGCTCGACACGCGCTCGCTGGCGCTGGTGGGCGTGTACGACTTCCAGCGCATGAACCAGGTCATCATCGCCTTTCATGCCGTCTGCGAGGGCGAGGTGCGGCTGTCGCCCGAACTGGCCGACTGGCGCCTGTACGACCCGCCCCAGCTCAAGTGCTGGCCGGCCGGCACCGGCTACGCCCTGGCCGACTGGCTGCGCGCGCGCGGGCATGAGCCGGTATTTTTCACGCCCGAAGAAAACGCCGAGCGACGCCGCGGTCTGGATTGACCGACAATCGTCCGATGGATATCGCCAAGGAAGTCGACGCGCGCGGGCTGAATTGCCCGCTGCCCATCCTCAAGGCCAAAAAGGCGCTGGCCGAGCTGCAAAGCGGGCAACTGCTGCGCGTGCTGTCGACCGACGGCGGCGCGCTGCGCGACTTTCAGGCCTTTGCCCGCCAGACCGGCAACGAACTGGTCGAGCAGAGCACCGAGGGCGAGGTGACCGCCCACGTACTGCGGCGGCGCTGATCCGTCGGCCCAGCGACGGCCGCGCAACGCGTCCGCCAGGCGCTGGCCGACGAAGCCACGCCGCCCCGCAGGCCCTGCGGCGCACGCCAAGAGCGCAAGCGGGCCGCCACCGTCGCGTCCCGCGTCAGAGGCTGAGCGTCTTCAGGTAGTCGCGAAACGGCGCGCCCATCTGCGGGTGCTGCAGGGCCAGCTCCACGGTGGCTTCCAGAAAGCCTTCTTTGCTACCACAATCGTAGCGTTTGCCGCTGTACTGGTAAGCGTAGACGCGCTCTTTCTGCATCAGGCGGGCGATGGCGTCGGTGAGCTGGATCTCGCCGCCGGCCCCGGGCGGCTGCTGGCGGATCTCGTCGAAGATGCGCGGCGTCAGGATGTAGCGGCCCGCCACCCCCATGCGCGAAGGCGCCTGCTCGGGGGCCGGCTTTTCGACGATGCGTTCGATGCTGATCAGCCGCTCGCCGGCCGGCGTGCCGGCCACGATGCCGTAGCGGCGCACCTGATCGGCCGGCACCTGCTGCACCGCCAGCACCGAACGGCCGAGCGACTCGAAGGCGTCGGCCATCTGCGCCAGCACCGGCTGGCCGTCGGCCGGGCCGACCATCAGGTCGTCGGCCAGCAGCACCGCGAACGGCTGCTCGCCCACGATGTGCGCCGCGCACAGCACGGCATGGCCCAGGCCCAGCGAGCGCGGCTGGCGCACATAGGTGCAGTCCATGTCGTCGGGCTGCACGGCGCGCACCATGGCCAGCAGATCGGCCTTGCCGCCGGCCTCCAGCTCGCTTTCCAGTTCGTAGGCGGTGTCGAAGTGGTCCTCGATGGCGCGCTTGCTGCGGCCGGTGACGAACACCATGTGGCGCACGCCGGCGGCGTAGGCTTCTTCGACGGCGTACTGGATCAGCGGTTTGTCGACGATGGGCAACATTTCCTTCGGGCTGGCCTTGGTGGCCGGCAGGAAGCGCGTGCCCAGGCCGGCGACGGGGAACACGGCGGTGAGAACCTGGCGCGATGCGGTCATGATCGGGTGGCGGGGTGGTAAAGTGACAAGCTGACTGTCTGCCCCTCTGACACGGCCAGCACACGCCGGCAAGGCAGGTCAAAACGACAACTCGAAGAGGGAACGCTTGGATATTCTCCTGCTGGAGGAACTGGTGGCCGACGCACGCCAGTGGCTGGAAGCGCGGCACCACGTGGATTATCGGCCAGAGCTGCTGGAGGACGAGGCCTTGCTGCGCGGTAGGCTGTACAAGGTCGACGCGCTGGTGGTGCCGCCGCGCCTCAAGATCAACGCCCAGCTGCTGGACTACGCGCCGCGCCTGGCGGCCGTGGGCCGCATCCACGACGGTACCGAGAACCTGGATTTCGAAGCCTGCCAGAAGCGCCATGTGCGTGTGATCCAGGCCTCCAGCGCCACCGTGCGCGCCAGCGCCGAGCACCAGCTGTGCACCTTGATGCAGCTGTTTCGCTCCGGCGGGCAGGTTGGACCCTCGCTGTCGCTGCGTCGTGGCGCGCCGGGGCGCGAGATCAACGACAGCGTGATCGGCCTGTTCGGCCTGGCGCCGCCGGCGCACGTGCTGGCCACCATGCTGGTGCCGTTGGGTGCGCGCGTGGTGGGCTACGACCCGGCGGTGCACCGCAACGCCGAACTGTGGCGCCGGCTGGGCGTGCAGCCGATGGCGCTGGCCGACATGCTGGAGGTGGCCGACGCGGTGTCGATGCAGGTCATCTATGCCTCACGCTACCGGGGTCTGGTCAACGATCGTGTGCTGGCAGCCTGCAAGCCGGGGCAGCTGTGGACCAGCATCAGCCGCCCGTCGCTGTTCGACCTCGACGCCCTGGCCGGCGCGCTGCGCTCGGGGCGCATCGGCGCGCTCATGATGGACAGCGACGACGAGCGCCTGACGGCCCCCGATTCGCCGCTGCGTCACGCGCCCAACGTGCGCATCACGCCCCGGCTGGCGCCCTACACGCAGGAATCGCACCTGCGCGGCAGCTGGTACCTGGTCGACCGCATCCATGAGGCGCTGATGCTGAACGAAACCCGCAGCCAGCGCGGCACACTGGACAGCGAGCCGGTTCCGCTGGACTGAGAAGGTGTGGGCGGGCAGCCCATGCCCGCCTGGACCGCCCCCAAGGCACGCTGGTTGTTGCCCATGCTGGCCGTGGCCCGGGTCACGGCGGTGCCTGGCGCCTGAAACCGCCACGCGGCGGCGCTCCCCCTCGGGCGCCCGGAATCCCTTCTTGCCTGCCGACCGGCCGGCGCGACGGGCCGCTTTCAGCCCAGGCGCTGCAACTGATCGCGGATCTTGGCCAGCGCCGCACCGAATTCGGCCACGCGCCGGTTTTCCTGCTCGATCACGGCCGGCGGCGCCTTGGCGGCGAAGGCCGGGTTGTTCAGCTTGCCCTGTGCCTTGGCGATTTCGCCTTCCAGCCGGCCCGCTTCCTTGCCCAGACGGGCCTTCTCGGCAGCCACGTCAACCGCCATGAACAGCGCCAGCCGCGCCTGACCCACCACCGCCACCGGCGCCGCCTGCGCGGCGGCGGCCCAGTCGGCTTCGTGCTCGAACACCTTCACCTCGCTCAGCTTGGCCAGCGCCTGCAGCACCGGCGCCTGGTCCCGGATGAAGTCGGCCTCGCCCAGCGCGTACAGCGGCAGGCGCTGGGCGGGTGAGACGCCCATTTCGCCGCGCAGGTTGCGGCAGGCGTCGACCAGCACCTTCAGATGCCCGATCTGGCGCTGCGCCGCCTCGTCGATGTGGACTGGCTGCGCCTGCGGGTAGGGCTGGGTGGCAATGCTGTCGCCCGCCTTGCCGGCGATCGGCGCCACCACCTGCCACAGCGCCTCGGTGACGAAGGGGATGACGGGGTGGGCCAGCCGCAGGATGGCTTCCAGCACACGGATCAGCGTGCGGCGCGTGGCGCGCTGCTGGGCCGCGTTGCCGGTCTGGATCTGCACCTTGGCGATTTCCAGGTACCAGTCGCAGTACTCGTTCCAGACGAAGTCATAGATCGTCTGCGCCACCTGGTCGAGCCGGTAGTCGGCAAAGCCCTGGGCCACGGCGGCTTCGGTCTGCTGCAGCAGGCTGACGATCCAGCGGTCGGCGGCCGAGCGCTCGATCGCGGTGTCGCCCTCGACGCCGCAGTCGGCACCTTCGCAGTTCATCAGCACGAAGCGGCTGGCGTTCCAGAGCTTGTTGCAGAAGTTGCGGTAGCCCTCGCAGCGCTTGCTGTCGAAGTTGACGGTGCGCCCCAGCGTGGCCATGGCGGCAAAGGTGAAGCGCAGCGCGTCGGCGCCATAGCCCGGAATGCCGTCCGGGAACTCCTTCTTCGTGTTTTCGCGCACCCTGGGCGCGGTCTCGGGCTTGCGCAGGCCGGTGGTGCGCTTGGCCAGCAGTGGCTCCAGCGCGATGCCGTCGATCAGATCGACCGGGTCGAGCACGTTGCCCTCGCTCTTGCTCATCTTCTTGCCGTGCGCGTCCAGCACCAGGCCGTGGATGTAGACGTCGCGGAACGGCACGCGGCCGGTGAAATGTGTGGTCATCATGATCATCCGGGCGACCCAGAAGAAGATGATGTCGTGGCCGGTGACCAGCACGCTGCTGGGCAGGTACAGGTTGAGGTCCTCGGTCGGTTCGGGCCAGCCCAGGGTGGAGAAGGGCACCAGGGCCGACGAGTACCAGGTGTCCAGCACGTCTTCATCGCGGCGCAGCGTCTTGCCGGGTGCCTGGGCCTGCGCCTCGGCCTCGTTGCGGGCGACGTAGACGTTGCCCTCTTCGTCGTACCAGGCCGGGATCTGATGGCCCCACCAGAGCTGGCGCGAGATGCACCAGTCCTGGATGTTGTTCATCCACTGGTTGTAGGTGTTGACCCACTGCTCGGGCACGAAGCGCACCTGGCCGGACTGCACGGCGTCGATGGCCTTCTGCGCGATGGATCGAGCATCAGGCGGCGTTGCGACCCCGGCGCCGGGCCGCGCACCGTGCGCAGCAGGGAGCGTGGGGGCCTTGTTCATGGCCACGAACCACTGGTCCGTGAGCATCGGCTCGATGATCTGGCCGGTGCGGGCGCAGCGCGGCACCATCAGCTTGTGCTTTCTGGTTTCGACCAGCAGGCCCTGGGCCTCGAGGTCGGCGACGATGGCCTTGCGGGCGGCAAAGCGGTTCAGGCCGCGGAAGATCGCCGGCGCGTTGTCGTTGATCGTCGCGTCCAGGTTCAGCACGCCGATCATCGGCAGGCCGTGGCGCTGGCCCACCGCGTAGTCGTTGGCGTCGTGCGCCGGCGTGACCTTGACCACGCCGGTGCCGAAGTCCTTGTCCACGTAGGCGTCGGCGATCACCGGAATGTCGCGGCCCACCAGCGGCAGCGTGACGCTTTTGCCGATGAAGCGCCGGTAGCGTTCGTCCTCGGGGTGCACCATCACCGCCACGTCGCCCAGCATGGTCTCGGGCCGCGTGGTGGCCACCACCAGGCGCTCGCCGCTGCCGTCGGCCAGCGGATAGGCGATGTGCCACAGAAAGCCGTCTTCTTCCTCGCTTTCGACCTCAAGGTCGCTGACGGCGGTCTTGAGTTCGGGGTCCCAGTTGACCAGGCGCTTGCCGCGGTAGATCAGGCCCTGCTCGTACAGTTGCACGAAGGTTTCGGTCACCACCTTGGACAGTCTGTCGTCCATGGTGAAGTATTCGCGGCTCCAGTCCACGCTGGCGCCCATGCGGCGCATCTGGCGGGTGATGGTGTCGCCCGACTGCTGCTTCCAGTCCCACACGCGGGCGACGAAGTTCTTGCGCCCCAGGTCGTGGCGGCTCTGGCCCTGCTCCTGCAACTGGCGCTCCACCACGATCTGGGTGGCGATGCCGGCGTGATCGGTGCCCGGTACCCAGGCGGTGTTGAAGCCGCGCATGCGGTGGTAGCGCGTCAGGCTGTCCATGATGGTCTGGTTGAACGCATGCCCCATGTGCAGCGTGCCGGTGACGTTGGGCGGCGGCAACTGAATGGCGAAGTTCTCGCCACGCGCGGCGGCGCCGGCGTCCGGCTGGCCGCTGCCACGGTAGCCCGCCCGCCCCAGGCCCGCCTGCTCCCACGCGGGGCCCCAGCGCGCCTCGATGGCGGCGGGTTCGAAGGACTTGGACAGGGACGCGAGGCCCGGTTGCGACAGCGATTCAGACATGGCAGAGGCGGCCTGGGCCGCGAACGGAGAGGAACGCGCCGCAGCGCAGCCGGCCGGGCGCAAAAACCGTCCATTCTAGCGGCGCGCGCAGGGGCACCCAGGCTTGGGCGGCACCTCCCAATGAAGTGTAAAAAAGGCTTCTGGCGCTTGATTGGCAAGCGCTGAAAGCTATCAAAACGATAGTATTTCGGAGCGCTTGGGTGCTGCGATCAGGCGCGGCGGGGCGGCACGCCTTGCCACCCGCAAGGGGCGGGCGAACACGGGGCAGGCGCTCGCCGAATGGATGAGCACGCCCGCACCGCGCTCGCCGCGCCATGCGGCGTTGCTCCTACTTGCGGGCACGAGGCCGCGGCGTCGTCGCGTGCCGATCACGGCACGGGCGGGCGCGTCCAACTGCCGCTTCTAGGTTCAATAGAATCGCGCCCCATGCCGCAACCGCCCGACCTCGACCTGCTGCTGCGCGCCGTGCTGCTCGGCACCTTCGCGCTGTCGGCGGTGTTTGGCGCTATCATGCACCGCACCGGCTTTTGCACCATGGGTGCGATCAGCGACGTCGTGAACATGGGCGAGACCACCCGGCTGCGCCAGTGGGCGCTGGCCGCCGGGGTGGCGACGCTGGGTTTCGGCGTGCTGGCCGCCGGTGGCTGGGTGCAGCCGGCCGACACGGTGTACGCCGGCCCGCGCTGGCTGTGGCTGTCGGGCCTGGTGGGTGGGCTGCTGTTCGGCGTCGGCATGGTGCTGGCCTCGGGTTGCGGCGCCAGGATGCTGGTGCGCCTGGGCGGCGGCAACCTGAAGGGCCTGATCGTGTTTCTGGTCATGGGGCTGGCGTCCTACGCCACCTTGCGCGGCATCACGGCGGTGCTGCGCGACCGCACGGTGGACCAGGTGGAATGGGTGTTCAACGTCCCGGCCACACTGGGACACCTGGCCGCCAGCGCGGGCGGCTGGCCGCTGCCGGTGGGCCTGCTGGGGGCGGCGCTGCTGGTGGGCGGCTTGCTGATGGCCTGGGCGCTCACCGGGCGCGGCTTCATCAACGGCAACAACCTGCTGGCCGGCCTGGGCCTGGGCGGTGTCATCGTCGCCCTGTGGTGGCTGAGTGGCCACCTGGGCTACCTGCCCGAACACCCGGATACGCTGGAGCCGGCTTACCTGGGCACGCGCAGCGGCCGCATGGAGGCGCTGACCTTCACCGGCCCGCTGGCGCACACCATCGACTGGTTCATCTTCTTCAGCGACCGCAGCCAGCGCCTGAGCCTGGGCGTGGTGGCGGTGTTCGGCCTGGTGGCCGGGGCGGCGCTGCATGCGCTGGCGTCGCGGCGCTTTCGCTGGGAAGGTTTTCGCACCACCGAAGATCTGGCCAACCACCTGATCGGCGGCACGCTGATGGGTGTCGGCGGGGTAACGGCGCTGGGCTGCACCATCGGCCAGGGGCTGAGCGGCATCTCCAACCTCAGCCTGACCAGCTTCACCGCGCTGGCGGGCATTGTCGGCGGCGCCGTGCTGGCGCTGAAATACCAGGGCTGGCGCCTGGAGCGATCGCTGTGAGCGCGGCGGCCGTCGAGGCCGATCTGGAACGCCGCTTCGGCGGTCTGGCGCGGCTGTTTGGCGCCGAGGGCGCGGCGCGCATCCGCGCCGCCCACGTGGCGGTGGTCGGCATCGGCGGCGTCGGCTCCTGGGCCGCCGAAGGCCTGGCGCGCAGCGGTGTCGGGCAGATCACGCTCATCGACCTCGACCATGTGGCCGAGTCCAACGTCAACCGTCAGATCCATGCGCTGACACCGACGTTCGGCCAGGCCAAGGTGCAGGCCATGCGCGAGCGCATAGGGCAGATCCATCCGGCCTGCGTGGTGCATGCGGTGGAGGACTTCGTGGCCCCGACCAACTGGCCGCAGCTGCTGCCGGCGCCGGTGCATGCCGTCATCGACGCCTGCGACCAGGTGTCGGCCAAGCTGGCGATGGCGGCCTGGGCGCGCGAGCGCGGCCTGTGCTTTGTCACCGTCGGAGCCGCCGGCGGCAAGCGACATGGTGAACGGGTCGAGGTGGCCGACCTCGCCGAGGTCACGCACGATCCGCTGCTGGCCCAGCTGCGCTACCGCCTGCGCCGTCAGCACGGCGCGCCCACGGGCGGCAAGCGCCTCGGGGTGACGGCGGTGTTCAGCCGCGAGAGCGTGCGCCTGCCCGAGGCCTGCGAGGCGCCCCAGCAGGTCGACAGCTCACTGAACTGCCACGGCTACGGCTCCAGTGTCGCCGTCACGGCCACCTTCGGCCTGTGTGCGGCCGGCTGGGTGCTCGATCGGCTGTCTCAGGAGGGGCAAAAAAATCAGGCTATAATCTGCGGCTTGCCAAGTGACTGACGCAAGTCGGTTGATCGGCACCGGGGGTCGTTAGCTCAGCTGGTAGAGCAGCGGACTTTTAATCCGTTGGTCGCAGGTTCGAATCCTGCACGACCCACCAAGCCACATAAGGAAACCGCGCTACAGAAAATGTAGTGCGGTTTTTTCTTTCCCGTAGCCTGTAGGCAATCTGTAGGCAGTTTCGGGAAATATGCGGCCTTGACGCAAGGGCCAGCGGCCAGCAGGTGGCGACGGGTGCAGCGCGCTCGATTGCGGCCCCGTGGTGCCCTCGCACGGGCTCACGGTGTCGACGTCGCACCAGACAAGAAAAATGCCCGTAGCGGGCTTGTGTGCGGTGCCTGCGCGGCTTCACTTGCTGGGGCGGCAGTAGGGCAACAGGAAAGCGGCAATTTCAGCCCGCAGGCGCAGCGGCAAGGCGGCGCAGTTCATCGCGGCCAGCAGCCATTGCAGCGGGTCGGCAAGCTCGGGCAGTTGCACCAGCAGCGGCGGTTTGGACTTGCGGCCAGCGCCTGGGCGTGCGCCTCCCCAGTTCGGATGATGGCGGGCTTGTCGGGGCATCTTGAAAGCGGCTCCAGGGCGGATTTAATCTGCGCATGAGAAACAGGGCGGTTCCCAGCGGCGAAGGGCTTTGAACTTTGGACGGCCCCCTTGGTGGCAGGCGGCCCGGCTTTTTTCAGCAGTCAGCATTGAAGCGATGGAAACAGGGCGGTTTCCGATGGCGTTGCTGTCAACTTTCGCGCCCCCCTGGGCATAGGTGCCGGCCACGGGGTTGACGCCCCTGCCGGCTGTCGGGCAAGTCCCGACGGACTGCTCCCGCGTCAGTTCGGGTTAGCGCACCAGTTCGCCCCTGTCCGGGCTTGTGCGCTTCGTCGGTGCAATCACCTTTGCAGCATCGGTAGCGCGGCGGGCGGCGGCGTCAGCCTGGGCAAGCGCTGCATCATGCTCGGCAGGCGTCAGGCCAGTGGCAACGTAGCGCTCGCGTTCGTCCCACCAATGACGCCAGAAAGTGCTGTCCGTGTCGCGCGGATTGAATTGGTAGTCCCATGCGGGCACCACGAACCCCATGCTCGGCAACTGCGCGGCGCTGTAGCCCAGCGCGTCCAGTTCATCACGGACGGCGCGCTCGGCTTCAATGGCATCGGCCAATGCGTTCATGGCGGCCAGCAGCGGCCCGACGGTTGCAATGTGGCGCGCTCGCGTGGCCTTGCCGGCTGCGATGCTGTGCACGTTGCGGATGCGTGCCAGCTCGGTTTCCTGCACGCCGATGGCCTTGCGCAGCGCGGCAATCAGCGCTTCATTGCGGCGCTGGCGCTCGGGCAAGTCGGCAGGCATGGTGCCAGCCATCGCGCCATCGGCGGCGGCCAGGATTTGCTCGGGCGTCTCGGGCGTGCGCTGCTGAATCAGGCGCACCTGCAGGCCGATGCTTTCGGCCTCGGCTTTGGCGGCAACCAGTTGCTCGCGATAGCCGGCCAGCTTTTCGGCGGCGGCGGCGTAGTCGGCATGTTGCGCCAGCGGGATCAATTTTTCTTTCATGACGTGTTTTCCTTTCGGCGGTGGTTATCGACGTGCAGGCGTTGCACCAGGGCGGGCGGCCTGCTCACGGCGGGCCTGGGCGATGCGGCCCGCTCGATTGCGGATTGCGTTGCGCTCGTGCTCGGATACGGCCAGCGTTGCCAGGCTTGCGCCGGGGCATTGCGCCAGGGCAGCGGCGATGGCTTGGTGCTGGGCAATCTTCGCGGCCAGCGGCCCATTGAAGCCTCGGGCGGGCGGGGTTGCGATGGCACGCGGGCGCATCATCTTGTCGTACTGGGTTTCCATGATTTGTCCTTTCAATGAATCGGGTTTGTGTCGGTGAAGGGCGGGCCAGCAGTCACGGCCCCTGCGCGGTGCGGCGTGCAGCCCGTCGCTTGTCGCTGTCGTACTGCACGGGCGGCGGCAGCGCGTCGGTGTAGGCACGCCACAGCTCGGCACCAGGGCGGCAGCGGCGGGCACCAGGCAAGCGGGCGGCGGCGGTGCAGCGTGGGCAGCGCAGGGCGTGGCCGATGTAGTCAGTCAACATCGGCGGCCCCTTCGTCGGTGAAGTCGGCGCAATCGGGCGTGCCAGCCGGGGTTTCTGCACCAGCGGGTGCGCTCACTTGTTTGTGCGCGCGCTTCCCCCGTACCCCCTGCGAAGTCAGCGCAGTCAGCGCAGACACTTCGCCGGTTGCGCTCACTTCGAAGTCAGCGCAAGTCGGCGCAGTCAGCGCAAGGGGCGGCAACTCGGCAAGCTCGCGGCCTTGCGCCGTGACTTCCCACACTTCCTTCTGGTGTCGGTTTTCGGCGCTGCGCATCACGCGCACCAGTTGCCCGGCCCGCTCGGCTTTGCGCAGCAGGTTGAACACGTCGGCAGGCTTGCGGCCCTTCGGGTAGGTGCTTTCGCCGGCCAGCAGCTTTGCGGCGTGCGTGCGTGACGTGGTTGCCGTGGTGACGTGTTCGCCCCGTTCGGAAAACTCGGCAATCAGCCTCAGCAGGGCTTTGGTGTCCACGCGGTCGCTGATTCCCTGCACTACGGGCGAAAGTGCATGCACGGCCTGCGGCAATCCCCCCACGGGCCATTGCAGCGCCAGCGGTTCGCGCAGCTTCGCCAGGTTGCTTTTCTGGTGCGCCAGCGTCAGCAGGCCATCGTCGCGGCTCATGAAGATGCGGCTTCGTGCCGAGTTGTGCCAGGCGGTAGAGCCTACAAAGCCGAAAAGGCCGTGGCCGCCCTGTTCGCCAAGGTGGCGACTGCCAACGAACGGGGCGTGCTGGATGCCACCAATTGCGTGCACCACCAGCAGGAAAGGCCCTTGCAAGGCCCTACGAAGCCCATAGCGCCGCCGCGCAAGCCGCGTGCTGGCATGGCACCTGCCGACGTGTGGGCGCGCTGTGAGCCCGCTACGTGGGCGCACCCGTATATCGAGCGCAAGGCCGCCGCTGGCGTGCCGCTCGATACCCTGCGCGTGGTGCCTGCTGGTGATGCGCTGCGCATCGGTGGGCACGCGATGGCCGGCGCGCTGGCCGTGCCCGCCTACGCTGCCGACGGCACGCTGCAAAGCCTGCAACTGATACCGCCCGAGGGCAAGAAGATGAACCTGCCCGGCTGCGCTATGGCCGGGGCATCGTTCACCGTGGGCACGCCTGCGCCTGGCGAGCCGCTGTATCTGTGCGAAGGCATCGGGCAAGCATGGGCCGTCTGGCAAGCCACGGGCCGCGCTGCTGTCTGTTGCTTTGGCTGGGGCAACGTCGGCACGGTGGCGCGCGCTATTCACGAGCGGGATAACGCTGCGCGGCTGGTACTCGTGCCCGACGTCGGCAAAGAAGCAAGCGCCGAAAAAATTGCCCGTGAGCTGGGTTGCAGCGTGGCCTTCATGCCCGAGGGCGAGGCGAGCAACTTCGACGCAAACGACCTGGCGCAACGCGACGGGGCCGACGTGCTGGCCGCACTGCTGGATGCCGCCCAGTCATTCGCGCCCGAGCCGCTGCTGATGCCTGTTGACGTGGCCGGCGTGTTGACGCGCCCAAGCCCTCCGCCCTGCTTTGTGTGGGACGGATATGCACCCCGTGGCGTGGTGACGCTGCTGGGGGCGCATGGGGGCACCGGCAAGAGCACCATCGCCCTGATGCTGGCCGCCGCCGTGGCGACGGGCCGCGAGCTGTTCGGGATTGCCACCGACGCCGCGCCCGTGGTGTTCGCCAGTTTCGAGGATGGCGCGCACATCGTTCGCCACCGCCTGGCCCACATCTGCCAATGCTGGGGCATCAACCCGGCTGAGTTGGACGGACTGCACATCGTGGACGGCACGGCAAACCCCGAGCTGTTCGCCTGCGAGGGACGCGGGCCGGGGGACGTGACGCCCGCCTATGGCGAGCTGCTGGCCCTGGTGAAGCAGACCGGGGCCGGGCTGGTGATTGTGGACAACGCATCGGACGCCTACGGGGGCGATGAAATCCAGCGCCGGCAGGTTCGCGCTTTCATGCGCAGTCTGGCCGTGATTGCCCGTGAGGGTGATGCCGCCGTGCTGTTGCTGGCCCACGTTGACAAGGGCACGTCACGGCGCGAGCGCAGCGACACCGAGGGCTATTCAGTCTTTGCTCATTGCTGCACCCCCAGCACGCGGCGCAGTTCAGCCACCGGCCAGGCCAGGCGGCCATTCACGCGGATGGGGCGCAGCGGGCCATCCTCAGCACACGCCCAGCCGCGCAAAGTCTGCGGGCGGCGGTTCAGGTAGTGCGCGGCTTCGCCCGTGGTGACCGTGGGGCGGGTGACGTGTTCCAGCGGCGGATAGCTGGGCTCGGTTGCAGCGCGGCGGGCGCTATGCAGGGTGGTTTCCATCGGGTTTGCGCTTTCAACCGAACAGCACGGGTTCGGTATGTGCAAACCTTTTTCGGGGCAAGCTTGCCCCAACAAGTCACGCGAACAGCCCGCAAACCCGCATGAATGCTAGGTTTCGCGGGGCAAGGCGGTTGCCCTAAATTGCTTGCCCTATTTGCCCCGGCGTGGTGCCGTGGATAGCTGCCTACCTTGGGCGCTTGATATGCCTTTCATTGCATGGCGCTTGATGTACGTGCCAGTAAGGGGCTTGCCGTCCGCGCCCATCACCCCATCGCGGCGGAACTCCTCTGCAATCAATTCAGCAATGCGTACTTGCGGCAGGAACAGGTCGCGCGCCGTGTACTCTTTGATGATTTCGCGGGCGCGGTTTCGTGCCAGCTCTTGCCACTCGGGCGCGGCTTTGGGCTCAAGCGCTACGGCCTGGGTATCGGGCAGCGCGGCGGTAGCCTTTGCCGCAATGGGCAGCTTGGATGCAAAGTCCAACAGGCGCAGCTCGCCGTTTTCTATGGCCTGCCCCAGCAGGTGACGCCATTGCCGATGCGCCTCGGCTCCGAGTAGCCAGCGGGCCGATATGGGTTTGCTGGCCAGCTGATGCCGGGACAGTTCGGGATTGCTGGCAACAAGTTCCAGCGCTTGCTCGGGCGTGACGGTGTTGCCCACCTTGCGTTCAATCGCGACCAGCAGCGCCTCGGCTTGGACAAACTCGAATGCCCGAATGTCGGGTTCAGTGTCAATCGTCAGGCCCTGGGCGGCGGCCCATTCCAGCAAGTCAGGCACGCGGAAAACGTGACTCGAAAACTCACGTTCAGCCAGCTCGGCATGAAATAGGGCGCTCGCCTTGATGCCGGGCTTGGCACGGGTGTCTGGGCTACCTGCGGCGTGCTTCAACAGTAGCGCGGACTCTGCGGCGCTGTCAATTTCGTCCGGTTCCCACGCTTGAAAATCGCTGTTCCACTTTGGCATAACGCGCTCCTTCGTGCGCCCTTCGTTCGGGTGCCCCAGCAGGCCGGCGAAGGTTTCCGGCTTTTCCCCCCGTCGGGGTAGCTGGGGCGAAACGGTTATTGCCCTGCCGGGTGCCCCACGGCGGCCAGGGCGCGGTGCAATTCGGCCTGCACGCCGGCCCAGTCGGGCACGGTGGCGAAGTCCTCGGGGTTCACGCTGGTTTGCGCGTGCACGATGGTGGTGTGCGCCGTCAGCACGGCCTGCACCAGTTGTTTGATGGCCTCGGGGTCGTTCAGGTGGTCGCAGTAGCGCCAGGCGTCGCCAGTCGGTTGCATGGTGGTTCGTCCTTCGTCGGTTTCAGTTCACGGCCCGCAGTTTGCCGGGTTCGCTGCTGGCGTCGAACTTCACGCCGGCCTGCTCCAAAATCCAGCCCTCGAATTTTTCGTGGTGCAGGCGCAGCAAATCGAGCGGGCGCACGCGGTAATGCTTTTCGGCGGTGGCGCTGGGCTTGTGGCCTTGTATCTGCGCCACCACGCCGGCAGGCAATTCCAGCCATTCGGCCAGGCTGCCGAAACTGCGGCGCAGGCCATGCAGTGTCAGGTGCTCGATACCGGCCACGCGGCAGGCGTCATAGTGCCTGCGCGCGGGTGAATGCAAAGGCTTGTCGCCATTGGCACCAGCGAACACGAACGGCCCACGGCGCGGCAGGCCGGCCAGCAGGTGGTGCACGTAGGGCGTGAGGGGAATTTGCCGGGTGCCATCTTCGCCCCCCTTGCTTTCGGCCTTGTCGCGCAGCGTGATGCCGCGCCATTGCACGTTCAAATCGTCCCAGCGCAAACCCAGCAGCTCGCCGGGGCGTGCGCCGGTCAACAGCAGGCATTGCAGATAGGCGGCAGGCGCAGCGGGCAGGGCGCGCACGGCGGCAAACCATGCGGGCAATTGTTCGCGCAGCAGGGCGTCGGACTTCACGCCGGCTTTGCCCAGCGCCTCGCGGGCCTTGCGGCTCTTTGCCGGGTTCGTGTCGCTCACGGCGGCGGTGTATCGCGCATCGGCCTTGCACCAGGCCAGAAAGGCGCGCAGCAGGCGCAGGGCCAGCCGGGCCTGAGTCGGGCGGGTTTGCGCCTCACGGGCGGCCCAGCTTTCCACGGCCTCGGGCGTCAGTGCGCGCAGTTCCTGGGGCATGAAAACGGCCAGCGGCCCCGGTTGAATCTTGCCCTTGCCACGCTTGACCGGCTCGCCACCGGGGCGGGCCATTGCACCATGGTCTAGGTGGTGGCGCTCGCCCCAGTGCGGGCGGCGGGCTTCGATGTAATCGGCCCATGCCTCGCCCACAGTGACGGCCTGGGCGGAGGCGGCGGCCTGCTGGGCGGCTTGCTCGGCTTGCTGCTGGCGCTTCAACTGGCGCGGGTCGGTGCCAGCGTCAACAAGCATTTTCAGGCGCTGCGCTTCGGTGCGGGCCTTATCGAGCGGCCAGTCGGCCACGGTGCCGATATTGACGCGCAGGGTGTCGCCATTCAGGCGGGCCTCAAACGCATAGGTTTTGCGCCCCGTCGGTGTCGCGCGCAGGGCAAGGGCGGGCGCTTCGGTGTCCCACAAAAACGCCTGAGATTTGCCCGTCGGGCAGGTGAAGGCGTCAACACGCCCGGCAGTCAGTCGAATGCGGCTCGTCATATCTGTAGGCAATCTGTAGGCAATCTGTAGGCAAATTCAGCCCATTTCGGGGCATATCAATCAACACTGAATTTCCAAGAAAGCTACATAACATGTTGATTTGCATAGAGTATATCTACACTCTCCAACAGTTGCAAATAGGGTAAGAACCGGACTTTTAATCCGTTGGTCGCAGGTTCGAATCCTGCACGACCCACCAAATTCAAAGGCTCGGCCGTCAGGTCGGGCCTTTTCTTTGTGCGCCGTCGGCTCAATCTCTTTGTGCGCCGTCGGCTCAGCACTAGGCTCAGTCGGCCTGCACCCAGCGCTGCCGCCACTGGGCGGTCCAGGCGGCAAGCGCTTCGGGCACCGAGGTGCCGGCCTTGGGGTCCAGTGCCAGCACCGCTGCGGCGCGTTGCAGCGTCCGCAGCGGGTCGGACACGTCGAGCGCTTGCGCACCATGCTGCTTGCTGAGTTTTTCGCCGTCGGCGGCCAGCACCAGCGGTGTGTGCAGGTAGCGTGGTGTGGCCAGGCCCAGCCTGCGCTGCAGCAGGATCTGGCGCGGCGTGTTGTCGGCCAGGTCGGCGCCGCGCACCACGTGGGTCACGCCCTGGGCGGCGTCGTCCACCACCACCGCCAGCTGATAGGCCCACAGGCCGTCGGCGCGGCGCAGCACGAAGTCGCCGACCTCATGCGCCACATCCTGCCGTTGCGGCCCCAGGCGCCGGTCGTGCCAGACAATGGCCTCGTTGGTTGCTTCACTAACGATAGCTGCTGGCGCTTGCCCGGATTGCCCTGGAGGTGGATTTGATTCATGAACTCCGGTGTGCAGCCGCCAGGCCCGCGCAGGCTTGCCTTGCAGTCCGCCGCGCTCGGGGCGGCAGCTGCCGGGGTAGGGCAGCTCCACCCCGCGCTGGCGCCTGAGGCCGCGCGCGGCCTGCGCCTGCTCGATGTCCTTGCGTGAACAGCCGCAGGGGTAGGCCGCGCCGGCGGTGACCAGCGCGTCGAGCGCGGCCTGGTAGTGCGCGCTGCGCCCGGATTGCCACACCGGCGGTTGATCGGGAGGCAACCCACAGGCGGCCAGCTGCTGCAGGATCTGCCGATCGGCGCCGGGCACGCAGCGCGGCGTGTCCACGTCCTCGATACGCACCAGCCAGCGCCCGTCGTGGGCGCGTGCGTCCAGCCAGCTGGCCAGCGCCGCCACCAGCGAGCCGGCGTGCAGTGGTCCGGTGGGTGAAGGGGCGAAGCGGCCGACGTACATGGCGGCGTAGGGCGTCGGGGCCCGGCGTCGATCGGCCCGTTCAGGCGGCGATCACGGCCAGCGCCAGCTCCAGCCCGGAAACGAAGGCGTCTTCGACCCGGCAGCCGAGGCACCAGTCACCACACAGGCCGATGCTGCCTGCGCCGTCCCACAGGTGCGTGCGGCCCAGCGGCGCCAGGGTGCGCGCCTGGCGCCACAGCAGGGCTTCGGTGTGCGCCGGCGTGGCATGGATGCCGGTGATTTCAGCAAAGGCGCGCAGCAGCTTGGCGCTGACGCGCGCCGGGTCGTCGCGCTCGTGTTCGCGTGACCAGGCGGCGCTGGCCTGCACCGTCCAGCGCTCGACCGCCACGCGCCCGGGCTTGGACGATTCGCGCGCCAGCCAACTGACGCGGTGGTGCGTGCTGCGCGCCGCATTCCACTGCGGGCCCAGCGTGTGCAGCCCTGGCTGCGTGGCGTTGGGGTAGGCCAGCATCAGGGTCCAGCACGGCGCCACGTCGACCGCTCCCAGGGCAGCGAACGGCGCTGTGCTGAGGGTCGAAGCCTGCAACAGCTCGTTCGCCTGCTGGGGCGGGATGGCCAGCAGAACCTGGTCAAAGCCGGCCTGCACCGGATGGTCTTCGCCCGGGCCGTCGGTATGCAGCTGCCAGCGCCCTGGCGAGAGCCGGTCGTGCGCCACGCGCCAGACGCGGGTGTCCAGGTGCAGCGCGCCGGCCGCAACCAGTGGCTCGGCCCAGCGCTGGGGCAGGCGATCCATGGCGGGCACGGCCACCCAGTGAGATTCGGGCGCCGGCGGGGCGGCCTCCACCACGCGGCCGCGTTCGTCGAGCACACGCACGGCGTTGGCGCTCCAGCGTCGTACCACGTCGGATGCCGTGGCCTGCAACGCCTGCATGAAGCGTTCGTCGCGCACGGTGAAGTACTGCACCCCGGCGTCGAAGCCGCCGAAGGCGGTCTGCACGGTGGCCATGCGCCCGCCCGGTTGGGGAGCGGCTTCGAACACGGCGACCTCGTGCCCGGCCTGTCGCAGGGTGCGGGCACAGGCCAGTCCGGCAATGCCGGCGCCAACGACGGCGATGCGGTGCGAGAGGTGGGGGCGAGGGGGCGTCATGCGGCAACTCTACACGCTCGGGCGGGGTTCGATCCGGGCGCGCTCCGGCGTGCTGAGCCGCCAGCTGCGACACCGTGCCCGCCCGGCCGCCGCCTCGGACCACCCGTGCGCGGCAGGCCGCCCGTGCCTTGCCCGACAATGCGGGGCATGTTCGTTCATCTGCGCCTGCACACCGAGTTCTCCGTCGTCGATGGCACGACTCGCCTGGACGACATCGTCCAGGCCGCTGCCGACGACGCTCAGCCCGCACTCGCCATCACCGACCTGGGCAACCTGTTTGGCGCCATCAAGTTCTACAAGGCCGCGCGCGGCGCTGGCGTCAAGCCCATCATCGGTGCCGAGGTGCTGCTGGAAGGGCAGGGGTCGGACCCGGAAGCGCCCACCCGCGTGCTGCTGCTGGTGACCAGCGGGCAGGGCTACCTGAACCTGTCGGAGCTGCTGGCGCGTGCCTGGACCCAGGGCGTGGTCAAGGGGCAGGCGGTGGTGCGCTGGGCCTGGCTGGGCGAGCTGGCCGACGGCCTGATCCTGCTGTCGGGCGCGCAGGCGGGCCCGGTCGGGCAGGCCCTGGCGCAGGGCGGTGTGGAACAGGCCCGCGCGCTGGCCCTGCAACTGGCCGAGCTGTTCCCCCACCGCTTCTACCTGGAGCTGCAGCGCGCAGGGCGCGCCGACGACGAGGCGCATGTGGCCGCGGCCGTGCAGCTGGCCGCCCGCTTGAAGTTGCCCGTGGTGGCCACGCACCCGGTGCAGTTCGCCCGTGCCGACGACTACGAGGCGCACGAAGCCAGGGTGTGCATCGCCGAGGGTGAGATTCTGGGCAACCCGCGGCGCGTGCGCCGCTTCACGCCGGAGCAGTATTTCAAGTCCACGGCCGAGATGCAGCAACTGTTCGCCGACCTGCCCGCGGCGCTGAGCAACGCGGCCGAAATCGCGCGCCGCTGCAACCTCACGTTGGCGCTGGGCAAGCCCCGTCTGCCGGATTTCCCGGTGCCGCAAGGGCACACGGTGGAAACCTATTTCCGCCAGACTTCCACTGACGGGCTGGAGCAGCGCCTGGCGCACCTGTACCCCGACCCGTCGCAGCGTGACGCCGAGCGACCGCGCTACCTGCAACGGCTGGAGTTCGAAATCGACACCATCCTGAAGATGGGCTTTCCGGGCTACTTCCTGATCGTGGGCGACTTCATCAACTGGGCCAAGAACCATGGCTGCCCGGTGGGGCCGGGTCGTGGATCGGGTGCCGGCTCGCTGGTGGCGTACGCGCTGAAGATCACCGACCTCGATCCGCTGCAGTACAAGCTGCTGTTCGAGCGGTTCCTGAACCCCGAACGGGTGTCGATGCCCGACTTCGACATCGACTTCTGTCAGGCCAACCGCGACCGCGTGATCGATTACGTCAAGGACAAGTACGGCCGGGACGCAGTGAGTCAGATCGCCACCTTTGGCACCATGGCGGCGCGCGCCGCGATCCGCGACGTCGGACGTGTGCTCGACATGAGCTACACCTTCTGCGACGGCATCAGCAAGCTGATCCCCAACAAGCCCGGCCAGCACATCACCATCGATGGCGCCATGAAGGTCGAGCCCCTGCTGGCCGAGCGCTACCGCAAGGAAGACGAGGTGCGCACGCTGATCGAGCTGGCCCAGAAGCTGGAGGGCATGACGCGCAACGTCGGCATGCACGCCGGCGGCGTGCTGATCGCGCCGGGCAAGCTGACCGACTTCTGCCCGCTCTACCAGCAGCCCGGCAGCGAGGCGGCGGTCAGCCAATACGACAAGGACGACGTGGAGGCGGTCGGACTGGTGAAGTTCGACTTCCTGGGGCTGGCCACGCTGACCATTCTGGAAATCGCCAAGGAGCTGATCGTCGAACGGCATCCGGGTCAGCAGCACTTCGCCTACGAAAACCTGCCGCTCGACGATGCGCCAACCTACCATCTGTTCGCTCAGGGGCGCACCGAAGCGGTGTTCCAGTTTGAAAGCCGCGGCATGCAGGGCATGCTGCGCGACGCGCGACCGACGCGGCTGGAAGACCTGATCGCGCTCAACGCCCTGTACCGTCCGGGGCCGATGGACCTGATCCCCAGCTTCGTGGCGCGCAAGCACGGGCGCGAGGAAGTGGTGTATCCGCACCCGCTGGTGGCCGACATGTTGTCGGAGACCTACGGCATCATGGTCTACCAGGAGCAGGTCATGCAGACCGCGCAGATCCTGGGCGGCTACAGCCTGGGCGGTGCCGACCTGCTGCGCCGTGCCATGGGCAAGAAGAAGCCCGAAGAGATGGCGCAGCACCGCCAGATTTTCCGCGAGGGCGCGGCCAGGAACGGTATCTCCGAGGGCAAGGCCGACGAGATCTTCGACCTGATGGAGAAGTTCGCTGGCTACGGTTTCAACAAGTCTCACGCCGCCGCCTATTCGCTGCTGGCCTACCACACGGCTTGGCTGAAGGTGCACTACACGGCCGAGTTCTACTGTGCCAACATGACCGTGGAGATGGACAACACCGACAAGCTGAAGGTGTTGTACGAGGACGCCCAGCGCGAGGGCATGCGCTTTGAGTCTCCGGACATCAACCGTGGCGGCTATCGCTTCGAGCCGGTCAGCAACACCCTGATTCGCTACGGGCTGGGCGCCATCAAGGGCACGGGCCAGCAGGCCATCGAAGCCATCGTCGCCGCACGAGAAGGGCGCGGCGAGTGCCCCGCCGGTGCAGAACGCGGACCATTCACCAGCCTGTTCGATTTCTGCCGCCGGGTCGACCGCACGCGCGTCAACAAGCGCACGGTGGAGGCGCTGATTCGCGCCGGGGCATTCGATGCCCTGCAGCTGAACCGCGCGGCGCTGGCAGCCTCGATCGACCTGGCGTTCGATTTCGCCGCCGCCAGTGAAGCCAATGTCCACCAGGGCGGGTTGTTCGACCTGATGGAAGACGGTCACGGCTCCAGTTCACAGGAGCCCGAACTGCCGGCGGTCACGCCCTGGGGTGTGAAGGAGCGCCTGTCGCTGGAGAAGACGGCCATCGGCTTCTACCTGTCGGGCCATCTGTTCGACGAGGTGGAGCGCGAGGTGCGGCAGTTCGCGCGCCGTTCCATCGCCGAACTGGCCGACAGCCGCGAACCGCAGTTGCTGGCCGGCATCGTGGGCGATCTGCGCATCATCAACGGACAGCGTGGCAAGCTGGCGCTGTTTCGCCTGGACGACAAGTCGGGCGTGATCGAGGCGCGGGCCGAGGAAGCGCTGATCCATCGACACCGTCACATCCTGAAGGACGACGAATTCATCGTCGTCATGGGCAAGGCCATGCCCGACCGCTTCTCCGGCGGTCTGCAGTTGAACGTCACCCAGATCTGGGACCTGGCCCAGGCGCGCTGCCGGTTCGGCAAGTACCTGCGCGTGGCGGTGGCCGGCAAGGCACCCGAGGTGCGCCGCCTGCTGGCCGAGTACCCGCCCCAGGTGGAGCACACCGAGCACGGCGAGCTGCTGCGTGGTCTGCCCGTGCGCCTGCTGCTGGAGCGGCGCGGCTCGGAAGGTGGCGTCATGGCCCAGTTGCACCTGGGTGAGCAGGCGCAATTCTTTCCCAGCGATGCGGCGCTGGCCAGCTGGACGGCACAGGCCGACGAAGGCCGGGCGATGGTGGTGTACGAATAGCGCGGCGCGCTTGCCGGAGCGTCGTGTTCGCCGGCGCATGAAAAAAAACCCGGCCTGGGTCGGGCCGGGTTTCGTGCGCGGGGGCGTCTGCGGCGCCGTCGCCTCAGAAGGCGGGGGTGCGTTCCGCGTGCCCGAGGGTCGCGCACCCAAGAGGCCGATCCAGACGCCAAGCCCAGCCGCAGCCTGAGCCGCGGCCAGTATGGGCCGCGACCCTCGGGTGGGTAGCGTGGTCACCCAACAGGTGAAGGCAACGCCATCGGAGCCGCGAAACCCCGCATCGATGCGGCCCGCCCGAAGAAGACAAGCGGTCAACTGCCGCTTTGAGTTGTCACTCGAGGTGGACTTCGACGCGGCGCGCCTCGGCGTTGCTGCCGCTGGCGGTGGTGACGGCGGGTTTCCTCAGGTCGATCTTGTCCTCGCCGATGCCGAGTGCGGCCAGCGCGTCGCGGACCGCCAACGCACGCTGCTTGGCCAGCTCCTCGTTCCTGACCGGGTCGCCGGTGACGTCGTGAAAGCCGCTGATCACCGCCTTCTTGCCGGCGGCCACGCCTTTGACGACCTCGCCCAGCGCTTCGGCAGCACCTGCCGCGAGTTCGGCGCTGCCGCTGGCGAAGTAGAACTTGACCACGCCGTTCTCGACGCGGATCGCTGCGCCATCGCCCACCTCGCCACTGGTCATGGCCGCGGTGTTGGCCGGAGCACCCGCCGCACCGCCGGCAGCCGTGCCGCCTGCATTGGCGTTGGCGTTGGCCGCGCTGGAGGCGGCCGCGGGAGCCACGCCCTTGCCCGTGCGGTACAGCCCCATGCCGACGGCCAGGCCGATGGCCAGCAGCACCACACCGATCAGCACGGCCCAGACGACGCCGCGCTCTTCTTCCCTTTGTTCACTCATTGATGGGCTCCAGAAAAATGGCGTCCATTGTATAAATTCCCGTCATGCGCTCCGCCGACGCACCGCTGCCGCCTGCTTACGCCGACTTTGCGCACCTGCGCGCCCCTGGGCGCGATCCGCTGCGGCTGCTGGAGCACACGCGTGCCCAGTGGCACCGTCGCGCCGGTCCGCAAGCCGATCTGTGGGTGTTCGGCTATGCCTCGCTGATCTGGCGGCCGGACTTCGACTTCAGTGAGCGCCATGCCACCCGCGTGCATGGCTGGCACCGCGCGCTGGCCATGTGGAGCCGCGTCAACCGCGGCACGCCCGAGCAACCGGGGCTGGTGTTCGCGCTGTTGCCGGGCGGAAGCTGCCAGGGCATGGTGTTTCGGGTGCCGCGCGGCACGGCCGATGCGGTGTTCGACACGCTTTGGGCGCGCGAGATGCCCAGCGGCGTGTACGACGCGCGCTGGCTGCCCTGTGCCACGCCGCACGGCATCGTGTGGGCGCTGGCGTTCACCCTGTCGCGCCGCAGTCCCTCCTTCACGGGGGCGCTGACGCCAGAGCAGTATCGCCACATCTTCCGCCATGCCCGCGGGCGCTACGGCACCACGCTGGACTATGCCCGTCGCACGCTGGAAACCCTGGGCGCCCATGGCATCCACGATCGCCGCCTGCGCACGCTGCTGAGCCTGGTCGACGATGAAGAGGCGTGAGCGGGGGCGAACGTCCCTGATGCCCGCTCGGACCTCCCGGAACACACGCGGGAGGTGGCCGGTGCTGCGGCTGCGCCTGGCGCCTGGATCGGGCGCGCCGGGCACGCGGCATGCGCTTCGAGCTTCCGGGACGGGACGGCGCATGATCTGCCTATACTGCCGCGGATGAAAGACATCGCTCATCTGCGCAAGAGTTATGAGCGTGCCGAGCTGTCCGAGGACGCCTCGCACGCCGATCCGGGTCGGCAGTTTGCCCAGTGGTTCGAGGAGGCACGCCAGAGCGAGTTGCCCGAGCCCAATGCCATGACGCTGGCCACCGTGGGCAGCGACTTGCGGCCTTCCACGCGCGTGGTGCTCATCAAGGAATTCGATGAACGCGGCATCGTCTGGTACACCAACTACGAAAGCCGCAAGGGGCGTCAGCTGGCCGGCAACCCGTACGCCGCGCTGCAGTTTCACTGGGTCGAACTGGAACGGGTGGTGCGCATCGAAGGCCTGGTGGAGCAGGTGAGCGAGGCTGAAAGCGATGCCTACTACGCCAGCCGCCCGTTGGACCACCGCCTGGGGGCCTGGGCCAGCCCGCAAAGCCAGGTCATTCCCGGACGTGCCTGGCTGGCTGCCGAGGCGGCCAAGGTCGGCGCCAGGTTTTTGCTCAACCCGCCCAGACCGCCGCATTGGGGTGGCTTTCGCCTCAGGCCGGACCGCTGGGAGTTCTGGCAAGGCCGCAAGAGCCGCCTGCACGACCGTCTGTGCTACCGACTGGAAGCGGGCGGCTGGGTGCGCGAACGCCTGGCGCCCTGATGCCCGAACGTGCGGCAGCGACCCGCCCGGCCTCAGCTGCGCCAGGGCGGCCGATGGCCGGTTGGGGTGGCGATTCGCTGCGCGTGACCCGGATCGGCAGCCGCGTCGGGTGCGAGCGGCCGGCCTCTGGCAAGATGGGGGGTCTTCACCGCTGGGCCCTTGCCAGGATGCTTCCATGCCCCCGCCTGCAGCGATCCTGAACCGACGCTTTCGCGAACCCGCGTTTGCGCAGCGTTTCGCCGCCGCGCGGCCTGGTGCCGCCGGGTGCCGGCAGCGTGTCGTTGCGGCAAAGGCATTGCATGTCATGCCGCAGCGCAGGCCGGGGCCGCTTCGGCATGGTGTGGGCATCTTGCACCCAGTCCACTTGCATAGCGTGAACAGGCCCTAGGCCATGGAGCCCGTTCGCCTCATGCGCGAGATGTTCGAGGCCGCCATCGCCTCGGCGCAACCGGCGCGCTGCGTGCCTGCTCACCTGCCGAACCCGGCTGAAGTGCGGGGTCGACTGATCGTGGTGGGCGCCGGCAAGGCGTCGGCCGCGATGGCGCGCGCGGTGGAAGAGCACTGGCGCGGCCCGCTCGATGGCCTGGTGGTGACGCGCTACGGCTACCACGTGCCGTGTCAGCACATCAGGATCGTCGAAGCGGCGCACCCGGTGCCCGATGCCGCCGGGCTGCAGGCGGCCGAGCGCATGCTCGGCCTCGTCTCGGGCCTGACCCCGGACGATGTGGTGCTGTGCCTGATCTCCGGGGGCGGCTCGTCCTTGCTGCCCTTGCCCCTGCCCGGCATCACGCTGGCCGACAAACAGCAGGTCAACCGTGCCCTGCTGGCCAGCGGTGCCAGCATTGGCGAGATGAACACCGTGCGCCGGCATCTGTCGGCCATCAAGGGCGGGCGCCTGGCCGCGGCCTGCCACCCGGCGCGCGTGATCACGCTGGTGCTGTCGGACGTGCCGGGCGACGTGCCGATGGACATCGCCTCCGGTCCCACGGTGGGCGATCCCACCACCTGCGCCGATGCGCTGGACATCGTGCAGCGTTACGGCATCGAGTTGCCCGCGCCGGTGCGTGTGCTGCTGGACAGCGGGCGCGGCGAGTCCGTCAAGCCCGACGATGCGCGACTGGCGGGCCACACCACGCGCATGGTCGCGGCTCCGCAGCAGGCCCTGGAGGTGGCGGCGCAGGTGGCACGGCGGCATGGCTACGCCGCGCACATCCTGAGCGACGCCGTCGAAGGCGAGGCGCGCGAGGTCGGCAAGGTGCTGGCGGCGCTGGCGCTGCAGGTGGCCGGGCGTGGCCAGCCGTTCACGGCCCCTTGCGCCATCCTGTCGGGCGGCGAGACCACCGTCACACTGCGCGGTCAGGGGCGCGGCGGACGCAACGTCGAGTGCTTGCTGTCGCTGGCCATCGCCACGCGCGGTCACGCGCGCATCCACGCCCTGATGGGCGACACCGATGGCGTGGACGGCGCGCAGGAGGTCGCCGGCGCGCACATCGGCCCGGACACCCTGGCACGCGCCTTCGCGCAAGGCATCCATCCGCGCCGCAGCCTGGACGACAACGACGCCCATGGCTTCTTTCAGGCGCTGGGCGATGCGGTGGTCACCGGGCCCACCCTGACCAACGTCAACGACTTTCGAGTCATCCTGGTCAACGCCTGACCGGCCGCGGTGCAGCGCCGCCGGCGAACCCGGCGCCCACCTGTCCAGATACGGGCTGGCGGCGTGCGGTTGCTGAACTGGGCCGATGTTTCATGCGCAGAATATGCCTCCAGCGCTCACCTGGCAAGCGCGAGCAGCTATCGTAATCATAGTAGTTGACACGCAGGCTCCGCAGGTTCTTTGCGCTCCCTCGTCCTGCTGGCGTGGGCAATGCGCCGATAATGCGGGTTTCCCCGCCGCCCGATCGGTCGCCCCGCACCGAACGTGACCGCCATGAACGCTCCCCTGTCTTCCCCCGCTGCTGCTTCGACCATCTCGCCGGTGCCCGACATCGTGGCCGAGCTTGCCGCCGGCCGCATGGTGATTCTGGTCGACGAAGAGGATCGCGAAAACGAAGGCGACCTGATCCTGGCGGCCGACCATGTCACGCCCGAGGCGATCAACTTCATGGCGCGCTTCGGTCGCGGCCTGATCTGCCTGACCCTCACGCGCGAGCGTTGCGAGCGCCTGCGCCTGCCGCCCATGGTGACGCGCAACGGCACCAAGATGGGCACCGCCTTCACGGTCTCCATCGAAGCCGCCGAAGGCGTCACCACCGGCATCAGCGCCGCCGACCGGGCGCGCACCGTGCAGGCCGCGGTGGCGGCCCAGGCCCGCGCCGACGACCTGGTGCAGCCCGGCCACATCTTCCCGCTGCAGGCCGTCGACGGCGGCGTGCTGATGCGCGCCGGCCACACCGAGGCCGGCTGCGATCTGGCCGCCATGGCCGGCTGTACGCCGGCGGCGGTGATCTGCGAGATCATGAAGGACGACGGCACCATGGCGCGCCTGCCCGACCTGCAGCTGTTTGCCGCCGAGCACGGGCTGAAGATCGGCACCATCGCCGATTTGATCGAGTACCGCAGCCGCACCGAATCGCTGATCGAAAAAATCGCCTCGCGCCCGCTGCGCACCGCACATGGCGAATTCATCGCCCACGCCTACCGAGACCAGCCCAGCGGCGCGCTGCATCTGGGTCTGGTGCTGGGGCAGTGGCAGCCCGGCGATACCGTGCCGGTGCGCGTGCACGAGCCGCTGTCGGTGCTGGATGCGCTGGAGGTGCAGCGCGGCAGCCATTCCTGGAGCGTGCACGAAAGCCTGCAGCACATCCAGAGCGCCGGGCGCGGCGTGGCCGTGTTCCTCAACTGCGGCGAAGACGCCGGTCAGCTGCTGGCGCAGTTCCAGGGCACGGCGCGCGCCGCCCACGCCCCTGAGCGCGGGCGCATGGACCTGCGCAGCTATGGCGTGGGCGCGCAGATCCTGCGCGACCTGGGCGTGCAGCGCATGCAGCTGCTGGGCACGCCGCGGCGCCTGCCCAGCATGGCGGGCGGCTACGGCCTGGAAGTGACCGGCTACATCACGAAGGATTGAGAAGGACGCCCATGCTTGGTGCCGACAAAGGACAGACTCTTTCACTCGACGGCAGCGCGCTGCGCATCGGCATCGTGCAGGCGCGCTTCAACGAAGGCGTGACCCAGGCCCTGGCCGACGCCTGCCTGGGCGAGCTGGCCGCATTGGGTGTGCCGGCGGCCCAGATCGTCCACCACACCGTGCCGGGTGCGCTCGAAGTGCCGCTGGCCTTGCAGTGGCTGGCGCGGCGCGGCGAATGCCATGCGCTGATCGCGCTGGGCTGCATCATTCGCGGCGAGACCTACCATTTCGAACTGGTCGCCAACGAGTCCGGGGCCGGCGTCACGCGCGTGGCGCTGGACCTCGACATCCCGGTGGCCAACGCCATCCTGACCACCGAGAACCTGGCCCAGGCCCAGGCGCGGCAGACCGACAAAGGGCGCGATGCGGCCCGGGTGGCGGTCGAAATGGCGCTGCTGAAGGCGGGCCTGCGATGAGCCCGGCACCCACCACGCCGCGCGCGGCCGGCGCCGCGCCGCGCCCCGGCGAAGGCGGCACGCGCAAGTCTTCGGTCAAATCGCCGCGTTCGCGCGCGCGCGAATTTGCCCTGCAGGGCCTGTACCAGCACCTGGTCGGCGGTGGCGACGCGGCCGCGATCGACGTCTTCACGCGCGAGCTGCAAGGCTTTGCCAAGGCCGATGCGGCGCATTTCGACGCCCTGTTGCACGGCTGCATCGAGCTGGCCGACGACCTCGACGCGCTGATCGTGCCGCTGCTGGACCGCCGGCTGGCCGACATCTCGCCCATCGAGCGCGGCTGCATGTGGATCGGTGCCTACGAATTCCTCAAGTGCCCCGACGTGCCCTGGCGCGTGGTGCTCAACGAGTGCATCGAACTGGCCAAGGACTTCGGCGGCACCGACGGCCACAAATACGTCAACGCCGTGCTCAACGGCCTGGCGCCGCAGCTGCGCGCGCCCGAGGTGGCCGCCGACCGCGCCCGGGTGCGCGCCGCCAAGGGCCGGGACGCGACATGAGGATCTCTGCCCGCGCCCAGCGCATCGAGCCGTTCTACGTGATGGAGATGGCCAAGTCGGCCGCCGCCATCGCCCGCGAAGCCGCGCACGGCGATCGGCCGATGATCTACCTGAACATCGGCGAGCCCGATTTCACCGCGCCGCCCCTGGTGCAGGCGGCGGCCGAGCGGGCCATCCGCGACGGTCACACCCAGTACACCCAGGCCACCGGGCTGCCGCTGCTGCGCGAGCGCATCAGCCAGTGGTACGCCGACCGCTTCGGGCTGCGGGTGCCGGCGCGTCGCATCGTCGTCACCGCCGGCGCCTCGGCGGCGCTGCAGCTGGCCTGCCTGGCGCTGATCGAGGCGGGCGACGAGATCCTGATGCCCGATCCCAGCTACCCCTGCAACCGCCAGTTCGTCAGCATGGCCGAGGGCCGTGCGGTGCTGCTGCCGTCCACCGCGGCCGAGCGCTTTCAGCTCAGTGCCGACAAGGTGCGCCAGGCCTGGGGCGCACACACGCGCGGCGTCATGCTGGCGTCGCCCTCCAACCCCACCGGCACCTCGATTCACCCCGACGAGCTGGCGCGCATCCACGCGGTGGTGAGCGAGCGCGGTGGCATCACCCTGATCGACGAGATCTACCTCGGTCTGTCCTACGACGACACCTACGGCCACAGCGCGCTGGCGCTGGACGACCAGATCATCAGCATCAACAGCTTCAGCAAGTACTTCAACATGACCGGCTGGCGCCTGGGCTGGCTGGTGGTGCCCGATGCGCTGGTCGAAGTGGTCGAGCAGATCGCCCAGCACCTGTTCATCTGCGCCAGCACCGTGTCGCAGCACGCGGCGCTGGCCTGCTTCGAGCCCGACAGCCTGGCCGAGTACGAGCGCCGGCGCGCCGAATTCAGGGCGCGGCGCGACTGGTTCGTGCCGCAGCTGGGCGCCCTGGGCCTGACGGTGCCGGTGATGCCCGACGGCGCCTTCTACGCCTGGGCCGATTGCTCCGCCGCCTGTGACAGGATGTTCGCCGGCCGCTCCGAATACAATAGCGAAATGCAGCATCCGGGCAGTTGGGAATTCGCCTTTGAATTGATGAAGCGCGCGCACCTGGCGGTCACGCCGGGGCGCGACTTCGGGCATGCCGAGACCGCGCGCTGCGTGCGCTTTTCCACCGCCAACTCGATGGCGCAGCTGCACACCGCCATCGAGCGGCTGAAGGCGGTGCTGGCCTGAGGCGGTGGTGCATGGCGGAATTCGAGTTTCCGATCCGCGTCTACTGGGAAGACACCGATGCCGGCGGCATCGTGTTCTACGCCAACTACCTGAAGTTCTTCGAGCGCGCACGCACCGAATGGCTGCGTGCCGGGGGCGTTCACCAGCGCAGCCTGCGCGAGCAGGTGGGCGGCATGTTCGTGGTGGTCGAGTCGCAGGTGAAATACCTGCGCCCGGCGCGGCTGGACGATGAACTTGTGGTCACCGCGCGGCTCCAAGAGGCCGGTCGGGCGGGCCTGGTGATCGATCAGCAGGCCTTCGTGCGACGCCAGGCGCCCGAGCCACGCGAGCTGCTGTGCCGTGCCCGCATCCGTGTCGGCTGGGTCGATGCCGTCACCCTGAAACCCGCTCGCATTCCGCCCGACATTCTGAAAACGCTGCCTACATGAACCAGGACCTTTCCATCATTCAACTGGTGCTGCACGCCAGCTTCGTGGTGCAGCTGGTGATGCTGCTGCTGCTGGTGGTGTCCATCACCAGCTGGGCCGCGATCATCCGCAAGCTGCGCTCGTTCAAGCAGACGCGGGCGCTCAACGACGAGTTCGAGCGCGACTTCTGGTCCGGCACCAGTCTGAACGACCTGTACGCCTCGGCGGTGCAGAACGCCAAACACGCCGGGCCGATGGAGCGCATCTTCGCCAGCGGCATGCGCGAGTACCAGAAGCTGCGCGAGCGCCGCATCGGCGATCCCAGCGCGCTGCTCGACGGGGCGCGCCGCGCCATGCGCGCCAGCCAGCAGCGCGAACTGGACGAGGCCGAATCCAACCTGTCGTTCCTGGCCTCGGTGGCCTCGGTCAGTCCCTACGTCGGCCTGTTCGGCACCGTGTGGGGCATCATGCACGCCTTCACCGGCCTGGCCAGCCTGCAGCAGGTGACGCTGGCCACCGTGGCGCCGGGCATTGCCGAGGCCCTGGTGGCCACCGCCATCGGCCTGTTCGCCGCCATCCCGGCGGTGGTGGCCTACAACCGCTTCGCGCGCGAGCTCGATCGCCTGGCGATCAAGCTGGAGACCTTCATCGAGGAGTTCTCCAACATCCTGCAGCGCAACCTGGGTGTGCATGCCCAGGCGGCGCATTCCGCCACCCCCACCGGATACTGAAGCCGTGCCCGCCGTCAGCTCCCGCGGCCGAGGCCGCCGCGCCATGAACGAGATCAACATGGTGCCGTTCATCGACGTGATGCTGGTGCTGCTGATCATCTTCATGGTGACGGCGCCGCTGATCACGCCCGGCGTCATCAACGTGCCCAGCGCCGGCCAGTCGAGCAAGGCGCCCGACCAACGGGTGGACGTGCAGATCGACGCCGAAGGCAAGCTCTCGCTGGCCGGCCAGATTCAGCGCAGCGGCCTGGGAGACAAGGAGGCGGTGGCCGCCATCCGGGCGCTGCTGGCCGACAACCCGGAGTTGCCGGTGATGATCGCTGCCGACAGCGAGCTGCGCTACCAGCAGGTGATGAACATGATGAAGCTGCTGCGCGAAGCCGGTGTGCAGCGCGTCGGTCTGGCCGTCAAGTGAGGGCCGCGCCATGAACGTCGCCGCCATCGAACGCGCCGAGTTCGCGCCGCCGCCGCAGGGCGGCTTCGGACGCGCCTTCGGGCTGGCGCTGGCGGCGCACCTGCTGCTGATCCTGGCACTCACCTGGGGCCTGCGCTGGAAGAACGAACCGCAGGATCTGGCGGTGCAGGCCGAGCTGTGGTCGCCCACGGTCCAGCGGGCTGCGCCCAAGGCGGCGCCGCGCGCGCCTGCGCCGCAGGTCGAGCCGCCGCCACCTCCTGCGGCGCCGCCGCAGCCCAGGCCCGAGCCGGCGCTCAAGCCGCCGCCCCCTCAGGTGGACGAGCAGGCGCAGCGCGACGCCGACATCGCGCTGGCGCGCAAGAAGCAGGAAGAGGCCCGCCAGGCCGCCGCCCAGCGCGAACAGGCAAGGCGCGAACGCGAGAAAAAGGAGCAAGCCGAGCAGGAGCGCCGTGAGCTGGCCCAGAAGAAGGCCGCCGAAGAGCAAAAGCGCAAGCAGGACGAGCTGCGCAAGCTGGCCGCGAAGAAACAGGCCGAAGAAGCCGAACAGCGCCGGCAGGCCGCTGCCGAGGCAAAGAAGAAGGCCGAGGCGCAAAAGCGCGCCGAGGCGGAGGCCGAACGCAAGGCCGAAGCGCAGGCCAAGGCCAGGGCGGCGGCCCAGGCCAGGGCGGCCGAGGACGCACGGCACAAGGCCAACGTGGCGCGCTCGCTGGCCATGGCCGGCAGCGCCGACAGCGAAGGCGGCAGCGCCGCCGGCAAGGGCCGGGGCGGCGGCAGCGCCGGGGGTCAGGATGAGCGCGACGCCGGTCCCTCGGGCAACTACGCGGGTCGCATCCGCGCCGCGGTGCGACCCAACATCGTGTTCACCGACGATGCGCCGGGCAACCCGGTGGCCGAGGTCGAGGTGCGCACCGACCAGGTCGGCAACATCATCAGCCGCCGCATCACGCGCTCCAGCGGCGTCAGGACCTGGGACGACGCGGTGCTGCGCGCGCTCGACCGCACCGAGAAGCTGCCCTCGGACAACGGGCGCTACTGGAACCCGATGCTGATCACCTTCAGGCTGCGTGACTGAGCCGGAGCAGGGCGGCGCTTCAGTTCGCTATTAAAAACATAGCTGTCGGCGCAATACCAGCAAGCGCCAGAGGCAAAAAAACCTTGAACCCTGCGGCGGCGCCTCAGCGCAGCCCGCCGCCGGCGGCGCCTTCGGCGCGCTGGATCAACTCGATCTTGTAGCCGTCCGGATCGGTGACGAAGGCGATCACCGTGGTGCCGCCCTTGACCGGCCCGGCCTCGCGCGTGACCTGGCCGCCGGCGGCACGGATGCGCTCGCAGGCGGCGTAGGCATCGGGCACGCCGATGGCGATGTGGCCGTAGGCGGTGCCCAGGTCGTAGCTGTCGGTGCCCCAGTTGTAGGTCAGCTCGATCTCCGCCTGTCCCGGGTTGCCGCCTTCGTAGCCGACGAACGCCAGCGAGTAGCGGTACTCCGGGTTCTCCGAGGTGCGCAGCAGCTGCATGCCGAGCACCTGGGTGTAGAAGTCGATCGAACGTTGCAGATCGCCGACACGAAGCATGGTGTGCAGAAGTCTCATGCCGCCATTGTGCCGTCGGCGGCCGGATCGCCGCTGGCCGGGCGCCCGCCACCGCCACGGGATGTGTCGAACCGAGCTTGCACCTTCAATACACGACAACCCGCACGATGAAACCTAGACACGGCCGTTGGACGCGCCCGCCCGGGCCGTGATCGGTGTGCCATGCAAGACGCGACGACGCCGCGGGCTCCTGCGCGCAAGGAGGAGCAACGCCGCATGGCGCGCCGAGCGCGGTGCGGGTGGGTGCGCAGCGTGCTCACCCAGGAGGCGCAGGCCATCGCAGCCGCCAGACCCCGCATCGATGCGGTCTGCCCGAAGATGACAAGCGGCCAACTGCCGTTTCCAGGTTAAACATGAGCGAATCTATTTGCCATAGAATAAGCGGCCCCGCGTAGGGATTGGCCTGTGTGTGGACGGGTGGAGACTGGTTAGACTTGCCGCCCGTCAACGCTGTCCTGTGGCGGCGTGCGCTTGCGGCTGTCGGGTACGGCCACGGATACTCAAGAGGAGATGAGCCGGGATGACGGCAGACAATCGAATGCGCGAGGGGCCGGTGGGGCACCTGCTGCACGTGCTGTGCGACATCTGCGCCGTGGTCGGCGGGGCGGTGCTGATCGCCATGGCCATCATGACGGTGGTGAGCGTGATCGGCCGTACCTTCTTCGACAGCCCGATCCTGGGTGATGTGGAGCTGGTTCAGCTCGGCCTGGCGGTGTGCGTGGCCACCTTCCTGCCGTACACGCAGTTTCGCAGCGCCAACATCATCGTCGACTTCTTCACCACCAGGGCCTCGGCGCGCAGCCAGCGCTGGATGGACGGCCTGGGCTGCCTGCTGTATGCCGGCATGACGGCGCTGATCGCCTGGCGGGTGTATGCCGGTGGCGTGATGAGCCAGGAGAACCAGGAAGCCTCGATGCTGATGAACCTGCCGCTCTGGATTCCCTACATGCTGATGGTGCCCGGCCTGGTGCTGTGCACCCTGGTCGGCCTGTACCAGGCGGTGATCTACTGGACGCAGCCCGCCGCGGCCGAGGGAGACGCCGCATGAGCACCCTGACCATCGGTTTGCTGCTGTTCGTCGCCATGCTGCTGCTGATGGCGATCCGGGTGCCGATTGCCGTCGCCATGTTCGTGCCCGGCGCGGTGGGTTACGTGATCCTGTCGGGCTGGGACCCGCTGCTGGCGCACCTGCGCGGGGCGGTGTACGGCCGGGTGTCGGTGTACGACCTGTCGGTGATCCCGCTGTTCATGCTGATGGGCGGTTTTGCCGTGCATGGCGGCTTGTCCAAGGCGCTGTTCGACTTTGCCAACGCGCTGCTGGGGCGCTTCAAGGGCGGCATGGCGATGGCCGGCATCCTGGCCTGCGCGGCCTTCGGCGCCATTTCCGGCTCCACCGTGGCGACCACCGCCACCATCGCCCAGGTGGCCTATCCCGAAATGCGTCGCATCAGCTATTCGGGGCGCCTGGCGACGGCGGCGCTGGCCACCGGCGGCACCATGGGGGTGCTGCTGCCGCCTTCGGTGACGCTGATGGTGTATGCCATCCTGACCGAGCAGAACATCACCAAGACCTTCCTGGCCGCCTACGTGCCGGCCATACTGGCGGCGCTGGGTTACCTGGTGGTGATCGCCATCTACGTGCGCCTGCACCCCACCCACGCGCCCGAGGCGCGCGCCGCCAGCGCGTCCGAGGTGGCGCAGTCGGCCGCCGGCGTGTGGCCGATCGCGCTGATCTTCGTCGCCGTGTTCGGCGGCATCTATGGCGGCATCTTCACGCCCACCGAGGGCGCGGCCATCGGCGCCACGCTGACCTTCGCCATCACGCTGATCAACCGCCAGCTGACGCTGAAGAAGGCCATCGAGTCGATCCGCACCACGGCCGTCACCTCGGGCATGATCTTCATGATCTTCCTGGGTGCCGACATGATGAACGCCTCGCTGGCGCTGTCGCAGCTGCCCAACCAGCTGGCCGAGCTGATCGCCCACGCCGCCATTCCACCGGTGCTGGTGATGGCCGTGATCATGCTGTTCTACGTGGCGCTGGGCTGCGTCATGGACGAAATGTCGATGATCCTGCTGACGGTGCCGGTGGTGTTCCCGGTCATCATGGGCATGGACTTCTTCGGTCTCGACGCGTCGGACAAGGCGCTGTGGTTCGGGATACTCATTCTTACCGTTTGCGCCATCGGCATGATCTTCCCGCCGGTCGGTCTGAACGTCTATGTGATGAACGGCCTGGCCAAGGATGTGCCGATGGTGGAGACCTACAAGGGCGTGTTCATCTTCCTGGCCTGGGACTTCATCCGTCTGGGCCTGCTGATCATGTTCCCCGGCATCACTCTGTGGCTGGTGCGCCTGCTGACCTGAAAGACAACCCTTTTTAACCAGGAGATACCTTGATGAGCTCAAAGCTGAACAAACTGATGGCGGCCGCGGCGCTGTCGCTGCTGGCGGGCACCGCCGCCCAGGCGCAGACCGTGCTGAAGGTGCACCACTTCCTGCCTTCGGGCTCCAGCTCGCAGGTCAAGATCATCGCGCCCTGGTGCGCCAAGATCGAAAAGGAATCGGGTGGCGAGCTCAAGTGCCAGATCTACCCCGCCATGCAGCTGGGCGGCACGCCGCCGCAACTGCTGGACCAGGTGCGCGACGGCGTGGCCGACATCGTGTGGTCGGTGCCCACCTACTCGGCGGGCCGCTACACCAAGTCCGAAGTGTTCGAGCTGCCCTTCATGGCCATCAACGCCAAGCAGGGCTCGCAGGCGCTGTGGGAGTACGTGCAGAAGAACGCGCTGGACGAGTACAAGGGCATCAAGCCGCTGTTCATGCACACCACCGAAGGTTACGTGCTGCACTCGAACAAGCCGATCCTCAAGCTGGAGGACATGAAGGGCAAGAAGATCCGCACCGCCACCCGCATCTCGGCCCGCATGATGTCGGCCATGGGCGGCACGCCGGTGCAGATGCCGCTGCCGCAGGTGCCGGACGCGCTGTCCAAGGGCGTGGTCGACGGCGTGCTGGTGCCCTGGGAAGCGCTGCCCGCCACCAAGCTGCACGAAATCGTCAAGTACCACCTCGACGCCCCGGTCGGCTCGCCGCGCTTTGCCAACACCATCTTCATCTTCGGCATGAACCAGGCCAAGTACGACAGCCTGTCGCCCAAGCTGAAGAAGGTGATCGACGACAACTCCGGCCTGGCGGCGTCGGCCTGGGCCGGTGAAGAGGGCTTCGACAACATCGTCGGGCCGTACTCCAAGCTGGCGCGCGATCGCGGCAACACCATCGCCGTCATCGAACCGGCCGAGCTGGCGCGCTGGGAAAAGGCCACCGCCGACGTCGACGAGATCTGGCTGAAGGACGCCGCGGCCAAGGGCTACGACGGCAAGAAGCTGATCGAAGAAGCCAAGGCGCTGCTGAAAAAGTACGCGCCGGCCAAGTAAGGGCTGCGGCCTCGCGCCCTGACACCAAGCCGCTGCCTGCAGCGGCTTTTTTTGTTCATTCTGGCCGACCGCGCTTTACTGGTGAGCGCCAGCAGCTATCAATAATAGAGCAACTCTTGGCTTGTCTGAGCCGCCAGGCCGGTTGTTCTTCTGATGCACTCAGGCGCTGGCCAGCCACCGGCGCAGCTCGGTCTTCAGAACCTTGCCGTAGTTGTTCTTCGGCAGCTCGGGCACGAAGACGTAGCGCTTGGGGCGCTTGAAGCGGGCGATGCGCTGCAGGCAATGGGCGTCCAGCGCCTCCTGGGTCGGCGCCGCGCCCGGCTGCGCGACCACGAAGGCCACCACGTTCTCGCCCCATTCGGGGTCGGGCTGGCCCACCACCGCCACTTCGGCCACGCCGGCGGCGGTGAGCAGGGCTTCTTCGACCTCGCGCGGGTAGATGTTGCTGCCGCCGCTGATGATCAGGTCCTTGCTGCGGTCCTTCAGCGTCAGGTAGCCGCCTTCGTCCAGCGCGCCCATGTCGCCGGTGAACAGCCAGCCGTTGCGGATCGCCGCCGCCGTCGCCTGCGGGTTGCCCCAGTAGCCGGCCATCACGCTGTCGCCCTGGATCAGCACCTCGCCCACCTCGCCGAGCGGCAGGTCCTGCCCCTGGGCGTCGGTCACGCGCACCCGCACCGGCGTCTGCGCCACGCCAACGCTGGCGATGCGCTCGGCGTGGCGCGGGTGGGCGCGGTCCTTGAGGTCGGCGCGCGACAGCACGGTGCCGACCATGGGCGTTTCACCCTGACCGTAGATCTGCACGAAGCGCGGGCCCATCACCGACAGCGCGCGCTGGATGTCGGCCGCGTACATGGGTGCGCCGCCGTAGACGATGGTCTTGAACGAGCGCGCGCACAGCTCCGGTCCCAGCCCCTGCTGCGCGGCATGGTCGACCAGACGGGCGACGATGGTGGGCGCGGCGAACATCGACAGCGGCCCCACCGCACGCCCGAGCGCGAACAGCTCGGCCGCGTCCACCCCGCGCGAGGCCGGCACCACGTGGCGCGCCCCGGCCATCAGGTGCGGGATGGCGTAGATGCCGGCGCCGTGCGAGATCGGCGCCGCGTAGACGATGGCGTCGCCACGGGCGATCGGGTCGACATCCGCGAAGTAGCCCAGGCCCATGGTCATCAGGTTGCGCTGCGTCAGCATCACGCCCTTGGGGCGGCCGGTGGTGCCGCTGGTGTAGAACAGCCAGGCGATGTCGTCGGGCGCGCGCTCGGTGATCGGCACCGCCGCCGGCTCGGCCACCGGGGCCAGCAGCTGGTCGGCCTCCATCGACTCCAGATCGACCTGGTGCGCCACGCCGGCCAGCGCGTCGGGCGCCACGTCGCGCGTCACGAAGGCCAGCTGGGCGCCGGCGTCGGCGGCGATCCATTCGACCTCGCGCGGGTGCAGCTTGGCGTTCACCGGTACCGCCACCAGGCCGGCCCACCACAGGCCCCACAGCAGCTCCAGGTAGCGCGGGTGGTTGTGTGCGAACAGCAGCACCCGATCGCCCGGCTGCAGGCCGCCGTCGCGCAGGTGTCGGGCCAGGCCGGCGCTGCGTGCCGCCCATTGCAGGTAGCTGGCGTGCGGCTGGGCGCCGTCCAGGATGGCGGGCGCCTGCGGCTGGCGCTGCGCCTGCCGCAGCAGCAGATGGGCCAGGCTCATGGGGTCTCCTTGCGGTCTGTCGTGGTGCGCCCGATTGTGCGCGACGCCGCGAGCCACCGCGCCGCTGCCCGGCAGGCGGCACGGCCGGCCGCCAGGGTCGATGGGAAAATCGGGCTGCTGCGCTTGCCTGTCAAGCGCCACAAGCTGCGCTTTCAGTAGCATGTGCGACGGCCCGCGCACTGCGCCGGGGTTCCCAAAGCCGACCCGCCGCAGCGGCTGCGCCGGCCACTTCAGATCGGATACGGCCCCTCGAACGTCTGCACATGGCCGAAATGGCAGCTCACGCCGTCCTGCGCCGTCCAGCGGTACAGGCCCAGCATGGGCGGCTCCAGCCGCAGCGCCAGCGGTGCGCCGGGGCGCAGGTCCAGCTCCAGCTGGTGCGAGGTGGAGGGCGCCACCAGCACCGGCGCGCCGCCCAGCACGCCGGCGATCGGCCGGTGCAGGTGGCCGCAGGCGATGAACTGCACGCCGCCGTGCGCGGCCACCAGGCGGGCCAGCTCGGCGCGTCCGCGCCGCAGGCCGCAGCGGTCCATGGCCTCGATGCCGCTGGTCAGCGGCGGGTGGTGCATGAACAGCGCCACCGGCTGGCCGGCGCAGTCCCGCAGCTGGCGCGCCAGCCAGTCGAGCTGCGGCGCGTCCAGCGCGCCGTGCGGGTGGCCGGGCAGCACCGTGTCCAGGCCGATGAACTGCAGGCCACCGACTTCGGCGCGCACGCAGGCCAGCGGCGGCGGGGCTTCGGGGGCGATCGGCATGAGCGCGCCCAGGGTCTGGCGCGCGTGCCCCCGGTGGTCGTGGTTGCCGATGATGCAAAGCACCCGCGGCGCTTGACCAGCATGCGCCGGCAGCTCCTGTTTCAATAGCTCGGCGAGCAGGGTGTAGTCGGCTGCGCGGCCGGCTTCGGCCAGATCGCCGGTCAGCAGCAGCACGGCCGGCGCGGGCTCCAGCGCGCGCACCCGTGCCAGCGCGCGCCGCAGCGCGGCGGCCGGGTCCAGGCGACCGCCCAGCGCACCGGAGTCGATGCCCAGGTGGGTGTCCGTCAGGTGCGCGATCAGCATGGCGCCTACACCGGGACGGTGTAGTTCAGCGCCATGCGCCCGCCGTCGACCATGACGATCTCGCCCGTGATGTAGCTGGCCGCGTCGCTGGCCAGAAAGGCCACCACGTCGGCGACTTCGCGCGGCTCACCCAGGCGCTTCATGGGGGTGCGCATCATGATCCGGTGGCGCGCGTCTTCGCTGGTCAGCACCGCCTGTGCCGCCAGCTCGGTGGCGATGGTGCCGGGGCCGACGGCGTTGACGCGCACCCCGCGGTCGGCCAGCGCCAGCGCCATGGCGCGCGTGAGCTGGTTGATGCCGCCCTTGCTGACGTTGTAGCTGGCGATGTCGGGGATGGCCAGCACGCTGTTGACGCTGCTCATGTTGACGATGCTGCCGCGGCCGGCCTCGGCCATCGGCCGCGCCACCGCCTGGCCGACCAGGAAGGCGCCCTTGAGGTTGACGCGCAGCACGGCGTCGAAGTCGTCTTCCGTCACCTGCAGAAAAGGCGCCGCTTTGAAGATGCCGGCGTTGTTGACCAGCACGTCGATGCGGCCGTGCGCCTGCAGCACCTGGGCCACCAGGGCGTCGACCTGCGCCTTGTCGCCGACGTCGCAATGGACGTAGCTGGCGCCCAGCGCCTGCGCCAGCGCCTGGCCGGGTGCGTCGGCGATGTCGGCCAGCACCACCTGCGCGCCTTCCTGGGCGAAGCGGCGCGCGCAGGCTTCACCGATGCCCTGCGCGGCGCCGGTGACGATGACCACGCGGCCTTGCAGGCCGAAACAGATGGGGGGATGGGAGGTGGCGGTCATGGCGGCTGCGTTGGTCGCTGCGGGTCGGGGTGGATGGGCAGGCGCAGCTTAGCAGCCTGTGGCCGCAGGCGCGCGCTCACCGTGGGCGCGCCCGCTCTTCCAGCCAGCGCGCCAGCGCCTCGTGGCCGGCGCGGCGTGCGTGGTCGATCGCGGTCAGGCCCTGGCGGTCGGGCTGGCGCGGGTCGGCCCCGGCGTCCACCAGCGTGCGCGCGATGCCGACGTTGCCGCGCCGCGCCGTCAGCATCAGCGCGGTGCGGCCGGCGCTGTCGGTGGCGTTGACGGCGGCGCCCTGTTCCAGCGCGGCGCGGGCGGCGTCCGCCTGGCCGGCGGCGGCGGCGGCCAGCAGGCGTTGCGGCGGGGTCAGGACGGGCGCTGGCGCCGCCGGTGCCGCCGGCGCGGCGGTGGGCTCGGCGCCGATGCCGTTGGGGCTGGCGGTGCCGTTGGGGCTGGCGATGCCGTTGGGGCTGGCGGTGCCGTTGGGGCTGGCGGTGCCGGTGCGGGCGGCGGCGCGGTCGGGCGGGACAGGCGACGGCGCCTCGCTGGCCTGCGGCGGGCGGGGGGCGGGTGCGCCGGCCTCGGCCTCGGGGTGTTCGGCGCGCGCGGGTGCGGTGGGCGGCGGTCGGTCGGGGCGCGCATCGGCGGCGGGCCGACGCAGGTCCGGGCGAGCCGCGGGTTCGCGGGCGCGCGGCTCGGCTTTCGGCCTGGCCGCGCGGGGATCGGGCGCTCGCGCGGCGGTGGCTGGCGTGGCGGCGTCGGCGGCGGGCGGGGGCAGGTGCGGCGTGGCCGGCGGCGTGGTCTCGGGAGGATGGGGCGCTGCGGGCGCAGGCGCGGGCTGGATGGTTTCGGGCTTCGGCGCTGCGGCCGGGGGCGCGGCCGTCGCTGCGGCCGGCGTGGGGGCCAGCGGAGCCGCCGCTGTGGCGGGCGGGGCGGGCGGCGGCGCCGCGTCCACCAGCGCCGTCGGGCCGGCCTGCGGGGCCGCTTCGCGCAGGCCCTGCGGACTGCGCTCGAACTGCAGGGCCAGCAGGCCGGCCAGACCCAGCACCGCCACGCTGGCAGCGGTGGAGATCAGCCAGCGCCGGTCGTTGGCCGCGCCGCGCGGCCGGCGGGGACTGCCGGCTTCAGCATCAAAAACGGCTGCAGCGCTTGCTGGATCGTCGCCACCAGCTATGCTTTCGGTAGCGTTCGACGGCCCGTCGTCGGCCGCTTCGGGATGGCGCCAGGCCAGCATCCGGGCCTGGGCCAGCACGGCCGCGCGCAGCTCGGGCGCGGGGCCGCGGTCTTCGAGCGCGGCGGCTTCGTGGTAGCGCTCGACCAGATCGTCGTCGGTCGGGCGCGGCAGGGCGGGCGGCGCGTTCATGCGAGGTGCTCCAGCTTGCGGCGCAGCGCGGCGCGGGCGTAGCGCAGGCGGCTCCTGGCGGTTTCCAGGCCGACGCCGGTGGTGCTGGCGATTTCGGCCACGCTCATTTCGCCCTCGGCCTGCAGCAGGAAGGCGGTGCGCTGCTCGGGCGGCAGCGCGTCCAGCGCCGCCAGCAGCTGCACGGCCTGCTGGCGGGTTTCGATCTGGCGCAGCGGGCCGAAGCCCGAGGGCGCTGCCAGCGTGTCGGCCAGCGTGAGCTCGTCGTGCAGCGGCTCGTCCAGGCTGAGGGTCGGCCGCTGGCGCCGCAGGTGATCGACCACCCGATGGTGGGCCAGGGTGAACAGCCAGGTGGTGAAGCGCGCCGGCGGGCGGCCCGGGGCGGCGGCGCTGGGGGTGTAGCGGGGCGCTTCGCGGGCCACGCGCAGCCACACGTCCTGCGCCAGCTCGTCGGCCGTGGCGGCGTCGCCCACGCTGCGCAGGAGGTAGCGCCAGAGGCGCAGCTGGTGCCGGTCATACAGGGTCTCGAAGGCGCTGGCGTCGCCTGCGGCGTAGGCACGCATGAGCGGTTCGTCGGCGCTGGCCACTGGCGCGGGCATGGGCTGGATTATGGCCAGCGGCGCGCGCCAGGCGCCAGCGCCGGGGAGCGTTCAGCGCCAGGCCGGCGGGTCGGGCGTGTAGCCCGGGCCGGGCGGCGCGTCGGGAAACGGCCGCGGTGCCTGCGCCTGGCGCGGGTGCTGCGGGATCACGCCCATGGCCAGCAGGTTTTCGCGGCTGTCGTAGCGGATGGCGATCACCTCGTCAGGCTGGCTGCTGCGGCGCTCGAACCGGGTGCGGGTGACCCAGGCCGGCTCGCGTGCGCCATGGCCGGTGCCCAGGCGCGGTGCGGCGGCCTGGGCTTCGCGCCGGCTGGCGGCGCCGGATTCGGAATCGGCAGCGGCCGCTGCCGGCGCCGCCGGGCTGGGGGGCGCTTCGCCGGCCGCCGGCGCGCGGCGGTGCTCCGACCACTCGGGCGGGGGCGGTGCGGGCGTGCGTTCGCGAAACACCGCCACGCCGATCACTCCCACGTGCTCGGGCCGGCCGGTGCGGGTGGCGTAGGCGTGCGGCAGGGCGGTGAAGTGGAACGCCGCCACCTCGGCCTCGCTCTTGCGCCAGCCGGTGATCTGTGCCCGCTGGTGCGGCGCCAGCACGTAGCCGCTCTGCTGCCAGTCGGCGGTTTCGCCGCTGATGACGTTGACGCCGTCCACGCTCACCACGCCCAGCAGGCGCGTGCCGCTGGTGTTGCGCAGTTCGATGGCGTAGCGCGCGCCGGGGCGCCCGGCGACCCACCACTGGCCGTCATGGCGGTACAGCGGCAGCCGGCTGCCGCTGTCGCGGTCGATCACGTGGACGTCGAACCACTGGCCGGCGGCCTGCGCCGGGCTGGCCAGCAGCACGCCGCCGCTCAGGGCGAGGGCACCCAGCAGGGTGGCAAGAGCTTTCATGCGGAACTCCAGGTTGAGAAGATGGAGTGCACTGAAACGTCGGTCCGAGCCCGACGGGGTTGCGCCGGCGCCATGCAAGCGTGAGCAAATGTGTGCGCACGCGCCGCTCTACACTGCCTGGCCATGACCACGCTGACCCTGACCACGCTCTACACCGGCCCCGATGGCCGGGCGCGCTTTCGTGACGATCGGCTGGCGCTGCCCGATGGCACGCCCGCGGCCCGCCTGTCGGCGCTGCAGGCCTCGGGCGGCTGCCAGTTCCGGCACAGCCCGGTGGGTTTTCGCAGCGACTTCCACTGCACCACCACGCCGCAGTGGCTGGTGGTGCTGCAGGGGCGCATGGAAATCGGGCTGCAGGACGGCAGCACGCGCGTGTTCGGGCCGGGGCAGTGCTTCTACTCCAACGACACGCTGCCGCCGGGCGCTGCGTTCGACCCGTCCGTGCACGGCCACTGCAGCCGTCAGCTGGGCGACGAGCCGCTGGTCACATTGTTCGTGCGCGCCTGACGGCGGCTCATCACTCCTGCGCGGCATCGTTGCCAAGCCGGCGCCAGGCGTCGACGCAGTGCGCCGCCAGTGCGGTCACCCAGTCGGGTTCGGTGGGCACGAAGGCCAGGCCAAGGCGCGGGCTGACCAGAAAGCCGCCACGCTCGAACGCCCGCGCGTCGTGCGTGCGCACGTAGCCGGCCAGGGCGGCAAAGGGCACATCGACCACGCTGTCGCCGCGGAGCAGGTACAGCACCGGCGCGCGGCGCGTCACCTCCTCCAGCCGGCCGCTGCTGTCCTGCAGGCGGAACACCACATCGCCATAGTCCAGCGCCGTCAGGCCGACGGCGTTGGGTTCGACGCGCAGCGGCTGGCCGCGCGCGCGCTCGATGTCGGTGCGGCGAGCGGAAAACGGGGTGTCGTCCACCCGCCGGAAGGGATCGAGCCTCATGCCGCGGGCCTGCTCCGGCGCCCGGCCAGGGCGCCACCTTGACCCATAAAAAAGCCCGCTGGCGCTTGTCCAGCGGGCGCAGGCAGCTGCAAAACTTGCAGCAACCGGGCGGGTGCGATCACATGCGCTCGAAGATCGCGGCAATGCCCTGACCGCCGCCGATGCACATGGTCACCAGCGCGTAGCGGCCCTGGATGCGCTGCAGCTCATACAGCGCCTTGACGGTGATCAGCGCGCCCGTGGCGCCGATGGGGTGGCCCAGCGAGATGCCCGAGCCATTCGGGTTGACCTTGGCCGGGTCGGCGCCCAGGCCCTTGGTGACGGCGCAGGCCTGGGCGGCAAAGGCCTCGTTGGCCTCGATGACGTCCATCTGGTCTATGGTCAGGCCGAGCTTTTTCAGCAGCATCTGCGTGGCCGGCACCGGGCCTATGCCCATGGTCTTGGGCTCGACGCCCGCGTGCGCGTAGCCCACCAGGCGCGCCAGCGGCTTGGCGCCGCGCGCCTTGGCGACGCCGGCCTCCATCAGCACCACTGCGGCGGCCGCGTCATTGATGCCGCTGGCGTTGCCGGCCGTGACGGTGCCGTTTTCCTTGAGGAACACCGGCTTCATCTTCTGGAAGTCCTCCAGCTTGGCGCCGGGGCGGAAATGCTCGTCCTTGTCGAAGGCCACCTCGCCCTTGCGGGTCTTGAGCATCACCGGGACGATCTGGTCCTTGAAGCGGCCCTCGGCCCAGGCGACCTCGGCGCGGCGGTGGCTCTCGAGCGCCAGCGCGTCCTGCGCCTCGCGCGTGATGCCGTGCTCGACGGCCACGTTCTCGGCCGTCACGCCCATGTGGATGGTGTGGAAGGGGTCGTGCAGCGCCCCGACCATCATGTCCACCATCTTGGCGTCGCCCATGCGCGCGCCAAAGCGGGTGGCCAGGCTGGCATAGGGGGCGCGGCTCATGTTCTCGGCGCCGCCGCCAATGGCGATGTCGCAGTCGCCCAGCAAGATGGCCTGGCTGGCGCTGACGATGGCCTGCAGGCCCGAGCCGCAAAGGCGGTTGACGTTCATGGCCGGCGTTTCCTTGGCGCAGCCGCCGTTGATGGCCGCCACGCGCGAGAGGTACATGTCGCGCGGCTCGGTGTTCACGACATGGCCGAACACCACATGGCCCACGTCCTTGCCGTCCACGTTGGCGCGCGCCAGCGCCTCCTTGACCACCAGCGCGCCCAGATCGACGGTGGGGGTGTCTTTCAGGCTGCCGCCAAAGGTACCGATGGCGGTGCGCACACCGCTGACGACGACGACTTCACGGGACATGATGGATGCTCCTTGCAAGGGTGGAATGAAAAAACGACAGCTCGGGACAGGCAGGCAGTATGCCGCACCGGGGCGTGCGTGGGCGGTCGGGCGGGCCTGGCCGGGCGGCGCCGGCGCGCCGCAGCCCCGGGAAACTTCGAGATGCTATCGACACGATAGCTGGTGGCGCTTACGGGAAGCGGACGAGAGGCCAGTTTGATTCAGATCATGCGCGATCGCTTGGCCTAGGCTCCGAGCACCTCGCGCACGTCGGCCACCGGGTGCTGGCCGAAATCGGGCCGTGCCAGGTAGGCCAGCACACGGCGCGCGGCGTCGGCCGGCGAGCTCAGCGCGCCGCCGCGCTTGAGCTGCTCGAAGCTGTCGCGGTCCGGGAAGGCCGCCGCATCGGCGCCGCGCAACTGCACCTGCATGTCGGTGTCGATCACGCCCGGCGCCAGCGAACACACGCGCGCTCCCTGGGGCAGGCGCGCTTCTTCCAGCGCCAGGCAGCGCGTGAAGTGGTCCATGCCGGCCTTGGCGGCGCAGTAGGCGGCCTGCGAGGCCATGGCGCGCCGCCCCAGGCCGGAGGAGATGTTGAGCACCCGGCGCGTGCCGGGCCAGTCGCGCGTGGCCGACAGGAAGGCGGCGCACAGCTGCATCGGTGCTTCCAGGCCCAGGCGCAGGGCGGCCGCCAGCGCCGGCGGGTCGGCGTCGCGCAGCGGCACGATGGCCGGGATGGCGCCGGCGTTGTTGATCAGGGTGGCGCTGGTCAGGGCCTTGCCGTCCTGCGCGCGCAGCCAGTCGGCCAGCCGCGCCGCCACCGGGGCGGCGTCGCCCAGGTCGACCGCCCACTGGGTCAGCGTGGCGCCGGCCGCACCGGCCTGGCTGGCCAGCGCTTCATCGGGCCGGCGCGACAGCGTCAGCAGCTGGTGGCCGGGGGCCAGCAACTGCTGCGCCATGGCACGGCCCATGCCGCGCGAAGCGCCGGTGAGGACGTACAGCTGACGGGTCGGTTTGCGGTTCATGGGACGGCGGTGGGCGGCGCCCGATCAGAAGGCGGGCATGAAGGGGTGCGCGTGCGCAGCTCCTCAGGGCAGGGCGATCGGCACGATGCGGCTGCCGCCGACCGACACCCCGGCCTCCAGCCCGACGTTGGTCAGCACGAAGCTGGCGATGGGCTGCTGCACGGTGTGCGAATCGACGCGGCCGTTGGCCCCCACGTTGCCGATCGCCACGGTGGCGTCGGCGTCGGCGGTCCAGCCGTTGCTGGCACGGAAGCTCTGCAGCGCCTCGCGCGTGTTGAACACGTAGATCACCGAGCGCGACTGGCCGCCGGCCTGAAAGCCGATCGATGCGCCGGTGGTGCTGTAGTAGCTGGTGGTCTGGCCACCGACGCGCAGCGCCCCCTTGCCATGTTCGGCGCCGACCACGAAGGAGCCGCCCAGCACGGAGGGAAACACCAGCACCCCGGCGGCGCGCGACACCATGTCCTGCGTGCCTGGCACCAGGTGGTACAGACGCGACAGGGTTTCATTCACCGCCGCATCGATGGCGGCGCGGGTGGCGGCCGGCGCCGCCTGCGATTGCGGCGTGCTGGTGATGGTGCAGCCCGACAGCCACGGGCCGCCCAGCGCCAGCGACAGCGCCAGGCCCAGGCCTTGCAGGTTCCTACGTGTCATGTCAATCAACCTTTCTGCGGGATCGCGCCCGCGACTCACACTGTAGCGCGCCGGGCGGGCCGTCGGCAGGTGCGTCAGAACGGCGCCGCGCTGTCCAATGCGAGCGGCTGGCCGGTGACCGGGTGCGTCAGCCGCAGCGCGCAGGCGTGCAGCATCAGGCGCGGCGCGCCGTCGGGCGGGCCGTACAGGGTGTCGCCCACGATCGGGTGGCCGATCGCCAGCAGATGCACACGCAACTGATGCGAGCGGCCGGTGAGCGGCTCCAGCGCCAGTCTTGTGCGCCGGGTCTGCGCGTCATGCGCCAGCGGGCGCCAGCGCGTCTGGCTGGGCTTGCCGGCCACGTGATCGACCTTGCTGCGCGGGCGCTGCGGCCAGTCGACGATCAGCGGCAGGTCGATCCGCGCCCAGCCGTCGGTGGCGTCGGCCGGCAGGGTCAGCCGGCCGTGCACCAGCGCCTCATAGCGCTTGTGCACCTGGCGCTGGGCAAAGGCCTGGCTGAGCGCACGCTGCATCGCGGGCCCGCGCGCCAGCAGCAGCAGGCCGCTGGTGGCCTGATCGAGCCGGTGCACGACGAGCGCATCGGGCCAGCGCGCCTGGGCGCGGCGGCTCAGGCAGTCGCTCTTGTCGGTCCCGCGACCGGGCACGGTCAGCAGGCCGGCCGGCTTGTCGAGCGCGATCAGGTGGGCGTCTTCGTAGCGCACCTGCAGCGGCGGATCGGCGGTTGTGGCGGCTGCGCTGGCAGGGTGCCTGGGCTGTGCGCTCATGCGCCGCTGGGTGACCCCGAAAACATGAGCCAAATATCGGTTTTGCGCTTATCCAGACTGCGCAGCAAGCTATCTAAAACAATAGCAATGGATCACATCACCTTGCACAGCTCGAACACCAGCGCCGGGCCCAGCGCCTGATTGAGCGAGCCGGCGGCGATGTGGCCGGTGGACACCGAACCGACGGTGGAGGTGCGGAAATCGGAGGCGCTGTCGTCGTCGTGAATCTCGATGAAGGCGGCCGGTGTGCCAGCGCGCGCCTCCAGGCTCTCGCGCAGACCTGCGACCGCACTCGGGTTGACGCTGCCGTCGTAGACCACGGCGTCGGGCAGGTGCCGCGTGGCCAGGCGCTCGGCCTCGGTCATGTCGCCCGCGCTGTCGAGAATCAGGCCGTAGCCGGTCAGCGCCTGCAGGCTCTGGGCGCGCCGTTGCGCGTTGCCCGAGACGATGAGCACGCGACAGCCCTGGATCACCGCCGACACGCTGGACGGGCCGACCGATTCTTCGATCCCGGTGGCCAGTTGTTCCTCGGTGACGGCGCTCAGGCTGAGCGTGACACGCACATGGTCGGTCTGCGTGTCCACGCGCGCGCTGGCACCCAGCGAGCGGGCCAGCTGGTGCCACAGCATCCAGCGCATGCCGCGCCAGGCGGCCTCGGGCACCTGTGCCGGATCGCACCAGGCCAACACGCTCAGGCGTGGGCGCCCGCTGCGGCTGGAGCGGTCCACCATGATGGCGATCTGGGGTGCCATCTGGGCTGCCCACAGCAGCAGTTCGTCGACCAGCATGTACAGCATGCTGGAGTCGGCATAGACCTGAGTCTGCGCCAGGCCATGCCGCACGCCGACCTGGTGACGCTGCAGCCACTCGGCGCGCGTGGTCAGCACGGCGCGCACCACGTCGTCCAGGCCCAGCAACTCGCGATGCTGCACCGGCGGGTCTTCGGTCAGGCGCAGCACTTGCTGGGCGGCCATGCCGGCCTGGCGTGCACGCTCGACGGCGTCGGTCACGGTTTGCAGGCTGCCCACCAGGCTGGGTTCCAGCCGGCTCAGGCGTTCCAGCTGGTCGGCGGCGGTGTTCAGCGCCATCGCCACTTCCTGACCGAAATGGCGCACCACCTCGGGCCAGCGCAGCTCCTGATCGTCGGCGTTGGCCTCAGCCTCGGCCGCACGGCCGTCGGGCCGCTGGGCGCCGTCGCCCTCGGTTTGCGGACGGGCCCGCTTGGACATGAGCCAGTTCAGCGCCATGGTGGTTCGTTCCTCCCCAGTGTTTGCGCCGCAACCCGACCTGAGCAGGCACCGGATGGTGCTGTGGGGGCGTCACGGCTGACGCCGCAGTATAGGGCGCGAACCGTCACAAATCGTTGCCGTTGCGGTTCAAGCGTAACCAATGTCACGGAAGACCCGAATGGTTGACGTGGCGCATGCGCACCACGTCGAGTGGGGCCACTTCGCCGGCATCATTGCCCCAGGCGCCGCGAATGTAGCTCAGCACCGCCGCGATCTCGGCATCGCTCAGGGTCAGGGCGAACGGCGGCATGCCGAAGGGCTGCGGGCGGCCCGCGGTGGCCGGTCCGAAACCGCCGAACAGCACGATCTGCAGCAGGTTCTGGGTGTTGGCCATGGTGACGCTGCGGTTGCCGGACAGCGGGGGATAGGCGCCAGGCACGCCCTGGCCGTCTTCGCCATGGCAGGCCGCGCAGTGCTGCCCGTACAGCCGCTCGCCGGCCGCGCTGGGGCGCTGGCGTGGCGCCGGCGTGTCCTGCCGGCCCGGCTGTGGCGGCAGGTGCTGCAGGTAGGCCGCCACGGCCTGCAGATCGGCGCCGCTCAGGTGCTGCGTGCCCTGATAGACCACTTCGGCCATCGGCCCGCTGGCGACCCCTTGTGGGGCGGCGCCGGTGGCCAGCAGCTGGACGATCTGCTCGGCCGGCCAGTGCCCCACGGCGCCTTCGTCGCGTGCCGTCAGCGAGGGCGCGTACCAGCCGGTGCCGGGCACCGTGCCACCGCTCAGGCTCTGCCAGTCGGCGCCGCCCAGGCGGTCGCGCGGGGTGTGGCAGGCCGAGCAGTGAGCCACCGCCTGCACCAGGTAGGCGCCGCGGTTGAGCTGCTCACTGCGGGCCGGGTCGGGCTGAAAGCTGCCGGGCCGGAAGTACAGCGCGCGCCACAGCGCCAGCGCCGCCTGGGTGCCGAAGGGCCAGCGCAGCTCGTGGGCCGGCACCGCGGTGGCGCTGGGCGGCAGGCCGAGGAAGTAGCTGAACAGGGCGTCGCTGTCGGCGCGCGTGAGCCCGGTGGTGTGGGTGTAGGGGAACACCGGGTTGAGCAGCCGCCCGTCGGCCGAGCGGCCATGGTGCAGCGCGCGCCAGAAGGTGGCGGCGTTCCAGCCGCCAATGCCGGCGCGCGCATCGGGCGTCAGGTTGCTGCTGTAGACGGTGCCGAAGGGCGTGGCGATGGGCCGGCCGCCGGCCGCCGCCGGGCCGCCGCGCGCCGTGTGGCAGGCCAGGCAGTTGCCTGCCCGGGCCAGGTAGGCGCCGCGCGCGCGCGTGGCCGCGTCGCTGGCGACCGGTGCGCTGGACCTGGTGTCGACACCGTCGTTGAAGTTGATCTGCCACAGCAGGCCCGCCCCCAGCAGCGCCAGCCCGGCCAGCCCCAGCAGCAGGCGGCGCAGCGCGCTCACCTGGCGACCTCTGGCTCGGGGGCGCGGCCACAGCGCAGGTCGGCCCACTCGGCAGGCAGGGGCGGGCGTGCGGGGGCGGGGCGGGGGTCGGCCGGCACCGGCTGGCTGGCCAGCCAGCTGACCACGGCGTGGGCATCGCGATCGGACAGGCGCTGCACGATGCGGGCCATGCAGTCGGGCGCGTGGGCGCGCCGCTGGCCGGTGCGCCAGCCGCCCAGCTGCGCGCTCAGGTAGTCGGCCGGCAGCCCGAGCAGGCCGGGCACATCGGGCAGGGCGCCGGTCAGTGTCCGGCCGTGGCATTGCACGCAGGCCGGCACGCCCTGGGCGGCATCGCCCTGCAGCGCCAGCGCGCGGCCGCGTTCGAGCACCGCCGGCGGCGGCGGGCTGGCCGGCGGTGCCGGGGGCGGATAGGGCACCTGCAGGGCGGCGAAGTGGCGCGCGATGTCCATCAGGTAGGCGTCGCTCAGCACGTCCACCATGCGCGTCATCAGGCCGTAGTGGCGCCTTCCATCACGGAAATGGAGCAGTTGGTGGTACAGGTAGCCTGCCGGCTTGCCCGCCAGGCGCGGGTAGTAGCCGTCGGGGCCGGCGCGGCCCTGCTCGCCGTGGCAGGCGGTGCAGGCCTGGGTGCGCTGCGCCATGTCGTCACGGAACGGCGCCGCCTGCACCGTGTGGGCCAGCAGCAGCGCGCCGGCCAACAGCCAGGTTCGCGACTTCGGGCGCATGCGCGAAGGATGGGTGGCCGGCGGTGATGCTCAGCGCACCACGATCTCGACGCGCCGGTTGCGCGGCTCGTCGACGTCGTCCTCGGTGGGCACCTGCGGTTCGCGCTCGCCGCGCCCGACGGCGCGCACACGCGCCGCCTCGAAGCCGCGCTCGACGATCAGGGCGCGCACCGCTTCGGCGCGGCGCAGCGAAAGCGCGTCGTTCGCCTCCAGCGTGCCGACCCGGTCGGTGTGACCGATGACGACGATCTCACCGCCCGCGCGCGCGATGGCGCTCGCCAGCACATCGCTCAGTTCGGCGGTGGATTCGGGCGTCAGTCGAGTGCCACCGGTGATGAACTTCAGCTCGAAACGCTCGGCCGGCGGTGGCATCACGGCCAGCAGGGCAGGGTAGCGCTTGTGCACCGTGGCGGCGTCGAGTTGCTCCAGCTCCGGGCCCTGCTGGCGCACCGCCGCCGAGGCGTAGGGCTGCGCCAGCCGCGTGCTGCGCTGGCGCGCCGTGACCTCGACCGCGGCCTGCGGGTGGTCGGCCTGCGGCAGCAGGGTGACGCGGGTGGTCGGTGCGCAACCGGCCGCCAGCAGGGCCACGGCCGTCAGCAAGGGGGCCAGCCTCATGGGTTTTCCTCCACGATGAAGTCGGTGCCGCGCACGCCGATGACGCTGGTCGGCGTGGTGACCTTGACCTGCTCGGGCTTGAGCTTGGCGATCAGCCCGGTGACCATGCGCAGCGAGCCGCGCATCAGGTTGACCAGCACGCTGCCTTCCTGCGTGGTGGGGTTGAACTGGTACTGGCTCAGGTCCAGCGCGCTGTCGGGCCCGATGGTCAGCACCGTGCCGTCGAGCAGCGTGACGGCGGCGGCGCTTTCGGCGCCGCTCAGGATGCGGTCGGTCGATCGCACGCCTGCACCCACGATGGCCGCCACGCGGGTGTTGTCGCGCACCACGGTGACGTCGCCGCGCACCGTCTTGAAGGTGCCCTGGCGCCCGTCACCGGCCGGCGCCTCGGGCGCCTGGGCCATGGCGGCGGCCGCGCACATCAGACCGACGCAGGCCAGGGCGCGGCCGGCGATGCGGGTCAGGAGCAGGGGCATGGGCGTGTTCTCCTAGGGTTTCGGAATCCTGAAATCTGAACCGCCCAACCTGAGCTTGTCGAAGGGCTCGGACGAGCTCAGCGCGAAAGATGTTCAAGACATCCAAAGGCCGAATCAATGAAGGCTGTGGTGCGGCCCGAGGGCCAACCTGCAATGGTACCCCACGGTTTTCAGGCGCCGACTTGCCCGGGTGGCGGGCACGCGGCGCGGAGATAATCGCCGCCTGCCGAGGGGTTGGCGCTCGGGCGGCGTGCCAGGCCCGATGGCCTGCCGGCCCCGGGTTCGACGTACCGACCCCGCATTCTTCGCCTTTTCCCGGAAAGCCTTCATGGCCACCAGCCTGCTCGCCCTGCTCGACGACATCGCCACCGTGCTCGACGACGTCGCCGTCATGTCCAAGATCGCTGCGCGCAAGAGCGCCGCCATGGCCGACGACGTGGCGGTGCTGACCAAGGTGTCGGCGCAGAAGACCGCCGGCGTGCTGGGCGACGACCTGGCCCTGAACGCCCAGCAGGTGACCGGCGTCAGCGCCCACCGCGAGATCCCGGTGGTGTGGGCGGTGGCCAGAGGGTCGTTCGTCAACAAGGCCATCCTGGTGCCGGTGGCCCTGCTCGTCAGCGCCTTTGCGCCCTGGGCGGTGACGCCACTGTTGATGCTGGGTGGCGCCTTTCTGTGCTTCGAGGGTTGCGAGAAGCTGCTGCACAAGCTGCTGCATACCCGTGCTGAGGACCAGGCCCACGAGGCCGAGCTGGAGGCGGCGCTGGCCGACCCGCAGGTCGATCTGGCGGCGCTGGAAAAAGACAAGATCAAGGGCGCCGTGCGGACCGACTTCATCCTCTCGGCCGAGATCATCGCCATCACCCTGGGCGCCGTGGCGCAGGCCGATTTCTGGACCCAGGTGGCCGTGCTGGTCGGTATCGCGATCCTGATGACGGTGGGCGTCTATGGCCTGGTGGGCGGCATCGTCAAGCTGGACGACCTGGGCCTGTGGCTGAGCCGGCGCGCCGGCGCCGGCGCGCAGGCGCTGGGCCGCGGCATCCTGGCGCTGGCGCCCTGGCTGATGAAGGGGCTGTCGGTGGCCGGCACGGCCGCCATGTTCCTGGTGGGCGGCGGCATCATCGTGCATGGCGTGCCGGCGCTGCACCACCTGCTGGAAGGCTGGGCCGCTGGCCTGGGCGGCGTGCTGCGCGTGCTGGCCGACATGGGCTTCAACGCCGCCGTGGGCATGCTGGTCGGCGCGGTGGTGGTGGCGGCGGTGACGCTGTTTCAGCGCCTGCGCGGCACCCCGCGAACCGCTTGAATACTATGAATTCGATAGCTGCTCGCGCTTGATGGGTGCGCGCCGGGGCCTAGAATGACTTGAAGGTCTGGAGGCCCCGGCGCCCGGTCGGCGCGCACCACGGTCACCGCTGTCGCACACTCGCCGGCGGGGCGCGGCGGTCAGACGAAGGTCTGGCGCAACTGGCGCTTGAGCAGCTTGCCGCTGGGGTTCTTGGGCAACTGGTCGGTGAAGATCACGCGCTTGGGCGCCTTGAAGGTCGCCATGTGTGCGTTGCAGTGGGCGATCACCTGCGCTTCGGTCAGCTCCTGCCCGGCCTTGACGACCACCACCGCCGTCACCGCCTCGACCCACTTGGGGTCGGGCAGGCCGATCACCGCCACTTCGCTCACTTCGGGCAGGCGGTAGATCATTTCCTCGACCTCGCGGCTGGCGACGTTCTCGCCTCCGGTCTTGATCATGTCCTTCTTGCGATCGACCACGGTGATGTAGCCCTCGGCGTCGATGGTGCCCAGATCGCCCGAGTGAAACCACTCGCCCTCGAAGGCCGCCGCCGTGCGCTCGTCGTCGTGAAAGTAGCCCAGCATCAGGTGCGGCGAGCGGTGCACGATTTCGCCCACCTCGCCCACGGCAACGTCGCGCAGGGCGTCGTCGACCACCCGCGTCTCCACGTTCAGCACCGCGCGGCCGGCCGAGCCGGGCTTGCGCAACTGGTCGTCGGGGCCCAGCATGGTGGCCAGCGGCGCGATTTCGGTCTGGCCGTACAGGTTCCACAGGCGCACGGCGGGCAGGCGGCGCGCGATTTCCTTGAGCACCTCGACCGGCATGATGGAAGCGCCGTAGTAGCCCTTGGCCAGCTTGCTCAGATCGGTCTGATCGAACAGCGGCGAGCGCAGCAGCGCGATCCACACCGTGGGCGGGGCGAAGAAGCTGGTGATGCCGTGCGCCGCCATCATCGGCAGCAGGTTGTCGGGCGTGGGCTTGCTGGTGATGAAGTTGGTCGAGCCGATGTAGACGGCGGGGCCGAAAAACACGTCGAGCTGGGCGCAGTGGTACAGCGGCAGCGCGTGCAGCGCCACGTCGTGCTCGGCCACCTCGGCGTTGATGCAGCAGCTGACGTACTGCCACAGCACGGCGTCGTGCGTCAGCATGGCGCCCTTGGGGCTGGACTCGGTGCCGCTGGTGTAGACGATCTGCGCCAGGTCGGTGCTGGCAAGCGGCGTGTCGGGCAGCGGCGCGGTGCAGGCGGCCAGGTCGTGAAAGCTGGCCATGCCCGCCACCGGTTCGCTCGGGTCTTCCGAAGGCAGCCACACGAAGTCCGTCACCTGCGTGTCCAGTGCGGCGGAAGCGCGCGCCAACTCGGCCAGCCCGCTGTCGGTGGCCAGCAGCTTGGCGCCGGCGTGGCGCAGGATGAACGCCACCTCGTCGGCTTTCAGCATGAAGTTGATCGGCACCAGCACCGCGCCCAGGCGCGCCAGGGCAAAGCGCATGGCGGCAAAGCCGTGCGAATTGCGCGCCAGGATGGCCACCCGGTCGCCATGCGCCACCCCGCGGCCGGCCAGGCCGGCGGCCAGGCGGGTGACCAGGGCGTCGAACTCGGCATAGCTCCAGCGCGTGGCGCCGCACTGCACCGCCAGCTTGGCGGGCAGGCGCTGGGCGGTGCGGCGCAGCAGATCGGCGATGGTCTGGCGGCGGACGGCGGGATGCATCGGGAGGTCTCCGGTTTGGGATGGCATTTCGGGCGCTGAGGCAGGTGGGGCAATCGCCAGCAGCTATTAGTTTGATAGTTGCTCAAGGTATCTTGGTTCAGTCCAGGAACGGCCCGAAACCCTGTGGCGGCTCGAAACGCTTGCCTCGCCACACCACGCGCGTGGGCACCGGCTCGGGCAGCGCGCGTGCCGCGACGCTGTGCGCCGCGTCGCCGGGGTAGCACAGCACGCGCGTGTCGCCCTGCTCGATCGGTTCCGGCTCGATCAGCGGTGGGCGGCGCGTGCGCGCATCCTGCATGGCATGCGCCAGGTCGCGGTAGTGCAGCAGGTGCAGCAGGCTGACGATCTGCGGCGGCGCCATGTCGATCTGGTGCTCGCGGTATTGCCGCAGCGCCTCGCGTGGCGTCAGCCAGCGCGCTTCCGTGACCTCGAAGTCGTCGTGGCGCGCCTGCTGCGCCGGCGGCACGCCGGCCAGGAAAAAGCGCGTGTCGAAGCGCTTGTTCATCACCGAGGGCCGGCGCGGCGTGATCCAGCGCGACCAGGGGGCGAGGGCGTCGCTGTCCAGCAGCGCGCCGTGCTCGGCCAGCAGGGCGGCAAACGGTTCGCCGGCGCGCAGGCGCGCGCAGGTGGCGGCGCTGTGGCGGGCCACCTCGTCGGCGCCCACCTGCAGGTACAGCACGCCCGATTCCTCGGCCGCCTCGCGTGCCGCAGCGACGTAGAACGCCGCCGCCTGCGCCGGCGTCAGCGCCGGCTCGCCCAGGCGCGCATGCAGCTCGGTCGGCGCGCGGTCCAGCAGGGCCAGCGTGTCGGCGCTGGCATCGGCCGCGTCCACCTTGCCGCCGGGAAACACGTAGGCGCCGCCCAGCACCGACGAGTTGGCGTGGCGGCGCAGCAGCAGCACTTCCAGTCCCCGGGCGCCGTCGCGCAGCATCACCACGCTGGCTGCGTCGAGCGGCGGGGTGTCGATGGTTTCGTGGTTCAGTTCCATGGCGCGCATTGTGAACCGGGGCCGCGGGGCGCCGCTGTCACCTGCGTCCGCCCACGGGCGCATACGGCCTGGCCGGTTGGTTACAGTCGGCATCGACGGGATTCTTTCAACAGGAGTGAGCACAGCATGAGCAAGATCGACTTCAACGGCCGCGTGGCCATCGTCACCGGCGCCGGCGGCGGCCTGGGGCGCCTGCACGCGCTGGCGCTGGCCGAGCGCGGCGCCAGGGTGGTGGTCAACGACCTGGGCGGCGCGGTGGACGGCAGCGGCGGCTCGGCGACCGCGGCCGAGCGCGTGGTCGAGGAAATCCGCGCCCGCGGCGGCCAGGCGATCGCCAGCGGCGCTTCGGTGACCGATGCCCAGGCCATGCAGGCCATGGTGCAGCAGGCGCTGGATACCTGGGGCCGGGTCGATGTGCTGGTGTGCAACGCCGGCATCCTGCGCGACAAGAGCTTTGCCAAGATGGATCTGGCCGACTTCCGCCTGGTGCTGGACGTGCACCTGATGGGCGCGGTGCACCTGGTCAAGGCGGCCTGGCCGCACCTGGTGGCGCAGAAATACGGGCGCATCCTGATGACCACCTCGTCCACCGGTCTCTACGGCAACTTCGGCCAGAGCAACTACGGCGCCGCCAAGCTGGCGCTGGTCGGCCTGATGCAGACGCTGGCGCTGGAAGGCGCCAAGCACGACATCCGCGTCAACTGCCTGGCGCCCACGGCGGCCACCCGCATGACCGAGGGCCTGCTGCCGCCCGACGTGCTGGAGCTGCTGCGGCCCGAGGCGGTGGTGCCGGCCATGCTGGTGGGCGTGTGCCAGGACGCGCCCACGCGCGCCATCCTGTGCGCCGGCGCCGGCACCTACGAGGCCGCGCACATCACCCTGACCCAGGGCGTGCATCTGGGCCTGACCGCCGACACACCCGAGCGCCTGCTGGCCGCGCTGGATCAGGTGCGCGATCGCAGCGGCGAGAGCGTGCCGCAAAGCGGCGCCGAACAGGGCGGCAACGAGGTGCGCCAGGCGCTGGCCGCACGGCGCTGAACGCCCGGCGCGGCGGATTCCCGTGCCCGAAGACGGGAATGGCGGGCCTGTGATACCTTCGCCACCCCGGCAAGACAAGGACAAGAGCACATGGATTCGCTGAGCGATCGCGTGGCGGCGCTGTCGCCCGACCGACTGCGAGGTATCCGCCGCGGCATCGAGAAAGAAAGCCTGCGCGCCCAGCCCGACGGCGAACTGGCGCTGACCCCGCACCCGGCGGCGCTGGGCTCGCCGCTGACGCACCCGCACATCACCACCGACTTCAGCGAATCGCAACTGGAGCTGGTGACCGGCGCGCACCCCAGCGTCGAAGCCACGCTGGCCGAGCTGACCGAGATCCACCAGTTCGTCTACCACGAGCTGGCGGCCCTGGGCGACGAGATGCTGTGGGTGTCGAGCATGCCCTGCGGCCTGCCGACCGACGAGACCATTCCGCTGGGCCGCTACGGCACCTCCAACGTCGGGCGCGCCAAGAGCGTCTACCGCATGGGCCTGGGCCACCGCTACGGCCGGCGCATGCAGACCATCTCGGGCATCCACTACAACTGGTCGCTGCCCGGCTTGGACAACGACGGCCACTTCGCGCTGATCCGCAACTTCCGCCGCCACGCCTTCCTGCTGCTGTACCTGTTCGGCGCCTCGCCGGCGGTGTGCGCCAGCTTCGTGGCCGGCCGCGCGCACGAGCTGCAGCCGCTGGGCGCGCACGCCATGCACCTGCCCTGGGCGACTTCGCTGCGCATGGGGCGGCTGGGCTACCAGAGCGATGCCCAGGCCACGCTGGCGGTCAGCTACAACGGCCTGGAAAGCTACGCCACCACCCTGGAAGAGGCGCTGACACGGCCCTACCCGGCCTACGAAGCGGTCGGCATCCGCAACCCGGGCGGCGACTACAACCAGCTGGCCACCACGCTGCTGCAGATCGAAAACGAGTTCTACGGCACCATCCGCCCCAAGCGCGTGATCCGCACCGGCGAGCGCCCGCTGCATGCGCTGCGTGAGCGCGGCGTCGAATACCTCGAAGTGCGCCTGATGGACCTGAACCCGTTCGAGCCGATCGGCATCGACGCGGCGACGGCGCGCTTTCTCGACCTTTTCCTGCTGCACTGCCTGCTCACCGACAGCCCGCCCGACACACCGCAGGAAATCGCCGCGCTCAAGGCCAACCAGCACCTGACCGCCGCGCGCGGGCGCGAGCCCGGCCTGTGCCTGGATCGCCGTGGCGAGTCGGTGCGGCTGAGCGACTGGGCCGCGCAGCTCGTCGGCGAGCTGGCACCCATCGCCGACGCCATGGACGCCGTGCATGGTGGCCGTGCGCACGCCCAGGCACTGGTGCAGGCCCGCCAGCGCCTGGCGGCGCCTGGCGAGCTGCCCTCGGCGCGCGTGCTGCAGGCGGTGCGCGACCAGCACGGCAGCAGTTTCGTGGCCTTCACACGGCAGCAGGCGCTCGCCACCCGCGCGCACCTGCTGGCGCTGGACTACCCGGCTGCCATCAAGCAGCGCTTTGACGCGCTGGCGGTCGAGTCGGTGCAGGCCCAGGCCGACATCGAAGCGGCCGACCGCGTGCCGTTCGAAACCTTCCGGCGCGAATACCTGTCGTCACGGCATCTGCGGCCCGCCGCAAGCTCGTCCGCCATGCCGGGCAGCTCCGGCGCCTGACCGCTGCCGGCCCCCCATCCTCGAGACGTCCGGTCCCAATCCGGTTGCCGGCCGTGACGGGCACGCGTGCCTGTCGTGTCCAGGCCGGCGCCGCCGTCGGGCCCAAGTGCAGTGTTTCGCGCCTTCGGGTGCTTATAGCGAGTCGCCAAGGGGCCAGCTGCGCGGCGCGTGGCCGCAGGCATGGTGGAGCCATGTCAAGGCCACGCCACAAAGCAGATGGTCCCTTGGCGGCGCGCCCTGCGGGGAGCCGGAAAACGGCTTGCGGCAGCGTTGCGCCTGTTGCCAAGGCCGCCAGCATGGGCTGTGAGCCGCGCCTTGCCGCAAGCCTGTTTCTGGCTTCCATAAGTGCCTCACAGCGCGAAACACTGCAGTAGGAACAAAACAGAGCTCCAGCGCACAACCATCAAGCGCCAGCAGCTCATGATTTGATAGTATCTCGCCCGTGATCACCGCCGCCGAATTCATTGCCAAGTGGGGCCCTGGCGGCAGCGCCGCGCAGCTCAACGAAGAGCAGGGCGCGCAAAGCCACTTTCTCGACCTGTGCCAGCTGCTGGGCGTGCCCCGGCCGGGCGACGACGTGGGCGACGAATACCTGTTCGAGCGCCAGTCGCTGGTGCTGGGCCAGGCGCGCGGCTACGCCGACGTCTTCTACCGCAACCACTTCGCCTGGGAAAACAAAGCCCCCGGCAAAAACCTCGACGCCGCGCTGCGCCAGCTGCAGCAATACAGCCTGGCGCTGTCCAACCCGCCGCTGCTGGTGGTGTGCGACCGCCTCACCCTGCGCATCCACACCCAGTTCAACGGCCACCCCAGCGAGACGCACACCGTCCGCATCGACCAGCTCGACCAGCCCGACAAGCAGCAACTGCTGCGCCGCCTGTGGCTCGATCCCGGCAGCTTTCGTCCGCGCCAGACCAACCGCGACATCACCGAAGCCGCCGCCCGCAGCTTTGCCACCCTGGCCGAGCAACTGCGCCGCCGCGGCCACCACGCCGACGCCGTGGCGCACTTCCTCACGCAATGCCTGTTCTGCTTCTTCGCCGAAGACGTGGGCCTGCTGCCCGGCCGCATGTTCGAGCGCCTGGTCGGCAACCGCCAGCTCACCAGCGACAAACTCAGCGCCGGCCTGCAAAGCCTGTTTGCCACCATGCAGACCGGCGGCCTGTACGGGCCCGACGACATCCCCTGGTTCAACGGCGGGCTGTTTGCGCACATCGCCGTGCCCAAGCTGGAAATCATCGACATCACCGAACTGCGCAACGCCGCCAGCCTGAACTGGAGCGCCATCGACGTCAGCATCTTCGGCACCCTGTTCGAGCGCGGGCTCGACCCCGCCAAGCGCAGCCAGCTCGGCGCCCACTACACCGACCCGGCCACCATCGAACGCATCATCGGCCCCGTCATCACCCGCCCGTTGCTACAACAATGGGAGCTGGTGGCGCAAGACCTGCAAGCGCTGGCGGCCAAAATCAAGCGCAAGGGCGACGCCGCCTACCACAAGGCCCACCAGCGCTTCGTGCAGTGGCTCGAACAGCTGCGCGCCTTCCGCGTGCTCGACCCCGCCTGCGGCAGCGGCAACTTCCTGTTTCTGGGCCTGAAGGCGCTCAAGGACATCGAGCTGCACACCATCACCGAAGCCGCCCGCCTGGGGCTGGACCGCGAGCAGGACCTGGTCACCGGCCCGCACAACCTGCTGGGCATCGAGCTCAACGAATACGCCGCCGAGCTGGCCCGCGTCAGCGTCTGGATCGGCGAAATCCAGTGGCGCATCGCCCACGGCTACGCGCCCAAGACCAACCCCGTGCTGGAGCCGCTGGAGCAGATCGAATGCCGCGACGCGCTGCTGACCTTCTCCCCACCCCTTCCCCCGCCGGGGGAAGGCAGGGAAGGGGGCCAGCCCGCAGCCGCGCCAGGGGCCACCGCCAGCGGCCCCCACCCCAACCCTCCCCCAGCGGGGGAGGGAGCCACCGCCGCGCCGCGCGAGGCCGACTGGCCCCGGGCCGATGTGGTGGTGGGCAATCCGCCGTTTCTGGGCGACAAATGGATGCGCAGCGAACTCGGCGATGCCTACACCGACGCCTTGCGTGCCACCTACGCCGGGCAGGTGCCCGGCGGCGCGGATTTCGTCACCTATTGGTTCCACAAGGCCGGGCAGGCCATGCGTACCCAGACGCTGCAGCGCGCCGGGCTGGTGGCCACCAACTCCATCCGGCAGCGCAAGAACCGGCAGGTGCTGGCCCAGGCCAGCGCCCAGGCCCCCATCTTTGCCGCCTGGTCCGACCTGCCGTGGGTCAACGAAGGCGCGGCGGTGCGCGTCTCGCTGGTGTGCTGGGGCGCACCGTCAGATACCCCCGCGCTGCTGGACGGCGCGCCCGTGCAAAGCATTCACCCCGACCTGACGGGGCAGGCCATCGGCACGGTGTCGTTTGATCTCACCCAGGCGCAGCCCTTGCCCGAGAACGCGCAGGCCTCGTACTTCGGGCTCTGCCTGGCCGGCCCGTTCAAGGTGCCCGCCGCCACGGCGGCCGAGTGGCTGCGCAAACCCAATGTGCATGGCCGCCCCAACAGCGACGTACTCAAGCCCATCTTCAACGGCCGCGACGTCACCGACCGCTGGAGCGGCCAATGGGTGGTGGACTTTGGCGCCCGCATGAGCGAACAGGACGCGGCGCTGTACGAGGCCCCGTTTCAGTACGTGCAGCAGCATGTGCTACCGGTTCGGGCGAGCAACAAGCGTGCCGCACGCGCAAAGTACTGGTGGCGGCATGGCGAAGCGCGCCCCGGACTGCGCGACAAATGGGAGGGCTTGAGCCACTACATCGCCACCGTCGAGACGGCCAAGCACCGCGTGTTTGTGCGTATGCCGATGGCGCATGCGCCAGAACACAGTCTGATCGTGATTCCGCGCTCTGACGATGTGACGTTTGGCGTCTTGTCGTCGAGGATGCACGTTCTTTGGGCCGTGGCTCGTGGAGGCCGAATGGGGTTGGGTAACGACCCGCGTTACAACTCCCTCGCTGCTTTTGCACCCTTCCCCTTCCCCCCCGGCCTCACCCCCCAAGACACCGCCCACCAGCGCACCGAGGCGTTGGCCAGCGGCGCGCTGATCCCCGCGGACCTGGCCCATGATTGCAAGCCAAACAAGGCTCCAGCGCAGGCGGGGAAAGCGCAAGCAGCTATCAAAACCATATCACCCCACGCCGCCGCCAGCGCCATTGCCGAGGCCGCGCACCGGCTCGATACGCTGCGCCGCCAATGGCTCAACCCGCCCGAGTGGACGCGCAGCGTGCCCGAGGTGGTGCCGCTGGGCATGGACGCATCGCCTTACCCCGACCGCATCGAGCCACGCCCCGGCCTGAGCGAGCAGGACGCCCGCGCGCTGCAAAAACGCACCCTCACCAACCTCTACAACCAGCGCCCGGCCTGGCTGGCGCAGGCGCACGCCCAGCTCGACGCCGCCGTGGCCGCCGCCTACGGCTGGGCCGACTACACGGCCGACATGCCTGACGACGAAATCCTGCGCCGTCTGCTGCAACTCAACCAACAGCGCGCCGCGGCCGCCTGAGGGTGGCCCGGCGCCCGGGCCCACGCGCCCGGTCCGCTGCGGCCTGGGGCCGCTCGTGCGCCGCAGCGACGGCCCCTGCCACCGGCGGCGCTCACCCCTGCCCGGCACGCCGATCACGGCGCGGGTGGGCCGGTCCGGCGGCCGGTTCCAGGTTGCAGCAGGCGCAACCCCCATGTCCTGGGTGAGGTGGCGGGCCACATCGTGTTGGCCAGCCCGGGCCGGGGCGCTGGTGACGCCGCGAATTGTTTCCAGCGGGGAAACAGTCCATTCACGTCAGAGGTCTTTTTTCAACCGGCTATCGGTCGCAAACTACAGCCCATCGAACGACGCAACCCGCGCATCGATTCACCACCGGCCCCGGCCGGCCACCGTTTCAACCTGTAGGAGAAAGACCATGACCTCGACCAAGTTCAACGCTTCCATCGCCACCGTCGCTGCTGCCCTGCTGCTGTCGGGCAACGCCTTTGCCGGCGCGCTGCAACCCGCCACGGGCGAAGGCCCGTTCTTCAACGAGCAGCCGGTGGCCGCCAGCAGCCTGCAGCGCGCCGACGTGCGTGCCGACGCGCTGGGCCACATGCCGGCCAGCGGCGAATTTGCCAACCACGCCGAAGCGCCGCGCGCCGACAGCGCCACGACGCGCGCCGAAGTGCGCCAGCAGACGCGCGAAGCGATCGCCCACGGCTTTCGCCCCGCCGCTGGCGACGCCTGATCGGCGCCATGCCGGCGCGCGGATCGGGCCTTGGGCCTGACCGCGGCGCCGCCATCACCCCAACCCCACACCCCGGCCGGGCCTGCCCGCCGGGGTGTGCTCGCATCTGCGGCGCCGCCCCGACAGCCTCTACCATGCGCGGCAGGTCCGCCGTGGGGTGGACGCTGGAGGAGCCGCCATGTCAGACGTGCTGTACGCCACCGAAGGGCCGTTGTGCCGCATCACCCTCAACCGCCCCGAGCGGCGCAACGCCGTGCACCGCCCGATGGCCGATGCGCTGCGTCAGGCGCTGGCGCGGTTCGAGGCCGACGCGGCGCTGTGCGTGGCGGTGCTGCATGGTGCGGGCGGGCATTTCTGCGCCGGCGCCGACCTGAGCGCAGTGGCCGACCCGGCGCTGCGCAACGAACTCGACCCCGACGGCGGCCCGCGCGCGCCCATGGGGCCCACGCGCATGGCGCTGTCCAAGCCGCTGATTGCCGCCATCGACGGCTACGCCGTGGCCGGAGGGCTGGAGCTGGCGCTGCTGGCCGATCTGCGCGTGGCCGACGCCGACGCCACGCTGGGCGTGTTCTGCCGCCGCTGGGGCGTGCCGCTGATCGACGGTGGCACGGTGCGGCTGCCGCGCATCGTCGGCATGGGGCGGGCGCTGGACCTGATCCTGACCGGCCGCCCGGTGGGCGCCGACGAGGCGCTGGCCATGGGCCTGGTCAACCGCGTGGCGCCGCGCGGAGGCGCCCTGGCGCTGGCGCTGCAACTGGCGCGCGAGCTGGCGGCGTTTCCCCAGCAGTGCCTGCGGGCCGACCGCGCCTCGGCCTACGCGCAATGGGACTGGCCGCTGGCCGAGGCGCTGCGCCAGGAGGGCATGCACGGCGTGCCCATGGTGGCGGCCGAAGGCGCCGCCGGTGCGGCGCGCTTTGCCGGCGGCGCCGGTCGCCACGGCCAGTTCGAACCGCCGCCCGCCTGAGCCCGAGTCCGTCAGCCGTCAGCCCGCGCCGCGGCGCAGGCCGGCCCAAGGCTGGCCCCGGGCGCACCCCCATGCGCGTGGCCAGGCCCGGCCAGGGCGGCCTGCGGCGCTTCGCGGCGGCGCGCTCCGGCGTGCCGCGGGGGGCGCCGGGGGGCGCATCCCGGCGCCCGGGCATTGATTCCATATCAGAAACAGTTCATTCACGTCAGAGGTCTTTTTTCAACCGGCTATCGGTCGCAAACTACAGCCCATCGAACGACGCAACCCGCGCATCGATTCACCACCGGCCCCGGCCGGCCACCGTTTCAACCTGTAGGAGAAAGACCATGACCTCGACCAAGTTCAACGCTTCCATCGCCACCGTCGCTGCTGCCCTGCTGCTGTCGGGCAACGCCTTTGCCGGCGCGCTGCAACCCGCCACGGGCGAAGGCCCGTTCTTCAACGAGCAGCCGGTGGCCGCCAGCAGCCTGCAGCGCGCCGACGTGCGTGCCGACGCGCTGGGCCACATGCCGGCCAGCGGCGAATTTGCCAACCACGCCGAAGCGCCGCGCGCCGACAGCGCCACGACGCGCGCCGAAGTGCGCCAGCAGACGCGCGAAGCGATCGCCCACGGCTTTCGCCCCGCCGCTGGCGACGCCTGATCGGCGCCATGCCGGCGCGCAGATCGGGCCTTGGGCCTGACCGCGGCGCCGCCATCACCCCAACCCCACACCCCGGCCGGGCCTGCCCGCCGGGGTGTGTTCGCTTTGCTCATGTTTCAGGCACGGACCGGCGGGCTCGGCTTGCACGTTGTCTCGATTGAGATTAAGATTTATCTCGATTGGATAAACCATGTCTGCGCGTACTGCCACCCCCGAGTCAGCGTTTCCGACCGCGCGCGAGCGCAGCGCGGCCTATGCGCTGCGCCCGCTGGCGCCGGGGCAGGGCGGGGCGTTTGCCTTGTCGGCCATCGAGCGGGCCGAGCTGGTCAAGCGCGGCCTGCCGGCGCGCGCGGTGCAGGAGATGAGCGCCGCCATGGGTGTGCCGCGCGAACAGCTGATGCGCGCCGTGGGGCTGGCGCGCTCGACGGTGGAGCGCAAGCTGGCGGCGCGCGGCCGGCTGTCCGAGAGCGAGAGCGAAAAGCTGGTTGGCCTGTCGCGCCTGATCGGGCAGGTGGATGCCATGGTGCGCGAATCGGGCGCGGCGCCTTCCGGCTTTGACGCCGCGCGCTGGTTCGCGGCCTGGATGGCCGAGCCGGTGGCGGCGCTGGGCGGCCTGCGCCCGCAGCAGTTGCTGGACACCGCCGACGGCCGCGAGGCGCTGGCCACGCTGCTGCTGCAAATGCGATCGGGCGTGTATGCCTGAGGCCGGCGCGCAAGGCGAGCCTGCGGCGGCGCCGGCGCTGGCCTTCTGGCGCATCGCCACCGACACGCCCGACCACACCGCCGACGACCTGAGCGGCCAGGGTGCCGAGCGCGCCGGCGGGCGCTGGAATGCGCGCGGCACGCCGCTGGTGTACGCCAGCAGCTCGCGTGCGCTGGCCTGTCTGGAGACCGTGGTGCACCTGGGCGGCGGCCTGGCGTTGCCGCTCAACCGCTATCTGGTGTGCATCGAGCTGCCGCCCGATGTGTGGGCGGCGCGCACGGTGTTCGACGTTGCCGTGCAAGTGGGTTGGGACGCGCTGCCGCCGGGCCGCGTCAGCATCGCCTGGGGCACGGCGTGGGCGCAGGGCGGGGCCAGCTGCGTGGCCGAAGTGCCCTCGGTCATCGTGCCGGAAGAAGCCAATCTGCTGATCAACCCGCGCCACCCCGACGCCCGGCGCATCCGCGGGCGCAAGCTGCGCCGCTGGCTGTACGACCCGCGCAGCGCGCGCTGACGGGCGCCGGGCCCGGGCCAGGCCGGCCCGCAGGCCGATGCAGGTGGCGTGGGCGGGCACGTGGTGGGCTGCGCCGGCGGGTCAAGGCCAGCGCAGCCGCCCGAGGCTGGCGGGTTCAGCGCACCTGGTTGAACAGACCGCGCGCGGCCGCCAGGCAGAACGGCGGTTCGTAGCTGCCGTGGTAGTTGCCGTAGTAGGTGGCGTAGGCGGCCGATGTCGGGTCGGTGGGCGCCGGACCGAAGGTGGCAGCGATGGCGTCGTCCACATCGACCGAGGTGAAGTTGCTGACGTCATTGGCGATGAAATTGGCCATCATCGGGATCTGGTGCACCGCCTGCACCACGGTCGGGTCGCCGGAGCCGCCGCACAACAGCACCGGGGCCTTGGGTTTCCAGTCGAACAGCGTGTTCTTGACGGCGTCGATATTGATGGGTGCCTTGTCGTCGGCCTGCATGGCCTGCAGAAAGGCCGGTTGCATCAGCGCGTCACGCGCCTGATCGGGTGTGCCGCCAGGCAGCTTGCCACCGCCCACCAGGGTGGCGTAGCTGGCGTTCGGGCCGGGCAGCAGGTTGTCGATGGTGGCGGCGTAGGGCGGTTTGAACACCTGGTCGGCGCTGGTGTAGATGTTGCCGTACACCTTCTGCCAGGCAGTGATGATGAAGGGCACGAAGAACTGGTAGCCGGCGATGGCCTGCGGCACCTTCATGGCGCCAGCCAGGTTGTAGGGGCCGGCCAGATGGGCACCAGCCGCCACGTTGAATTCGTTGCCGTAGTCGCGCTCGGCGGCGCGCTGCGCCGCCATGGAGGAATGGCCACCCTGCGAGTAGCCGCTGAACATCACCTTGCCCGACAGCTTGCCGCCCAGCGCCGCAGCGGCATGGCGCGCTGCGCGCACCGAGTCGATCACCGCCGTGGCCTCGGAGTCGGCGTGCAGGTAGGGGTGGAAGCCGTAGGTCGACTTGTTGTAGCCCAGGTAGTCGGTGGCCACCACGGCGTAGCCCTGGGCGGCGAAGAAGGCGGCCAGCAGCAGGGTTTCGGGGTCCTGCGGGTTGGCCAGGTTGCGCGACTTGTTGACGTCGGTGCCGCGCGCGTAGGCCAGCAGCGGCGCGGCGTTGGTGGCGCAGGCCGAGCCGGCGGCGCCGCTGGGCAGCAGCATGACGCCCGAGGCGTTGGTGTTTTCGCCGGCCTTGGCGCCGACGGTGGCGTAGTTCAGGGCCACCACCTTGACATCGCACACCGCCGCCCCGGTGAGCGTCTGCAGGCCGCTGGCGGCGGTGGCGCCGTCGATCTGGGCGGTGCTCAGCGTGGTCAGCGTGGCGGCCGGATCGATCAGCTCGCCGCGGCGGGGGCCGGAGTCACCGGAGCCGCCGCAGGCCACCACCAGGGCGGCGCAGGCCGCGATGCAGGACAGTCGAAACAGGGTCATGGCATGCCTTTCTTGCGGGTAAGGAACGTAACAAGACCCGCATCGTCGGCGCAGCGCCGGGCAACATCCATAGGGAATTACGCGGCCATGCCGGCGCCGCTGGCCGGCCGCGGCGGCGCTATTCGGCGTAGCGCTGCATCACGTATTCGCCCGGCGCGGGATACAGCGCGTGGCGGGCTGGGATGGGCCGGGCCTTGACCGGGGTGCTGGAATGCGCGGCCAGCCAGGCCTGCCAGGCCGGCCACCAGGAACCTTCGAAGGACTCGGCCGTGGCCAGCCACTCGTCCATGCTGAGCCACTGGCTGCCCTTGGGCTGGGTCCGCAGGCGGTAGCTGCGGCGCGGGTGGCCGGGCGGCGAGATGATGCCGGCGTTGTGGCCGCCGCTGGTCAGCAGGAAGCTGATTTCGGTGCCGGTGAGCTGGTGCAGCTTGTATACCGAGCGCCAGGGCGAGACGTGGTCGCGTTCGGTGCCGACCAGGAACACCGGCATGTTCAGATCGCCCAGCGACACGCGCCGCCCGCCCGCCGCGTAGCGGCCATTGGCGAGGGCGTTCTTGAGGTAGAGCGCCACCAGGTATTCGTGGTGCATGCGTGCCGGCAGGCGGGTGGTGTCGGCGTTCCAGGCCATCAGGTCGTTGCCCTGGTCGCGCTCGCCCATCAGGTATTCGCGCATCTGGCGCGTCCACACCAGGTCGCGCGAGTGCAGGAACTGGAACGAGCCGCCCATCTGCTTGCCCGACAGGTAGCCCTGGCCCTTGGTGATGTGGCCCAGCAGGTTGATCTGGCCCTCGTCGATGAACAGGCCCAGCTCGCCCGGCGCATGAAAGTCGACCTGCGCCGCCAGCAGCGTCAGCGTCAGGGGCGCGGGCAGGTCGGTGTAGCCGCGCATGCCGCCGTCGCGCGCCAGCGCGCACACGGCGATGGCCATCAGCGTGCCGCCCAGGCAGTAGCCCATGGCGTGCAGCGGCGCGCCTTCGGCGTCCTGCCGGGCTGCGCGCATGGGGTCGAGCACGCCCTGTTTCAGGTAGTCGTCCATCGACAGGTTGCGGTCGGATTCGTCCGGGTTGCGCCACGACACCATGTACACCGTGTGGCCCTGGCCGACCAGGTAGCGCACCATCGAGTTGTGTGGCGACAGGTCGAGGATGTAGTACTTCATGATCCACGACGGCAGGATGAACACCGGCTCCGGGTGCACCTTGTCGGTCTGCGGGGCGTAGCGGATCAGCTCCACCAGGTGGTTGCGAAACACCACCTGGCCCGGCGTCACGGCCACGTTGCCGCCGACCACGAAGCGGGCGCGCAGGGCCTGGTCCTCGGGCGTGGGCACGCCGCTGACGTCGGCGGTCAGGTTCTGCATGCCCTTGACCAGGTTGGCGCCGCCGGTCTGCAGCGTGTGCCTGAGCACCACCGGGTTGGTCAGCAGGTGGTTGGCCGGCGTCATCATGTCCAGCCACTGGCGCGCGAAGAAGCCCACCAGCTGGCCGTGGTGCGTGCTCACCCCCGGCACCTGCGAGGCTTCGCGCCAGAACACCTCGGCGTTGCGGAAGGCGGTGCGCCAGCGGTTGAAGGGCCACTGGGCCCATTCGTCGGCGCGAAAGCGCGGGTCGTCGTCGCGCAGGCCGACGCCGTTGGTGCTGCCGTCTTCCAGACGCGCGGTGTCGATCGCCAGTTGCGCCGCCAGCGTGGCCAGCTCCAGCTGCCGGCCGGGCGAGGCCGCCAGGTGCCAGGCCCAGTCGGCCAGCGCCAGGCTCAGCGTGACCGGCGACAGGTTGTTGTAGAGCGAGGCCGCCGCGCTTTGCGCCAGGCGATCGAGCTTCTGGGTCGGGGTTTCCGCCGGATCGCCGGGGTTGACCGGATCGCTGACGTAGCCGGGGTGCGCGGGCGCGGGCTCGGCAGGGCGGATGCGCGGGCGGGCCGGACGGATGGCGGGAGCGCTCTGACGGGCCATGGCGGTTCTCGTGCAAGGTGCGGAATCGGACGCAGGGGACCAAAGACAAGAATACCGGAGCGGCCCGCTGGACCATTGACTTCGGTCAAGATGCCACCGGCCACCTGCGGCACGATGGTCGCACGAACCGCCGCAGAGCGTGAGAAATGTTGCATCATGGGAGCCCACCCCTGGGGCGACGGCCGGTCGTCCGACCTGCGCCCCGCATCAAGAGGATCCGACCACCATGGTTCACTGCAACGCGGGCCGCACGGGGCACCTGTGCGGCGGCCTGACCCGGGACCGCCGATGACGGCGGCCGACGCCGTGTTCGACCCCGTGGCCCTGCAGGCCGCCACGCTGGACGTGGTGGCCGCCACCCACGGCACGCCGCGCCTGATCGCCCAGCGCCAGCAGCAGCGCGTGCTGCGCCTGCTGGAGGCGGCGCGCGCCTCGCCGCTGTACCGCGAGCGCCTGGGCACCGAACGGGTGCGCGGCTCCGATCTGTCGCGCCTGCCGCCGGTGACGCGGCGCGAGCTGATGGCGCGCTTTGACGACTGGGTGACCAACCCGGCGCTGCGGCTGGACGAACTGCGCGACTTCGTCAGCGACCCCTCGCGCGCCGGCCAACCCTGGCTGGGGCGCTACGTGGTGTGGGAAAGCTCGGGCACCAGCGGCAAGCCCGGCATCTTCGTGCAGGATGCGCAGGCCATGGCGGTGTACGACGCGCTGGAGGCGGTGCGCCACCGGCCGCCGTGCAGCCGCGGGCGCGGGATGTTCGGCGCCTTCGCCGCCTTCGACGTGCTGGGCGTGAGCGACCGGCACGCGGTGGTGACGGCCACCGGCGGGCATTTCGCCAGCATCGTCAGCTTCGAGCGGCTGCGCCGCATCAACCCCTGGCTGACCTCGTCGGGGCGCAGCTTCAGTCTGCTGCAGCCGGTCGACGAGCTGGTGCGGGCGCTCAATGAATTTCAGCCCACGGTGCTGGGCACCTACCCGACGGCGGCGGCCATGCTGGCGGGCGAGGCCGAAGCCGGCCGGCTGCGCATTGCGCCACGCTGCATCATGACCGGCGGCGAAACCCTGGGCAAGGCGGTGCGCGACCGGCTGGTGCAGGTGTTCGGCGCGCAGGTGCGCAACAGCTACGGTGCGTCGGAGTTCCTGCCGATCGCCTGGGAATGCCCGCACGGCCAGCTGCACGTGAACGAGGACTGGGTGCTGCTGGAGCCGGTGGACGAGCAGATGCGCCCGATGCCGCCGGGCCAGCGTTCGCACAGCGTGCTGCTGACCAACCTGGCCAACCTGGTGCAGCCGCTGATCCGCTACGACATGGGCGACCAGGTCACCTGGAGCGGCCAGCGCTGCAGCTGCGGCTCGGCGCTGCCGGTGATCGAGGTGCGTGGGCGCAGCGACGATGTCATGCAGGTGCCCAGCCAGCGCCGTGGCGAGACCGTCAGCCTGCTGCCGCTGGCGCTGTGCACCGTGATCGAGGAGGAGTGCGGGGTGTTCGACTTTCAGCTGCGCCAGCACGGCCCCAGCACCCTGGTGCTGCGCCTGCCCCTGCGCGGCGAAGCGGCCGTCGCCGCCATCACCCGCTGTGCCGATGCCCTGCAGCGCTTTGCCGCCATGCAGGGTGCGCGGCCGATCCGCGTGCTGGGTGAACCCGGCTGCGACGTGCCGCGCGGGCGCAGCGGCAAGGCCTGCCGGGTGGCGATGGAGGGGTCAAACCCGGTTCAATAATGATAGCTTCCGGCGCTTGACTGGCAAGGCCTGAGGCACGAAATCACCTCAAGATCACCTGCCTTCGGCGGCCGACGCTGCCAGCGGCACCACGCGCGCCTCGCGGATCGGCAGGTTCAGCAGCGCGGCCAGCGCCGCCAGCGCGATGTCGGCCCACCACATCCATGTGTAGTCGCCCAGCTGGGTGATGGCCAGCCCGCCCAGCCAGGCGCCCAGAAAACCGCCGATCTGGTGGCTCAGCAGCGTCATGCCGAACAGCGTGCCCAGGTAGCGCACGCCGAACAGCTTGCCCACCAGGGCGGCGGTGGGTGGCACCGTGGCCAGCCAGGTCAGGCCCAGGCCGATGGCGAACAGGTAGAACACCCAGGGCTCGCGCGGCAGCAGCAGATAGACCAGCACCAGCAAGGCCCGGCTGCCGTACATGAGGGCCAGGATCATCTTGCTGCGGTGGTGGCCCACCAGGTGGCCGACCCACAGGCTGCCGACGATGTTGGACAGGCCGATCAGCGCCAGCGACCAGCTGGCCACCGAGGCCGGCAGGCCGCACAGGTCCACCTCGGTCGGCAGGTGCGTGACCAGGAAGGCGATGTGAAAGCCGCAGGTGAAAAAGCCCGCGTGCAGCAGCAGGTAGCTGCGGTCGCCCAGCGCGCCGCGCAGCGTGGCGCGCAGGCCGGCGTCGGCGCCTTCGACGGCGTCGTGCCGCGCCGGCTGGCCGCGCGTGAGCTGACCGACCAGCGGCAGCGCCAGCAGGGTGATGACGGCCAGCGAATACATGGCCCCCATCCAGCCCTGCACCTGGATCAGCAGCTGCGCCAGCGGCGCGAACACGAACTGCCCCAGCGAACCACCGGCGTTGATGACGCCCGAGGCCGTGCCGCGCGCCGCCATCGGCAGGCGCTGGGCGGCGGCGCCGATCAGCACCGAAAAGCTGCCCGCGCCCGAACCGATGGCCGCCAGCAGGCCCAGGCTGAACACCAGACCCCAGGACGAACCCATCAGCGGCGTCAGCGCGTTGCCCAGCGCCAGCAGCACGATGCCGGCGATCAGCACCGGTCGCGGCCCCCAGCGGTCGGCCGCCGCACCGGCCAGCGGCTGGATGGCGCCCCAGGTGAACTGCGCCACCGCCATGGCCAGGCTGATGCTGGCCATGCCCAGCCCGGTGCTGCTGTTGATCGGGCTCAGAAACAGGCCCAGCGACTGGCGCGTGCCCATGGTCACCATCAGCACGCCGGCGGCGGCCAGCGTCACCGCCAGCGCGCCGGGATGTCGGAGTGGTTTCAGCATGGGGTCCTTCTGGCCTCTGGCCGGGGCCGGGCGGGGTGCCCGGATACTATCAAAACAATAGCTGCTGGCGCTTGCCAGTCATGCGCTGGAACATGATTTTGTTCATGTTCCAGGGCGCCGTGACGGGCTGGGCGGCCGTGCCGCTCGAGGGGCCCGGCCCGGCGGGTGTCGGCCCCGCCGCAGGTGCCGTCCACCCACCCAGGCCGCGCCGGGCGTGCGGTCGGGGCGATCGGGGGCAGTGGCCAGGGTGGCGCGGTGTGCATGCGGCATGGCGTTCAGGAACATGACCCATGGGCCATCGAAGCGCAGCGAGGCTCTCCCTCATGGGCGGTTCGCATCAGGCGCTGAGCTGGCCCAGCGCCTGGGCGATGGCGTCGGCGTCGTGCGGGCGCACCAGGCGCGCCTGCTCCTGGCCGTCCTTCAGGAACACCAGGGTCGGCCACAGCTTGACGCCGAAGCTGCGGCCCAGCGGCCGCCCGCGCCCGTCCTCCACCTTGAGGTGCGGCGTGTCCTGGCCGGCGCGCGCGAAGGCCGCCTCGATCAGCGGTTGCGCGCCCTGGCAATGGCCGCACCAGTCGGTGCCGAATTCCAGCACCAGCGGGCCGGTCTGGGCGTCGACCTGGGCGCGGCTCAGGGTCTCGGGGGTGAAGCGGGCGGTGTAGGGCATGGCGGCTGCGCTGCGGTGATCGGTGCCCGGGCATCATAGCCAGCGCGCCGAGGCGCTGCAGCGGCGCCTGGCCGATGGCCGTGCAACGTAGTAGCCTTGCGTTCCCTGGCTTCGAGCAAGAGCACCACCATGAGCGAGACCCACCCTGCCGCCGGCGCCTGCCCGGTGGACCATGCCGCCCTGCGCGACCCCAACGGCCGCCCGGTCAGCGCCGGCGCCGCCGCCTTCGACCCGTTCGGCGACGGCTACCAGCAGAACCCGCCCGAGTACCTGCGCTGGGCGCGCGCCCAGGAGCCGGTGTTCTTTGCGCCGCAGATCGGCTACTGGGTGGTCACGCGCTACGACGACATCAAGGCGGTGTTCCGCGACCACGAAACCTTCGACGCCTCGGTGGCGCTGGAGCGCATGACCCCGGTGACGCCGCAGGTGCTGGACATCCTGGCCGGCTACGACTACGGCATGCAGCGCACCATGGTCAACGAAGTGGAGCCGGCCCACATGGCGCGCCGGCGGGCGCTGATCGAGCCCTTCACGCCGGCGGCGCTCAAGGCGCTCGAACCCATGGTGCGGCGCGTGGCGCGCCAGTACGTGGACCGCTTCATCGACGACGGCCGCGCCGACCTGGTCGAGAAGATGTTCTGGGAGGCGCCGCTCACCGTCGGCCTGCACTTCCTGGGGGTGGAGGAAGACGACATGGCGCTGCTGCGCCAGTATTCGGTGGCGCATACCGTCAACATCTGGGGTCGGCCGACGCCGCAGGAGCAGGTCGAGGTGGCGCACGCGGTGGGCAACTTCTGGCAGCTGTCGGGGCGCATCGTCGAGAAGATGCGCGCCACGCCCGACGGGCCGGGCTGGATGCGCTACACCATCCGCAAGCAGAAGGACCACCCCGACGTCGTCACCGACTCCTACATCCACTCGATGATGATGGCCATCATCGTGGCGGCGCACGAAACCACGGCCCTGGGCATCACCAACGCGGTCCGCCTGCTGCTGGAAAACCGCCCGATCTGGGACGAACTGTGCGCCGACCCCAGCCTGATCGCCGGCGCGGTCGAGGAGTGCCTGCGCCACAACGGCTCGGTGGCGGCCTGGCGGCGCTACGCCACGCGCGAGGCCGAGATCGGCGGCGTGCGCATTCCCCAGGGCGCGCGCGTGCTGGTGGTGCTGGCCTCGGGCAACCATGACGAGCGCCACTTCAGCGACCCCGACGCCATCGACGTGCGGCGCGACAACGCCAGCGAGCACCTGACCTTCGGCTACGGCTCGCACCAGTGCATGGGCAAGAACCTGGCGCGGCTGGAGTTGCAGATCTACCTGGAGGAGCTGACGCGCCGCCTGCCGCACCTGCGCCTGCTGCCGCAGCGCTTCGACTACGTGCCCAACACCTCGTTTCGCGGGCCCAAGCAGCTGTGGGTCGAGTGGGACCCGGCGCTCAACCCCGAGCGTGCCCAGCCCGCGCTGCTGGCGCAGGCGCAGCCGGTGCGGCTGGGCGAATCCAGCCGCCAGACCGTCACCCGCCCGGTGGTCGTCGAGCGCATCAGCCGTGCCACCGACGACGTGCTGCTGCTGCGCCTGGTGGCCGCCAACGGCCAGCCGCTGCCCGGCTGGTCGCCGGGCGCCCATGTCGACCTCGAATGCGGCAGCGCCGACCGTTCGCGCCAGTACTCGCTGTGCAGCGACCCGGCCGACAGCCGCGCCTACGAGATCGCCGTGCTGCGCGACCCCGACAGCCGTGGCGGGTCGGCCTGGATCCACCAGCATCTGCAGGTCGGCGACCGGCTGCGCCTGCGCGGCCCGCGCAACCACTTCCGTTTCGACGAAACGGGCGGCCGCGCCATCTTCGTGGCCGGCGGCATCGGCATCACGCCGATCGCCGCCATGGCGCGGCGCGCCCGGCAGCGCGGCATCGACTACGCACTGCACTACAGCGGCGGCAGCCGCCGCCGCATGGCCCTGCTGGCCGAACTGCAGGCCGAACACGGCGAGCGCCTGATCGTGCATGCCAGCGACGAGGGCCAGCGCCTCGACCTGCCGGCGCTGCTGGCCACGCCGCGCGCCGACACCCGCATCTATGCCTGCGGCCCGCAGCGCATGCTGCAGGCGCTGCAGGACGCCACCGCCCACTGGCCCGAAGGTGCGCTGTGCGTCGAGCATTTCCAGACCGCGCCGCCCACCCTCGATCCGGCCCGGGAGCACGCCTTCGAGGTCGAGCTCAGGGACTCCGGCATCACCCTGCAGGTGCGTGCCGACCAGACCATCCTGTCGGCGCTGCAGGGCGCCAACATCGACGTGCAGTGCGATTGCACCGAAGGTCTGTGCGGCTCCTGCGAGACGCGCGTGCTGGGTGGCGACATCGACCACCGCGACCTGGTGCTGACGCGCACCGAGCGCGAGCGCCAGGACCGCATGATGGTGTGCTGCTCGCGCGCCCGCGGCGAGCGCCTGGTGCTGGAGCTGTGACCCTGGATCTAGGGTGACCCAGCCCGGGGGCGGCCTGGCCTACACTCGGGGCCGGTGCAGTGTCAAGGACGCAGGAGAGCGCATGTTCGAACGGATTCTGGTGCCCCTGGATGGCTCGGTGTTTTCCGAAGAGATGCTGGCCCACGCCACCGGCCTGGCGGCGGTGCGCGGCACGCCGCTGACGCTGATGCGGGTGGTGGACAAGGGCGCCGACGAGGCCGAGGCGCGCGCCTACGTCGAGGCTCTGGCGGCCCGCCATGGGGCACGCGGCATCTGCGTGGTGGCGCATGGCGACGTGGCCGACACGGTGCTGGACGAGGCTGCGGGTGTGCCGCACACGCTGGTGGCGATGTCCTCGCGCGGGCGCTCGGGCCTGATGGAGGCGGTGCTGGGCAGCGTGGCGCAGCGCGTGGTGCGCGGTGCCGACGCGCCGGTGCTGGTGTACCGGCCGACTGGTCGCTCGGCCGCCGGCGGCGGCGCGGTGGCGGTGCGGCGCATCGTGCTGCCGCTCGACGGCAGCCCGCTGTCCGAGGTCATGGGCCTGCAGGCGGCCGAATTCGCCCGCTGGGCCGGCGCCGAGCTGGAGGTGGTGCGGGTGGTCGACGCCACCGGCGCGGCCGGACTGCCGGCGGGCGGCGAGTTGGCGGCGCTGGAATCGGGCTACGTGCGCAGCAAGGCCACCGAGCTGGGTCGCAGCCACGGCGTGCCGGTCAACTGGGACGTGCTGCATGGCGACGCGGTGCAGGCCATTGCCAGCCACGTGGCCGTGCGCAGCGACACCGTGCTGGCGATGGTCACGCGCCGCCAGGGCGCGGTCGAAACCGCCCTGCTGGGCAGCGTGACCGCCGGCTGCCTGCGCCAGGCCGGCGTGCCGGTGCTGATGCGCGCGCCCTGAGTCGCCGCGGGGGCGGGGCTACAGCGCGCCCTCGAACATCATCACCCGCACTTCGTCGCCCACCGCCACGTCGCCCTGGGCGTGGCCGAGCACGATCAGTCCGTTGGCCTGCACCATGGACGACAGCACGCCCGAGCCCTGGTTGCCGGTGGTGCGCACCGTCAGCTGGCCATCGGGCTGGGTGCTGACGACGCCGCGCTGGTATTCGGTGCGGCCGGGCTTCTTGGCGATCGCCTGGCTGCTGCGCGCGCGCAGCCACACCGGCGGCTCGGGCCGCGCGCCCATCATGCGCAGCAGCGCCGGCCGCACGAAGGCCAGAAAGGTCACCATCACCGCCACCGGGTTGCCCGGCAGGCCGAACAGGATCGCTGAATTACTATTGTTTTGATAGCTGTTGGCGTTTGCTGTGTTTGCGCTGGAGGCCGATTTGACTTGTAACTCCGGGGCCGGGGTGACGATCCGCCCGACCGCCATCGGCCGGCCTGGCCGCATGGCGATGCGCCAGAACACCACGTCGCCCAGCTCGCGCATCATGGCCTTGGTGTGGTCGGCTTCGCCCACGCTGACGCCGCCGCTGGTGATGACGGCATCGGCCTGTGCGGCGGCCTGGCCGAACGCCGCCCGCAGCGCGGCCGGCTGGTCGGGCACCACGCCGAGGTCGATCACTTCGACCCCCAGGCGTGCCAGCAGGCCGCCGACCGTGTAGCGGTTGCTGTCGTACACCGCGCCTTCGCGGGGGGGCTGGCCGAGCGACAGGATTTCGTCGCCGGTCGAGAAGTAGGCCACGCGCAGGCGCCGCCGCAGCGTCACCTGGCCCAGCCCGAGGCTGGCCAGCAGGCCGAGCGCGGCCGGGGTCAGGCGCTCGCCCTGGCGCAGCGCCGGGCGGCCGGCCATCAGGTCTTCGCCGGCCTGGCGGCGGTTGTCGCCGCGCTGCACCACGCCGGCCGGCAGCTCGATCTGCGCGCCCTCGACGCGGGTGAATTCCTGCGGCACCACGGTGTCCAGCCCGGCCGGCATGACGGCGCCGGTCATGATCTTCACGCATTCGCCGGCCGCCACCGCAGCGCGCCAGGCGGTGCCGGCCAGCGCCGTGCCGACGCAGCGCAGGCGCAGCGGCTGGCCGGGTTGCAGTTGCGCGCCGTCGAAGGCAAAGCCGTCCATGGCCGAGTTGTCGTGCGGCGGCACGCTGATGGGCGAGATCACGTCTTCGGCCAGCACCCGGCCCAGCGCCTCGGGCAGCGGCACGCGCTGCACTTCGGTGACGGGCTCGACCAGGCGCTGCAGAAAGGCGGTCACGGCGTCGGCGTGCAGCGCCTGCGGGTCGTAGCCCTGCAGCGCGGCGGCGATGTCGGCGGTGCGCGGGGTGGTGGCGGCCGTGGTCGGGGTCATAGCACTTTGACCATCAGCGCCTTGTCGTGGTAGCGGCCATCGATCTTGATGGCGCGCGGCAGCAGGCCATAGCGCACGAAGCCGGCGTGCTCGTACAGGGCCACGGCGCGCGCGTTGCTGGCGGTGACCGACAGCACCACCTGCTCCAGCCCCGGCAGCTGGCGCACCAGCTGGTCGAACGCGGCCAGCAGCGCCTTGCCGATGCCGTGGCTGCGCACCTCGGGGGCGATGATCATGCCCACCAGGGCGGCTTCGTGGCGTTTTTTCAGGCGCGACTCGCGCTCGCACACCACGGCGCCCAGCATGGCGCCGGCGGGGTCGAAGGCGCCCAGGATGAAGTGGTCTTCCGGCGGTTGCCCCAGGCGCGTGGCGTAGGCGGCGGCCGGCAGGGCCGAGCCGGCGTTGAAGTCGGTGGTGAAGGCCTCCGGGTCGTGGCGCAGGCCGATGTCGCGCAGCGCCTTGTAGGCGGGCAGGTCGGCCGGGCCGAGCAGGCGGATGGTCAGCGGCGGCAGCGGCATGGTGGTGTCTCCGGGGTCAGAAGCTGGGCATGGGGGGCTGGCATGCGTCTTGTCGGGGTTCGCGCTCCAGCTGGCGCAGCTCGGCCAGCGTGTTGGCGTTGGCAAAGGCGCGCGGGTCGTCGCCCGGGTGGTCGAACGGCACCAGCACCTGCCGGTGCTGCGCGGTCCAGGCGTCGATCTTGCGCCCGCCCGCCGCCATGAAGCGCGCCAGGCTGTCGTGCAACTCGCGCCGCAGCAGGCAGAACACCGGCTGGGGGCGCAGCCGGCCGTCCTCCTCGGGCGCCGCGACCATGGCGATATCGGCCTTTTGGGCAAGCAGGGCTTGCGCCAGGCGCTCGCAAAGCGATAGCGGAAAACGCGGCACGTCGCACGGCAGGGTGAGCATCCAGGGCGTCTGGGCATGCGCCAGCCCGGTCAGGAACCCGGCCAGCGGGCCGGCGTAATCGGGCAGCACGTCGGGCCACACCGGCACGCCGAAGGCCTGGTAGTCGGGCAGGTGGCGGTTGGCGTTGATCAGCATGGCGGCGGGCGGCAACGTCTGCCGGCGCAAACGCTCCAGCGCATGCTGGGCCAGCGGCAGGCCGCCGAAGCTCTGCAGGCCCTTGTCCAGCCCACCCATGCGGCTGCCGCGGCCGCCGGCCAGCAGCAGGGCGGTGATGGGGATCCGGTCCGGATCGGCAGGGGCGCCAGGGATGGCGGTCATGACGCGAGTCTCGGCCAGGCCCGGGGCGCGGGGTCAGCCACCGATGTAGCTCATCTCGATGCGCCGCTCGCCGCTGTGCGGGTCGAGCCGGCCGCTGGCGCGCAGCTCGCTGTAGCGGTCGGCGCGATGGCCCCAGATGGCGCCGATGGCGTGGCCGATGGCCTCGTCGCTGGCGCCGCCGCGCAGCAGGGCGCGCAGGTCGTAGCCCTGGCTGGCAAACAGGCACAGGTACAGCCGCCCTTCGGTGGACAGGCGGGCGCGGTTGCAGTCGCCGCAGAACGGGCGGGTGACGCTGCTGATGAGGCCGATCTCGCCCAGCGCCGGGTCGTGGCGGCCATCGGCGCCGGCATGGCCCCAGCGCTCGGCGGTTTCGCCCGGCGCGCTGTGCGCCAGCGGCACCAGGGCGAATTCGGCCTGCAGGCGCCGCAGCACCTCGGCCGAGGGCAGCACCTCGTCCATGCGCCAGCCGTTGGTGGCGCCCACGTCCATGTATTCGATGAAGCGCAGCGCCATGCCGCTGCCGCGAAAGTGCCGCGCCATGGGCACGATCTCGTGCGCGTTGGTGCCGCGCTTGACCACCATGTTGACCTTGATCGGCGCCAGCCCGGCGGCCTGCGCCGCCTCGATGCCGGCCAGCACCTCGCGCACCGGAAAGCCGACGTCGTTCATGCGCTGGAACACCGCATCGTCCAGGCTGTCCAGGCTGACCGTGACGCGCCTGAGGCCCGCCGCCGCCAGCGCGCGGGCCTTGCGCGCCAGCAGCGAGCCGTTGGTGGTGAGGGTGATGTCCAGCGGCTCGCCGTCGGGCGTGCGCAGCGCCGCCAGCTGCTCGATCAGACCCTCGACGTTCTTGCGCAGCAGCGGCTCACCGCCGGTCAGGCGGATCTTGCGCACGCCGTGGGCGATGAACAGGCGCGCCAGGCGCGTGATTTCCTCGAACGTCAGCAGCGACGCGTGCGGCAGGTAGGGGTAGTCGGCGCCGAACACCTCCTTGGGCATGCAGTAGGTGCAGCGGAAGTTGCAGCGGTCGGTGACGCTGATGCGCAGATCGTGCAGCGGGCGTCCGCGGGTGTCGGTCAATTCCTGGCCCGGCGCCGGCGCCGCTGCCGGGATCGGCAGCCCCGCCGTGCGCTGGTCGATGAGGGGAATGTTGCGCTCTCCCATGGCGGCCATTATCCGCAAGCGCCGATGCCCCTGACGTCCGCAGGCCGTGTCGCCGCGCTACCATTGATCGACATCATGAAACCGCCCATCGCCATGCCTGCACCCGAGCACCACACCCGCCGCCGCTGGCTGGGCCGCCTGACCGCCGCCACGGCGGCCAGTCTGGCCGCGCCCTGGCTGTGCGCCAAGGACGCCGCGCCCCTGCCGTTGCCGGCGCTGGGCAGTGCGCTGCCGCTGGTGGCGGCGCCGCTGCTGGGCGGCGGGCGCTTCGAGCCGGCGCAGGCCGAAGGCCGCGTGCTGGTGCTGTACTGGTGGGCCAGCTGGTGCCCGTTCTGCGCCCAGCAAAGCCCTGAAATGCAGAAACTGTGGGACGCCCAGCGCGGGCGCGGCCTGCAGATGCTGGCGCTGTCGATCGACAAGAAGCAGGGCGACGCCAGCGCCTACCTGCAGAAAAAGGGCTACACGTTTCCGGCCGCCTGGCTGAGCCCCGATCTGGCCCGCGCCTACCCCAAACCCGATGGCCTGCCGGTCACCGTGGTGCGCGGCAAGGACGGGCGTGTGCTGCAGGCCGAGAAGGGGCAGTTGTTTCCCGAGGATGTGGCCGGTCTGGCGCGCTGGCTCTGAGTGCTACATAAAATGTAGCATCTGGCGGTCTTCTCCATTGGGCTGGCGCCTGATTTCTTTCTGATCTCCGGCGTTGTCGTGGAGGCGCCGCGAGGTCATGCGTCATGGCGCCCGACCGTGTTCAGACGCAGCGTGCGCCGTCCACCTCGATGCACACGCCGCTGATGAAGGCCGCCTCGTCGCTGGCCAGATACAGCGCGGCGTTGGCGACGTCCAGCGCGGTGGAAAAGCGCCCCAGCGGGATGGTGGCCAGGAATTTCGCGCGCCGCGCCTCGTCCACCGGGCCGCCGGCGAATTCGGCCGACAGGCCGGTGTCGGGGTTGAACACCGGGTTGATGCAGTTGACGCGGATGTTGTCGGGCCCCAGCTCGGCCGCCATCGACTTGCTGGTGATGATGACCGCGCCCTTGCTTCCGTTGTACCAGGTCAGGCCCGGGCGCGGGCGCAGGCCGGCGGTGGAGGCGATGTTGATGAAGCTGCCGCCGCTGCCGCCCGGGTTGGCACGCATGGCCGGCACGGCGTGGATGGCGCTCCAGTAGATGCTCTTCATGTTGACGGCGTAGACCTTGTCGAACTCGGCCTCGCTCACTTCCAGCATGGGGCGGTTGCGGTGCGTCCAGCCGGCGTTGTTGACCACCACGTCCAGGCGCCCGCCGAAGTCCTGCGCGGCCTGCACCAGACGCGCCCAGTCGTCGCCGCGCGTGACGTCGGCGGCGACGTAGCGCGCCTGCCCACCGGCCGCCACGATGTCGGCGGTGACTTTTTCGCCCAGGGTCGGCTGGATGTCGTTGACGATCACCACCGCCCCCTCGACCGCCAGCCGGCGGGCAATGCCCTCGCCGATGCCGCCGCCGGCGCCGGTGACGATGATGGATTTGTTTTTTGCCCGCATGTGCTTTGCTCCTTGTGACGCAGTTGGCAGTTCGGACCGGATGTTACGCGGCCGCTGCCGTGACGTCGTTACGATGTCAGGTCTTCACCGATGCACCGGAGGGTTCGAGCATGAACGGATCACTGATTGACGACCTGATGGGACAACTGCAGGGCCCCTCGCTGGGCCCGATCGCGCAGCAGCTGGGCACCGACGCCGACACCGCCGGCCAGGCCATTGCCGCCGCACTGCCCATGCTGGTGGGCGCGCTGGGGCGCAACGCGCAGCAACCTGGCGGCGCCGGTGCCCTGTTCGAGGCGCTGCAACGCGACCACGCGGGCAGCGGCGCGATGGATCTCGGCGGGCTGCTCGGTGGCCTGCTGGGCGGCGCCGGCGCGGGCGCCGGCAGCGCAGGCATGGGTGGCATGGGTGGCATGGGTGATCTGCTGGGCAGCGTGCTGGGCGGCGGCGCGCCCGCCAGCCGGCAGCTCGATGCCGGTGGCATTTTGGGTCACATCCTGGGCGGCGCGCAGCCACGCGCCGAGGCGGGCCTGAGTCAGGCCACCGGTCTGGACATGGGCCAGGCCGGCAAGCTGCTGATGATGCTGGCGCCCATCGTGATGGCCGCGCTGGCCAGGCGAGTCAACGCTGGCCAGCTCGATGCCGGCGGACTGGGCGATGTGCTGGGGCAGGAGCGTGCCCAGCTGCAGCAGCAGGGCGGCCTGGGCGGCGGCCTGATGAACGCCGTGCTGGATCAGAACGGCGATGGCCAACTCGATCTGGGCGACCTGCTCAAGCTTGGCGGCAGCCTGCTCGGCGGTCGGCGCTGAAGGACTGGCCTGTTGCGCTTCGGGCGGCGGCGCGACAGGATATGCCCCGCACGCAGAGGACGCAGCGATGGCGCCGAAGACGCTGAAAGATGCGGTTGTCTTTTGCGTGCGCTGCGATACCGTGGTGCCTGCTGCGCGGGGACGCCCGGGCGTCCGACCTGATCACCCGTGCTGTACGGCGACCGTCTTGAGCACCGTGAAGCCGTACAGCGCCTCGAAGCCCTTTTCGCGCCCATAGCCGGACGACTTGTAGCCGCCAAAGGGCAGTTCCACGCCACCGCCGGCGCCGTAGTTGTTGACGAACACCTGACCGCTGCGAACGCGCCGCGCCATGCGGAACTGGCGCGCGCCGTCGCGCGTCCAGACACCGGCCACCAGGCCGAAACGGGTGGCGTTGGCCAGTTCCACCGCGTGGTCCTCGTCGCGAAACGGCATCGCCGACAGCACCGGGCCGAACACCTCTTCCTGCGCCACGCGGTGCGCCACCGGCACGTCGGCCAGCAGCACCGGGGCCTGGTAGAAGCCGGCTTCGGGCGCTTCGTCGACGATCTGGCCCTGCGCCACCGTCGCGATGCCGTCGTTCTGGGCGTCCGAAAGAAAGTCCCATACGCGCTGTTGCTGGCTCTGACGGATCAGGGGGCCGACGTCCAGGTCCATGCTGGCCGGGCCCACGCGCAGGGCCTCGAAGGCGGCACCCAGGCGGTCGAGCATCTGGTCGTAAATGCTTTGCTGGATCAGCACGCGCGAACCGGCCGAGCAAGTCTGACCGGCGTTCTGCACGATGGCGTTGATGACCACCGGCAGGGCGGCGTCCAGGTCGGCGTCGGCAAAGATGATCTGTGGGCTCTTGCCGCCCAGTTCCAGCGTCACCGGGCAGTGGCGCTCGGCGGCCACCTGCTGGATCAGCGTGCCCACGCGCGGGCTGCCGGTGAAGCTGATGTGGTCGATGCCGGGGTGGCGCGCCAGTGCGTCGCCCACCTCGTGGCCGTAGCCGGTGACCAGGTTGATGGTGCCTGGCGGAAAGCCCACTTCCGCCGCCAGTTGCGCCACCCGCAGCAACGACAGGCAGGCGTCCTCGGCCGGCTTGACCACGCAGCAGTTGCCCGCCGCCAGCGCACCGCCCACGCTGCGGCCGAAGATCTGCATCGGGTAGTTCCAGGGGATCACGTGGCCGGTCACGCCATGCGGCTCGCGCCAGGTGAACACGCTGTAGCCATTCTGGTAGGGCAGGGTTTCGCCATGCAGCTTGTCGCAGGCGCCGGCGTAGAACTCGAAGTAGCGCGCCAGCGCGGCGGCGTCGGCGCGCGCCTGTCGGGTGGGTTTGCCGCAGTCGCGCTGCTCCAGCAGCGCCAGCTCGTCGGCATGGTCGGCGACCTTGCGCGACAGCGCCATCAGCAGGCGCCCGCGTTCGGCGGCCGACAGGCGGCTCCAGCGCTCGTCGTAGCAGGCGCGCGCCGAGCGCACGGCGCGGTCGATGTCGCGCGCGTCGCTGCGCTGCAGTTCGTCGAAGGGCTGACCGTCGGAGGGGTCGAGCACCGGCAGGGTGTGGCCCGACAGGGACGGCACGGAGGCGTTGTCGATGAAGTTGTATTGCATGGCGGTATTGTGCCGCCGTGCGGCACGGATCGCGCGGCACCATCGGCGCCGTCCGCGTGGGTGCATCACCATGACCATCGATCCAACGTCCCGGCGCCTGCCCTTGGGCATCTGGGTGCTGGGCTTCGTCAGCCTGCTGATGGATGTCTCCTCCGAGATGATCCACAGCCTGCTGCCGATGTTCATGGTCGGCTCGCTGGGCATGAGCGTGGCCCTGGTCGGCCTGCTGGAAGGCCTGGCCGAGGCCACGGCGCTGATTGCCAAGGTGTTCTCGGGTGTGCTGAGCGACTGGCTGGGTCGGCGCAAGCGGCTGGCGTTGCTCGGCTACGGCCTCAGCGCGGTGACCAAGCCGCTGTTTGCCCTGGCCGCCGGGCCGGCGGGGCCGGCGCTGGTGATCACCGCGCGCCTGATGGACCGGGTCGGCAAGGGCATTCGCGGCGCGCCGCGCGATGCGCTGGTGGCTGATCTGGCTCCGCCCGAACTGCGCGGCGCGGCGTTCGGCCTGCGTCAGGCGCTGGACACCGTGGGCGCCTTCGTCGGCCCGCTGCTGGCGACGGTGCTGATGCTGCTGTGGTCCGACCACTTCCGCGCCGTGTTCGCGCTGGCCCTTGTGCCGGCGGCGTTGTGTGTGCTGCTGCTGGCCCTGGGCGTGCGCGAACCCGAGCGCCCCGCCGGCAGGCCCCGCATCAACCCTCTCAGCCGCGCCAACCTGGTGCGTCTGCCGCGCGCCTACTGGTCGGTGGTGGGCGTGGGCGCGGTGTTCACGCTGGCGCGCTTTTCGGAGGCCTTTCTGGTGCTGCGCGCCGAGCAGACCGGCGTGGCGATCGCGCTGGTGCCGCTGGTGATGGTGGCCATGAACGCGGTGTACGCGCTGGCGGCCTACCCCTTTGGCAAGCTGGCCGACCGCCTGCCCCACGCCCGCCTGCTGTTCGCCGGACTCGCGGTGCTGTGGCTGGCCGATGGCGTGCTGGCCGTGGCCACCCACTGGTCGGCGCTGCTGCTGGGCATCCTGCTATGGGGTCTGCACCTGGCGATGACGCAGGGGCTGCTGGCGGCCATGGTGGCCGCCACGGTGCCTGACGACTTGCGCGGCACCGGCTTTGGCTTGTTCTACCTGGTCAGTGGCGTGGCCATGCTGGCAGCCAGCGTCGTGGCGGGCCTGCTGTGGCAGGTTCTGGGGCCGGCATGGACGTTTGGCGCCGGGGCCGGGTTTTGTGCACTGACGATGCTGGTGCTCGCCCGCCCGGCCGCACGGCACAAAAAAAGCCCGCCGGGCGGCGGGCTTTGATGTGGCCGGTGGGCGCGCTTACTGCAACGTCACCTCGACGCGGCGTGCCTGCGGGCCGCTGCCGGCCTGGATGTCTTCGGGCTTTTGCAACTGCATCTGCTCGTCGGTCACGCCCAGGCTCTTGAGCAGCGCGGCCACGGCCAGGGCGCGCTGCTTGGCGACTTCGGCGTTGGCGGCGGCGCTGCCGGTGCTGTCCACGTAGCCGCTGATGGCGGCCTTCTTGCCGGCCTTGACGCCGTTGACGATGGTGGCCAGCGCCTGGCTGCCGTCCGGGTGCGGGTCGGCCTTGCCGGTGGCGAAGTAGAACAGCACTTTCTCACCTTCGACCACCACCGAGGCGGCATCGTCGCTCGCGCTGGCCGGGGCTACGGCAGGGGCCGGCGCCGCAGCGCTGACCTGGGCTGCCGGCGCCGTGGGGGCGGCGCCGTCGGCCTTGCCGCCATGCATGCCCACCACCAGCGGCACGATCAGCAGCGCCACGATGTTGATGATCTTGATCAGCGGGTTGACGGCCGGGCCGGCGGTGTCCTTGTAGGGGTCGCCCACGGTGTCGCCGGTGACGGCGGCCTTGTGCGCCTCGCTGCCCTTGCCGCCGTGGTGGCCGTCCTCGATGTACTTCTTGGCGTTGTCCCAGGCGCCGCCGCCGGTGCACATGGAGATGGCGACGAACAGGCCGGTGACGATGGTGCCCATCAGCAGGCCGCCCAGCGCCTTCGGCCCCAGCACCAGGCCGACCAGGATCGGCACCGCCACCGGCAGCAGGCTGGGGATCATCATTTCCTTGATGGCCGCGCCGGTCAGCATGTCGACGGCCTTGCCGTATTCGGGTTTGCCGGTGCCTTCCATGATGCCCTTGATCTCGCGGAACTGGCGGCGCACCTCTTCGACCACGCTGCCGGCGGCGCGGCCGACGGCTTCCATGGCCATGGCGCCGAACAGGTAGGGGATCAGGCCGCCGATGAACAGGCCCACGATCACCATCGGGTCGGACAGATCGAACGAGATGGCCTGCCCAAAGCTTTCCAGCTTGTGCGTGTAGTCGGCAAACAGCACCAGCGCCGCGAGGCCCGCCGAGCCGATGGCGTAGCCCTTGGTCACCGCCTTGGTGGTGTTGCCGACGGCGTCCAGCGGGTCGGTGATGTCGCGCACGGCGGACGGCATTTCGCTCATTTCGGCAATGCCGCCGGCGTTGTCGGTGATGGGGCCGTAGGCGTCCAGCGCGACGATGATGCCGGCCATCGACAGCATCGACATGGCGGCCACCGCGACGCCGTACAGGCCGGCCAGGGCATAGGCCGCAACGATGGCGATGCAGACGAAGATCACCGGCCAGGCGGTGGACTTCATGGACACGCCGATGCCGGCGATGATGTTGGTGGCGTGGCCGGTGGTGCTGGCCTGCGCCACGTGCTTGACCGGGCCGTACTGGGTGCCGGTGTAGTACTCGGTGATCCACACCAGCGCCGCCGTCAGCACCAGGCCCACCACGCAGGCGCCGAACAGCTTCATCACGGCGCCGCTGCCGCCCAGGGCGTTGTCGGGGATGATCCAGCTGGTCACGAAGTAGAAGGCGATCAGCGACAGCACGCCGGCGATCGCCAGGCCCTTGTAGAGCGCCGGCATCACGTTCTTCATGCCGGGACTGGCCTTGACGAAGAAGGTGCCGATGATGGAGGCGATGATCGACACGCCGCCCAGCGCCAGCGGGTACAGCACGGCTTGCGTCGGCGCGGCGGTGACCATCAGGGCGCCCAGCACCATGGTGGCGATCAGGGTGACGGCGTAGGTCTCGAACAGGTCGGCCGCCATGCCGGCGCAGTCGCCCACGTTGTCGCCCACGTTGTCGGCGATCACGGCGGGGTTGCGCGGGTCATCTTCGGGGATGCCGGCCTCGACCTTGCCCACCAGGTCGGCGCCCACGTCGGCACCCTTGGTGAAGATGCCGCCGCCCAGACGCGCGAAGATGGAGATCAGCGAGGAGCCGAAGGCAAAGCCGATCAGCGGGTTGAGCGTATGTGCGTCGGCTGCCGTGCCGCCCAGGAACCAGTAGAACCCGGCCACGCCCAGCAGGCCCAGGCCGACCACCAGCATGCCGGTGATGGCGCCGCCGCGGAAGGCCACGTCCAGCGCCGGGCCGATGCCCTTGGTGGCGGCCTGCGCGGTGCGCACGTTGGCGCGCACCGAGACGTTCATGCCGATAAAGCCGCAGGCGCCCGACAGCAGCGCGCCGACGACGAAGCCGATGGCCGTCTTCAGGTCAAGAAACACCGCGATCAGGATCGCCAGCACCACGCCGACGATGGCGATGGTCTTGTACTGCCGCGCCAGATAGGCGGCGGCACCGGCCTGGATGGCCGAGGCGATCTCCTGCATGCGGGCGTTGCCCGCGTCCTGGGAAAGGATCCAGCCGCGTGCCCAGAAGCCGTAGACCACGGCCACAAGCCCGCAGACGAGCGCCAGAATCAGCGCCGAATTGCCTGTCATTTGAAATCACTCCTCGCTAAAGCGTTGCGCTTCAAGAGGAGCCGGATGCGCTGACCCGCGAGCGGCAACGCAGCCAGCCCCCTCACTGCGTTGCTTCCTCGCGTCCTCGATTCGTGCCGCGATTGGCCAACCGTGCAATTTTACGCAGATTGCCCGGGCGGGCCGGCCTGCAAGGGGGGCGAAAGTAAAATCCGGCCCAATCGCACTTTGATCCTTCATTCAACCCTTCCACACACAAGACATGCCCCTCGATCGCATCTCCCCCGGCAGCAAAACCCCCGATGAGTTCAACGTCATCGTCGAGATCCCGATGGACGCCGACCCCATCAAGTACGAAGTCGACGACGAGACCGGCGCCCTGTTCGTCGACCGCTTCATGACGGTGGCGATGTACTACCCGACCAACTACGGCTACATCCCGCAGACGCTGGCGGGCGACGGCGACCCGGTCGACGTGCTGGTGGTCACGCCCTATCCGCTGCAGGCCGGCGTGGTCATCACCTGCCGTGCGGTCGGCATCCTGAAAATGGAAGACGAAGCCGGCATCGACGGCAAGGTGCTGGCGGTGCCGGTCGACCGCATTTCCAGCATGTACAGCCGCTGGAAGAAGATCGAGGACGTCAACACCATGCGGCTGGAAGCCATCACCCACTTCTTCCAGCACTACAAGGATCTGGAGCGCGGCAAGTGGGTCAAGGTGCTGGGCTGGGAAGGCCCCGAGGCGGCGCACAAGGAAGTCACCGACGGCCTCGCCAGCTACCGCAAGGCGCATCCCCAGCGCTGAGCCGGTATTTCGGTAACGAATGAGCTATCCGCACTCACCAGGCAAGCGCGGATGGCTATGTTTTTGGTAGCTTGTTGCGGGTCGTGCGTGCGGACAGGCCGACACCAGCGCCCCTGCGTGGGGTGAATCGGCAACCCCGTGCAAGGGGGCCTGCAGGCAGGGCGAGTGTGCCCTTGTCGGGAGCGATCGGGGCGCGGCCGGACGGCGCAACACCGTGCGTTCTGCGCCGCTGCGGCTGGCGCGGGGCATGGGGTGGCGGCTCGGCGCGCAGGTGCCGTCACTGGGGTTCGTCGAGCTGATCCACAAAGCGGCGCAACCTCTCGGTCTGGCGCTGGCGGTGTCGGCGCTCGGATGGTGTGAGGTACACCTCGCCACGCTTCTTGCCGATGTCGTCATTGGCGAACATCGCCTGCACCCGACCGCGCATGACCTGGATCACCACTTCGTGTTCGTGAATCAGGTCATGCATTCTGCGCACATGCGGCAGCGGCGCTCCCTTGAACACCAGCAGCTCGCCGCTGAACCAGCGCGCAAACACCCGCTGGCCCGGGCGTACCTGCCAGACGCCTGACAGGTGCACCAGGTAGAGGCGGCCCTTGTCGACCGTCCAGGTGCCGACGTACCCGCGCGGGCAATCCGGGCTCTGGTGCCACGTCCACTGCCGGCCAGCTTCGCTGGAAAGGTCGGCTGGAGGGGGCGTGCGCCGAATGTGCCGGTGTGCGCGGGGAAAATGTGGCCGCTGGTTCATCGACCAGGTTTCGCCATCAAGAATGAACCGCTCGGGTGGCTGCGTCATGGTCAAGGCTCCATTGCGGTGGTGAGGTCGATCGGATGCAATGGCCGCGCGTGCGGCGACCGATGCGGGCCGTTGCGTACCCGCCAAAAAGAAACCCGCCATGGGCGGGCCGGGCGCCAAGCAAAGTGGCTATCGAAAAGATGGCTGCTCGCGCTTGCTGTGTTAGTGTTAGATCGACATCGGGCTTGAAAGTTCCATGGTCGATCGGCACCGCCATGCAGGCGCGCGGAGTGTTGCGTCGCCGCTCCAGCATCGGACGATGGAGCGCAGGCGCTCAGCCGTACGCGAACTTCGGATCGGGCTTGTCCATGTGGCGCATCAGGGGGTGCTGGTCGGCGTTGATCGTCAGCATGGTGTAGCTCTCGTGCGCCTCGGCCCTGGCGCGATCGATCCAGGTGTTCCACAGTCCCGCCAGACCCCAGGGTTGGCCGTCGGCGCGGCGAAAGCGCCACCACACGATGCGCTCCGTCTCCCCGCACGGCTTGTCGAACGGCTGCGCCGGCATGATGCAGCGCTGGCCCCGCGTCCAGGGTTGCCTTGCTCGGCAACTCGTCGCTGTGTGGGTTGTGGGTGCTGTGCGGCAGGCGCGCCTGCGGTGCAAACCACGGAATCAGCCCCCACTGGCACACCACCAACTCGCGCCCGCCGTCCTCACCCGCGAGTTGACCTGTTACATGTGCCACCACAACTTCCATCGACCACGCTCTGCGACTTCCGGCAAGCCGTGCCGTGCGACCACTTGAACGTGGCCGACGTGCTCGGCATGCACGCTGTGTTGCTGCAGCGATGCGGCGGCGCCTTGGGGACGGTTCCTACAATCGATGCATGCCTGTACTCCCTGATGCGCCCACGGCCGCCGATCTGCCCCTGCTGGCCGGCCTGAACCCCGAACAGAAAGCCGCCGTCACCCTGCCGCCCGAGCCCGCGCTGATCCTGGCCGGCGCCGGTTCGGGCAAGACGCGGGTGCTGACCACGCGCATCGCCTGGCTGCTGCAGACCGGGCAGGTCTCGCCCGGCGGCGTGCTGGCCGTGACCTTCACCAACAAAGCGGCCAAGGAGATGCTCACGCGCCTGTCGGCCATGCTGCCGCTCAATGTGCGCGGCATGTGGATCGGCACCTTTCACGGCCTTGCCAACCGCTTTCTGCGCGCGCACCACCAGCTGGCGGGTTTGCCGCAGGCGTTTCAGATTCTGGATACGCAGGACCAGCTGTCGGCCATCAAACGCCTGGTCAAGCAGTTCAACATCGACGAAGAGCGCTACCCGCCGCGCCAGCTGCAGTGGTTCATCGCTGGCTGCAAGGAAGACGGCCTGCGCCCGCGCGACGTGGAAACGCGCGACGCCGACAGCCGCAGGAAGGTCGAGATATACCAACTCTACGAAGACCAATGCCAGCGCGAGGGCGTGGTCGACTTCGGCGAATTGATGCTGCGCAGCTATGAATTGCTGCGCGATAACGACGCGGTGCGCGCGCACTACCGGCGCCGCTTTCGTCACATCCTGATCGACGAGTTTCAGGACACCAACCGCCTGCAGTACGCCTGGATCAAGCTGATCGCCGGCCTGCCGGCCGAGGGCGGCGGCGCCATCCTGGCGGTGGGCGACGACGACCAGAGCATCTACGCCTTTCGCGGCGCGCGCGTGGGCAACATGGCGGACTTCGTGCGCGAGTTCGAGGTGCGCCACCAGATCAAGCTGGAACAGAACTACCGCAGCCACAGCAACATCCTCGACGCGGCCAACGAACTCATCAGCCACAACACGCGGCGCCTGGGCAAGAACCTGCGCACCGACCAAGGGGCCGGCGAGCCGGTGCGCGTCTACGAGGCACCGAGCGACTTCGCCGAGGCCGAGTGGGTGGTCGATGAACTGCGCCAGCTGGTCAAGCAGGAGGACTGCCCAAGACGCGAGGTCGCTGTTCTGTACCGCAGCAACGCCCAGAGCCGGGTGCTGGAGACGCAGCTGTTCAACGCCGGCGTGCCCTATCGTGTCTATGGCGGGCTGCGCTTCTTCGAGCGCGCCGAGATCAAGCACGCCCTGGCCTACCTGCGCCTGCTGGAGAACCCGCGCGACGACACCAGCTTTCTGCGCGTGGTCAACTTCCCGCCGCGCGGCATCGGCGCGCGCACGCTGGAGCAACTGCAGGACGCCGCACGCGCCGCCGGCAGCTCGCTGCACGACGCCATCGCCAGCGTGCCCGGCAAGGCCGGCGCCAACCTGGGCGCCTTCGTCGCGCGTATCGACGTGCTGCGCGAGCAGACCGCCGGCCACACCCTGCGCGAGATCATCGAGCAGATGCTGGACGCCAGCGGCCTGATCGAGCACTACCGCGGCGAGAAGGAAGGGCAGGACCGCATCGAGAACCTCGACGAACTGGTCAACGCCGCCGAAAGCTTCGTTACGCAGGAGGGCTTTGGCCGCGATGCGGTGGCGCTGCCCATGGACGAGCAGGGCCAGCCGCTCACACAAAGCCCGGCCAGCCAGGGGCTCGACCCCGACGCGCCAAGGCTGAACGAGCCGCTGCAAGCCGACGCCGACACCGGCGAGACGCAGAGCCCGTTGGCTGCTTTCCTCACCCACGCCGCCCTGGAGGCGGGCGACAACCAGGCCCAGGCCGGGCAGGACGCGGTGCAACTGATGACCGTGCACGCCAGCAAGGGGCTGGAGTTCGACGCCGTGTTCATCACCGGTCTGGAGGAGGGGCTGTTTCCGCACGAGAACGCCTTGAGCGACCAGGGCGGCCTGGAGGAAGAGCGCCGCCTGATGTACGTGGCCATCACGCGCGCGAGAAAGCGCCTGTACCTGAGCCATGCGCAGACGCGCCTGCTGCACGGCCAGACGCGCTACAACCTGCGCAGCCGCTTTCTCGACGAGCTGCCCGAAGCGGTGCTCAAGTGGCTCACGCCGCAGCGTGGGGGCTTTGCCGAAGTTACTTCAAAACAAATAGCTGCTCGCGCTGACTGGACAAGCGCTAGAGGCCGATTTGGCTTGAATTCCTCGGACACCTCGCCTCGCCCATCCGCCAGCGGCCAGAGCATTTGCGCCGGCCAGGCGGTGTTTCACAACAAGTTCGGTGAAGGTCGCGTGCTGGCCGTGGAAGGCAGCGGTGACGACGCGCGCGCCCAGGTCAATTTTCCGCGCCACGGCACCAAGTGGCTGGCGCTGGCGGTGGCCAAGCTGACGGTGGTGGAATAGGGCGACGGGGCTTGCGGCCGCTTCAGCCAAACGTCGGCGCGTCATGCTCCTGAAGGAACTGCGCGCGCAGACGCGCCTTCTGCACCTTGCCGCTGTCGGTGCGCGGAAACTCGGTGCAAAAGCGAACCAGCTTGGGTGTCTTGATGCTGCCGCCAGCAGCCCGACAATGGGCTTGCAGCGCCAGGGCGGTGGCGGCGTCGGCGGTGACGCCCGCGCTCAGCTGGATGACGGCAGCGAGCTTCTCACCCAGATCCTCGTCAGGCACGCCGAACACCGCCACGTCCTCGACGTCGGGGTGGGCTAGCAGGGTGTTTTCGATTTCCTGCGGATAGATGTTCACGCCACCCGAGATCACGGTGAAGCTGCGCCGGTCGGTCAGGTACAGGTAGCCATCTTCATCCAGGTAGCCGATATCGCCGTAGGTCTTCCAGCCCTGGGGGCTGGTGGCGCCACGGGTCTTCTCGTCGTCGCGCCAGTATGAAAAGGCGCTTGGCGCATCGAAGAAGATGGTGCCCACCTCGCCCGGAGGCAGCGGCTGGAACTGCTCGTCCAGTACGTGCACCGCCACCTGGCGCGGCTTGCCCACTGAGCCGGGATGAGCCAGCCACTCGCGCGAGTCGATGGTGGTGCTGCCCAGTCCTTCGGAGCCTGAGTAGTACTCGACCAGAATGGGTCCCCACCAGTCGATCATGGCGCGCTTGAGCGGCACCGGGCACGGCGCCGCGCCGTGAATGGCCACCCGGTGGCGCTCTCCCCGATAGCGTTGACGTACAGACGGGTCGAGCTTGAGCAGCCGGTGGAACATGGTGGGCACCCACAGCGAATGCGTGCAGTCGTAGCGATCGATGCATTCCAGGCTGGCTTGGGCGTCAAAGCGCTCCATCACGACCACCGTCGCGCCGGCGTTCAGGGTGGCGGACAGATAGCGGTGCGGTGCGCTGTGATAGAGCGGTGACGTTGATAGGTAGACGCTGTCCTCCCCCAGGTGCGCGGCGCTGGCAATGGCGGCGTTTCGGGGGTCTGCGTCGGTCCAGTTACGCACGGGCAGCGCCTTGCGCACGCCCTTGGGTTTGCCGGTCGAGCCCGACGAATACACCATCTCGATGCCGGGACGGGGGTCTGTCGGAGTGGTTGCGGGTTGTTGCGCCAGCAGTTTCTCCCACGCGCCGGGTTGCGTGGGGTCGGCCTGGCTGATGATCAGGGGGCACTCTGGCGCCAACAGGGCGGGCAGCTCGGCGTGGGCGCCGCTGGCTGCGTCCAGCACCAGCAACCGTGCGCCGGCATCGTTGCAGATGTAGGCGATGTCGGCCGCCGACGCCTTGGTGGGTAGGGGTGTGTAGTAGAGACCCGTGCGCAGCGCTGCCAGCATGAGGACGGCAAAGGCCACGCCGTTGGGCAGGCAAAAGGCAATGCCATCACCGGGCGCCAGGCCCAGCTGGCCCAGTGCGTGAGCGGCCTGGTTGGCGGCGGCGTCCAGCTCGGCGTAGCTGCAGCGCTGTCCGCTCGGGGTGCAGATCAGCGCCAGCTTGTCGGGCCAGCGGCGCGCGGCCTGCGCAGCGTGGTGTATGGGCGTGGGTTCGTGCATGCAGAATGCGTCCGAGGCGCCGTCGTGCGCCGCAGACTCAGTCTCGATACAGGTTCAGGGTTTTGATGGCCTTGGCGAACACGGGCATCTGCTCGACCAGGAGTTCATGCATGGCCTCGGGCGTGCTGGCCTGCAGCACGGAGCCGCGCGATTTGAAGAAGTCCTGCAGCTTGGGGTTCTGGAACGTCGCCGCAAACGCCTTGTTCAACTGATCGATGATCGGCACGGGTGTTTTCGCGGGGGCAAAGAATGCCGTCCAGGCCCGGGTGGTCACCGGGGCCAGACCCGCCTCACCGAGCGTTGGCACATTGGGCTTGAGCGGGCTGCGCTCTGGCAGCAGCGTGGCCAGCGGAAGCGCCTTGCCCTTGGACTGTTCTTCCAGATCAAAGCCGCCGACCATCACCTGGATGCGCCCGCCCATGAAGTCGGTGAACGCCTGCGAAGTGCCCTTGTAGTGCACATGAATCATGTCCAGCTTGGCTTGGTCGCACAGTTGGGCCATGGCCACCAGCTGGGTCGAATCGCCGGTGCCATACGCCACCTTGCCCGGGTGCTTGCGCACGTAGTCCACCAGTTCGCCCATGGTTTTGACCGGCAAGGCGTCGCTGACATAAACGTAGTAGGTGAAGGAGCTGAAGTGGGTGATTGGTGCCAGATCCTTCAGCGGGTCATACGGGGGCCTCTTGGGCGTCAGCTGCGGTGTGTAGAGCAGGGCACTGGGCGTGCCAAACATGATCGTGTGGCCGTCGGGTGCGGCGCGCAGCAGCTCCTGCACGGCGATCACGCCATCGCCACCCGGCTTGTTCTCCACCACCACCGGCAGCTTGAGTTGCTGGGACAGCGCGTCGCCCACCATGCGCGTCAGGGTGTCGCCGCCGCCGCCAGCTGGAAAGGGCACGATGATGCGCACCGGTCGACTGCCCAGCGTGTCGGCCGCAGAGGCCGCGCCGGGCAGGACGAGCGCACTGCCAGCCAGGCCGGCGCCCATCAGGCCCAGAAACTGGCGGCGCGAAGAATGGGTGTGTTGCATGTGTATGTCTCCGTGGCGATCAAGAGGGTGAAGGCGAAGCGTGTGCGGGGATATCAGCGTCGTGGTGCTGCTCAGGCTGTGCGCAGGTCTATGCGCTGGCGTGCGGCGTGGTACTGATCAATGAAGCGCTGCACCAGCTCGCCGGCAGGCGGTACGTCGTGCAGAGCGCCGATGCCCTGGCCGCAGCCCCAGACGTCTTTCCAGGCCTTGGCCTTGAAACTGTCGGTCTTGCTGTCGAACTGCATGCGCGACGGGTCGGCGCCCGGCATGTTCTGCGGGTCGAGTCCGGCGGCAACGATGGACGGACCCAGGTAGTTGCCCCAGACGCCGGTGAAGAAGTTGGTGTAGACGATATCCTCGGCACTGCCTTCCAGAATCGCCTGCTTGTACTCGGGTCGCGCGTTGGCTTCCTGTGTGGCGATGAAGGCCGAGCCGATGTAGGCAAAATCGGCGCCCAGCGCCTGGGCCGCCAGGATTGACGCGCCGTTGGCGATCGACCCCGACAGCGCGATCGGCCCGTCAAACCAGGCGCGGGTTTCCTGCATCAGCGCGAACGGTGACTGACGCCCGGCATGGCCGCCGGCGCCGGCAGCGACCAGGATCAGCCCGTCGGCGCCTTTCTCAATGGCCTTGTGCGCGAACTTCTGATTGATGACATCGTGCATCACCAGCCCACCGTAGGAGTGGACGGCATCGTTGATTTCAGGCTGCGCGCCCAGCGAGGTGATCACCAGCGGCACCTTGTACTTGACGCACACCTTCATGTCGTGGTGCAGGCGGTCGTTGGTCTTGTGCACGATCTGATTCACGGCGAAGGGCGCCGACGGGCGATCGGGGTTCTGTCGGTCGTACTCGGCCAGCTCGCTGGTGATGCGTTCGAGCCACTCCTCCAGCACGTGCGCCGGGCGGGCGTTGAGCGCCGGAAACGAGCCGATGATGCCGGCCTTGCACTGGGCGATGACCAGCTCGGGATACGAAACGATGAACATCGGCGAGGCAATCACCGGGATGCGCACGCGCGCCTTGAGTTCCTGCAAGGTCATGGGAATAGGTTCAAAAATGATCGTGTCTGGATGAGAGCGCTCAGCGCCCCTTGAACTGGGTCGGGCGTCGTTGCAGGAAGGCGGCCACCCCTTCCTTGTAGTCTTCGCTGGCAACGATGCGTGCGAGCAACTGGTTGTTGCGGAAGTTTTCTTCCATAGGCCCCTTGGTGACCGTGCTGAGCGCCAGCGCCTTCATCGCCTGGATCACCAGCGGCGCGTTCTGGTTGATCTGCTCGGCCAACGCCAGCGCGCTTTCGGTAGCAGTGCCATCAGGTACGACTTCATTGACCATGCCGATTTCGCGTGCGCGCGCCGCGGGCATCCTGGCCCCAGTCATGATCCACTGCAGGCCGGCCTTGTACTGCAGGCGCCCGGGAAAGCCCCCCATCATTCCCTGGAACGCGCCCATGCGGCCTTCGGGGTAGAGGAAGTAGGCGCTTTGGCCTGCCACCACCATGTCCGACAGCAGGCAGAACACGGCGCCATAGCCGATCGCACCGCCTTCCACCGCGGTGATGATCGGCTTGTCGCAGGTCACCGAAAGGTTGGGCATGGCCAGCGGTGCTTCGTTGACGGGCGGGTCCTTCAGGTCCAGACCGGCCGAGAAAAACGCGCCGGTCCCAGTGACCACGCAGCTCCACAGTTCGTCATCCGACACCAGGCGCTTCCATGCCTCGTGCAGACCTCGCGCCAGAGCGGGGTTCCAGGCGTTGCGTACCTCCGGGCGATCCAGGGTCAACACCAGTGTGCGACCCCGTATTTCCGTCTTCAGCATTGGTTTTCCTTTCTGGACTGAGAAACTCGTGAGTCAGGCGTGTTCCTCGTGCCTCAGCAATGGCGTGCATCAACCGTGCGATCGCCACCGGCCCACGTGGGGCGGCTCAGGGGGGCTCCTGCATGCGGAAAGTCTAGGCTGGTATTGATCGGATGTGCATATATGGCTATAGACTTCATCTATGAATATCACCCTGGTTCAGATGCGTGCGTTTCTTGCGCTTGCCGAGTCGCTGAGCTTCACGCGGGCGGCAGACAGTCTGGGCGTTACGCAACCCACGCTCAGCGCCACCATCCGCCATCTGGAGACGGCGATTGGCGGCAGACTGTTTGATCGGGACACGCGCAAGGTGGCCTTGACCGCGCTCGGATTGGACTGCCAACGGCTGGCGCGGCAACTGCTCAGCGAGGTTGATCGTGTCGAAGGCCAGCTGCGCAGTCATGTGCTGGGGCGGCGCGGGTCGGTACGCATTGCGGCGCCGGCCAACCTGTTCCCTAACGTTTTGCTGCCAGGATTGCGGGCATTTCGCCAGGCGAATCCAGGCGTCCGCCTGGAGTTTGCCGACGTGCCCAGCGATGAGGCCGTACACCGGCTGCATGCACACCAGGCTGACCTGGCCATCGGCGTGCGTGCAGGCGGTGAAACCGGATTACGTACGCAGGTGGTGGGCCAGTACCCCTATGTGGCGATCCTGCCTGACACCCATGCGCTGGCTGCCCGACGTGCGATCCGATGGCGCGATATCCAGACCGAGGACGTGGTGGTGCTGCAGGCTCGTGATTCCCTGACATCTCGCATCGCACGCACCCTGGGCGAGGCCGGGGTGATGCCGCAGGCAGCGTATCGGGTCAATGAGCTATCCACTGCTGCAGCGCTGGTCCATGGCGGTTTTGGCGTTGGACTGATGAGTTACTGGTCGGCGCACCAGATTTTCAAACCCGGGCTGGTGATCCGCATGCTCAGCGAACCCAGCTTGAACGGCACCATCGTTCTGCGGACTTTGCCCAGCGTCGAGCTGTCGCCCCAGGTGCGCCAGTTGCAGGAAGCGCTGCGGCGCCATGCGCCGACGCTGCCACGTCTGTAGAGAGTTACAGGATGGCGCGCCGGGATTGCTTTCAGTTGCCGTACCAGCTGCCGCTGTCGCAGGCGGCATTCAATCGATCCAGCCAGGGGCCGATGTCATGGCCCTGGGTGCTTAACCAGGCGTCGCTGTAGTACGTGTCCAGATAGCGCTCGCCGCCATCGCAGGCCAGGGTGACGATGGAGCCCGCCTCGCCGCGTGCGCGCAGCTCGCAGGCCAGTTGCAGCGCGCCGCAAAAATCGGTGCCGGTGGAGCCGCCAAAGCGCTTGCCCACGCGCTGCTCCAGCACGCGCAACGCGGCAAAGCTGGCAGCGTCGGGCACGCGCAGCATGCGGTCGATCACACCGGGTACGAAGGACGGCTCCACCCTCGGGCGGCCGATGCCTTCGATGCGTGACGGCTGATCGCTGGTGAGGCCGGTGCGCGAGCGGTCTTGCCAGTGGTCGAGGAACACCGAGTGCTCGGGATCGACCACGCATAACTGGGTGTCGTGGCCCTGGTAGCGCAGGTAGCGGCCGATGGTGGCGGAGGTGCCGCCAGTGCCCGCGCCGACCACGATCCAGCGCGGCACCGGGTGCGGCTCGGCGCGCATCTGCTGGAAGATCGATTCGGCGATGTTGTTGTTGCCGCGCCAGTCGGTGGCGCGCTCGGCATAGGTGAACTGGTCCATGTAGTGGCCGCCGCATTCGCGCGCCAGCCGGGCGGCCTCGTCGTACACCTGATCGCCGCGCTCGACGAAGTGGCTGCGCCCGCCGTAGAAGGCGATCTGCGCCACCTTGGCGGCCGAGGTGCTGCGTGGCATCACGGCGATGAAGGGCAGACCGAGCAGGCGCGCGAAGTAGGCCTCCGACACCGCCGTGCTGCCCGAGGACGATTCGATGATGGTGGTGCCCTCGCCAATCCAGCCATTGCATAGCCCGTACAGAAACAGCGAGCGCGCCAGCCGGTGCTTGAGGCTGCCGGTGGGGTGGGTGGATTCGTCCTTCAGGTAGATCTGCACGCCGGCCAGTGCGGGCAGATCGATCGGAAACAGGTGGGTGTCGGCCGAACGTTGAAAGTCGCGCTCGATGCGCCGCACGGCTTCGCTGACCCAGGCGTTGGTCATGGGATAGTGCTTTCGGAGTCGGCGTCGAAGCTGTCGCGGAAGGTGAACCACTGCGAGGTGAAGAAGATCGCGGCCAGCACCAGCGAAAGCGGCAGCATGGCGGTGGCCGCCAGTATGAGGCCGCTGAACCGGAGCACGAAGGCCAGCAGCAGCATCGCCACCATGCCGACACCCAGCGACAGCGCCAGCCACATCGCGCCGTACAGCAGGTAGGCCTTGCGGTTCCTGAAGATGGCCACCAGGCTGAAGAACAGGCTTTTCACCGGCGCCACGTCGTGCCAGTGCACCAGCGCGGGCGCGTGCCAGAACGCCAGCGACAGCGGCAGGTACAGCAGGGTGGACAGCCACATCGCGCTGCGAAAGCCCGGCTCCATCACTTTCTCGGGGGTGAGGCCGCCGCCCTGCACGTAGACCTGCGCAAACTCGCCGCCATCGACCAGGGCCGAAATGCCCATCACCAGCATCACGCCGATGGCATACAGCAGGCCCAGCTGCACCATGGCGCGGCTGGCCTGCGGGCTCTTGCGCAAGGCCGCAAACAGAGTCAGCGGCATGGGAAATCGACCCTCGTCGGCTTCGCGCGCGGCGGCCATCAGGCCCAGCGAGAGCGCCGGCACGGCCACCAGCGCCAGCACGCTGCCGATGAAGGGCACGAAGGCCAGCACCGACACCACCGCCAGAAACATGAGGAACAGCCCCATCAGCGCCAGCGGTTGGCGAAAGAAGGTGCGCACGCCCGCGCGCACCCACTGCACGCCGGTCGGGGTGGGGACCAGGCGCAGCTTCATGCCGTCAGTGGCGCCGCCAGGCGCTGGCGCAGCACGCGCTCGAAGTGGCGCGGGTCATGCGGTTTGAGCAGGCTGGCTTCGCGCGGCAGATGGAAGTCCCACAGGCGCGACAGCCAGAAGCGCAGGGCGCCGGCACGCAGCATGGCAGGCAGCAGGCGCCGCTCGGCGTCGGTGAGTGGGCGCACCGCCTGGTAGGCGTGCAGCAGCGCGGCCGTGCGCGCCGGGTCGGTGGCGCCGGTGGGCAGGTCGATGGCCCAGTCGTTGAGCGTAACCGCCAGGTCGAACAGCCAGGTGTCGACGCCGGCAAAGTAGAAGTCGAAAAAACCCGTCAGCACGGGTTGTTCGGCCGTACCCTCGAACATCACGTTTTCGCGAAACAGGTCGGCATGCACCGCGCCACGCGGCAGCGCGGCGTAGGCGCTGCCGGCGGCGACATGGTTCTGGTAGGCCAGCTCGCTGCGGATCAGCGTGGCTTGCGATTCGTCCAGAAACGGCAGCACCACCGGCACCGTCTCGTTCCACCAGGCCAGCCCGCGCAGGTTGGGCTGGCGCCGGTCGTAGTCGCGTGCCGCCAGGTGGGCGCGCGCCAGCATGTCGCCCACGGCGGCGCAGTGCGCCGGGCCGGGGCTGAGCTCGCTCTTGCCGCGCAGACGGTTGACCACCGCCGTGGGCTTGCCATGCAGGGTGTGCAGCAGGTCGTCTTCGCCCGGCGGGACGGGCAGCCCGGCGGGCTTGGCCTGCGGATCGGGCACCGGCACCCCGTGCTGGGCCAGGTGCTTCATCAGGTGCAGGTAAAACGGCAGCTGCGCGTGCGTCAGGCGCTCGAACAGCGTCAGCACCCATTCGCCCTCGGTCGTGCTGGCGAAGTAGTTGGTGTTTTCGATGCCGCCTTCGATGCCGCGCAGCGCGGTCAGCTCGCCCAGGCCCAGCCGCTGCAGCAGGGCGCGGGCCTCGTCTTCGGAGACTTCGGTGTAAACCGCCATGTCGCGCTTGTGGGGTGTGCGGCGTGCGCTATTAAAACTGAAGCATCTTCCAGACCCGCGGGCCGGCGCTGCCGGGGCCGGCTTCGCGCTGCACGGCGCTGGTGCCGCTGGCGTCGGCCGGGCGCACTTCGTAGGCCGGCACGCCGGCCTTGGGCTGCACGCTGATGCTGCGGGTTTCGCCGCCCACGCGCAGTTCGCTGACGCGGCTGCCGGCATCTTCATGCTGGATGTGTTCCACGCGCTGCGTGCGGCTGTCGAGCACCGGGGCATCGCGCAGCGACGAGGCCGCGGCGCCGCCCGGTGTCTGGGCCGACACCAGGGTGCCGATCAGCAGACCGCAGGCGGCCAGCGCGATGGGGAGGGCAGGGGATGGGCGCATAGCCTCATTTTATGGCGCAGCGCTGCGCCGCAGGCACAATGCCGCGATGAGCAGCGACCCCACACCCGCCACCGCGCCCCGCCTGCTGCTGGTCGATGGCTCCAGCTACCTGTACCGGGCGTTTCACGCCATGCCCGATCTGCGCGCCGATCCGAACGATCGTCACAGTCAGCCCACCGGCGCGATCCGCGGCATGATCAACATGCTCAACGCGCTGCGCAAGGACTACCCCGACGCGCCCTATGCGGCCTGCGTGTTCGACGCCCCCGGCAAGACCTTCCGCGACGAGCTGTACCCCGACTACAAGGCCCAGCGCGCGCCCATGCCCGACGACCTGCGCAGCCAGATCGCGCCGATCCACGAGGTGGTGCGCCTGCTGGGCTGGAAGGTGCTGGCGGTGCCGGGCGTGGAGGCCGACGACGTGATCGGCACGCTGGCGCAGGCGGCGGCGGGGCAGGGCGTGGAGGTGGTGATATCCAGCGGCGACAAGGACCTGGCGCAACTGGTCACGCCGCACATCGTGATCGTCGACACCATGACCGGCAAGCGCCGCGACATGGCCGGTGTGCAGGCCGAGTTCGGCGTGCGTCCCGACCAGATGCTGGACTACCAGGTGCTGCTGGGCGACGCCATCGACAACGTGCCGGGGGTGGACAAGGTCGGCCCCAAGACCGCCGCCCGCTGGCTGGGCGAATACGGCTCGCTCGACGCCATCGTGGCGCAGGCCGACCGCATCAAGGGTGCGGCCGGCGACAACCTGCGCCGCGCGCTGGCCTGGCTGCCGACCGGGCGCCGGTTGCTGCAGATCCGCACCGACTGCGATCTGACAGGCCATGTCGATGGCCTGCCTGCTCTGGATTCAATAGCTGCTGGCGCAAGCGACACAAGCGCGCTGGCCGAGTTTTATGACAAATACGGGTTCCGTACGCTGGCTCGCGCGCTGCGCCCCGCCGCAGCCGGCGACGCCGCCCCGAACGCCGCGCCGGTGCCGGCCGCGGCTGCGACGGGCGGGCACGACGTGGCGTACGAAACCATCCTGGACTGGCCGGCCTTCGAGCGCTGGCTGGCGCGCATCGAAGCGGCCGAACTGACCGCGCTGGACACCGAAACCACCTCGATCGACGAGCAGCAGGCGCGCATCGTCGGTCTTTCGCTCAGCGTGCGGCCGCGTGAGGCCGCCTACATCCCGCTGGCGCACGACGGGCCCGGCGCCCCCGCGCAGCTGCCGCTGGGCGAGGTGCTGGCGCGCCTGAAGCCGTGGCTGGAAAACCCGGCCCGCACCAAGCTCGGCCAGCACGTCAAGTACGACCGCCATGTGCTGGCCAACCACGGCATCGAGGTGGCCGGTTACGTGCACGACACCATGCTGCAGAGCTATGTGCTCGAAGTGCATCGCCCGCATGGCCTGGCCAGCCTGGCCGAACGCCACCTGGGGCGCCGCGGCATCGACTACGAAGCGCTGTGCGGCAAGGGCGTGCACCAGATACCGTTCGCCCAGGTGCCGATCGACAAGGCCGCCCACTACGCCTGCGAGGACGCCGATCAGACGCTGGAAGTGCATCTGGCGCTGTGGCCCCAGGTGCAGGCCGAGCCGGGGCTGGCGCGCATCTATGCGCTGGAGATCGCCACCAGCGAAGTGCTCTACCGCATCGAGCGCCACGGCGTGCTGATCGACGCTGCGCAGCTGCAGCGCCAGAGCCACGAGCTGGGCCGCCGCATTCTGGAGCTGGAGCGCCAGGCGCACGAGCTGGCGGGCCAGCCCTTCAACCTCGGCTCGCCCAAGCAGATCGGCGAGATCTTCTTCGACAAGCTGGGTCTGCCGGTGGTCAAGAAGACCGCCACCGGCAAGCCCAGCACCGACGAGGAGGTGCTGGAAAAACTGGCCGAAGACTACCCGCTGCCGGCGCGCATCCTGGAGCACCGCGGCCTGGCCAAGCTCAAGAGCACCTACACCGACAAGCTGCCGCAGCTGGTGGACCCGGTCAGCGGCCGCGTGCACACCCACTATGCGCAGGCGGTGGCGGTGACCGGGCGCCTGGCCAGCAACGACCCCAACCTGCAGAACATCCCGGTGCGCACGCCCGAGGGCCGGCGCATCCGCGAAGCCTTCATCGCGCCCCCCGGCCATGTCGTCGTCAGCTGCGACTACAGCCAGATCGAACTGCGCATCATGGCGCACCTGAGCGACGATGCGGCGCTGCTGGCCGCCTTCCACGCGGGCATGGACGTGCACCGTGCCACCGCCGCCGAGGTGTTCGGCGTCGCGCCCGAGCAGGTCAGCAGCGAGCAGCGCCGTTATGCCAAGGTGATCAACTTCGGTCTCATCTACGGCATGAGCAGCTTCGGGCTGGCGCGCAACCTCGGCATCGACAACACGGCGGCGCGCAACTACATCGACCGCTATTTCGAGCGTTACCCGGGCGTGCGGCGCTACATGGACGACACGCGCCAGGCGGCCAAGGCGCGCGGCTTCGTCGAAACCGTGTTCGGCCGCCGGCTGTACCTGCCCGAGATCAACAGCCCCAACGGGCCGCGCCGGGCCGCCGCCGAGCGCGCCGCCATCAACGCTCCCATGCAGGGCACGGCGGCCGACCTGATCAAGATGAGCATGGTGGCGGTGCAGGCTGCCATCGACCAGCAGCGGCGCGCCAGCCGCATGATCATGCAGGTGCATGACGAGCTGGTGCTGGAAGTGCCCGAGGCCGAGCTCGCGTGGGCGCGCGCCGAGGTGCCGCGCCTGATGGCCGGTGTGGCCCAGCTCAAGGTGCCGCTGCTGGCCGAGGTCGGCATGGGGCCGAACTGGGAGCAGGCGCACTGAGGGTGTTCTGATCGCTATCAGCCTCCAGCGCCCATCCAGCAAGCGCCGACAGCTATGATTTTGAGAGCGTCTCGGCTCAGCTGGCGGCGTCGGCGTCGAGGTGATAGCGGGTCACGCGCTCGACTTCGTTTTTGCTGCCCAGGATCACGCTGACGCGTTCGTGCAGTTGCTGCGGCTGCACGTCCAGGATGCGCTGGCGGCCGTTGGTGGCGGCGCCGCCGGCCTGCTCGATCAGCCAGCTCATCGGGTTGGCCTCGTACATCAGGCGCAGCTTGCCGGGCTTGTTGGGTTCGCGCTTGTCCCAGGGGTACATGAAGACGCCGCCGCGCATCATGATGCGGTGCACGTCGGCCACCATGCTGGCGACCCAGCGCATGTTGAAGTTCTTGCCGCGTGGCCCGTCCTTGCCGGCCAGGCATTCGTCGATGTAGCGGCGCACCGGCGCGTCCCAGTGGCGCAGGTTGCTCATGTTGATGGCGAACTCCTGCGTATCGTCGGGAATGCGCAGGTCGTCCTGGGTCAGCACGAAGCTGCCCAGTTCGCGGTCCAGGGTGAACATGGCCACGCCGTCGCCCACCGTCAGCACCAGGGTGGTCTGCGGCCCATAGACGCAGTAACCGGCCGCCACCTGGTGGCTGCCGGGTTGCAGGAAGTCTTCTTCCTCGACGCCGCGGTCGCCTTCGGGCATCTTCAGGACGCTGAAGATGGTGCCGATGCTGACGTTGACGTCGATGTTGCTGGAGCCGTCCAGCGGGTCGAACAGCAGCAGGTATTCGCCCTTCGGATAACGGTTGGGCACCACGTGGATGGCTTCCATCTCCTCGCTGGCCATGGCCGCCAGGTGGCCGCCCCATTCGTTGGCGTCGATCAGCACCTCGTTGGCGATGATGTCCAGCTTTTTCTGCACCTCGCCCTGCACGTTCTGGCTGCCGGCGCTGCCCAGCACGCCGCCCAGGGCGCCCTTGTTGACGGCGTGGCTGATGCTCTTGCAGGCGCGTGCCACCACTTCGAGCAGCAGGCGCAGTTGGGCCGGAATGTGGCCGGCGATGCGCTGCTTTTCGACCAGGTAGCGCGACAGGGAGATGGGCGAGCTCATGCGGATCCTTTCTGCTGCGTGTCGGGGGTTTCGGTGGTGCGCGCCTCGGCGTCGGCGGCCAGCGCCGGCGCCTGGCCGGCGAGGGCGCGCGTGACGACTTCACGCACGTCGTTGCTCAGGTCGGGCCTGGCGGCGACGCGGGCGATGGCCTCGCGGGCGGCACTGCGGTATGGCTCGGCCAGACGTGCCCAGGCGTCCATGGCACGCGCCAGCCGTGCCGCCACCTGCGGGTTGAGGGCATCGAGCTCCAGCACGCGGTCGACCCAGAACAGGTAGCCGGCGGCGTCGCGCCGGTGAAAGCCGGCCGGGTTGTTGTGGCAGTAGGCAAAGATCAGGCTGCGCGCGCGGTTCGGGTTGCGCAGACTGAAGTCGGGGTGCTTCATCAGCAGCCGCACCGTCGGCAGCGCTCCGCCGCGGCGGTCGGGCGCACGCGCCTGCAGGGCGAACCATTTGTCGAGCGCCAGCGGCTCATGGCGGAACAGGCGGTGAAAGCGCGACAGGGCATGCGCGCCCAGCTCGTGCCCGCAGCCGACCAGGGCGCCCAGCGCGTTCAGGCGGTCGGTCATGTTGCCGGCGTCCTTGACGCGCTGGTAGGCCTTGCCGGGCCAGACGCTGTCGCCCTGTTCGCTGGCGGCCAGACACAGCATGGCCAGCGCCAGCCCGGCCAGCGCGCGCCGGCCGCTGGAGTGCGGGTCGGGGCGGTAGGCGCCGGTGTCGTGGTGTTGCTCCCAGGCCCATTGCCAGTCGTCGCGCAAGGCGGTGGCCAGCTGCCGCTGCATGGCGTCGCGCACGGCGTGGATGCGCTGCGGATCGACCACGTCGAGCTGATCGGCGATGTAGTCCTCGTCGGGCAGCTTCAGCACCAGGGCTTTGAAGGCGGGGTCCAGCTGGGGCTGGCGCAGCACCGCGCGCAGGGCCTGAAGATAACTGTCTTTCAGGGGTCTGGCGCTTACCTGGTCTGCGCCGGCAGCTATGTTTTCAAGAGCAATGCGGACGCCCAGGCGCTGGCCGGCGTCCCAGCGGTTGAAGGGGTCGCTGTCGTGCGCCAGCAGGTGCAGCAGCTGCTCGTCGGCGTCCAGTCCGCGCAGTTCGACCGGCGCCGAGAAGCCGCGCAGCAGCGACGGCACGGGCGGCTGATCGACCTCGCTGAAGACCAGGGTGGTCTGCGGCTCGGTCAGCACGCAGGTGTCGCCGTGCAGCAGCTCGCCCCGGCTCAGCGTCAGCGGCAGCTCGCGCCCGTCGGCGCCCACCAGGCCGAGCCGCACCGGAATCACGAACGGCGCCTTGTGCGGCTGGCCGGGCGTGGCCGGGCAGCTTTGCGACAGCGTCAGGGTGTAGCGGCGCGCCTGGGCGTCGTACTGGCCGGTCGCCTGCAGCACCGGCGTGCCGGCCTGGCTGTACCAGCGCTTGAACTGCGGCAGCAGAGGCGCCAGTGCGCTGCCCGGGTTGGCGTCGGCCATGGCCTGGGCGAAGTCGTCGCAGGTCACGGCCTGGCCGTCGTGGCGCTGGAAGTACAGGTCCATGCCGCGGCGAAAGCCGGCACGGCCCAGCAGGCTTTGAATCATGCGCACCACCTCGGCGCCTTTTTCGTAGATGGTGGTGGTGTAGAAGTTGCTGATTTCCAGGTATTCGTCGGGCCGCACCGGGTGGGCCATGGGGCTGGCGTCCTCGGGGAACTGCGCGGCGCGCAGGGCGATGACGTTTTCGATGCGTTTGACGGCGCGTGCGCTGGGCGTGCCGGCCAGGTCCTCGCTGAATTCCTGATCGCGGAACACGGTCAGGCCTTCCTTGAGCGAGAGCTGGAACCAGTCGCGGCAGGTGACGCGGTTGCCGGTCCAGTTGTGGAAGTACTCGTGGCCGATCACGCTTTCGATCGCGTCGTAGTCGGCGTCGGTGGCGGTCGAGGGCTTGGCCAGCACGTACCGGGTGTTGAAGATGTTCAGGCCCTTGTTTTCCATGGCGCCGGCGTTGAAGTCGCTGGTGGCCACCACCATGAAGCGCTCCAGGTCCAGCGGCAGGCCGAAGCGCGCCTCGTCCCACGCCACGGCGTGGATCAGCGAGCGCATGGCGTGTTCGGTCTTGTCCAGGTCGCCCGGGCGCACGAAGACCTGGAGCAGGTGCTCGCTGCCGGTGCGTGTGGTGATGCGCTGCTCGCGCGCCACCAGGTTGCCGGCCACCAGGGCGAACAGGTAGCAGGGCTTGCGGTGCGGGTCGTGCCAGGTGGCGAAGTGGCGCCCATCGTCCAGCTCGCCGGCGTCCACCAGGTTGCCGTTGGCCAGCAGCACCGGCCAGCGCGCCTTGTCGGCGCGCAGGGTGACGGTGTAGGTGGCCATCACGTCGGGCCGGTCGAGGAAGTAGGTGATGCGGCGAAAGCCTTCCGCTTCGCACTGGGTGAAAAAGTCGCCGCCGCTCATGAACAGGCCCATCAGCTTGCTGTTCTTCTCGGGCGCGCAGGTGGTGAAGATTTCCAGCTCGAACGGCGCGTGGTCGGCCGGCAGCTGCTCCAGCACCAGGGTCTGGTCGTCCAGACGGAACGAACAGGCCTGACCGCCCAGCATCACGCGCGAGAGGTTGAGCTCGTCGCCGTCCAGGCGCAGCGGCTGCGCCGCCACGTCCGGGTTGCGGCGCAGCCGCAGGCGGCTCAGCACCCGGGTCTTGGCCGGGTCCAGATCGATGGTCAGCTCGACGCTGTCGATCCAGAAGGCGGGCGGGGCGTAGTCCTGGCGCCGGGTCACGGCGGTTTGTCCTTCACGCATGGCGGATCCTGTGTTGCTCTGATTGTGATAGCTGCTCGCGCTCTCCCAGTCTGCGCGAGAGGCCCTAAAGGCTTGTAATTGGGCTTACACGCCCTGTTTCAGGCTGGCCTCGATGAAGGGGTCGAGGTCGCCGTCCAGCACTTTCTGCGTGGCGCTGATTTCGACGCCGGTGCGCAGATCCTTGATGCGGCTGTTGTCCAGCACGTAGCTGCGGATCTGATGGCCCCAGCCGACGTCGGTCTTGCTGTCTTCCAGCTTCTGCTGGTCTTCCATGCGCTTGCGCATTTCGTGGTCGTACAGGCGCGCGCGCAGGCGCTGCCAGGCGACGTCGCGATTGCTGTGCTGGCTGCGGCTGTCCTGGCACTGCACCACGATGCCGGTGGGCAGGTGCGTCAGCCGCACCGCCGAGTCGGTCTTGTTGATGTGCTGGCCACCGGCGCCGCTGGCGCGGTAGGTGTCGGTGCGCACGTCGGCCGGGTTGATGTCGATCTCGATCGAATCGTCCACTTCGGGGTAGACGAACACGCTGGCAAAGCTGGTGTGGCGCCCGCCCGAGGAATCAAAGGGCGACTTGCGCACCAGGCGGTGCACGCCGGTTTCGGTGCGCAGCAGGCCGTAGGCGTATTCGCCCTCCACCTTGATGGTGGCGCTCTTGATGCCGGCGCTGTCGCCCGGGGTTTCTTCCTGGATTTCGGTGTTGAAATCCTTGCGCTCGGCGTATTTCAGGTACTGGCGCAGCAGCATGCTGGCCCAGTCGCAGGCCTCGGTGCCGCCGGCGCCGGCCTGGATGTCGATGAAGCAGTTGTTGGGGTCGGCCGGCTGGTTGAACATGCGGCGGAATTCGAGCTCCTCCACCGTCCGGGCCAGCTTTTCGACGTCGCTGCCGATGGCCTGCAGGCTGGCGTCGTCGTTTTCCTCGCGGCTGAGCTCGAACAGCTCGGCGCTGTCGGTCAGGCCCTGGGTCAGCTCATCGAGCGTGACCACCACGCCATCGAGCTGCTTTTTTTCCTTGCCCAGCTCCTGGGCCTTCCTGGGGTCGTTCCAGACCGCCGGGTCTTCCAGTGCGGCGTTGACGGTTCTCAGGCGTTCGGCCTTGCCGGCGTAGTCAAAGATACCCCCGTAGCGCGTCGGTGCGCGCACGCAGGTCGTCGATTTGGGCGCTGATCTGGTTGAGGCGTTCTGCTTCCATGGGATGCTGTCCTGTGCTGTGGCTGGCTGCGCGCCCGGTGGCTGGGGCGCGAGGCGTGGTGTGTGACCTGGGGTTGAACGCAAGGCGCCGGGGCCACCTGGCCCGGCGGCATGCGCCGATCGAGGGTGGGGCAGGCCGTCGTCAACCCGTGAGGGCGGCATTTTCTCACGCCGGGCGGGTGATCGGCCGCCCGCTGCGCCCGCCGGCGTTACGGCGGTGACAGAAAGTCCTGCAGCGCGGCGGCCAGGCGCTCGGGCTGGTCGTGGTGCAGCATGTGGCCGCTGTCGGGCAGCTGCTGCCGGCGCAGATCCGGCACCGCCTGCAGCCGCTGATGGAATTCCGCCAGCGTGTAGCGCCCCTTCCACCACTGCGACAGGCTGTCGTCGCTGCCCTCGATCACCAGCACCGGCGCGGTGATGGCGGCATACAGGGCCAGCATCTCATCGACCCGAAACAGGGTCGGGTTGACGATCTTGTGCGCCGCATCGCCCAGAACCCGCCACTGGCCATCGGCCTGCGGCCGCGCCCACTGGCGCGCCAGCCAGGCGGCCTTGTCGGCCGGCAGGCGCGGGTTGGTCTTCATCAGGCGCTGGGCCACGGCGTCGGCGTCGGGGTAGGTCTTGAGGCTGATTTCGCCTCGGCGCAGCTGTTGCAGCTCGTCCAGCCATTGCGCCAGCCGGCGCGGCGCCTGCGTCGGCCGGCTGGCCGGCATGCCGAAGCCTTCCAGATTGACCAGTCGGCGGATGCGCGCCGGCCGCGCCCCGGCGTACTGCATCACCACGTTGCCGCCCATGCTGTGGCCGACCAGGTCGACCGGCTGGCCGTTCGGGGCGTAGTGGTCGAGCAGGGCGTCCAGATCGCCCAGGTAGTCGGCCAGCACGTAGTGGTCGCAGGGGGCGGCCAGCGTGGTGTCGCCAAAACCGCGCCAGTCGGGCGCGATGATCAGGCGCTGGTCGGCAAACTCGGCGCTCAGCGCGTCGACCATGAACTGGTAGGACGCCCCCACGTCCATCCAGCCGTGCACCAGCACCAGCGGCGTGCTGCCCGGCTGGGGTCGGCCCCAGCAGTTGACGTGGACATGGATCTGGCGCAGGGGCAGCGATTCGCTGCGCGCGGGACGGTGCGGCACGTAAGACATGGGCGGCGATTATTTCCCGGCCGCCCGCAGCGTGCCGGTCTGGGGGTTAACCCGCTCAGACATCGCGCGCTTGTCACGTAAAAACCCGGCGTGGCGGGTTGGCCGGTGCCGAGCGGACGGCGCCGCGACCCGGCAATCGTTGTCGAGAGGAGATGAAACATGAAACACAAGCTTCTGGTGATGGCCCTGGGCGCGGCGCTGGCGGCGCCGGCCGCGATCGCCGGCACGGTGACGGTGCTGACCTCGTTCCCCAAGGAGCTGACCACCGCCTACAAGAAGGCGTTCGAGTCGGCCCACCCGGGGATCACGGTGGAAATCCTGAACAAGAACACCACCGCGTCGGTCGCCTACATCCGCGAGCTGCCCGAGGGCCAGCGCCCCGACGTCATGTGGGCCAGCGCGCCCGACGCCTTCGAGGTGCTGTCCAGCTTCAAGCTGCTGCAAAGCGCGCCCGAGGTGGTGAACAAGAGCGCGCCGGCCAAGATCGGCAACTACCCGCTCAACGACCCCAAGGGCATGTACTACGGCCAGGCGCTGGCGGGCTACGGCATTTCGTGGAACACGCGCTACCTCAAGGCGCACAAGCTCACGGCGCCGAAGGAATGGAGCGACCTGGTGCGTCCCGAGTACTTCGGCCATATCGCCATCTCGTCGCCCTCGCGTTCGGGCACGACCCAGCTCACGGTGGAGACCATCTTGCAGGGTGAGGGCTGGGACAAGGGCTGGACGCAGTTGCTGCAGATGATGGGCAACGCCGCCGCCGTCACCGACCGCAGCTTTGCCGTGCCTGACGGCGTGAACAACGGGCAGTACGGCATCGGCATCGTGATCGACTTTCTGGCGCTGGCCGGCAAGTATTCGGGCTATCCGGTCGACTTCACCTACCCGAGCATGACCGCCGTGGTGCCGGCCAACATTGCGCTCATCGCCGGTGCCAAGAACGCCGACGAAGCCAAGAAATTCATGGCCTACACCATGTCGGTGCCCGGTCAGCAGCTGCTGTTCGACCCCAAGATCGGTCGCCTGCCCATGCTGCCTTACTCGATGCTCAAGCCCCCGGCCGGCTACCCTGTGCCGCAGGACATCGCCAAGCGCGCCAAGGTGCAGTTCAACACCGAGCTGTCGGGCCAGCGCTACCCGGTGGTGATCAGCCTGTTCGACCAGATGGTGACGTTTCGCCTGAAGGAGCTGCAGGCCGCCACCAAGTCCATCCATGAAGCCACGGCCGCCCTCAAGGCCAGGCCCAACGCGCGTGGCAGCGAGCTGCTGGCGCAGGCGCGCAGCCTGGCCTACACCTCGCTGGTGGGCGCGGACAACGTGAAGAACCCCGAGTTCCTGGAGCTGTTCCGCAAGAGCCGGCGCGATGTGGCGGTGTCCAAGCAGCTCACGGGCATGGAGCAGATGTGGTCGGAGAAGGCGCGCGCCAACTACGAACGCGCCAAACAGCTGGCCGACGAAGCGCGCGGCCTGGCCAAGTGAGCGGCGCGCCGTCGCCCCGTCCGGCGCCGCCAGTCGGCGGGCGCCCAAGAGGAGCCGTATGAGCGCATCCACCGTGGCACCGGGCCGTGCCGGGCCCAGCGCGCGGCCGCGCCCGCGTGTGGGGCCGGGCGCCTGGCTGGCGTTTGGCCTGATCCTGGCGTTTCTGCTGCTGTTTCTGATCGTGCCCGTGGGCACGGTGATCTACACCGCCTTCGTCAACGAGACGGGCTCGCTCACCGTGGGCCACTTTGCCAATTTCTTCGGCCAGCTGGTGTTTCGCGAGTCTTTCTTCAACAGCCTCGGGGTGGCGCTGGCCAGCACCTTCTTTGCCAGCGTCATCGCCGTGCCGCTGGCGTACCTGACGGTGCGCTTCGAGTTCCGCGGCGCGCTGCTGATCCAGACCCTGGGCGTGCTGCCGCTCATCATGCCGCCCTTCGTGGGCGCGGTGGCGCTGCAACTGATCTTCGGGCGCAGCGGCTCGGTGAACCTGCTGCTCGATGACTGGCTGGGCTTCACCATTCCGATCATGGACGGCCTGGTGGGCGTGACCTTCGTCGAGAGCATCCACTACTTCCCGTTCATCCTGCTCAACCTGGTGGCGGCCATGCGCAACATCGACGGCGCCATGGAGGAGTCGGCGCTGAACCTGGGCGCGCGTGGCTGGCGGCTGTTTCGGCGCGTGATCTTTCCGCTCGCCATGCCGGGCTATCTGGCCGGTGCGGCGCTGGTGTTCGTCAAGGTGTTCGACGACCTGGGCACACCGCTGGTGATGGGTGTGACCAACATGCTGGCGCCGCAGGCCTACCTGCGCATCACCTCGGTGGGGGTGGACGACCCGCTGGGCTACGTGATCAGCGTGATCATGATCGCGTTTTCCATCCTGGCGCTGTGGCTGGCCGCGCGCGTGATGAAGGGACGCGACTACGCCACGCTGCAAAAGGGCGGCGGCGCGCTGCACAAGCGGCGCCTCACGGCCTGGGAAGCGGTGCTGGCCTATGGCTGGATCGCGCTGGTGCTGCTGGTGGTGCTGGCGCCGCACGCAGGCATTTTGCTGATGTCGTTCGCCCAGGTGTGGAGTTTTTCGGTGCTGCCCGACAGCTACACGCTGGCGCACTACGCCACCGTGTTCAGCGATGCCAGCGGCATGATCGGCAACACGCTGCTGTACTGCCTGCTGGCGGCCGGGCTGGATGTGGTGATCGGCACCGCCATCGCCTACCTGATTCTGCGCACGCGACTGCCGGCTCGGCAGTGGCTGGACTGGCTGGCTTCAGCCGCGCTGGCCATTCCCGGTCTGGTGCTGGCGATCGGCTATTTGCGGCTGTTCAGGGGCATGCACGTTCCGTTCAGTGACCAACTGGTGATCCACAGCTGGGTGCTGATCATGCTGGCCTACGCCGTGCGGCGCCTGCCGTATGCGCTGCGCTCGTGCATGGCGGCGCTGCAGCAGGTGCACGTGTCGCTGGAAGAAGCAGCGCAAAGCCTGGGCGCCTCGCGCCTGTCGACCATCCGGCGCGTGGTGGTGCCGCTGATGGCGGGCGGCATCCTGGCCGGCTTCGTCACCAGCTTCATCACCGCAGCGGTGGAGCTGTCGGCCACGCTGCTGCTGGTGTCCAGCGAAAGCCAGGCGCCGATGAGCCTGGGCATCTACCTCTACATGCAGAGCATCGCCGGTCGTGGGCCAGGCGCGGCCCTGGGTGTGCTGGCCGTGCTGGTGGTTGGCCTGGGCACGTATTTTTCCCACCGTTTCGTGGAGCGCTCGCGCGTCACCACCAGCGCATCGACCAAGGCATGAGCATGAACAAGGCTTCCCTCGAATGCCGGCACATCAGCCTGAGCTATGGCAGCACACCGGTGCTGCGCGACATCAACCTGAAGATCGAGCCGGGCGAGTTCTTTGCCCTGCTCGGGCCTTCGGGCTCCGGCAAGTCCACCCTGCTGCGCCTGATCGCCGGCTTCAACCAGCACCAGAGCGGCGAACTGCTGATCGACGGCCAGGACATCAGCGGCGTGCCGCCGCACGCGCGCCACATCGGCATGGTGTTTCAGAACTACGCGCTGTGGCCGCACATGACCGTGTGGGACAACGTGGCCTTCGGCCTGGTGGAGCGGCGCGAAAGCCGCGATGCGATCCGCCGCAAGGTCGGCGCGGCGCTGGAGCTGGTGGGGCTGGCCGACTACGCCAAGCGCCGTCCGGGCCAGTTGTCGGGCGGCCAGCAGCAGCGCGTGGCGCTGGCGCGCACCATCGTGATCGAGCCCAAGCTGCTGCTGCTGGACGAGCCGCTGTCCAACCTGGACAAGAACCTGCGCGTGCAGATGCGCGAGGAGCTCAAGAACCTGCAGCGGACGCTGGGGCTGACCACCATCTTCGTCACCCACGATCAGGAAGAGGCCATGACCACGGCCGACCGCATGGCGGTGCTGGATCAGGGCGTGCTGCAGCAGGTGGGCACGGCCGCCGGGCTGTACGACTATCCGGACAACCGTTTCGTCGCCGGCTTCGTGGGCACGGCCAACCTGCTGGAGGGCGAACTGAAGATGGCGCCCGACGGGGCACTGCAGTTTCACGCGCGCGGCCTGGGGCCGCTGACGGTGGCACGGCCCGACGCAGCGCCCACGCTGGGCGCCGCCACGCTGGCGCTGCGGCCGCACCAGGTCAGCATCGCCGACCCGCAGCAGGCGGGCGACGCCGCACGGCTGTGGCTCGACGGGCAGGTGGAGAGCGCCGAGTTCCTGGGCGAGTTCTCGCGCTACCGCGTGCGCGTGGGCGAGCTGGCGCTGCTGAGCGACCAGCCCCACTACGCCGGCGTGCCGCTGTTTCCCGCCGGCGCGCCGGTGCGCCTGGGGATCGACCCGCGCCAGCTGCGTGTGCTGACGTCCTGACGCGGTGGCCCGGCGGACGGGCACAATCGCTGCCGGCGCCGTGCCGCGCCGTTCATGCCATGGCCAAGTCGAAGTCCGCCCACGTCAGCGAAACCCCAGCCACCGCGCTGCTGCGCGCGCACGGCATTGCCTTCACCGAGCATCCCTATGAGTACGTCGAGCACGGCGGCGCCGAGCACAGCGCCGAGGTGTTGGGTTTCGACCCGTTCAGCGTGGTCAAGACGCTCATCATGCAGGACCAGGACGCGCGCCCTCTGATCGTGCTGATGCACGGCAACCGCAAGGTCAGCACCAAGAACCTGGCGCGCCAGATCGGCGCCAAGAGCGTCGAGCCTTGCAAGCCCGAGGTCGCCAACCGCCACAGCGGCTATCTGGTCGGCGGCACCTCGCCGTTTGGCACGCGCCGGCAGATGTCGGTGTACATCGAGGAAAGCATTCTTGAGCTGCCGCGCATTGCCATCAACGGCGGGCGGCGCGGCTACCTGGTGGCGATCGAGCCGCAGGTGTGCGTGCGCCTGTTGGGCGCCCAGCCGGTGCGGTGCGCGATCGAGCTGTGATGCTCGATTGCTGGCAAAATGCGGCTCGGGCGCTTGTCTGGCAAGCGCAAGCAGCTATTGATTCAGGAGTACCCACCGCATGATCCTGCCCCTGCTGGCGACCCTGGCCGCCTACCTGATCGGCTCGCTGAGCTTCGCCGTCATCGTCAGCCGCGCCATGGGCCTGCAGGACCCGCGCAGCTACGGCAGCGGCAACCCCGGCGCCACCAACGTGCTGCGCTCGGGCTCCAAGGCGGCGGCCATCCTCACACTGTTGCTTGACGCCGCCAAGGGCTGGCTGCCGGTGGTGCTGGTGAGGGCGTTCGGTGCCGATCTCGGCCTGGGCGCGGGCACGCAGGCGCTGGTGGGCCTGGCGGCCTTCCTGGGGCACCTGTACCCGGTGTTCTTCCGCTTCCAGGGTGGCAAGGGGGTGGCCACGGCGGCCGGCGTGCTGTTGGCCTTTGCGCCCTGGCTGGGCGTGGCCACGCTGGTCACCTGGCTCATCATCGCCGTGTTCTTCCGCTACTCCTCGCTGGCCTCGATCGTGGCCGCGCTGTTTGCGCCGGCCTACTACCTGCTGGGCGACGGCGTCGCCTGGACCGCCTCGGGCTACAAGACGCTGGCCCTGCTGGTCATGGGTGTGCTGTTGATCTGGCGCCACCGCGAGAACATCCGCCGCCTGCTGGCGGGCACCGAATCGAAACTGGGGAGCAAGAAGAAATGAGCGCCATCCAGCGACACGGGGTGGGCGCGCGCCTGTCCGAGGCGGCGGTCTTCAACGGCGTGGTCTACCTGGCCGGCATGGTGCCCGAAGGCGGTGCCCGCGACATCCGTGCCCAGACGGCCGACGTGCTGGCCCAGATCGACGCCCAGCTGGCCGCCTGCGGCAGCGACCGGACGCGCATCCTGCGGGCACAGATCTTTCTGGCCGACATCGCCGACATCGCTGCCATGAACGAGGTCTGGGACGCCTGGGTGGTGCCCGGCCATGCGCCGCCGCGCGCCACGGTGCAGGCCGCTCTGGCCGACCCGGCCTGGCGCATCGAGGTGGTGGTGACGGCCGCCCAGGCCTGACCGTTACTATCGAAACAATAGCTGCTGGCGCATGCTGAGCAAGCGCTGGAGGCCGCACTAGCGTTTGACCAGCAGCATCGTGGCGCCGTCGCGCCGCATGTTGAAGCGGTTCAGAAAGCTGTTGCCCAGCAGCACCGCCGGCATCGCCGCCGGGGTGACGACGGCGTCCACCTCGTAGGCCGTGACGTCGCCGATGCGCAGGCTGGCCAGCTTGAGCGCCCAGCCGGGCGCGTTGCCGTTGGCGGTGCGCAGGGTCACGCTGTGGCCGGCGCGGTAGTTCAGGCCCAGCCGGTCGGCCTCGGCCTGACCGATGGCCACCACCGATGCGCCGGTGTCCACCATGAACTGCGTGGGCCGCTGGTTGATGCTGCCGGCGACAAAGAAATGCCCGCGCGCATCCGCCGTCAGCGCCACCCGGTCGCTGCCGGCGGGCGCGGGTGCGCCGCCCACGCTGGCCGGCGATTCGCCCACGCGCAGGGTCAGGCGCTGGCCACCGACGCGCACCACCGCCCGATCGTCGCCAGTCGACAGCACCTGCACGCCCAGGTGCGTTTCGCCCGGCGCCACGGCGCGCGGGGCCTGGTCGTCGACGATCAGCAGCGCCCGTTGGCCCAGCAGCCCGTGCAGCGACACGTTCTGCGCCCCGGCCCAGGTCGGCAGCAGCAGGGCGCCGGCCAGCAGGGTGCGCCAGGGGGTGCAGAGCGCTGCCACGGGTGCGTCAATCGCGGAAGTTGTTGAACGACAGCGGCAACTCCGCCATGTCCTTGCGCAGCAGCGCCATCACGGCCTGCAGATCGTCGCGCTTGGCGCCGGTCACGCGCACCGCGTCGCCCTGGATGGCGGCCTGCACCTTCAGCTTGCTTTCCTTGATCAGCTTCTGGATCTTCTTGCCGTCTTCGGTGGCGATGCCGCTCTTGACCTTGACGAGCTGCCGGACCTTGTCGCCACCGATCTTCTCGACCTTGCCCTTGTCCAGAAAGCGCACGTCCACGCCGCGCTTGGTCAGCTTGCCGCGCAGGATGTCTTCGACCTGCTGCAACTGGAATTCGGCGTCGCCCAGCAGGGTGATTTCCTTGTCCTTCAGCTCGATGGCGGCGCTGGTGCCCTTGAAGTCGAAGCGCGTGCCGATTTCCTTGGCGGCGTTGTCCACCGCGTTCCTGACTTCCACCATGTCGGGGTCGCAAACCGTGTCGAAAGAGGGCATGGCCTTACCTTTGCATGCAGATACCGGATGCGACAATTGTCCCATGTTCGTCGAGCGCAACGTCTCCCTGCAGCCCCTCAACAGCTTCGGCATCGCGGCGCGCGCCGCCCACATGGTGCGCGTGCGCAGCGAGGACGAGGTGCGCGCCGTGCTGGCCGACGCCGGGCTGACGGCGGCCGGCCTGTTCGTGCTGGGCGGCGGCAGCAACATCGTGCTGACCGGCGATCTGCGCGCGCTGGTGCTGAAGGTCGAGGTGCCGGGTCGCCGCGTGGTGAACCAGACCGCGCGCCACACCATCGTCGAGGCCGGCGCGGGCGAGCCCTGGCACGACTTCGTCGGCTGGACGCTGGACCAGGGCCTGCCCGGCCTGGAAAACCTGGCGCTGATCCCCGGCACCGTGGGCGCCAGCCCGGTGCAGAACATTGGCGCCTACGGGGTCGAGTTGCAGGACCGCTTTCACGAGCTCGACGCCATCGATCTGGCCACCGGCGAGCTGTTCACCCTGAACGCCGCTCAGTGCGGCTTCGGCTATCGCGATTCGGTGTTCAAGCACGCGCCGGCGCAGCCAGGCGACTTCGGGCTGGCCGGGCGCGCGCTGATCCTGCGCGTGCGTCTGGCGCTGCCGCGCGCCTGGCGGCCGGTGCTGGGCTACCTGGACCTGGAACGCCGCATGCAGGAAACCGGCATCAGCGCGCCCGATGCGCGCCAGATCCACGACTGGATCGTCGCCATCCGCCGCGCCAAGCTGCCCGATCCGGCGGTCATCGGCAACGCCGGCAGCTTTTTCAAGAACCCGACCGTGACGCCCGAGCAGTGCCAGGACATCATCGGTCGCGACCCCAAGCTGGTGCACTACCCGATGCCCGACGGCAGCGTCAAGCTGGCGGCGGGGTGGCTGATCGACGCCTGCGGCTGGAAGGGCAAGCGCATGGGCAACGCCGCCGTCTACGACAAGCAGGCGCTGGTGCTGGTCAACCAGGGCGGCAGCCAGCATCCGGCCACCGGCGGTGAGGTGATGACCCTGGCGCGCGCCATCCAGACCAGCGTGTACGAGCGCTTCGGCATCCGCCTGGAGCCCGAGCCGGTGGTGGTTTGAGCGCCACCGACTGCGCCCATGCGCGCCATCGAGCTGTTCCACCTGCGGCGTGTGCGCGACAAGCCGCGCGCCCTGGCGCTGATCGCGGCGCACGCCAGGCTGTCGGGCGATCAGGCGCTGGCCGTGCTGCACGCAGCCATCGGCGGCGGCCGGCCGCGCCTGTGTCTGTCGGACGATGAGGCGGCGCGCGCCTGCATCGTGGCGCTGGCGCCCGCCGGGTTCGTGGCGCGTTTCGCCCCCGGCGCCGACTTCGACCTAGCCCAGCATGCCCAGCAGGCCCTGATGGCGGCGCTGCCCGCCTGCGCCCCCGACCTGGCCGCACAGGCTGGCGCCCGGCTGCTGCACGACGACTGGCCCGAGGCGCTGGCGCTGGCCCTGCAGCACCTGCGCATGCACCGTCCGGCGCAGCACCCGGGTCGACGGCGGCTGGAGCAGGCCGCCATCGACACCGGCCTGGTGCGCGGGGTGCCGGGGCGCACCTGAGCGGCGCACCTGGGCGGCGGGGCGGCTGACTATCATCGCGCCATCCCGTCCCTCCCAGATTGCCCCATGCGTTTTTCCACCGTGCTGGCCGTGCTGTTGATCGGCGCGCTGCTGTATCTCGTCATGGCCCTGATCCGTGCAGTGGCCATCGGCCGCATGGAGGGCATGCAGGACGAGGCACTGGCCTATCGCCGCAAGGCCTGGCGCGCGGCCGTCTTTGCTGCCGTGGTGCTGCTGACTTCATGGCTGACCGGATTGTGGTAGGGCGCTGAGGTGCCTGTACGGGTCGCTGACTTTGAGTGCTTTGAGGTTTTGGACCTTATACGACGCTGGCGAACAGCTATAAAAACAGGAATCAATGCAAGAATCTGGGGGCTGTTGGCCGGCGTTTTGCCGGCTTCCCGTGGCGTAGGGTTTTGCTGCCACGAGGCGACGCGCGGCGGTATCCTTGCCACCGTGAATCCTGCGCACCCGTCCAGGCCCTTGGCACCCACGCTGCTCGGGGAACATCCGCGCATCGTGGCGTTGCGTCGCCTAATTGATCGGGTGGCAGCCAGCAAGGCGCGGACCGTGCTCATCTATGGCGAGACCGGCACCGGAAAGGGACTGGTCGCGCGCATGTTGCACGCAGGGTCGAGCCGCAGCCAAGCGCCTTTCGTGGACATCAACTGCGCGGCGATTCCGAGTGCGCTTCTGGAGTCGGAGCTGTTCGGGCACGAGAAGGGCGCCTTCACCGGTGCTCTCGGCCACAAGCCGGGCCTGATCGAGGCGGCCGATGGCGGTTCGGTGTTCCTGGACGAGATCCGCGAGCTCGACCCGGTGATGCAGGCCAAGCTGCTGACGCTGCTCGATTCGCGGCGCTTTCGGCGCGTGGGCGCGGTTCGCCCGATCGAGGTGGACGTGCGCTTCATCGCCGCCACCAACCGCATCCTGCTGGGCGAGGTCAAGGCCGGGCTGTTCCGCGACGACCTGTACTACCGGCTGCAGGTGGTCGCCATCAACATCCCGCCGCTGCGCGAGCGCGGCGACGACATCTTCGTGCTGGCGCGGGCGTCGCTGGAGGCGTTCAACCGCCTGCATGGCAGCCGGATGGCGAGCTTCGAGCCCGAGGTCGAGGACGTTTTTCGCCGCTACGCCTGGCCCGGCAACGTGCGCGAGCTGGAAAACCTGCTGGAGCGCATCTGCCTGCTGGAGGACGGCGAGCGCGTGCGGCTGGAGCA
>WBZM01000070.1_pt1 | contig 169071 bp, 137 predicted proteins | sample 5204271 | NCBI WGS metagenome assembly WBZM01 (sample SAMN12344346, study PRJNA552823) | activated sludge metagenome | biome: Activated sludge suspended growth; feature: Nitrification reactor; material: Wastewater; isolation source: activated sludge from nitrification reactor of wastewater... | reverse complement strand
CGCGCGCCACGCGGCTCACCTCGGAGGCGAAGCCGTTCAGCTGATCGACCATCGTGTTGATGGTGTTCTTGAGCTCGAGGATCTCGCCTTTGACGTCGACGGTGATCTTGCGCGAGAGGTCGCCGCGGGCGACGGCGGTGGTGACCTCGGCGATGTTGCGGACCTGGCCGGTGAGGTTCGACGCCATCGCGTTGACGTTGTCGGTGAGGTCCTTCCAGGTGCCGGCGACGCCGGGCACCACGGCCTGACCGCCGAGCTCGCCCTCGGTGCCGACCTCACGGGCGACGCGTGTGACCTCCGACGCGAAGGAGCGGAGCTGCTCGACCATCGTGTTGATGGCTTCCTTGAGCTGCAGGATCTCGCCGCGAACGTCGACGGTGATCTTCTTGGAGAGGTCGCCGGTCGCGACGGCGATCGTCACCTCCGAGATGTTGCGGACCTGCGCCGTGAGGTTGCCGGCCATCTGGTTGACGGACTCGGTCAGGTCCTTCCACACGCCCGACACGCCCTTCACCTGCGCTTGTCCGCCGAGCTTGCCCTCGGTGCCGACCTCGCGAGCGACGCGCGTCACCTCCGACGTGAAGACGGAGAGCTGGTCGATCATGTTGTTGACGAGCTGGGCGGAGCGCAGAAACTCCCCCTCGAGCGGGCGCCCCTCCGCGTCGAGCGACATGGCCTGGCCCAGATCCCCTTTGGCGACCGCGCCGATGGCGCGCGTCACCTCGGTGGTCGGCCACACGAGGTCGTCGATGAGCGTATTGAGCGAGCCGACCTCGTCCGCCCAGCCGCCCACGGCGCCGGGAACGTGCATGCGCTGCTTGAGCTTTCCTTCTTTGCCGACGACCCGGCAGACGCGCGCGATCTCGTTCGCGCGGCGGTCGTTGATGGCGAGGATGTCGTTCAGAACATCGGCGATCTTCCCGTCCACGCCGGTGTAGTCCGCCTTCATGCGCGCGTGGAAGTCACCCTCCCGGAAGCGGAGGAGCGCGTCGAGGAGCTCGCGTCGGAACGCCACACTTGCTTCCCGTTCGGGCGCGGATGCCCCGGGGGTCGCGAGATCCATCTTGGGTTGATCCACCGCGTTTGTCATGGTGCTCAAAGCCTCGTCCGCTCGCGAGCGCGTGACGCGACTGGCTCAAAACAATCTGCCCGACAAAACGCGCTCGCGCGATGCGGCGAATTTCCCCAGTGCACAGGCGGGTGTCGCGAAACCGCACGCCGAGCGCCGCAGGCCCGCCCGAGCGCCTCGCTCACCCGACTCTCCGGTTCTTGTCGAGGATCGCCACGATGATGAGGCCGAAGCCCGTCAGGCGGAGCAGGAGCACGAAGGGCCGGTGCTCCTCGGCCTCGATGAAGAAGCGCGCCAGCCAGCCCAGGGTGAATGCCCAGAACGCCGAAGCGAAGAAGAGATAGAGGCGATCGCGCGAGACCTTCCAGTATCGGACGAAGAGGAGGCCCGAGAGCGCCGCCGCCGTGGCAGAGCCGGCGTACAGACCGTAGAGCAGGTTCTCGACCGTCGCGCTCACCGCGCCTCCCAGACCAATCCGGCGGCGAGGACGAAGAATGACAGATACGCGGTCCCCGCGCGCCAGAGCCGCAGATCCACCGTGTCGGGAAAGAGGACGAGGTCGGCGACGAGCAGCGCGTTGTTGATGGCGAGCCCGACGAAGCAGACCGTGCTCCAGAGCAGGAGGCGACTCCTCGAGGCGCGATAGCTCCTCGCCAGGAGGAAGGCGCAGAACAAACTCGTCATCATGCAGAGCAGGTAGATGAGCTCAGGGATCATGACCGTCTCCTTTCCTGCGACGGATGACGAAGGCGTCCGCAAACGCGCGCGCGGCGAGCGAGCGGATTCGATCCAGCGAGATCTCGGTGATCGCGATGACCAGGCGTGTCTTGTCTTGCTCGTACAGCGTGACGATCTCCGCGAGCTTCGGCTCTCGCTCGGCGTCGAGCCGGGAGAGCGTCACGCGTGCCCCGTCGCCCTCGGTCACGAAGCCGGCGGCGGTGAGCTCGCGGATCGAGCGGCGGAGCTCGTCGCGATCGTGATCGAGCCGTTCGCGCAGGGCGCCGAAGTCAAGCGAGCGTCCGGGCGCGTGGTAGAGCGCGACCACGATCTCGAGCTTGTCGAGCGAGTCGATGCCGGCGTCCAAGAGGCGCCGCAGGTCGGCGGACAACTCCTGCTGCAAGAGCAAATGTTTTAGCTCAAACTAAAGGCTCGGCGAAAGCTGTGCTCTCCCGCACGCGCGTGGCGAGTTGCTACAAGCGCTGCGCCGGCGCGCGGGGGCGGCCGCCGATCCGGCGGCTCAGGGCACTCCGCCGCGCCGCAGGAGCACGCCGTTGTAGACGGCGAGGGCGCCGAGACCGGCCGCGATGAAGAACTGACCGAACAGAAGCGCGACGGCGGCGCCCAGCGCCGCGACACCGATCGAGATCTCGTGGGCCCGGCGCGTGGGCCGCGCGGTCGTGGAGCGTCGGAGCAAGGCGCGCGTCACGAGGCCGCCGTCGAGAGGCAGGACGGGCAACAGGTTGAGGAGGCTCCAGCCCAGGTTCACGTGCAGCAGATCCGTGAGGACACCGCCGACGAAGGGCAGGTCGAAGAGCCCCGGCACCAGCGACAGGAGGAGAAGCGGGATGCCCAGGGTCAACCCGGCGAGCGGGCCCGAGACGGCGACGAGGATCTCCGCGAGCCAGGTGAGGCTCGAGCTGACGGATGCCTGGGCCTGCCCGCCCATCATGTTGAGCGCGACCGAGGGGCGGTGCCCGAGCCGCGCGAGCACGAGCGCGTGCCCCATCTCGTGCAGGAGCACGGAGCCGAAGACCACCGCCACCCAGGGGACGAGCGTGTGCGGCGCGGTCAGCCGATCCGAAGCGAGCACGACCGTCGCGACCCAGAAGCTGGGCTCGACCTCGACGGGGATGCTCGCGAGCTTGAACCGGACGACCATGTCTCGTTTCGTGTCACGAAGCGGCGGTCATTGCACGATGGTGGCGCAGCCGAAGCGGACCTCGACGCTGCCGGGTTGGTTCGGCATCGTGAGCTCTTGCGCGTGGTCGCAGCTCGTGGGGCAGAGCACCACGCTCGTCGGCATGGCCGGGTCGTCGTAGTACCAGCCCTCGCCGTTGCCACAGCCGGCCTGGGTGCCGACGTTCGGGATGGTCTCGCTGGAGTTGCCGCTCACGAGGTCGACGTTGACCTTGTCGAAGTCGAGGTCTTGGCCCTGCGGCGGGTCGGGGATCGTGAGCTCGCAGTCGATCTTCGACGTCTGCACGACCGACTGCGCGACCGCGTCGAAGAACGGCCCCCAGGCGGCGGCGCCGTCGCAGATCTTGGCGCGCACGCCGCCCGACTGCTGGACGAGCGTGGTGTACGTGGGGCCCGCCGAGGGCGGCGAGGTGGTGTCGGGGTACTGACAAATGACAGAAGGGTCATTGGGGTTACCCCAGCCGTAGATCCCGCTGAACACGAACGAGTCGAACAGGCCTCCCCAGGACGGGTCGAGGATGCCAGGGGGGAGCGTGAGCGTGTTGAAGGGGTTCTGCCCGCCGGCGAAGGTCTGGAAGTCGCTCGCCGAGAGCCGGGAGTTGTCGTCGGTCACGACCACGATGGTCTTGGTCGCCTCGGGGCGGAGCTGATCCGCCCACGGCTCGCCGCCGCGCGGCTGGCCCTCCATGTAGCCGTCCGTCTGGCCGAGCGTCCCGAGGAACTGCTCGAGCGGTTGGGTGCTGAGCACGTCCACGCTGGAGTGGAAAAACCGGGGGCCGTTGCCGCAAGCGTCGTCCCCGGAGAGCGGGGGCGGAATGCAGATCGACAGATCGCTGGTGCCTCGATGGGAGAGCAGGATGACCCGGTAGTCGAGGTTGCTCGCGGAGATGAGCGCCGCGAAGTCGTTCAAGCCGGCCTTCACCTGCGCGATCGCGGGCTCCATGCTGTTCGAGTTGTCGACCATCCAGATGATGTCGACGGGCAGGGTCTCCACCGTGGCCGCGGCGGTCACGCCGGTGCAGGCCATTCCGCCGCCCTCTCCGGAGCCACCTTCCCCGAACGTCGAGGTGGTGCCCGATGCGGTGGTGGTCGTGTTGCTCGCGCCGCCGCTCCCTCCGGCCGCGCCCGCCCCGGCCCCGCCGTCGCCGTCCGGGGAGACCCCGGCGTCACAGGCGACCAGGAGGCAAAAAGGAGCCAGGAGGCCAAAGAAGCAAGGGCGCAGCATCGTCCTTTGGTACCACGGCGACCGGGGGCGGGCGACCGACAACAACGTGACGAGTCAGAGACGCGGCGCGGTCTTCAGCCTGGCGATCGGGAAGCGACCGACGACGTTCCTGGCGCGTTGCAGCGTCGGCTCGTCCAGGCCCGCGCCGGCGACCTGAGCGCGACCGTTCTCGAGGTGGACGCGCAGCGCGCCCTCCGCCCGGGCGCGCGCGAAGACGTCCTCGAGATCACGCAGGAGCTCGGGCGGGACGCGGCCGCGCGCCGAGACGACCTTCCCCTCGTGGACGCGCAGCTCGAAGAGCGTGATCGCGCGGCGCGCGGCAAAGCCGATCGCCGCGACGACAGCGGCCAGGATCGCGAACGGGACGAGCCATGACATGGCTTGCTGCCGCTCAGTCGCAGCTCTTGCCCATGGCCTTGGCCGCCTGTTTGTAGCCGTCGAGCGCCTGGCGGCAGCCGGACACCGGCATACCCTTCTCGAAGTTGTCGCAGGCGCTCGCGGCGGTGCCCTGCCCGATGACCTTGCAACAGGCCGCGGCCTGCGAGCAGACCCCGCCCTTCTTCTTCTTGGGCTTCTCCTCGTCGTCGGAGGCGCTCTCGTCGTCGTCCGACGAGCTCTTCGACGACGACCCACCGAACATCGACTCGAAGTCCCAGAAGACGTAGAGGAGGATCCCGACCGTGGGCACCGTCGTGAAGAACATGATGATCGCGATCATCGGGACCGCGCTCTTGTATTGGGGCGTCATCACCGCGACGGGCATCGGCGCGCCCATCGGCGCTTGAGGCTGCGCGCCCCAAGGCCCCGGCTGGCCCATCGGCTGCTGGCCCATCGGCTGCTGGCCCATCGCGCCGGCTCCGCCCACGCTCGCGAGCGCGATCCGGCTCGGGTTCTGCGGATCGACCCTGAGCTCCACCTGAGCGCCGGGCTGCACGCTCGGGAGCTGCAGCTCGCTGATGAGCTGCTCGAAGGTCGCGGTGTAAGGCTGACCCATCTGCGGCCAGACCTCCACCGTGAGGATGAGCTTGAGGTGGCGGTGCCCCATCACGGCCACCGACCCGCCCGTCGTACCCAGCTGGAGGATGCGCCCACGCGCGGGCGTCCCGCGCTGCAGGAGATCGTTTGTCGCCTTCTGGCCCTTCATCAGCGCGCCCATGATGAAGACCACCAGGGCAATGGGGACGATCGCGCTGACGAGGATGATGACGATCGTGGAGCTCATGCCATCAAGCTATCGGAACGCCCGTCGATCGAGCAGCACCAAAGAGGCGAACCCGAGCGCCGCGAGCGCCGCAGCGCTGGAGAACATGACTCGATAGCTCGCGGCCTCCACCACCGCGCCGAGCGCCGGGCCGCCGAGAAGGGTGCCGGCGTCGAAGAGCGCGGTGAAGACCGCAAGAGCTGCGCCCCGCTCGGTCGGCCGTGCGCGGCCGATGACGAGCCCCAGCAAGATGGGGAACGTGTAGCCGTGGCCGGCGCCCGCGAGCACGCCGGCGAGGATCAGATCGGTGCTCGAAGAGGCGTAAGCGAGCAGGAGGAGCCCGCCTGACAACATCGTCATGGCGACGGCGAGGACACGCTTGGGCCCCGCGCGCTCGGGCAGCGACCCGGCGAAGACGCGGAGGAGGCAGGCCGTCACCGCGTACGAGGCGAAAAAATGGCCGATGGTCCCGACCTGGCTCACGAGGACGTAGGTCTTGAGGAGGATGAAATAGGCGGCGATGGCGACCGCGAAGAGGAGCCCGGAGACCCACAGCGGCACGAGGTGGGAGTCGAGGACCGCCGCGACGACGCCGCGCGGCGGCTCGCCTTCTGCGCGCGCCGGCTCCGGGACGAAGACCGACAGCGCCACCGCCGTGCCGTTCGCCAGGGTGCCGGCGGCGAAGAGCGCGGGGAAGTCCCCGGCCGCGAGGAGCGCTTCGCCGACCAGGCCCGCGAGCGCCATGGGCAAGAGGCCCGAGACGCCGAACAGCCCGATGCCCTCGATTCGCCGAGAGCTCGGGACGATGTCGGCCGCGATGGCGAACAGCGAGGCGAAGAGCATCGCCTCCGAGACGCCGTGCGAGACACGAACGACGTAGAGGAGCGGTCCCCAGTGGTCGACCGCGAAATACGCGCCGCAAGCGGCCGTGCCGAGGACACCTCCGAAGAGGAGGACGGGGCGGCGACCGCGTACGTCCATCACGCGGCCGACCGGAGGGCGCGCCAGAATTGCGCAGCCGCTCATGACCCCGGAGAGCACGCCGATGTCGAGCTCCGTCGCGCCGAAGCGCACGAGGAGGCCCGGAAGGTGGAAAAACAGGTAGAACGAGAGCGCAAAGAGGAAATGCGCGATCGCCAGGACCACGAACGTCCGGGTGAGGAGGGGCTCGCGCACGGGGGCGCGGAAGGATAGCTTCTCGGTCGCGAGAGATGCGTAACTCTTCCCTCCTCCTCCTCGGCTCCCTGACGGTTGCGTCACTGCTCTGCGCTTCGCCCGCCTCGGCGCAGAGCTTTCAGACGACGACGGTCGACCTCCCGAAGTTCAACCCGTCGGTCCCCGGGGACCGGTTCTTCGGGGTGCCTTCTCCGTACGCCGCCGGCGAGGCGACGCTCCACGCCATGGCGCTCCTCGACTACGCGCGGGAGCCGCTCGTCATCGTGCGGTCGAGCGACGACGAGGAGGTCGCGGCCATCGTCTCCGACCAGCTTCTCATGCACGTGGGCCTCGGCTTTTCGATCATCGATCGGATCAACATCAACGCCGACATGCCGTTTGCGCTCGTCTCGACCGGTGACGAGCCGACGGCCGGTGGTCCTTCGTTTGCCGAGCCCTCTGGCGCCGGCGTCGGCGATCTCCGCCTCGGCGCCCGCGGCCGCATCTGGGGCGAGATGGATGAGGCGTTCCAGGTCGGCGTCGGGACGTACATCTGGCTCCCGACCGGGGCAGACGACACCTACGTGACCGACGGCTCGGTGCGCGGGCAGCCCCAGGTGCTCCTCGGCGGTCGCGCCGACCGGTTCGTCTGGAGCTTCCTCCTCGGTCCCACGCTCAAGAGCTCGACTCGCGTCGGGAACGTCACGCTCGGCCACCGGATGGACTGGGGTGCAGGCGCGGGCGTCCTCCTGCTCGAGCCTCGCTCGCTGCAAATCGGGATCGAGACGGCCGGCGGCGTCGACCTGGCGAGCCCGGACGAACGCTCGACCCACGCCGAGGTCCTGGGCGGCGTGAAGTGGCGCATGGCTCCCTTCGCGGACTTCCTCGAGCTCGGGCTCGCGGGCGGTCCGGGCCTGTCGAGCGGCGTCGGCACCCCGGCCGGCCGAGTCGTGTTCCAGTTCGCGTACACGCCGAACGTCGAGAAGAAGGCCGACCGCGACGAGGACGGCATCTTCGACGACGTCGACGCGTGCCCGCTCGCGAAGGGCGTGAAGACGAACAACCCGTCGACCAACGGCTGCCCGCCGCCGGTGGATCGCGACAATGACGGTATCGTCGACGCGGTGGATGCCTGCATCGACACGCCCGGCAAGCCCGACCCCGATCCGCGCCGGCACGGTTGCCCCGAGCTCGACTCGGACGGCGACGGCATCTTCGACAAGGCGGACGCCTGCCCGACCGAGCCCGGCCCCGCGAACGCAGACCCCCGGAAACACGGCTGCCCGTTCCGTGACCGCGACGGCGACAAGATCGAAGACGACGTGGACGCGTGCCCCGACGCTCCGGGCGTCGCGAGCGCGGACCCGTCCCAGAACGGCTGCGCGCCCGACACCGACGGGGACGGCTTCCGCGACGACGTGGACGCCTGCCCGCAGGAGAAGGGCGTCGACGACCCCGATCCGAAGAGCAAGGGCTGCCCCAAGCTCGTGCGCGTGACCGAAGGTGAGATCGTCATCCTGGAGCAGGTCCAGTTCGACACCGGCAAGGCGACGATCAAGAAGGAGAGCGACGAGCTGCTCGACTCGGTCGCGAAGGTCCTCGCCGAGCACCCCGAGATCCTCAAGATCGAGGTACAGGGCCACACGGACAACAAGGGCGCCAAGGGCCTCAACAAGAAGCTCTCCGAGAACCGCGCCAAGGCCGTGAAGGAGGCGCTCGAGAAGCGCGGCGTCGCCGCTGACAGGCTCGTCAGCAAGGGCTACGGCCCCGAGAAGCCCATCGCGGACAACGCGACGGACGAGGGCCGCGCGAAGAACCGCCGCGTGCAGTTCATCGTGCTCGAGAAGCGGCCGCGCCCGGTCATGGTCCTGCCGCCGCCTCCGCCCCCGGCTCCGCCCGGGGCGACCGCGCCTCCGGCGGCCGCGCCGCCGCCGGCGTCGCCGGCGCCCGCCGTCCCGGCGCCGCCACCTGCATCCCCGGCGCCTCCGCCGCCCCCGGCTCCGGCTCCTCAACCGCCGAAGCCGTGAGCGCCGGTTCGGTCCAGCAGCTGAGCGTCGCGGCTCTCGTCGCGATGCTCGGCTGTTCGAGCGCCGGCCCCGCGCCAGCGCCCTCGCCCGCCGCATCGGCCGCCCTGCCCCGGTCGACCGCATCCGCATCCGCTCCCGCGACCACGCTTGCTCCGCCGTCCTCGGCCTCTCTCCCGTCGTCCGATCCGCCAGCGCGCGTCGGCGTCCACCTCGTCCATTTCAAGGCCGATACGCCCGAGCCTCGCCTCCTCGTCGAGCCGGTCGAGCGCGCCCGACCGAAAATCGAGCGCTGCGTCGAGGTCGCCGCCAAGAAGGGCCCCGTCACGGGATGGCTCGTCGTCGACGGAACGTTCACCGCGGCAACCGGCGCCGAGCCGCGCGCCAGGGGACAAATCGACTCTCTCGTCGTCCGCGCGGAGGGGAACGCCTCGAGCGTCTCCGCCTGCGTGCAGGCGGCATTCGCCGGGCTGTCCATTGCCGAGCCGCCGCCCAAGCCGGCCGGCTTTTCGCTCTGGCTCGCTATCGCGGAGCCGAGGCCGGACCTGGATCTCAAAGATCCCTTCGAAGCGCTGATTCGAGGCGAAGACGGCCGATGCATCGGTCGGGAGAGCTCCACCTGCCCGGCGAACAAGGTCTGCGCTCCGCCGCGCGAACGGAACGTCGCTTGCCCGACGCTCCACGGCACGCCATCCATGCCGGCCCCGAGCGAAGCCGAGAAGCGGCTCGATCTCGGCGTGAGCGGCGGCAAGACCGGGCAGGGGAGCGAACGACTGTCCCTCTATCGCGACCGCGGCCAATGCGCGGCGCTGAAGGTTCGCGTGGACATCATGGTCGATCCCCCGAAGGAGACCCGCGAGGCCGTGGACATTCCCTGCGCGGCATTCGAAAAGACGCTGAAGCTCGCCCAGAGCCGGCTCTTGGGGAAGAGACCTCGCGGCGACGATCGGGTGCTGCACGCGGTCGGCAAGACCGTGTCGTACCTGCAAGCCGGCAAAGGGGGCGCGCCGATCGTGACCGAGCTGCAGTGGGCTGGGCCCGATGCCGCAGACGAAGCGTTCTCTCTCGTCGCGAGCGAGGCAGCGAAGGCGGTCGAGGGGCGCGGCGAGCTCCAGCTCTCACGATTCCGGCCGTGAACACGAAAACACGACCGCCGGGCACGGACCCCATTGTCCGTGCCCGGCGTCGCTCACTACGCGATGGATTCAGGGAGGAGATGGAGATCGAAATCAGGGAGGAAGGATCAGGCAGGTGTTCTGTCCGTCGATGCACGCGAGCGCCTTGAGCGGGGCCGGGTCGCCGTCGAGGTTGCCGATCGCGAACACCGTGACCACGGCGCCCCCGGGGAGCGTCACACCATTGAGCACGAGCGCGTCGGCGGTGGTGCCGGTGGCGCGGGCGCTCAGCGTCGCGTTCATGGGCGGATCGATCTCCACGTACGCTTCGCCGCCGACGAGGCCAACGTTGGGGAACGCCACGTTCGTCCACACCGGGGTGAACATCTTGCCCGCGCCCACGCCGACGTCGACGTTCGGGGTGTCCGGCGAGGCATGGATGAAGCGAACGCGAACCTTGGCGGCGTTCGACGTGAGATCGTCCTCGTAGAGCTCGACGGCGAAGTCGGCGTCGTTGGCGCCGGGATCGATGAGCACACCCGTAGCCGCCGCGGTGTAGACGCCGCCGTCCGCGACCGCGACGCCCGTGACGTCGGGAAGGCCCGCGAGGGCTTCGTCGCAGTTGGCCGCGTTCGGCGCGACGATGCGCACGTCGTACGTGCCTTCGGGGAGATCGACGTAGTCCGTGACCTCGGAGTAGGCGAGGCCATCCGTGTCGCCGGCGCCCTTCAGGACCGGACCGATGGGCGCTCCGCCGTTCGGGATGACGCAGAAGTCGACGTCCGGCGTGCCGGGCGAGAGGTGCGCCACACGGACCTGGCCCATGCCGGCCATTCCGGTCGAGGTCGAGGCGTTCGTGCTCGTCGTGGTCGACGCCGTCGTGGTCGTGGTGGGCGAGCTCGTCCCGGTGGTGTTGCCGGTCGTGGTGGTGGTGCCACCCCCGGCGCCGCCCGTGCCCTCGTCGTCGCCGCAACCGGCGGCGAAAGCCGCGACCAGAGTCGAAATCGCCAAGCCAAAAACGAGTGAGCGCATGCAAGTCTCCTTGAGTAGGGTTCCTCCTGCAGTTCGTCGGGGGCGACTCGGTGGATTCAGGGTGCTGTCGAATTTTTGTTCGACCTCAGGACGACGGCCGCGCGCACCGGAACCCCACGAGGTATCGCTGCGACGCTTCTGGGGCACGGGCCGCACGGTACGCAGCGCGCAGGAACACCCGGTCCTGGATCCAGGAGCCACCACGCACCGACCTCGACGCGAGCGTGCCCGGGTCGTTGCAGACGGGGTCGACGAAGACGTTCGTGTCGGGGCGGCTCCAGCAAGGGTTGCCCTGGCCGCTGAACCAGTCCCGCGTCCACTCCTGCAGGTTGCCCGCGAGGTCGAACACCATGGTGCCGTCGATGACGATGCGGTCAGTGTAGCGGGTCTTGTCGACGTTGCTGTCGAGCAGCGCGAGGGGACCGTCGTCCGTGGGCTCCGGCGGGAGGCAGTTGCTCGCCCCCGCAGAGGCGATGGCCGTCGCGGGGCGCCCGCCTCGGCCCCACACGGCGGCCTCGCAGACCGCCGCCTCGTCTTGCCCCCAGATGTAGAGCGCCGACCGAAGCTGCCCCGACACGTATTCGAACTGCGCCTCGGTGGGCAGCGTCGCTCCTCTCGACTCGCAGTAGCGCTCGGCCGTCTCCCAGGAGACGCAGTTGGCCGGGCGCGCCTCACTCGTGGCGTCCGGCGACGGGGTGAACGTGCAGAAGTGCGCCTCCGAGCTCGGATCCGGATCGCGCTGGGTGACCTCGACCGGGTCCGCGGTCGACTCGGCGAACGCACGCAGCTCGCCTACGGTCACCTCCTTGGTGTCGAGGTAAAACGGGCTCAGCACCACGAGCCGTTGACGATCCGACTCGACGAAGTCGTCTCCTTTCACGAGCGGATTGCCCATCCAATACGCGCCGCCGGGGACGCAGACCTCGCCCGGCCTGGCCGGCTCGGCGCACGCGCGGCGGACCGCGCCGGGCCACGTGCCCACGAGCGTGGCGCCCGGAAGGCCGGGGCGGACACGCGCGTCGGGCGCGTCGGAGGCGACGAGCGGGTCCGCGAGGCTTCCTTGTGGCACGCCGACGTCGTCGGTGAGCAGGTACAACGTCGTGTCGACCGCGCCTTCGAGCGGGGTCTCGGGCAGCTCGGCCCACACCTCGATCGTCGTCTCGAGCAGGAGCTCACCTGCGTAGACGCTCTCCCCGCGAAACAGGCGAGCTCGGAGCTTCGGGCGCGCGCCGACGGGAGCCGGGATCGTGAAGCTCGCGCCGCCGGCGGTGAAGTCGCCCTCGTCGACGTCGTAGGTGCGGACGCGCTCGGCGGCGGGCACCGTCTCGCCCTCCGCGAGCACCGCGATCTCGAGGCGGTCGAAGAGCGGGGGCCGCTCCCCTTCGATCACCACCGAAGCGAGCTCGGGCGGCAGGATCGCGTCCGTGTCGATGTGGACCACGTGGTGCCCCTCCGGCGGGAGCACGGTCGGCGAGTCGTCGCAGCTCGCGGAGAGGAGCGAGCCAGCTATCAGGATAACGACCGATCTGTCATGGTTCATCGCTGTCTCCGTTTGCTCCGTTTGCCATCAACCGCTCGCCGGGTAGACGCACCGAAACCCGACGCGGGGGCTCCAGGCGGTCTCGTCGAAGCCCTCGTCCCGCGCGCCGGCCAAGGTCGAGTCGGCGCCGCGGCTCCAGTCGCCGCCTCGCACGCCCCGCCGCGTCGTCCCGGTTCCCTCACATCGTGGATCGAGGAGCGGGGCGAGCTCCCAGCAGGCCGAGCAATAGGCTCGGTACTCGTCGCGCACCCACTCGCGGACGTTGCCGCCCATCCCCACCACGCCGAGGACGGGCGTCGCGTCGCCGGTGTCGGAGGTGGCGCCGGCGAGCGGCTGGACCCCGAACCCCGCGGACAGACAGGCCGAGGCGCTCGAGGCGACGTCGTCGTTGCGCTCGAACACCACGCGCTGACAGTCGGGCTCGGTGGAGCCCCACGGGTATCGGGTCTGGTCGCGCCGGCCGGAGGCCGCCGCCACGTATTCCCAGCCTGCTTCGGTCGGCAGGTCCCCGCCCATGGCGACGCAAAAGGCCCGCGCGGTCTCCCAGGTCACGCAGTTCAGCGGGTAGTCCTCTCGGCCGAGCGCGGCCGTGCTGAACGTGCACTCCGATTCGAGCGGGTCGGCGGAGCTCTTTGCCAGCGGTCCGTTGTTTGCGATTGGTGGCGTCACGCCCTCGAGCAAGCCGCGGCTCCAGGCTGCTCGAAAGCGCCGGACCGAGACCTCGAAGCGATCGATCTCGAGCGCGGGAAGGACGGCGAGTCGCTCGGGGAAGCCGTCGACCTCCCCGAAGAAGATCGTCGGGTCTCCCAACACGAAGGCGCCGCCGTCGACGCACACGCGATCGCCGAACGGGAGATCGGAGGGGGCGCTCTGGGACACACACGGCGCGCGCGGGGGGAACGACCCGAGGTTCGCGGAGGGACGGGCCGGCTCGCTCGTGTCCGGGTCGAGGACCGCGATTTCGACTGGCTCGCGAGCAGGGCCCTCGACGCAGCTCTCGAGCCCGAACAGGTCGGCCTGGACGCCCATACACGCGCCGCGCAGGGTGACCCGCACGCTGCCTTGTTTCCCCGCATCGAATCGGAGGCGGATGAGGCGATCGGTCGCGAGGTTGGGCTGCGGCTCGGAGACGGGTTTGACCCCTTCCGCGCCTTCACTCCGATACAGGAGGCCGTCGGTCGCGGTGTCCGCGTCGAGAAAGATGGGGCAATCCTCTGGGAACTTCGCGAGCGTCTCGTTCGTGAAGAAGCGCTCGCCGCGGTTGTCGCGCGTCTTTCCGTCGAGGTGGAGCCGCAGCCTGAGGACGATCTCCTCCGGAAGGCCGAGGTCTTCGCGGGCCACCACGAACGAGAGCGGCCACGCCTCCGGGCTTGGCTGCAAGGTGCTGTCGGAGAAGATCCACGTAGGCTCACCCCCGGGCTCGGTGGCCGGGCGGTACAGATCGACCTGGAGCCGATCTGCGAGGGTCGGCACCGCCATGTCGGTGTCCACGACGACGAGCACCTCGGGGTAGGGGACGAGCTGGGTCGGCTCCTGCTCACAACCCTTGGCGCCCGCGCAGCAAGCCGCCGCGAGCGCACAGGCAGTGGCCGTATGTCCGCGCGTCATTGGAGGGGCACCCTCCACCCCAGGCTGCCGCCGCCGATCGTCGCGCGCTGCGGCTCGGGCTCGGGGCGAGCCAGGAAATAGGTCCCAACGGCGACGCCGGTGACCGCGACCCCTGCAATGGTCCAGAACCACCAGGTCTCGGCGACGCCCGGCTCAAGGGCGGGGAGCGTCGCTCGATAACGAGTCTGCTCGCCCGACTTCAGCGTGAGCTTGGCCTCCGCCTTCACGTGGCCGTCTTTCTCGACGAGGACGTCGTACGTGCCGGCCGGCCGTTGAATCGTAATGGGCGCTGGGCCGAGGTCCTTTCCGGCCAAGGTGACGAGCGCCCCTGGCTTGTCGGCGGAGATCGTGATCGTCGCCGGCAGCTCGTTCAGGCGGAGGTCGAGCGGCGCGTTCACCCCCGAGCGGAAGTCGCGCACCACGATCCCGTCCGAGAAGCCGGGCCGCACGAAGGTGAGCACGTGCCGCCCGGGGTCGAGCTCGATGAGGAAACGGGTCGACTCGAGCTTCAATCCCTTGTCGGGGCGAAGCACGCCCGCCACGAGGGTTCGCCTGCCGTCTTTCGTCGGCTGTCCGACGACGAGCGGAGGGCGTCCGTCGACCAGCAGCGCCGCGCCTTTGGGCTTGGCCGTCACCTCGACTCGAGCGATGAGCTTGTCGATCTCGAGCAGGAACGCGTTTGCGTCGTCGACCAAGGTCGCGGGCAAGGTGGTGCGCTTCGATTCGTGCTCCTGGAGGGCGCGACGAAGGGTCTGGCGGGCGGCGGTGTACCGCCCGAGCGCCCGCTCACAAGCGCCGATGTTGAAGATCGTAATGGCGTGCGGCACATGGGACTGTGCCTCCTCGAACGCCGCCAATGCGTCGGCCCATTTGGCGTCGGCCACCAACCTCGTCCCGCGCTCGAACGCCGCCTTGGCGAGCTCCCTCGGCTCTTCACCGGGCTGCCGTCGAGTGGGCTCGGCATCCTCGGCGTTTCCTTGTGCGTCGGCCGGACGAGCCCACAGCGCGAGGACGACGGCGAACGTGGCGGAGACCTGGTCAATACGGCGACGGCGCATGGACGCCTCCAGGCAAGGTGGTGGGCACCGGGGAAGGAGCAGGAGCACCCTCGCTCGCGACGCTCGATGCCCCGCGACCTGTGCGTTGCGGCGGGCGAGGAGCCTCGTCCGACGGGCGTGGCGCCGCGGTGGCGCGAGGCGCTGGCTCGCCTGACGCCGCGGAGGCGACGGAGCTGTCCGCAGTCACCGTGAGCGTGAGCGGCGAGGTGGGCAGCGTGGTCGGCGCGGCCAGCGGCCCGGGTGGGTCGACCGAGAGCGGCGCGGAGCGCGGTCGCAGGATCAACAGCGTGACGACGCCCGCGGTGGCGACGAGGATCGCGCCGGCCAGGATCAGACGTCGCCTGTCGAAGGCGGGCGGCTTCGCCGCGACGGTGGTCTCGTAGCTGGCGGGCGTGTGGTGCGCAGAGTGCCCGTCCGCTCGTGTCGCCGCGCGGCTGAGGGGTGGCGGGATCTCGGGGATGGGGACCGTCGCGTACCTCCCGAACGCGACCGCCACCTCCTCGAGCGACGGCCGCTCGGCCGCCTTGGACGAGAGCATCCGGTCGACGATCGAGACGATGTCGCGAGGGAGCGAGGGCTGCGACTGCCCAAGCGACTTGAAACAACGCTGGGCGATGCTCTTGAAGATCTGCCCGACGTTTTCTCCTTCGATGGGACACGAGCCGCTCAGGCACTCGTAGGCGATCACCCCGAGCGACCAGATGTCGGCGCGGTAGTCGATCGTCCGCTCGCCGAAGACCTGCTCCGGGGCCATGTACGTCGGCGTACCGAGGACCGAGCCGGTCTGCGTGAGCGCGGCCGTGTGGCGGATCACGCCGAGTTCCGAGGTCAGCTTCGCGATCCCGAAGTCGAGCACCTTGAGCGACGTGGGCGATCGCTGCGCGAGGAGGAAGATGTTGTCCGGCTTCAGGTCTCGGTGGACGACACCGGCCGCGTGCGCCGCGCCCACCGCCGCGAGCACCGGCAGCAGGATGTCGGCGCACGCCTCGAGCGGAAGAGCCCCCTCGCGCTGGAGATGGTCCGAGAGCGGCTCGCCTTCGAGCAGGTCCATCACGAGCAGCGGCCTGCCGTCGGGCAGCTCGAGCACGTCGTGCACGTCCACCAGGTTGGGGTGGCGGAGGGCTGCAGCCACGCGCGCTTCGCGGAGGAAGCGGCTGCGTTGCTCGGCGGTCGGCGTCTTGAGGAGCTTCAGCGCGACGCGTTTTCCGGTCACCTGATGGCGGGCCGACCAGACGACACCCATGCCGCCCTCGCCCAAGAACCGCTCGAGCTCGAACCGGTCGTGGATGATGGTCCCAGCCGCGAGCGAGTCCATTACGGCGTTCGCACCTCGGACAGGACGAGGCGAGTCGGCCGGCCGATCGGGCGCGCGGCGCGGAGCGTTCGCGGCTCCGTCCCGAGCTCCTCGATCTCGACGGTTTCGAGCGGGACATGCACCTCGGTGGGGCCGTCGCCGTCGACGATCTCCAGGCGCACCGACCCCCGCTGCTCGGGCGCCGGCGATCTCGTCGACAGGACTCCCTCCGACGCCCCGGGCACCCACGTGACCACGAAGGTCATGTCGCCGGATGCGACCTCGAGCACGATCGGCAGCGCCGCCGCGGTGGTCGGGCGCCCGGGCTCGACGCGTGTGGCAACCAATGAGCCCGCTCCGACCAGGAGCAGGAAGCCGGCTGCGATGGCCCACCGGGTGCGCGCTCGCGGAGCCACCCTCGGCTCCGGAGCGGGGGCGAGCTCGAGCACGTTGGCGCCGGTGGTGGTCGGCGCCTCTGCGAGGGCGCGCGGCGCCCCGAGCTTCTCGAAGTGATCGAACGCCTCGAGCTGCAGCTTCCGGCGCAGGCTCGACGGCACGAGCGCGCTCGAGTCGGCGTGCAGCAGCATGATCTCCGCGGCCGTCCGCTCGAGCGCCGCGCACTCGCGTGCCGCGTCGTCACCGAGCTCCGCCACCAGCTCGGAGAGCTCCTCCCGGGCCTCGTCGCGCAGCCCGAAGACGGTGTCGTCGGCGGCGAGGGCGAGGAGCCGGTCGCGCTTTTCACCCTGCTGATTCATCATCGCGATCCTCCTCGGCCGCACCACGCTCGTCGCCGTCGCCGTCTTCGGGACGAGGCGACCGGAGGAGCTCGCGGACGCGGATGAGCCCGCGTCTCGCGTGGGTCTTCACCGTCCCGAGGGGGAAGCCCGTCACGCGCGAGATCTGTTCGTGAGAGAGACCCTCGCCGATCGCGAGGAGCAGCACCTGCCGCTGCTCTGGCCTCAGCTTGTCGAGGGCACGGGCAACGAGTCGCGCCTCCGAAGCGCGCTCGCCGGTGGCGCCGGCGTCGACGAGGTGGTCCACCTCCGGGGAAGCGAGCGAAACGCCGACGACCTCGCGCTTGCGGCTGCGCATCCGGTCGATGAGACGCCGGCGCGCGACCACCGTGACGAACACGGCCTCGGACCCCTCGGCGGGGTCGTAGCGACCGGCGCTCTTCCAGAGGTCCAGAAAGATCTCCTGGGTCGCGTCCTCCGCCTCGGCGCGGGTCGGGCAGTAGCGACGCGCCAAGCTCCAGACCAGCCCGCCGTAGCGGTTCATGCAGGCCTGGACGGCGCTCGCCTCGCCCCGGGCGACCCGCCACAAGATCGGCGGGTCGTCTTCGCGACGCGTCGAGCGGCCGCTGGGCACCACCAGCGAGACCGGGCGGCTGCCATGACCAGACATTCCGGGGGCGGCGTGCATCCTCCGAACGCGAGGTTCGTCGGCGGTCGCCGGACGGATTCACCCGGGCGGTCGATTCCGGGCCGACCGCCTCGTCCGTTCAGGCCACGGTCAGTAGTGGAAGCCCAGGTGTCCGGCGCCGGTCGCGCTGAAGGACTCCCCGAACACGTCGAGCACCGGGGTCGTGCCGGCCAGCGTCGCCGCTTGAGGGTTGCAGGCCTGAGCCTCGACGTGACCCCAGCCGAGGAGCCCCGTGATCCCGAGCGAGAGGAAGCTCAGCGGGTAGAAGTCGAAGCCCATGAAGAGGTCGACGTTGCCGCCGAGCGCGTCACCGTCGTAAGAGGTGGACGAAGACGTGCCTTCGGCCGTCAGGGTCGGACACGTCGGATCGGTCTCGGGGCCGAGGAACTTGACCACGCCGCCCTGGAACCCGAGGTTCATGGCGACCCGATCGTCGAGCGGGCCGGAGATGCGGAGCCCCCCGCCGATCTCGAACGCGCCGGTCGCTTCCTCCGCGGGGTTCAGCTCCTTCGGGAGCGTGGCCTGGACGTAGTAGCGCCCGTACGCGAGGACGCCGACGCCCATCTCGCGGTCGCTGTCGAAGTTCACGGCCAGGTGTCCGCCGGCGAAGAAGCCGGACAGCCCGTAGTCGGGCTTCTGCTCCTCGTCGCCCGACGCCGCGTTGGTCAGGGTGTCGACGTCGTCGTCCACGCTGAAGCCCTGCGCGTGCATGCCGAAGTCGCCTTTGATGACGAAGACCTCTTCGCCGATGCTGGGCGCGCGCGTGACGTCGGGGCCGCTGCTGCTGGGCGAGTCGGACGGGGGCGTATACGGCGAGCCACCCCCGCTCGGGGTGTACGACGACGAAGAGGAAGGCGTGCTCCCGGTCAAGCCGAGCTCCCCGAGCTCCTTCTCGTAGGGCTCGTAGGCGGTCGCGAACTCTTTTTTCCAGGCGCCCTTCTGATCCGAAGACGCGAGCGTCTCGGATTGGATGGCGAGCAGGTCGTCGAGCTTTTGTTTGTCCTGCAAGTACCGAGTCTTCAAGAGATCGAGCTTCTCGCGCCGTTGTCTCTCGGCGACCTGCACCTCGCGCCACGCGGAGACGCGCTCCTCGGCTTGCCGCCGGAACTCGCCGTCGGGCCGGGCGTCTCGGGCGAGCTCCCATTTCTGGATCTTCGTCTCGGTGCTGACGCCCGTGTCCTTCTCGGCGCGGAGCGCCTCGTCGACGGTGCGCAGGTAGCCGCTGTCCACGCTGCGGAAGGAGGCGTTGCCGAGGTTCAGCTCGCCGAGATCGGGGACGACGACGGTGCCGAGCGGCCCGATGCCCGTCGCGAACCCGGCCGTGTTCAAGAGCTGGCCGCGGTCACCTTTCGCGAGCGGCGCCAGGCCGAGCTGCAGGACCGCGGCGCACTCCCTCGCCGACGGATCGGAGGCGCAGACCTCGACGTTGCCGGAGCCCCGAATGTTGCGCTTCGACTCCTGCCGCGACACGCCGCCGCCAGCGTTGCCTATCTCCGCGCCGGCCGCCGCCTTCCCGGCGGCGCGCGCGTCGAGGCTGTAGGCGCCGACGGTGATCGTGCGGACGAAATGGGTCACCCCCTCGCAGTCGCCTTCGTAGCCCTTGGGGGCGTCCTTTGCGATGCGCTGGCCGACGGCGATGTAATCGAGCTCGAGGCTCGAGCCGAGCCCAAGCTCACCTCGCAGCGACGCGGCGCCCAGCGGGAGCCGCGCGTAGAGCTCGCTCTGGTCGGCCATGACGACCTTGTCACGAGCGGGCGTGACGCTCGTCATCTCGTAGCCCGAGCCCTGCGAGGTGGCCCGGCAGGAGCTGAGGACCTTCAGGTTGCAGCCCACGTAGCTGACGAACACGACGCCGCGTTGGCTCGCCGAGTCGAAGTCGACCTTGTTCGTGCCCGGCCACTCGACGATGAGCGGGTTCAGCGGATCTTTGGCGACCTTGCAGGTCGCCTGCTGGCTGTCCGCGTTCGCGACCTCGGGGGTCTCGGTGATGATCTGCGTCCCTGGGCACCCGAGGAGGGGGAGCGACAGCGCGGCGACGGCGAGGAGCGAGAGACAAGACCGGAACAAGGAGTCGATGGACATCGGGGCGAGAGACCTCCGGGAGCGCGCAAGACGCCCACGCATGGACCGTCCTTTATACACGGCACGAACGGCCCTCGGATCCACTCTTCTCGGAACATGACGGTGCGGGATCGACTCGGACGAGCGTCCGTGCGAGAGCCAGGCGCCAGTTCCGTCTGGCTCACCACGATCTGTGGAGGTGCCTCATGTCCGTCGTGCTCTACCACCACCCGTACTCGCGAGCGGCGACCGTCGTCTGGATGCTGGAGGAAGTCGGCATCCCGCACGAGCTCCGGTTCGTCGACATCATGGCCGGCGCGCAGAAGCAGCCGGACATCCTGAAGCTCAACCCGATGGGCAAGCTGCCGATCCTGACGGACGGCGAGGTCGTCGTGACCGAGACGGCCGCCATCGGTCTCTACCTCGCGGATCGCTACTCGGCAGGGAAGCTCGCTCCCGCGCAGGACGACCCGGCCCGGGGCGCGTACCTGCGGTGGTCGCTCTTTGCGCCCAGCGTGGTGGAGCCCGGCGCGATGGCCAAGGGTGCAGGCTGGGCCTTCAAGCCGGGGCAGGCGGGGTGGGGCAGCTACGACGCCATGATCGGGGCGATGGAGAGCGCGGTGGCCGGGCGTGACTACATCCTCGGGGAGAAGTTCTCCATGGCCGACGTGATCTTCGGCGGCACGCTGCGCTACATGCTCCGCTTCAAGATGGTCGAGGCGACCCCCGCGTTCACCGCCTACACCGAGCGGCTCGGGGCTCGCCCCGCCCTCCAGCGGGCGGATGCGCGCAACGCCGAGATCGCGCAGGCACACGGGCTCGGCGGCGGCTGAGACGCGACCCTACTTGCTGGGCGTCACGTGGATCTCGGGGATCTTGTCGTCGTAGAAGGCGACGCGATCCCTGAGCGCCGCGTGCTCCCGGTAGGGATCTTCGTAGCTCCAGACGGCGTCGTCGAGCTTCCGGCTCCCGGCGACCACGCTGAAGTAGTGCGCCGTGCCTTTGAACGGGCACTCGGTCGTCGTGTCGGTCCTCTCGAGCGAGTCCATTCGCACGTCGCCTCGCGGAAAGTAGAACCGGGGCGGCGCGCCGTCTTCGTCGACCTCGATGACGTCGGCCGACTCGGCGAGGACCTTGCCGTCGATCTCCACCCGCATCCGTCCGTCGACGTGACGCTCGATTACTTTGTGCTCGGGCCATTTCTGGTGGCCTGGTGAGCTGCGCATCGGCTCGGTGCTGGCCGCGCCCTTTCGATCCTGATCCGTCTTGGGCATCGTGTCCTCCTGTCGGATCGACATTCAGGAAACGGACCCGACGCTCACCTCAGGGGATCACCTGATCGCCGATCGTGGAGCTGGTCACCGCGATGGGGGTGTCGTCGTGGTTCGAGATCTGCGGGTAGGTCGGGTACCAGGAGCCGCCGGCGTTGTTCGTGATGTTCGAGCGATCGATCACCACGTCGCCCGAGTGATCGTTCGACACGAAGAAGATCGCGCTCCCGTGCTGGACGACGTCGTTGTGCTCGATGCGCGTCCCGCAGAGGCTGAGGGTCATCGTGTTGCCGTCGTTGTAGATGGCGCCGCCGCTGCCGCCGCCCGGCGTGTTCGGCTCGGCGGGGTTGCCGCCGTTGCCGATGGCGTGGTTGTGCGAAAAGAGCGTGTTGTAGATCGACCAGGACACGCCGATGCTGCTGATGCCGCCGCCGTTCGAGCAGGTGTTGCCGTAGCCGTCGGCGCCGCCGAAGGTGCTGTTCACCACGTAGACCGGCAGGCCATTGTATTGGCTGAAGGTCCTCACGCCCGCGCCGCCCACGTCGGGACCGGTGTCCGCGCAGGTGTTGTTGAAGAACCGGGCGTTCACGATCTTGAGGCGCCCGCCGCGCGCCCACACCGCGCCGCCGCCGTCGTATTCGGTCTCCGCCTTCGAGTTGCCTCCGCTGAACGTGATGTTCTGCAGCGTGAGGCGCGGGTGGTCCTGGTTGTCGCAGTTGGCGGTCGTCCAGACCTGCGCCTGGTCACACGTGTTCATGTAGAGGATGCGCCGCTGACCGCCGCCGCTCAGCGTCACCAGCCCGCCGCCGTCGATGACGATCTCGGGGCCCGTGTCGTTGAAGATCTTCGCGGTCTCCTCGAGCGTGATGGTGATGGGGTCGGGTCCGCAATCGAATGTGATGACGCCACCGTCAGCGATCGCGGCGACTGTCGCCTGCGACGTGCAGCTCCCCGGCGTGCCGTCGCCGACGACCGTGCGCGGGCTCGAGACGTCGGCGAGCCCGGCCTCGCCCGGCGGGGAGCAGGTCGCCTCCGGGTACGGGTTGCCCGCGGGAGGGCCGTCGTCGGGGTTGGGCGGAGCGCCGCCCGAGCCGGTCGTGTTGCCGGACCCGGTCGAGCCGGTGCCTCCGGGGCCATTCGATTGTGAGCCGTTCGATCCGGTTCCGTTACCGGAGGTCGCGCCGGCGCCGGTCCCGTCGCCGCCGTCGCCGTCGCCGTCGCCGCTGGAGTCACCGTCTCCACACCCGACGAGGAGGCAGAACATCGGCGGGCCGAGGCGACGAAGCAGGCGGAAGGTCATGGCTCGCCCGGCTGCAAGAACGACGCCCGGCGCGCTCGCGCGCGACGTGCCTCGCGCGAGCCGTCTTCCTGCGACGCCGCCGTCGCACTCATCGAGCGCGGTGCGACTCGGTCGGGGCAGGGACGGCGAGCGCAAACGCGATGCTGCCGGCGACCGCGATTGTTGCTCCGACCTGGAACGCGAGCGCCGGCGACCGGGCGAACAGACTGCCGAAGATCAGGTTCGCCCCGAGCAGCGCGCCGCCGGAGATCGCCGCGAGGAGGCCGAGCGCGCGGCCTCGCGCGTCGGGTGGGCAGAGCTCCACGAGGAGCGCCTTCTCCGCGCCTTCTCCGAGCCCGTAGTGCACCGCGTAGAGCGCGAAGATGCCCCAGGTGATCGCGGCGCTCGGGCTGAACGAGAGGAGCGCGTAAGCAGCGCCGTAGACGAGCCAGCTCGCGAGCACGGCGCGCCGCGCGCCGATCCGGTCCGCGATCGCGCCGCCCGGGGCGTTCAAGAGGGCCTTCCCGAGCTGGAGCGAGATCCAGGCGATGGGAACCCAGCGCACCTCGAGCCCCTGGTGCATGAGGTAAGCGAGGAGAAACGAGTCGGCCGAGACGGCGAGCGAGAAGATCGCGACGACCGCGAGGAAGGCGCGGACCCCGGGAGGGAGCGGCACCCTTGCGCGCGCTCTCTGCGCCGTCGGCTCGACGGGCGCAGGCTTCGGCTCCCGGCGGACCGTGACGAGCGCGACGAGCGTGGAGAGCAGCCCGGGGATGACGCTCACCAGGAGGACGCTCTCGACCGTGAGCCCCGCCACGCCGAGGAGGAGGAACGCGAGGCCACCGCCGATCACCGCGCCGAGGTTGTCGAGCCCGCGGTGCACGCCGAACGCGAGCGCGCGATGCGCTTTGTCGACCGAGCGCGCGAGGATGGAGTCGCGCGGCGCGGATCGGATCCCCTTGCCGACTCGGTCCACCGCGCGCAAGAGGACGACCTGCCACGGCGCCACGGCGATCGACAGGCCGGGCCTCGCGAGCGCAGCGATCCCGTAGCCGCCGACCACGAGCGCGCCGGCGTGAACGCCGCGATCGACCAACGAGCCGGCGCCGACCTTCAGCGCAGCGCTCATGAGCTCGGCCACGCCTTCCATCACCCCGAGCGCGAGCGGCCCTCCGCCGAGCCGTTCGAGCAGCTTGGGCAGCAGCGGGTAGACCATGTCGCTGGCGATGTCGGTCAGGAGCGAGACCAGGCCCAGCCCCCAGACGACGCCGGGGAGCCCGCGGACGCGGCGAAGGAAATCGCGCACCACGTCAGCTCGCCGTCCCGTAAGCGCGCACGAACCGCTCGACGTGGAATCCGAGGAACCGCTCCATGTCGAGCGGCCGGCAACGTTTCCCCGAGAGCCCGTCCTGATGAAGGAGCGCGAGGAGGATGGGCGACAGGAACGTGAGCGACGCGGCCCGGATCGCAAAATCATCCTCGCTCCCGAACGAGGCCTCGCCCCGGCGGGCGTGCTCACGCAGGCGCGCCTCCATGGCGAGGATCGTCGGCTCGAGCACGCCGTCGAGGTAGCCGGGACCGATCGCGGCGTCGCCCATTCCGGCGACGAGGCCGGTGCCGAACAGCTTCCCGACCCCGAACGCCGTCCAGGCGCCGGCCAGATCGAGCGCGACCTTGCGGAGCGACGCGGTGAGCCCGCGCCGCCCGGGATTCGCCAGCTCATCGAGGTACGGGCGCGCGTCGCCGACCGCAGAGCGCAGGCCTTCGGCGAGCGCGCCCGAGCGATCCTGGAAGTAGTGCTTGAGCGTCGGGATGGAGGTCTCCGTCTCGCGCGCGAGGTCGTGCAGGCTCACGGCGGCACCGTGCCGAACGACCGCCGCGAGCACCTTGCTCGCCAGCTGTCGCCGCTTCTCGTCGTAGTCGTGGTTCCTCGTGCCGGCTCGTCGAGCCATCAGGCCCTCATCTTGACACGGTTCAGTTTAGTATTACAACCGTGATAGTAAATCGGAGGTGCTCATGTTCGAAGGATTCGCCCAGGTGTGGACGCCCGTCGCGCTGTCGAAGGAAGTCCGGGACGCGCCGCTGGGGATGAAGCTCGCGGGGACCAAGTTGGTCCTCTTCCGAGGTCAGGACGGGAAGGTCGGCGCGCTGGTGGACCGGTGTCCGCACCGGGGCGTCGCGCTCTCGCTCGGAAAGGTGAAGGACGGGTGCCTGGTGTGCCCGTTCCATGGCTGGCGCTTCGACACCTCGGGCCGAGTCACCGGCGTGCCCTGGAACCCCGACGCGAAGATCTCGCAGCTGCGGGGGACCGAGCTGCCGGCCGCGGAAGCGGGCGGCCTCGTCTGGGTCTACACGGCGCCGGGCGCTCGGCCCCAGAGCGGCCCCACCGAGCCGGCGTTTCTGGGTCGGCCCGAGCTGCGTCTCAGCGGCTTCTCGGTGGAATGGAAGACCCACTGGACGCGCCTCATGGAAAACATGCTCGACTGGCCTCACCTGCCCTTCGTGCACGGGACGACGATCGGCAAAGCCATGCGAGCCAAGGCCGACTCGCGGATGGACATTCACATGGAGGAGCGGGAGACCGGCTTCCTCTCGACCATCACGATCGATGGCGAGCTCCAGCCCGGCTCCCTCGAGTTCCGCTGGCCGAATCAGATGGTCCTGACGATCCTCGATGGCCCGCGCACGCTCATCCTGATGAACGCGTGTGTTCCCGTGGATGACCAGCACAGCCGGCTCTTCGTGGTGGCCGCGCGCAGCTTCCTCAAGCTCGCACCGTTCGACTACCTCTTCGATCTCTCGAACCGCCGCGTCGCAGCCGAGGACCGAGCCATCGTGGAGAGCTCGTGGCCGGCGGTCATCCCGCGCGCCGGCGAGGAGCTGTCGGTCCGGACCGACGGCCCGACGCTCGCCTTCCGCAAGCGGTACTTCGCGGAGCTGCACGGCTCGGCCGCGGCGATCGAGCCCGGGCGACCGGTCCCCCTGCGCCTGACACCAAAGGCCGCGGGGGCGAGCGCCTGACTCGCGAGCGCGTGGTGGTACACTGGCGGCGTGGTCGTCCTCGAGAAGTCGCCCGGCCTCTTCTTGATCGCGCTCTTCATGCGCGGCTTCTGGCTGGAGGTCGACGCGCAAGGCGACGTCACCACGGCGCGTTACCTGCACGGCGCGCGGGTGGTGAGCCAGGTGCGCGTAGGGCTGGCCTGAGGCCGGTCAGCGCGGGACGGGCGGGACCACGACCTCGTTGATCGTCTGCACGCTCGCGCCCGCCGGGTAAGCGTAGGACACGTATTGGCTGTAGCCCGCGGTGCCTGACGGTCCTGTCACCTCCGTGCCCCAGCCCCACACGGTGAGCCCGAACGGAAGCGCGCTCGTCGCGTGGTTCTTGCCGTTGTCGCAGCCGTTCTGGCCCTGGAACTGGCCGGTCGAGATGTCGACGCGCACGTATTCGTAGTCCCCGGCGGAGCCGGCCGGCTGCCAGCCGGCGAGGACGCCCATACAATCGAGCGTGACGTCGGCGAACCCGTTGGGACCCTTCTTGCGCACGAAGACGAGGTTCGTCTCGGGGTAGGTGGGGTCCGTGAAGAACGTGTAGTCGTTCAGGTACTGCGCCGCCGGGATGACGTTGACGAACTCGGGGTCGCCGCGGTTCGAATAGGCCGCGCCGCCGGTCATGTAAGCGGCGACGTAAAACGGGTGGTCCTCGTCCTGGCTCCGCACGACGAAGGGCTCCGCCGAGCGGACCTCGAAGCTCTGTCCGCTCTCGACCGTCGTGACCGCGCCCAGGGGCGGCGCGGGCTCCCAGGTGAGCGTCGTTCCGTCGACGGCGCCGGTGATCCGAACCGGCGGCGTCTCCACGGCGCCTTGCAGGCGATCGCGGTAGCGCACCGACACGTATTCGCTGCCGAGGGCTCGCACGGGCGGGATCTGCTCGTGTGCGGCGTCGCAAGCGTACGCGTCGATGTTGATGCACGACTGCTCGCCCCAGACGCCGATCGGCTTGTCGGCCGACAGGACGCTGCCGAGGAGGTCCTCTGCTTGCTCGAGCCGGAGCACCTGGCCCCGATTCAGCGCGAAGGTCTGCGGTGTATTGGCAGGGCCGCCGGTGACGCCCGTCCCGGCTGCAATGGCGACGGTGGGCAGGATGGTGAGCGTCGTCGCGTCCTCCGCGGCGACCACGGCGATCGTGGGGTTCAGCGTGTTGTTGCCGAGGGGCCGCGGCGTGATCGCGACGTAATTGGTGTCCCACGTGGAGGTGGGCAAGAGCAGGCTCGCGTCGCTGATCTCGCTCCGGCCGCCGCCGAACGGGATGATGTCGTATGCGACGACCGGCGCGCTCGTGAACACGCGGATGGCTGTCCCGGTGTCGTTCGTGCCCGCGACGCCGTCGGTCCAGCCGGAGGCGGCGGCGTCCGTCTCCGCCGCGGGCACAGGGCAGGCCGTGCCCATGAAGCCGGAGTCGCTGTCGCGGAGGAAGACGATCGCGACCTCGCCCGGATCCAGCGACTGCCCCTGGCCGAGCGGCGTGTACGTGAGCGAGGTGCCCGTCCCGCTCGGCAGGTAGGCGTACTTGGAGAGATCGATCGCCTGGCCGCCCGCCTCGCCGCCGATGGTGATGGGGCCGTTCCAAGTGTTGGCGATGAACATCGCGTGGCAGCCGCGGCCGAAGAGCGTCTGCGGGTTGTGCGCCCAGTACTCGCAGCCGATGCTGCTTTTGTTCTCGATCGCGGCGTCACAAGCGGGGACACAGGTCGCGTTCGCGCAGCCCTGGTCGGGAGGGCACGACGTGACGAGGTTGCCGTTGCAGTCGATGATCGAGTGCAGATCCGCCGAGCATGTCAGCCCGCAGTTCGCGTTGCCTCCGCCGCCTTCACTGAACGAACCCGTGGAGCCACCGGACGACGTCCCTTGAGAGGTGGTGGACGCGCCGGTCCCGTCTCCGCCGCCTCCGGTCCCGTCTTCGCTTCCCGCCGAGCACGCGAGCAGGAAGAAGACCGCCGTCGCCCCCAAGCCAAGTGAGCCTCGCATGCGCCGAGCGTATCGAGGACGAAGGCCCTCCGAAAGGCGCCCCGTCGCGCGCTTTCGCTCGGGCGTCCTCCGTCGTAGGGTCACCCGCATGCTGGTCATGAAGTTCGGCGGGAGCTCCGTCGCGAACCGCGAGCAAATCACGAAGGTCCTCGGAATCGTTCGCGGCCAGGCCAAGAGGCGGCCGCTCGTCGTGAGCTCTGCCCACAAGGGAATCACCGACGCGCTGGTCCGTGCGGCGAAGGAAGCGGCCGCCGGCCGCCTGGACGCGGAGACCGTGCTGGCGCGCCAGCGCGCCGTGGCGAGTGAGCTCGGCTGCGATGCCGGGCTGCTCGAGCCGCTCTACCGAGAGCTCTCGGACCTGTTGCGTGGCATCCACCTCGTGCGCGAGCTCTCACCGCGCAGCCTGGATTTCGTCTCGAGCTTCGGAGAGCGCTGGAGCGTCCGGGTCATCGCGGACTTCTTCCGGCGCGAAGGCCTCCCGGCGCGCGCCTACGATGTCTGGGATCTCGGCTTCGTGACCGACGCGACGTTCGGGAGCGCGCGGCCGCTCTCCTCGTTCCCCGACGCCGCGAAGAAGGCCGTCGCGGCGATGCCGGCGGACGAGGTCGCCATCGTGACGGGCTTCGTCGGCAAGACGGTGGACGGGGACATCACCACGGTGGGGCGCAACGGCAGCGATCTGACCGCGACGCTCCTCGGCGCCGCGATCGGCGCGGAGGAGGTGCAGATCTGGAGCGACACCGACGGCGTCATGTCCGCCGACCCCAGCGTGGTGAAGAGCGCGCGCAACATCCCCGAGATGCGGTTCGAAGAGGCCGCGGAGCTCGCTTACTTCGGCAGCCGTGTCTTGCACCCGGCCACGCTCTTGCCCGCGATGGAGGCGAAGATCCCGGTCCGCGTGCTCAACACCAACCGTCCGGAGCACCCCGGCACGGTGATCGAGGATCGCGCCCAGAACCCGCGTGACGTCACGAGCATCGCTTACAAGGAGGGGCAGCTCGTCCTGACGATCACGACCACGCGAATGTTCGGCGAGAGCGGCTTCCTCGGCCGCGTGTTCGAGGCCTGCGCAAGGCAGGGCGTCGTGGTCGACGTGGTGACGACGTCGGAGGTGAGCGTCTCGCTCACCGCCAACGCGGCCGAGCCCCTCGAGCGCGCCGCTGCCGAGCTCAGGCCGCTCATCGAGCCGCAAGGCGGGCAGGTTCGCGTCGAGCGCGGGCGGAGCATCGTGGTCGTGGTCGGCCAGCACCTCTCGCGCAAGCCGGGCCTCGGCGCCGAGATCCTGGGCGCGGTCGCGCGCGCCGGCGTGAACGTGGAGATGATCAGCCACGCCTTCGGCTCCATCAACCTCTCGCTCGTCGTCAGGGACGAGGACGTCGGCAAGACCGCGCTCGTGCTCCACCAGGTCCTCTTCGAGGGCTGAGCGTGTCGCGGGCCGATCGCGAGAAGTGGGATGCGCGCTACGCCGGCTCGGACGAGGGCGCGACCGCAGCGGCGTCGCCGTTCCTCGCGCGCGTGGCGGACCTCTTGCCGCGCTCGGGCCGCGCGCTGGACGTCGCCGGAGGCGCCGGACGAAACGCGCTCTGGCTCGCTTCGCGCGGGCTCGAGGTGACCATCGTCGACGTGTCGCAGGTGGGGCTCGACCTCGCGGCCTCTCGCGCGGCGCGCGCGGGGCTGGCGCTTCGAACGGTCTGCGTGGATCTCGACGACGAGCCGCTCCCCGCCGGGCCCTGGGACCTCGTCGTCGACACGCTCTATCTCTCACGGCCGCTGTTCCCGGTGATCGCGGCGGCGTTGCGGCCTGGCGGTGTGCTCGTGTTCCTGCAGCCGACGGTCACCAACCTGGAGCGTCACGACAAGCCGCCGCGTGGGTTCCTCCTCGAGACCGGGGAGCTCGCGAGCCTGGTCCCGCCGGGGCTCGAGCCGATCGTCCTCGAGGAGAGCTGGTCCGAGGACGGCCACCACGAGGCGCGGCTCGTGGCACGTCGGCGTTGAGCATTGGCTCCACCAGCGTTCCCGGATTGGGTTCCGCTTCGTAACCGTTGTCTCGCTTGCAGCCGGATCGGCGCCGCGCGAGAAGCGCCGCCGTGAAGACTCTCGCATTGGCTTGTCTGGTCACCGCCGCCCTCGCCGCCTCCTGCTCCGATGAAGAAGGGACGGGCTCCACCGGGAGCGGCGCCGGGACCGGAGAGGGCGCGGGAACGACAAACAACACGGCCGCGCTGCCGTGTGACGTCGCGCCGATCATCGAGAGCGCGTGCCTCTCCTGTCATGGCGAACCGCCGTCGTCTGCTGCCCCCCAGGCGCTCGTCTCGGTGGAGCAATGGCGCGCTCCGTCGCCCTCGGATCCGGCGAAGTCGAACGGGCAGCTCTCCATCGAGCGCATGCTGGATGCGACGCAGCCGATGCCTCCCGCCGGCTTGCTCGATCAAGCGCAGCTCGACATCGTGAGCGCCTGGGTCGAGGCTGGGATGCCGGGCGGGGACTGCAACGCGAACCCGGTGGACGATCCTCTGCTCAACGCCGCGGCGATCTGCACGAGCATGGACATGTGGCCGGCCAACTCCGATCACGCGACGGGCAAGACACGCGAGGAGATGTTCCCCGGCATGCCCTGCAATGATTGCCATTCCAACCCGACGAAATACGGCTTCTTCGAGAGTGAGGGCACGTTCGACATCGCCGGGACGGTCTTCCCGACCGGGCACGAGCCCGACAACTGCGCCGGGGTGGACGGCACGAGCCTGACCGATGTCATCATCCACATCGAGGACGCGGCGGGCATGACGTGGGATCTCCACCCGAACGAGGCGGGGAACTTCTTCATCGAAAATGGAGTCACGCCGCCTTACTCCGCGCGGGTGATCAGCGCGGCGGGCGTCCGGGCGATGAGCTACAAGCCGACGAACGGGGACTGCAACCTCTGCCACACGCAGGAGGGCTCGGACGGCGGCGATCCCAACTCGGGCGTGGCGCCGGGCCGCATCGTCGTGCCGTCGCCCGCGCCGTGAGCCGCTCGATCCCGCTCGCGGTCCTCGCGCTGGTCTCGTGTATCGGCTGCTCGCAGCGACCCGAGCCGGCGGGCGAGCCGGCAGGGCCCGGTACGCCTCTGCCGCCGGAGATCGCGCGCACGATCGAAGACTCCTGCCTCTCTTGCCACGGGGACCCGCCGACGTCGTCGGCGCCACAATCGCTCGCGAGCGTGGAGGCGTGGCGCGCGCCGTCGCCGTCCGACCCGGCCAAGACAAATGGTCAAATGGCGCTCGAACGAATGAAGGACGGCCTTCGTCCGATGCCGCCGATGGGAGCGGTGGGCGCGACGGAGCTCGAAGCGATCGAGGCCTGGGTCGCGGCGGGGATGCCCACCGATGGGGGGCAGGCGCTGCCCTGAGCTTCAGCCGGTCGTCGGTGGCGCCAGGAGCGCAAGCAGCTTGGTCGTCGTGTTCCAGTTCCGAATGGTCATGTTCTTGTATTCGGGGCTCGAGACGATCTTCGAGAGTCGGCTCTGAGAGGCTTTGGCAATGAGGCGCGAGAAATAGAGCGCGCCGGCGCCGCCATGCGCCTCGTCCACGCCGGGCTTCGGCGAGATCGTCTTCATGGCCGCCGCGGCCGTGAGCGGGCTCTTGAGGAAGATGACATCGTATCGATAAAGGTCGGGCGCGGAGCCGAACCCTGCCGGCGCGCCGTCGACGATCGAACGCAGCTGCTTCCGGCTGAGCACGACCACGCTCGCGCGGTAGTCGAAGGTCTTCGTCAGCGCTGTCTCGATGGAGGACGTGAGGGCGTCACGGTCCTTCTCGGCTGCCTGGAAGACGACGTTCCCGCTCTGGATGTAGGTGGTCACGTTCGTGAAGCGTTGCTTCTCGAAACAAGCCTTCAGATCGGCCATCTTGATGATGTTGTTCCCGCCGACGTTGATGCCGCGGAGCAGGGCCACGTACCGCTCGGCGGGCGCCGCGCTCACCGGGCCTCCGTGATCTTCGCGACCTCGTAAGGGCGTTTGCCAGCGGGCCACCGGAGCTTGAGGAATCGCTCTCCGCCGTCGAAGACGAGCCTCGCGCGGAGGTCCGTGCCTTCGACGTAGGGGGTCAGGAGCATGACGGTACCGTCTTTGACCACGGCGGTCGTCTGCGTCGCGTGTCTCCCGCGCTCCACGTCGACGCTGGTGAACGTCACCTTGCCCTCGCAGCGCGCGTAGAACCAGGAGTCCTTCAGCTTCGTCTTGCAGCCGAGCGCGTCCGAGCCGCTCGCCATCACCTCGCGCTCGGCCGCCCACGCCTCCTCCGCGGGGGGCGGAGGGTGATCGGGGATATCGGGGAGCTCCTTCGGCTCTTGCGGAGGAGCGGCAGCAGCAGCGGACGGAGAGGCCGAGCTCGCGGCGCTGGCCGCTGCGGCGGGCTCGAGGTCCGCGCAGCGGGACGTGTCGCGTGGCTCGGTGCGGTAGACCCTGGGCAGCGAGCGGTCGTCGAGGCCCGTCGCCGACTCGGGCATCGAGAACTCGAAGGTCTCGGTCTTCGCCCATTCGGGGTGCGCGACGGGCCGATAGAAGAAGAGCGGCTTTGCCGTGGTGCCGGGGCGGAGCGAGATGACGACGGCGTCCTTGGCGCTCGGGTCGGGACCGGCCGCCACCTCGGCCGGCGTCGCGATGCTGCCCCCTCCGGGGACGGCCTTGTCGTAGTTGCCGAGCTTCGACGACATCGGGCACGCCACGAGGATCCACTCCTCGACCTCGAGGAAGGTGCAGCCCGGGATGGGCTGGCCGTCTTCTGTCGTCTCGCTCTGCAGGTGGTGGAGCGTCGGCGCTTCGCACCATTTCTTCGGTGAGGGTCGCCCCGTCCGCGGCGGCGCCTTGGTAGGCGCGCTGCTCGAAGGCGGCGGAGGCGGCGCGGAGGTCACGGGAGGGGGGGCGGCCGACGGCGCAGCGGTCGTCGCGAGTGCGACCGGTGCCGAAGCCGAAGGCTCGGGCTTCGGTGTCTCGTTCGAGCAAGCGACGAAGAGGAGCGCGAGCGCGGGCATGCGGGGCATGGCGGACATGGCGAGGCGAGGGATGATAGCGCCGACCTCTCGTCTGCGGCGGTCGGCGGTCGGCGGTCAGGCGAAGGGGAAGGCGAGGTGCGTTGCGTCGGTCGCGCGAAGCCGAAGCTGTCGTCGCACCGCTTCGACGAGCGCTCTCGGTGGGGGCTGGTGGCGCAGCCGCTCGATGCAACGCCGAGTCACGGTGAGCCGATCCGCGATCTCCATCGTCGTGAGATCGGTGGCTGCGTGAACCGCGGCGGCTCGCGCCATCGCCGTCGCGGAGGACCGGTCGTCGAGCTGCGGCAGGGCGAGCGCCGCCGCGGCGGCGTCCGCGAGGCGGGCGTAGTCGGGCTCCCCGAAGCGGAGCCCGAGCCACTCGATGATGGCGCGGCCGGTGAGGCGGGGCAGCGCGACGTGGACCCGCTCCGGCAGGTTGGGGGCGATGAGACGCAGCCCGAGCAGGTCCGGCGCGCTGCTGGCTTCATGGCGGACGTCCAGCGCGGCGCGGTGATGCTCCTCTTGCCGGAGCACGTAGCGGAAGGTCCGCTCCAGGTGAGATTGCGTCTCGACCCCGACCACGTGCGCGCGCTGGAAGGGGGACGGCAGCGAGAGATGACGGCGCATCCGCTGCTCCGCGTACTGAGCGAAACGAAATGCCACCTGCCTCGAGGACACGAGGAGCGCGTGCGCGTGGGTATCGGCGACGCGAAACGCGAGGAGCCCGCGAGCCTGCCCCTCCTCGTGCAGGATGCGCGCCGCGCGGCGACGCGCAGCGGCGGTCGCGACAAGCACCTGCGAGCTGAGGAGGCGCATCGTGACGTGCTGGCCGAGGCTTCCGGGAATGGTCGTGTCCACACCATCCCTATCGACGCGAGCGCGGGCCAGTTGCGTGGCAGCCGGCGGATTTGTTGCGGCGCGGTCGGTGGCGACGCGGTCGGTGGCGACGCGGTCGGTGGCGGCGCTACGCCCACCCCACATCGCGACGGCGGCGCGACCAGGAGCGCCCCGATACTTTTTGCTCCATGCATCCTGGTCGCATCGGCTGAGCGCGGTGACCCTGAGAGCCCTGCGTAGCGAGCGCCCGGCAGGAGCTTCTGCGCGATTCGGGCGGTGGGAGAGGGGCTCTCCGCGCTCGGAAACGAACGACACGCAGCTCTGAGCCTCGAGATGCGACCAGCATCGGCCGAGCAAAAAGTATGGACCGGGTGCTGGTCGCGGGCCGACCGCGTGCTGGCGCGAGGCGTGCGGGTGCGCGACCGGGTGCTGGTCGCGGCGTGCTCGCCGGCCAGCCGGTGCGCGCGCTCAGCCGCGGCGCCGATCGATCGCGGCGCGCATCTCTTCGACGGCCTTGGCGAGGCCGAGGAAGATCGCGTCGGCGATGATGCTGTGGCCGATGTTGACCTCGGCGATGGCGCCGATGGCGACGACGGGGCCGACGTTGTGGCGCGTGAGGCCGTGGCCGGCGGCGACCTCGAGGCCGATCGTGCTGGCGAGGTCGGCCGCGCGTGCGAGGCGCTCGAGCTCGCGATCGCGCTGGGCGTTCTTTCCGGGCTCACACGCGTGGCAGTACTCGCCGGTGTGGAGCTCGATCTGCTTGGCGCCCAGGTCCTTCGAGAGGCGGACGGTCTCCTCGTCGGGGGCGATGAAGAGGCTCACGCGGGCGCCGATGCGGCCCGCGGCCTCGACGAAGCGGCCGACCATCGCGCGCTGCCCCGCGACGTCGAGCCCGCCTTCGGTCGTGCGCTCCTGCCGGCGCTCGGGGACGAGCGTGATCGTGTCGGGCACGACGCGGGCGGCGATCTCGAGCATCTCCTCGGTGGCGGCGCACTCGAGGTTGAGGTGAGAGGTGACCGAGGCGCGAAGCCTGACGATGTCGTCATCCGTGATGTGGCGGCGGTCCTCGCGCAGGTGCGCGGTGATCCCGTCCGCGCCGGCCGCCTCGCAGACATGCGCTGCGAAGAGCGGATCGGGGTAGCGCGTCCCGCGCGCGTTGCGGACGGTGGCGACGTGGTCGACGTTGACGTGGAGCCGGACGGACATGGTGAGGGGGGTCTAGTACATCGACCGCGAAAGTACGGCCGATTCTGTGTTGACCGTGCGCCACATCCCCTCGACACTACCTGCGCATGCGAGTAGGCGAGCGCAAGAAGGCCAAGCGGGCCTCCGCCAAGGCGCAGACAGGCCGCGTCGATCCTCCTTCGCGCGCTGGGGGGCCGAGGTCGAAGGCCGGCAGAAGGCAGCCTCCTCCGAAGGACAGCGCCGCGGAGGACGTGATCGCCCCGCCGCCCGACAGCTTGTCCGGCCTGACCTTCGAGGAAGGGGCCGCCCCGTCCTCGCGGTCTGCTCGGCCGGCGCGCCCGCGGGGAACCAAACGCGCCCTCTTCGTCGGCGCGGCCCTGCTCTCCGCCTTCGTGCTCGTCCCGTTCGAGCCCCACGTGCGCGAGCGCATGGCGAGCCTCGGCAAGCAGGCGCGGGCGCGCTTCGACAGCCTCAAGTCGTCCGTGGCCGGGGCGCCCCCCGCGGCCGCCGCCGCGGCCCTCACGCCGAGCGCTCCGGCCGGCTCGGACGCAGCGCCCGCCGACGCGCCGCCGCCGACCTTCCGCCCGGGCCGCGGACCCCTCGGAGGCGGGGTGTTCTCCTTGCCTCCCGATCTTCGCGTCGGACCGGACGGCCAGGTGGACGTGCTCATCCACTTCCACGGCAACACGGACATGGTGCTCGAGAGCGTGGAGCACGCGAAGCTCGGGGCGGCCACGGTGGTGGTGAACCTCGGCGTCGGCTCCGGTCCCTACGAGGAGCGCTTCGACAACCCCGTCGCCTTCCTCGACCTGCTGACGCGCACCGAGGGGGCGATCGAGAAGCGCGGCATCCCAAACGCGAAGCTCGGCCGCATCGCGCTCTCGTCCTGGAGCGCGGGGTACGGCGCCATCCTCCGCATCCTCAAGAACGACGGCCTGGCTTCCAAGATCGACTCGGTCGTGTTGCTCGACGGCATGCACGTCGGCTACCGCGAGGACGGCGCGCTCAACTGGATGAGCATCGACCCGTTCCAGGCGTTCGCGGAGCGCGCGGTGCGCGGCGAGACGCTCTTCGTCGTCACGCACTCGAACATCGAGCCTGTCGACTACCTGGGCGTCAAAGAGACGAGCGATCACCTGCTCGAGCACTTCGGCATCGTCCGCACGGAGGTGAAGGGGGTGACGGTCCTTCCTCCGTTCGAGTCGTTCAAGGGTGTGCTCCCCAAGGCGGAGATGATCCCGCTGACGCGGGCGACCGAGGCGCAGAAGGGCAACTTCATCGTGCGCGGGTTCCGCGGCAACGAACCGCACACGCACATGGCCCACCTGATGGAGATGTCCCAGATCGGCCTGCCGGATCTGGCCCGCCGCTGGAAGCCCTGAGGAGCCGTGGCCGAGCACAAGCCGCCCTTCGAGCCGTTCATCCCCGCGAGCTCGAAGCTCCGTGAGCTCACGCCGCTGCCGCTCGTCGTCGGCACGCTCCTGGGGATGGTCTTCGGCGCATCGTCGCTCTACCTGGTCCTCAAGGTCGGGCTGACGGTGAGCGCGTCGATCCCGGTCGCCGTCATCTCGATCACGTTTTTCCGCATCCTCTCCAAGCTGGGGCTGAAGAACGCGACAATCCTCGAGAACAACGTGGTGCAGACCGCGGGCTCCGCGGGAGAGAGCATCGCGTTCGGCGTGGGCGTGACCATGCCGGCCATCCTTATCCTCGGCTTCGATCTCGAGGTGCTGCGGGTGACGCTCGTCGCCGTGTTGGGGAGCTTGCTCGGCATCCTCATGATGATCCCGCTGCGGCGCGCGCTCATCGTCGAGCAACACGGCACGCTGAAGTACCCCGAGGGGACCGCCTGCGCGGAGGTGCTGAAGGCCGGCGCCTCGGAGGAGTCGATCGCCGAGGCGTCGGCGGCGCACGCGGCCGCGGCCGACGGGCGAGACGCGGGGCAGGGCGGCAAGACCATCTTCCTCGGGTTCGGGATCGGGCTCGTCTACAAGGCCGTCATGGTCGCGCTGCGCGGCTGGAAGGACGTGCCGGAGAAGATCTTCGGCGCGGGCCTGAAGGCGGGCAGCGTCTCGGCGGAGATCTCGCCGGAGCTGCTCGGCGTCGGCTACATCATCGGCCCGCGCATCGCGTCGACGATGTGCGCGGGCGGCGTGCTCGCGTACCTCGTGCTCATCCCGGCCATCAAGTTCTTCGGCGAGCACATCCCCGGTCCGCTCTCGCCAGGCACCATTCCCATCGCGGAGATGGGCCCGCACCAGATCCGCGGCGCGTACGTGCTCTACATCGGGGCGGGCGCCGTCGCGGCCGGCGGGATCATCAGCCTCGCGCGGTCCTTGCCGACCATCTGGTCGGGCATTCGCGCGGGGCTTCGCGACTTTCGCGGCGGCGACAAGGCTCGGGGGGACGTCCCGCGGACCGAGCGCGACCTGTCGATGAAGGTCGTGCTCGTCGGCGCCCTCGCGCTGATCGTCGCCATCACGCTCTCCCCGCCGCTCCACATGAACGTCGCGGGCGCGGCGCTCATCGTCGTCTTCGGCTTCCTGTTCGTCACGGTCTCGTCGCGTCTCTGCGGGGAGATCGGCTCGTCCTCCAATCCCATCTCGGGGATGACCGTCGCGACGCTGCTCCTCACCTGCGGGGCGTTCCTGCTCATCGGGTGGACGGCGCCGCCTTATTACGTCACCGCGCTCTCGGTCGGCGCCATCGTCTGCATCGCGGCGTCGAACGGCGGAGCCACCTCGCAAGACCTGAAGACGGGCTTCCTCGTGGGCGCCACGCCGAAGGCGCAGCAGATCTCCATCGTCGTGGGCGCGCTGGCCTCGGCGCTCATCCTCGGGCCCATCCTGCTCCGTCTGAACGACTCCGCGACGGTGTACGTCCCCATCGCAGCGGACCAGCGCATCTGCGCGCCGGCCGAGGAGATCGGCGGCTCGCGCGAGGCCCTCGCGGGCCCGCAGGCCAAAGACGACTCGGGCACGTACCGCACGTGGCACAAGCGCACGGCGGAGGGGGGAGAGCCCGGGAAATACCTGCTCGACGACGCGGGCTGCGCCGTCTACCTGGCCGACCCCGGCATCAACGGCACGCACACGACGAGGCCCGACGGCTCGCGCGTGACGAAGTTCGACGCGCCGAAGGCGACGTTGATGTCCTACATCATCAAGGGGATCCTCAATCGCGAGCTGCCCTGGGGGCTCGTCCTCATCGGGGTGATGATCGCCGTCGTCCTGGAGATGAGCGGTATCCCATCGCTCGCGTTCGCGGTCGGCGTGTACCTCCCGCTCTCCTCGTCGACGCCCATCCTCGCCGGCGGGTTCTTGCGATGGCTCGCCGACCGCGCGATCGAGCGCCGGAGCCCCGATCGCAAGCTGACCGAGGAGGAGCTCGCGGCGGAAGGCGACAAGAGCCCGGGCGTCATGCTCGCCTCCGGCTACATCGCGGGCGGAGCGATCGCGGGGATCGTCATCGCGTTCGTCGCGGGGCTCTTCGGCGATCTCCAGACCCGGATCGAAGACTGGGCGAAGGTCCACAACCCGCTCTTCGAGGGACCGTGGTCGGACTCGCTCAGCCTCGTCCCCTTTGCGCTCATCGCCGGCGTGCTCTACGGCGTCGCGGCTCGCGCGCCGAAGCGCGCGAGCTGAAGCCGACCCGCGTCACGCGTCGCGGTGGACGGTGCTCGGCGAGAACGCCGGCAGACAGATCGCCACGTATTCGGCTCCCTCCTCGCCCGGCGTGCTGTAGCGGACCCACTCTCCGGGGTGCGTGATAATCGCCTGGCCGGCCGGCACATCCATCGAGCCGCCTTCGTGCTCGACGTGCAGCGTCCCCTTCAGGACGAGGGTGATCTCCTCGAACTCGGGCCGCTGGCCCGGCTCCACCCAGCCTCCCGGGCTCTTCATTCGCGCGACGCTGACGGCCTCGGTCTTCGTGTTCACGCGGCCGATGAATTCTTCGATGAGCTTCGGCTTGTTGCCAGCAGCTTCGATGCGAGTGGGGGCCTTGATGAGGGTCGGCATGCCGAGACGGTAGCCGATCAGAGCCGGCCGTCCACGATGCGCTTCACGATGGCGCGGTACGCGGTCGCGAGGATGCGATCGCGCTCGGCCCAGGTGGCGCCGCCCGTCTCGAGGTTGGCGGCGATGACGAACTCGCGGCCCCAGCCGGGGACGGGTTGATCTTCGTCATCGAGGACCGGGAGACACGCGTAGCCGACGTCGAGCAGCTCGCCGCTCGTTCCATTGCCGAGCTTCGAGAAGATGCGCCACCGACCGTGGCTGCGCGCCTCGATGTAGTCGATGTCGTGGCCGGTCTGGAGGAGGATGGCGGGGTCACGGCTGAGGCCGCCGAACTCCCCCTTGGCGGAGCCCTCCGCGCCATAGAGGAGCACCTTCACGTCTTGCCATTGCAGATCGGGCAGCCTCTGCGCGACCTCTTCGCGGTGAAGCACGATCCGCCGGAGGGCCTCGGCGATCGTGAGGCCCGAGAGGTGATTGGCGGGGCCGCTCGTCGCGTCTGGCGTGACGCCGATGGTGGGGCCTCCCTCCTCGGTGAAGGTGTAGCCGAGGCCAGGGGCGGCCTCGCCGTAGTTGCCGCCGAAGGTCTCGCTCTCCGGCCGGCCCAGCCAGGCGCCGTGGATGAGGTCATTCGCCTTGGCGCGCCCGCCGATGTTGTGGAAGTAGCGGCCGAGGGCGTTCGACGAAAAGGGATCGTAATCGTAGCTGGTCACGCTGGTCACGAGGTCGCCGAGCGGGTAGCCGTCCACGCTGGCCGTGAGGCCGACCTCGCCCGCCGACTCGAAGCGCAGGGTTGCGCCGGCGTTGGCGGCAGCGAGGAACTTCGAGGTGCTCCAGGGCTGGTACGGGACGTCGTGGGTGCCGTTCGAGAGGTAGCGGTAATGGGGGACGCCGCCCACGCGACGAATGAGGATCACGACGACGTGGAGATCGGCCGGGACGATTCCGGCGAGCGACGTCGTGTCGACCTCGACGGGCGCTGTCGAGGGGTGGTAGGTGACGGAGCCGCCGCCAGTCAGCGGAATGGTCGCGCTCTCGTCGAGGACCGGGCAGGCGAGCTCGCGGTCGACGAGAGACGGGAAGCGCTTCACGGCGCAGCCGTCGTAGAGAAACTGCGGCGGCCACGGGTTGTCCAAGACGGCCTGGCAAGGCTCGGGGACCTCGTCCGGTATCTCGGGGATCGGGTCCGGGACGAAGGTGCCACCTTCGCCGCCGGTCCCGGTCGTGGCGCCCGTCGTGGTCGTCGCACCCGTGCCGGAGGAGGCTGTGCCGCCTGCGCCGCCTCCCGCACCCGATGACGACGACGCCTCGCCGTCATCACACGCGGCGAGGCCGAGGAGTAGCGCGATCATCGAGCCGAGGGCGCGCGCGGTCGAGGATCGAGGCTCAGCCATGTGCACCTCCGGGACAATCTCGGACGACGAGCGCGAAGGTGCTGTCCGTCACGTACACGGCACATTGTTTGAGGCCAGGGGAGATCGTCACCTCTGCAGAACCATGGCCCTTCCCGTCACCGTCGTCCGCCGCGACCAGGAGCCGGAGTCGGTCGTCCTGAACATCGATCTCGAAGGTGGTTTGCGGCGACAGCGCGGCCAGCCGGTCGAGCAACCTCGGGGCCTGTTCGTCCTCGTAATAGGCCTGCTCGATGACGACCGTACCGTCCGCGGCTCGTAACATGCGCGCCGGCCACGAGGCGTCGTCGAGCACGAGGAAGTCCTGCCCGTGGCGCATCGCCTTGTGTCCGTCGGCCGAGCAAGCCACGTCGTAGTCGTTCTCGAGCGTGCCTCCTCCGGTCAGGCTCTCTTCGAAGCGGTCCGCGCCTCGCCAAGCCGACGCCGTCTTGGCTTGCAGCACCACGAGCGGACCGCCGTCGCCCCCAATCCACTCGGTCTGCTCCATCGCGGGGACCATGGCGGAGAGCATACCTGCTATCGAAGCGACACACTCGCTCCTCCACGAGGCCCCCGGCTCGGCTACTCAGGCGTACCGAGGGCGCCAGCGAACGGCTCGGCGCAGCATCAGGAGGGCACTCGCCGCCAGGAGCGCGTGCGGCCCGGCGCGTCGGGGCGTCGGGGGCTCGAGGCGGAGCCAACCGCGCCTTCCGACGGAGCGCCGCGAAGCCGCTCCGTCGCGCCTGAGCAGCGCCGGTCTAGCGAGCGCCCTTCTTCGGCTTCGCTGCGCTGCCCTTGCCGGGCTCGGGCGCTTTGCAGGTCGTGCGGTTCAGCGCGACACGGCCATCGAGGTTGCGACCGCCACCCTTGATGGAAGCGGGCGCGGGCTCGAGGAAGTAGTCGATCCGGCGATAGCCGACCGGGAGCACCTGGGACCCTTCGAGATAGAGGCGGCGGCCGGACCCGTAGGCGTCGGTGGTGCTGTAGACGATCTCCTCCGCGAGGTGGCAGATGCCCGGCTCCGTGGTCACGAGGAACGCCGTCTTCCCTTTCGCGTCGGCGCGGGCAGTGCCCACCGTCACCCCGTCGATCCGGACATCGTGGCTCGGGGCGCACGCGAGATCGTAGAGGCTCTCCCGTCGGCCGCGTTGCTGAGCGTGACCCCGCTCGTCTCGCTTCTGGAGAGTCACCTTGTCGTCGACCTCGGCTGCACCGAGCTGGATCTTCGCGGACGGCGACGAGTCGTCGTCGACCCAGACGACAAACGGCTCGGGCAGGGTCAGCCCTTCCGGCACGGTGATGTAGAGCTCGTAAGCGGAGGCGAAACGTCGATTGCTTCGGGCCTTGCGCTCCTCCTCGACCGTGAGGGGGTGGGTCTTCGTCTCGGCGAGCGTGGAGAGAGCGTGGCCCTCGAGCTCGATGTCCTTCGTGCCACACGGCGTCGGAAACCGAAGCGCCAGCTTGGTCTCGTGGTCGGACAGCACCGTCTTTGCGGGGAGCTCGAATCGGACGGTGGGGACGTGGTTCGAATCGATCACGCCCAGCTCCTCGCCGTCCACGACGAGGCGCGCGCCGGAGACCCGCAGGTCACCGAAGGTCTTGTCGTTCACGAAACGAAGCTCGTAGGAGGTCGCTTTCTCGTCGCTCTTCTTCCCCGACAGCTCATCGAGCTTGGCGCATCCGAGGCCAGGAGCCACGAGGGCGAGGAGAGGGACGAGGGCGCGCAAGGAACGAATCACCATGTCTCCTCATACGGAAGTTCCCCGCTCGCCACCTGTCGCAAGCATGCGACTGCCGTTCGCGAGGATGCGACACGGCGAAGTCTCAGCCGGAGACCGTGGCGCGCCTCCGCACCAGGAGCTTGCGGAGCTCCTCCACCCACAGGACGAGGCTCGCCACGAGGCCGATCGAGAGGACCTGAACGAGGTCGAACGCTTGCGTGTAGAAGAGCTCGTTCATCGCCGGCACGTAGATGACGGCGACCTGGAGGAGGTTGCCGGCGAGGAGCCCCGCGACGAGGAAGCGGTTCTTGAAGACGGAGGTGGAGAGCGCGCTCCGCGTCGCGGACCGGCAGGAGAGCACGTTGAACCATTCACAGACCGCGAGGGTGGTGAAGGCCTCGGCCCGCGCCTGCTCGAAGGGGATGCCCGTGTCGAGGCGGTAGACGAACCAACCCAGCGTCGAGACCGTGATCGCAGCCGTCATGAGGAGGATCCGGTGCAGCATCGCGCCGGTCACGAGTGATTCCTCCTTGGGGTTCGGCGGCCGGCGCAGCTCGTCCCCTTCGGGCGGCTCGAGGACGAGGTTGACCGTGATGACCCCCTCGGTGACGAGGTTGTTCCACAGGATCTGGACCGCGACGAATGGCGGCGGATAACCCGCCAGCATGGCGAACGTGAGGACCGCGACCTCCGCGATGGAGGTGCTCAAGAGCAGGAGGAGCACCTTGCGGAGGTTGGCGAAGACGACGCGGCCCTCCTCGACCGCCGCGACGATGGAGGCGAAGTTGTCGTCGGTGACGACGACCTTCGCGGCCTGCTTGGCGACGTCGGTCCCGGACTGCCCCATCGCCACGCCGACGTCCGCGCGGGCGAGGGCGGGCGCGTCGTTCACGCCGTCGCCGGTCATCGCGCAGATCTCGCCGCGCGCCTGGAGCGCCGCGACGATGCGCAGCTTGTCGGCCGGCTCGACGCGAGAGAAGACCGAGACCTCCGGCACGGCTCGCGTGAGATCGTCGTCCGACATGCGCGCGAGCTCCGCGCCGTCGATCGCGCGTCCGCCTTCGTCGAGGAGGCCCAAGGAGCGGGCGATCGCGATCGCTGTGTCGCGGTGATCGCCGGTGATCATGATCGGCCTGATCCCCGCGGACCGACACCGCACGATGGCCTCCTTGGCCTCATCCCTCGGAGGATCGAGCTCGCCGACGAGCCCGAGCAGGACCATGTCAGGGCCCTCGCCGTCGAGGCCGTCCTCGGCGCGGCGCTCGGGGGCGATGGCCAGGCAGAGGACGCGCAGCGCGTTGCGACCCATTTCGGTGATCGCCGCCTCGATCCGGCCTCGGATCTCTTCGGTGAGCGGGGTGTCGTTGCCGTCGATTCGGGCGAGGCCGCAGAGCGGGAGCACGGCCTCCGGGCCACCTTTGACGGCGAGGAACGGGACCTCGTCCCGATCGTGCTCGGTCGCCATTCGCTTCGCCTGGGAAGAGAACGGGATCTCTCCCGACCGCGGCGCAGCCGAGCGAATGGATTGGGGCTCGAGCCCGGCCTTGCTGGCGAGCGTGAGGAGGGCGCCTTCGGTGGGATCGCCGAGCACGCGATGCGCGCCTTCGGCGTCCACCATCAGATCCGCGTCGTTGCAGAGCACCGACGCCTCGAGCAGCGCGTAGAGGTCCGAGCCGGGGGCGGGCACCACGCGCTCTCCGCTCCGGCGGAGCTCGCCGACCGGCGCGTAGCCCACGCCGGTCACGTCGTACGCGGCGCCGGAGGGCAAGACGACGCGCATCACGGTCATCTCGTTTTTCGTCAGCGTGCCGGTCTTGTCGGAGCAGATGACCGTGATGGAGCCGAGCGTCTCGACCGCGGCGAGGCGTCGGACGATCGCGCGGCGCTTCGCCATACGCTGGACGCCGACCGCGAGCGCGATGGTCATGGCGACCGGCAGCCCCTCGGGCACCATCCCGACGACCTGGCTGATGGCGATCATCGCGATGTCGGCGAGGGCGATGCCGCGAACGAGGCCGACGACGCTGACCAGGACGAAGAGGCCCGCTGCCGCGACCAGGAGCGCGCGGCCGAACCGGTCTATGCGCGCTTCGAGCGGCGTCTTCGGCTCGACGGCGCCTCCGGTGAGCTCGGCGATGCGGCCGACCTCCGAGTCGGGGCCGGTCGCGAACACGACGGCACGCGCGCGGCCGGCGACGACGTTGGTCCCGGCGTGGAGCAGGTTCTGCCTCTCGGCGAGGCGCGTGTCCTCGGGCAACGGGGCCGTGTGTTTCTCGATGGGGAGCGACTCGCCCGTGAGCGCGGATTCGTCGGCCTCGATCGCCGCGGCCTCGATGAGGCGGGCGTCGGCGGGGACGGCGTCTCCTGCCGCCAGCAGGATGACGTCACCGGGGACGAGCGCCCGCGCCGGCGTGGTGGTCTCCGTGCCCCCTCGCACCACACGCGCCGACGACTCGGTCAGCTTGCGCAGCGCCTTCAGGGACCGTTCGGCGCGGCCTTCCTGGACCGCGCCGATGACCGCGTTCAGCAGGACGACCGTGAAGATGACAGCTGCGTCAGCGATCTCGCGCAGGGACAGCGCGATCGCCGCGGCCAGGAAGAGCAGGTAGATGAGCGGGCTCTTGAACTGGCCGAAGAACACGGCCAGGAGCGAGCGCGCCTCCGGCTCGGGGAGGGTGTTCGGTCCGTGCCGGGCGAGCCGCTCCGCCGCTTCGGCGGGCGCGAGACCGCGGGTCGGATCGGTCCCCAGCGCCGCCGCGAGATCGCGGGCCTCGAGCGCGTGCGGCGGGGAGGGGAGGCGCTCCACGGCGGCAGGATGCACAAGGCGGGCGAATCCCGCCAGGCTCGTGTGCGGCGAGCGTGCCGGAGCTCACGGCGCGCGGTGACCACCGTCTTCGTCGACAGGCAAAACCGCGGGCCAGCCGCCCGCTGGTGGCGCGCTCTCGTACGTCATGCGTCGAACGATGGCGCCACGCCGGTCGACCTCGAAGAGCTCGTTCGGCTCCTCGTCGTAGTAGAAGCTATAGCCGCCGCTCTCGGAGGGGTCGGAGTGGCGCGCGTCCATGCTGGTGTCGAACACGAGGTTGCCGGCGGTGTTCCAGACGAGCGTCCCGATGGCCCGGTTGAAGCCGGTCGAGGTCGTCCAGAGCGTACGGCCGTCCGCTCCGAGCGCGGCGACGCGGCCGTTGCCGGACACGTAGGCGACGTGGTCGGTATCGACCCAGACGTTCCGGATGTAGCCGTCGCGGAACGGCCAGACCTGCCAGCGGAGGGCTCCGCGGGCGTCGAGGCGAATGACCGAATAGCCGCAGGCGACCGTGATCTCGTCGTCGAAGCCGGCGGCGAGCGCCGCGACCGAGCCGCAGCTCGGATAAGTCGACCGCCACACGACCGCACCCTCGGGCGAGACGAGCGTCACGCCGCTCTTCAGATCGAGGACGACGAGGCTCCCGTCGAGGCGGCGCGCCAGGCCGGTCGGGACCGTCACGACGAGCGCCCACGACGCGCCGTTTGCTCCGTCGAACCGAAGGTGGTGACGGTAGCCATCGCGATCCGTCGTATCGGGCTCGACGCTCCATCGACCTTCGGGCCCACGCACGCAGAGGTCGAAGCGATGGCGCAGCTCCCAGGGAGGCGCGACGGGGCTCCTCGGCGCCGGTGCGGGGCAAGGTGGGCCGGCGGGCGCCACGCTCGTGGCCACGGCTCGGCGCAGCGTCGTCGCGGCCTTCGGCGAGGCGGAGCCGCGCAGCTCTGCGAGCTCTCGTTCTGCGGCCCGCTTGGCGTCATGGGCGGAGGCGCATCCGGCCCAAGCGGGCATTGCGACGCTTGCCCAGGCCAGGCACCAGAGGCTCCGCCGTCGGAGGGTCATGCGGACACGTGTGCCCCGCGAGATCGGGCCGTGTACGGTGCCGTCAGCGCCTCGAGATCGACCGGTATCTCGAGCTCGCGAGGCGAGTACCGCGGCCGGTACGTCCCCAGGAGGCGCGGCAGCACTTTTCTGAAGAGGATCGCGTTCAGGCGAGGCTCCCTCTTCCGGCGTCCGGCCTTGCCGCCGAACTCCGTCTTCGTGCGCGGGTCCGCGTCGAGCATGGCGTTCGCGGCTCGCAAGAGGAAGCGGAGCAGGTGGAGCTGCGCATAAGCCCCGACCGCGACTCGATACGGGTAGCTGCCCACGACGTGTTGGTACACCTCGAAGGCGACGGTGCGATGCTCGAGCTCCTCCAGGAGGTGCCAGAGGAACACGTCGAGCACCGCCGGGTTCCATTTCGACTTGTCCTCCTCGGTGAAGACGAGCGCCATTGCGGTCGTGAGGGCCTCGAAGCCCTCGGCGTAGGCCAGGTTGAAGCGAAGTGACTTGGACGCGTGGAAGCGCTGGTAGTCGCTGGCGAGCTCGCGCTCGAGCGCCTCGAAGCCGCGCGCGCCGCCGCGGATGAGGGCCTGGTTGAGGAGCGCGTGCTGGCGATAGTGGTGACCTTCCTGCGCGCAGAACGCCTCGAGATCGGCCGCGAGCGCCGGCTCGGTCACGTGTCGCTTCGCCGCTCGCATCGTCTTGATGAGGTAGGGCTCGAGGTGCGGCAAGAGGATCGACATCGCCACGTTGATGTACGACTCCTCAGGCTCGCCTTCGATGATGACCGGGTCGAGCGCCTCCGGCAGATCGAAGCGGAGCTTGCGCGGCGTGATGGTCACGGGGTGCCTTCAGGGACAATCGTCTTGCATGCGCAGGACGACGAGGCCGAGCACGTACACGTCGGGGCTCGAGAATGACCAGTCACCTTCCAGAACGAGCGAGCCTGTGGCGTCGAACGTGAGGCCGTCGAAGCCCGGATAGTCGACCACGAACTGGCCCGGAGGAAGCGGGGACGCCTGCGTGTAGAAGTCGGGGCTGCCGTTGGTCCACGGATCGTGCACCACGATCGACGACGGGCTCGGTCCGCTCGCGTCGACGCCGTGGCCGACCACGGTGACCCAATGCCCGCTGCTGATGGTGTGAGTCGAGCCGTTGGTCGACCCCATTCCCAGCATCAGCCACGCGACCGCCGAGCCTTCGACGCCGAGGCGAATGGCGTCGAGCGTGGGCACGGCGATGCCCGTGTCGTATTCGGCGGGGACCGTGAAGCCGGCGGGCACCCAACCTTGCCACTCGAGCGAGTAGAACGCGACGCCGCGGTCCGAGAGGTAGCCCGCGAGCCCCGTCAGGAAATCCGCCGGGGGCGTGCCGTTGAAGACGCCGCTCGTGTTCATGTACGTGGGCGAAGCGATCTCCACGATGAGATCGTGCTGGTCTTGTTTGGCGTCTCCGCTCATCGAGGCGAGCGAGGGGTAGCCGTTGTCGCGCAGGTAGAGGAGCGCGTTCGACGCAGCCGTCGGGCCGCAGAAGTTGTTGCCGTCGACGAAGCCCCCGTACGCCGGATCGGTCTGCGTGTAGTCGGGCGTCGCGGCAACCTTGGACGTGTGGCTCGCGCCGGGCGTGAGGCAGTCGTCGCCGCCACCCGAGCCAGACGACGTCGAGCCGGTGCTTCCCGTCCCTTGCGCGGCGCTCGTCGTCGTGGCGGCGGAGGTCGAGCCGCTCGGCCCGCCGGTGCTCCCGCCACCGGAGCCGGCTTCGCTGTCGCCGCACCCGGCTGCGACCAGCAGGACGGTGCCCCCGAGACGTCTCATGCGCATGACACCATGACAGCGCGCGCGGCCTGACTCTGCAAGTAGCCCACCGCCTCGCCATCCCTCGGCGTGGCCCATCCCTGACATGTGGGGTAGCCTCGTCCGCGGAGCGCATGCGGGACCCCTTCGGGCTCGAGGGCGTCGTCATCGACGCCAAGTACCGGGTCGAGCACGTCGTCGGCGAAGGCGGGTTCGGCGTGGTCTACCGAGGAGTCCACGAAGGCTTCGACGCGCCCGTCGCGATCAAGTGCCTCAAGCTCCCGCCGCACTTCGACGCTGCCGCGCAAGACGATCTGATCCGGAGGCTCCGCGAGGAGGGCCGCCTGCTGATGAAGCTCTCGCAGCGGACGACCGGGATCGTTCAGGCGCTGGACATCGGCTCGTTCGTCACGCCCGGCGGCGCCCGGTTGCCCTACCTCGTGCTCGAATGGCTCGCCGGTCGCCCGCTCAGCGCCGAGATCACCCGCCGCGCCCGCGCCGGTTTGCCCGGCATGACCCTGCGCGAAGCGATGCGGCTCCTCGATCCGGCCGCGAAGGCGCTGGGCTTGGCGCACGACGAGAAGATCGCCCACCGCGACATCAAGCCGGACAACCTCTTCCTCGTCGAGCACGGCGCGACGACAAACGTGAAGGTCCTCGACTTCGGCATCGCGAAGGTCTTCGCCGACGCGCCGAGCCCGAGCGACGCCACGACCGGCGCGGGACCGTCGGCGTTCACGCCGGCGTACGGCGCTCCGGAGCAGTTCGACAAGAGGCGAGGCGCGACCGGCCCTTGGACGGACGTCTTTGCGCTCGCGCTCGTCCTGGTGGAGCTCTTGACGCTCGAGCGCGCTCTCGGCGGAGAGATCCTCGCCGAGCTCTTCCAGAGCTCGCTCGACTCGGCGCGGAGACCGACACCTGGATCGCGGGGCCTCGTCGTCTCGGCGCCGGTCGAGCGCGTCTTCGCGCGCGCCCTCGCGGTCGACCCGGCCGCGCGCATCGGGACGGCGACGGAGCTGTGGCGTGAGCTGGAGGCGGCCATCGAGGCCGGCGGCGACGTCGCGCCGCGCCGCGGCTCGGTCACGAGCGAGAGCGCCTCCCTCGAGGAGATCGCTTCCGCGCCGACGCTCGCCGCGTCCCGCCCGGCGGAGCTCGTCCTCGGCACCGACGAGACAATCCAGGCGCCGGCGGCGCTCACCCCGCCTCCGGCGGCGACGACCCGCGCCGGCGTCGCGAGCACGAGGAACGTCACCCAGCGATCGGCCGAGCGCGGGCGCGCCCCGGCTGCGCTCTGGGCGCTGGGAGCCGCGGCCGCCGCGGCGGCGATCTTCTTCGGTGCGCGAAGGTTGAACGAGGGGTCCTCGCAGACGCCACCCGCCCAGCCGAGCGCCTCGTCGGAGGCCAAGGTGTCCGCCAATGCCGAGGCGGCAGCGCTCTATCGGGAGGCGACACGCGCGTGGCGCGACGGCGCGACCGACACGGCGATCGAATCGATGACCCGCGCGGTCGAGATCGACCGCGAGCTTGGCGCCGGGTACCTCAGGCTGGCACTCTGGAAAATGTCGCTCAAGGAGTCGGAGGCCCGCGACCACTACCAGACGGCGCTCCTGCACCGACAGGTCCTGACGGACTCGGACCGGCGGCTGCTCGAAGCGGTCGAGCCGTTCGTGCGGCAACCGTGGGACCTCAAAGAATATTCGGAGCGCCTCGAGAAGCTCATGGCCGACCGTCCTCGGGACGTCGAGCTGGTGATCCTCTTCGGCCAGGCGCTCCAGGCGCGGCTCGAGCTCGAGGGGGCGGTCGCGGCGTTCGATCGGGCTCTCCAGCTCGAGGCCGATCTGCCGCTGGCATGGATCGAGCGCGCCGAGGCGCAGGCCATGTCGGGCGACGCGCCGGGTCAGCTGGCGTCGTACACGCGCTGTCTGGAGGCGCGCCCGGCGTCGGCGGAGTGCCTGGCGCGGAAGGTCAACCTGCGCGCTCGCCTCGGGGAGTGTGATGCGATGCGGGAGGACGCCCGTCAGCTCACCGCGCGAGCGCCGAGGATGGTGCAGGGCTTCGATCAGCTCGCGAACGCGCTCCTCGCGACCGGTGAGCGAGGTCCGGCGGTGCAGGAGACCCTCTCGCACCGATGGGCGCTGCTCCCGCAGGACAAGCAGCGCACGGCGCAGCTGCAGGATCGCGCGGCGCTCGCGACGCTCGACGGGGACTTCGAGGCGGCGCTCGCGCTGACGGCCGAGTGGTCGGCCGCGGTGGCGGAGAAGCAGGACCAGTTCTCGCGAGGCCTCCCGGCCCTGCGCCGCGCGCGCCTGCTCGAGGAGCTGGGCGAGGCGCAGCAGGCGGGCGAAGTGGCCAAGGAGTTTCTCTCGGTGCTGCCCGCGCTGCCCGACGCGATCGGCGGCGACATGTCGATCCACTTCCTCGGAGTGGCTGCGCGAACGCGCGCTATCGAGCGCAAGGACTACGAAGAGAAGCGCGCGGCTTGGCTCGACCGCTACCGGAAGAAGTGGCTCGCGGCCGGGAGGAGGACGGACGTCGAGTTCGAGTGGATCGCTTGGTCGACCGCGTACGGCGGAGAGGTGCGCTCGGTGGACGACGCGCGAGAGGCGCGCGACGCCATGCCGCGGTCGGGCACCAGAGCGGTCGAAAGCGGACGCTGGCCCGGGATGGATCTGAACGTGGGTCGCACGCTCGTCCTGAACGGCGAGCCGGCCGCGGCGCTCGCGCCGCTCCGCCGCGTGGCCGCCGCGTGTCATCGGCTCGACGAGCCGATGCGACCCGTTCTCGCGCAGCTCTACCTGGGCAAGGCCCTCGAGCTGGCAGGCGATATCCAGGAAGCGCGCGCCGCGTACGAGAAGGTCCTCGCCGCGTGGGGCAAGGCGCGGCCGACGCCGCTGGCCGTCACGGCGGCGAACGAGGGCCTGGCGCGGCTGGGCCGCGCGGACTGACCCAGCGATCGGAGCTGCGGCGAAGCCACGCCTCATGGCGCGCGAGTTGCCGCGATCATCGCGTGGAACCATCACCCCGACTGCCGGCCTTGCTCGCGACCGCTCTCCTCCTGTCCGCCGGCTGCGTACCGCTCGCGGGGGGCCCGGCCGCCTTCGAGGACCGCCAGCCCTGTCCGGAGGTGGCGCTCACGCTCCCGCCGTCCGATCCGGCGCTCGGCGGCTACGACGCGGGACCGGGGCCTGTCATCGGCGAGTCTCAGCCGCTGTTCGTGACCTACCAGGAGTCCTGTTATCCGAACGTCTATCGGTTTTGGTGAGGCGCAGGGCGGCCTCAGTGGCTCCAAACCGCGGCCGCACGACGCTATTCTGCCCACCCCGCATGCCGTCCGTGATCCCCGATCCGCGTCGAATCAAGAGCTTCAAGACCGAGGCGGCGTTCGAGAAATGGCTCGCCTCCCATCACGACAAAGAGCCGGAGCTCTGGCTCAAGATCCACAAGAAGGACTCGGGGCTCCCCAGCATCACGGCGAACGAGGCGCTCGACGTGTGCCTCTGTTACGGCTGGATCGACGCCATCCGTAAGTCGTTCGACGAGAGCTCTTTTTTGCAGCGGTACACGCCGCGAGGAAAGAAGAGCCGCTGGAGCCAGGTCAACCAGCAGAAGGTCGCGCGCCTGATCGAGCTCGGCCGGATGACGCCGCACGGGCAGAAACAGATCGACGCCGCCAAAGCAGACGGCCGCTGGCACGCGGCCTACGCGCCCATGCGCACGGCGTCACACGCGACGGTCCCCGAGGATCTGCTCGCGGCGCTCGAGGCGAGCCCGCGCGCGAAAAAGACCTTCCTCACGCTCGACAAGACGAACCTGTTTGCGATCTCGTTTCGACTCGGGTCCATGAAGACGGCGGCCGGCCGAGAGAAGAAGGTCGCATCGATGGTCGAGACGCTCGCGCGCGGCGAGCCGATCGTCGCGCCGCGCGCCGCGCCGGTCAGCCCGCGGGCTCGTACCAGACCTTCACGACCGTGACCTCGGTCGCGCCCTTGGGGCGCTGCACGACCGCGCTGTCGCCTTCGCGCTTGCCGAGCAGCGCCTGGGCGACCGGCGACCGCACGCTGATCTTCCGCTGCGCGAGATCGACCTCGTCGGTCCCGACGATGCGGTAGGTCGACTCCACGCCGTCTTCGTCTTCGATGGTGAACCAGGCGCCGAAGTAGACCTTGCCGAGCTGCGTCTTGGAGGGCTCCACCACGGTGACCGCGTCGAGGCGCTTGGTCAGGAAGCGGATTCGGCGGTCGATCTCGCGGAGCTTCTTCTTGCCGTAGATGTACTCGGCGTTCTCGCTGCGATCGCCCTGGGCGGCGGCGACCGCGACCTCGTCCGTCACGCGAGGACGCTCCACCTTCCACAGGCGCTCGAGCTCCTGCTGGAGCGCGCGGAAGCCCGCCGGCGTGATGTGGTTGTCGCCGGCGGGGCGCCGCTTCTCGGTGCTCGCCTCGGTGACGTCGTCGTCCTCGTCGTCGTCGGACTCTTTGACGAAGGCCTTGGACACGTCTCAGCCCTTCGCCGCGGCGCCCGTGGCTTGCGCGAGCAGGTCCTGGATGCGCTTCACGAGGCGGACCGGATCTTCCACCACGCCCTCGGCGAGCAAGGCCTGCTCGTAGAGCATCTCGCAGAAGCCGGTGAGGCGCTCCGAGCCGGGCTCCTTCTCGGCGAGGACGGCGATGCTGGAGACGATGGCGTGGGTGGGGTTCACCTCGAGGATGCGCTTCTGCTCGGTGGCGCGATCGTCCATCATCTTGAGCAGGCGCTCGAGGTTGGCGCCGGGCGCGCCCTCCTCCGAGACGAGGCAGCTCGCGCTCTCGGTGAGGCGCTTGGAGAAGCGCACGTCCTTCACGCGTGAGCCGAGCGCCTTCTTGATCGCCTCGAGCGCGGCCTCCGAGCCGGCGGGCGGCGCGTCCTCCCCGAGGTCCACGTCGCCGTGGACGACGCTCTTCAGCTTCTTCTTGTCGTACTCGGTGAGGGCCTGCACGACCCACTCGTCGATCGGATCGGTGAGGAAGAGCACGTCGTAGCCCTTCTTGCGGAAGGCCTCGAGGTGCGGGCTCGACTCGACGGCGCGGCGCGAGATGCCGGTGACGTAGTAGATGTGCTCCTGTCCGGAGGGCATCGCGTCCACGTAGGCCTTGAGCGTCGTGAAGTCGCCCTCGGGCGTGTTCATCGACTCGAAGCGCGAGAGCTCGACGATGGCGTCTTTGTTCTTCCAGTCGACGCTGATGCCCTCTTTCAGGACCTTGCCGAAGACGCGCCAGAACTTCTTGTATTTGTCCGGGTCGGACTCGGCGACGTCCTTCAGGCTCTTGAGCACTTGCCGGACGAGCTCGCGCTCGATCAGGGCGAGCGTCTTGTCTTCCTGGAGCATCTCGCGAGAGACGTTGAGCGAGAGGTCCTCCGAGTCGACCACGCCGCGCAGGAAGCGGAGCCAGATGGGCGTGATGCGCTCGCAGCTCTCGATGATGAGCACGCGCTTCGCGTAGAGGCGCAGCGCCGTGCGGTCCTTCTGGAAGAGATCGAACGGCGCCTTCTCGGGGACGTACATCAGGGCCTGGAACTGCGCGGGCGCGTCGATCGCGAAGTGGATGGTGACGAGGGGCTTGTCCCCGGCGCTGCCGCCGCTCACGTGCTGGAAAAATTGGTCGTGTTGCTCGGGCGTGACCTGGCTCTTCGGCTGCGCCCAGAGCGCCTTTTCGCGGTTGGCTTGCTCGCCGTCGACGAAGATCGGGAAGCTGACGAAGTCCGAGTACTTCTGGATGATGTCCTTGATGCGCCAGCTCCGCAGGTAGTCCGTCTGGTCGGGCTTGAGGTGGAGCACGATGTCCGTGCCGGGCTGCGCGCGCTCGCCGGGCAACACGCTGAAGCTCTCCGAGCCTGTCGAGCGCCAGAGCACCGGCTCCGAGCCGGGCTTCATGCTCTTCGTGATCACGTCGACGCGTTTCGCGACCATGAAGGCGGCGTAGAAGCCGACGCCGAACTGGCCGATGAGGCGCATCGCCCCGTCTTTGTCGGTGCCGGCGTCACGCACCTGCTTCAGGAACTCCAGGCTGCCGCTCTTGGCGATGGTGCCGAGGTTGTGGATGGCCTCCTCGCGGGTCATCCCGATGCCGTTGTCCGAGATGGTGAGCGTCTGCGCGTTTTCGTCGACCTTGATGTCGATGCGCGACTCGCCCTCGGGCTTGACGGCGTCCTCGTGTGTCATCCCGAAGAAGCGGCCCTTGTCGAGCGCGTCGGACGCGTTCGAGACGAGCTCGCGCAGGAACACGTCTTTGTTGGTGTAGAGCGAGTCGATGACGAGCGTGAGGACCTTCTGGACCTCAGCTTGGAACGGGTGCGTCTCGGCGCTGGGTTCGGGGGCGTTCGGTTCCGTCGACATGGCTTTGTGTGCCAGACGGATGGATCCGAACTCCTTGGGTTGCAAGCCCCCCAAACCTCACCCCCCTCGCTCGCGAGGGGGGCTGGGGGGGTGAAGTTGCAGCAACTCGCTCACCAGCCGGCGTGAGGGCTGCCAGCCTGGGCTCTCGCTAGCGCTTCAATCGCTCGAGCGCGGCTTCCGCGTCCTTGCGGTAGGCGTGATCCGCCGGGGCGAGGCGCAGGTACTCGCCGTAGTGGGAGATGGCCTTGTTCGGGTCCACCGTCTCGTAGTTCTTGCCGAGGATGAGGTGGGCGTCGTTGAGCCAGCCGGGCGGCGGGTTGCGGCTCGCGGCGAGCTCGACCGCCTTGTCCAGCTCGGGCGTGGCGGCTTTGTCGTCGTTCTTCCGGTCGAGGAGCTTGCCGAGCTTGAAGTGCCAGTCCGCGACCTTGTCGTTGCCGCTGATGGCCGCGCGGTACTCGGCCTCGGCCTTGGTGGCGTTGTTCTGCTCCTCGTAGCAGAGGGCGAGCGTGAAATGCGCCTCGTGGCGGGAGGGCTTCTTCTCGAGGGCGGTCGTCAGGTCCTTGATGGCGTCGACGGTGCGGCCCTGCTTCTGCTTGAGCACGCCGAGCTGCCAGTAGGCGTCGCCGAGGGTCGCGTCGAGCTCGATGGCCTTCGTCAGCGACTGCTCCGCGATCTGCGGCTGGCCCGCTTCGTTGGCGGCCCAACCGACGTAGAGGTGGTACTCCGGCCGGTTCGCCTCGATCTCGACGGCCTTCTTGAGGTGGCGCATCGCCTCGTTCAGGTTGGAGCCCGAGAGGAGGAGCGAACGGCCGTAGAAGTGGTTCGCCTCGGCCGAGTTGCCGCGCTCGCGCACGACCTCTTTCAGGATGGGCTCGGCTTGTTTGGCCTGGCCTGCCGCGACGAGCGTGGAGCCGATGCGCAGCTTGAGGTCCACGTCCTCCGTCGCCTTCTGGAGGGCCTGGTTGTACATCTGCAGCGCTTCGGCGGTCTGGCCTGTCTCTTCGTAGTAGAGGCCGCGCTCGGTGAGCAGACCGGGGTAGTTCGGGTCCACGGCCTGGATGTCGTCGAAGACCTTGACCGCCTCCGAGAACCTGCGGCCCTTGCGGAAGGTGACGCCGAGCGCGAAGCGGATGGACAGATCTTCGGGGGCGACCTTCAGGGCGGCCTCGTATTGGATCTGCGCTTCGTCGAGCTTGCCGAGCTGCAGCGCGACGTCCCCGCGGGCCTTCGCGAGATCCGCGCTGTTCGGGTACTTCTCTGACGCTTCCGTCAGGATCTTGTTCGCCTCCTCCGAGCGCGTGACGCTGGCGAGGAGCTGCGAGAGGCCGACGTAAGCGGGGACACCCGTGTCGGGGCCTGTCGCGCGCTTGACGGCCTCGCGGAAGAGGTTCTCCGCGTCCTTCTTCTTGCCGGCGGCGTCCTCCACGCGGGCGAGCCAGTAGAAGGAGCGCGGGTCGTTGGGGTGGCTCTGCTGGAGCTTGGTCAGGAGCTCCTTCGCTTCTTTGTGGCGCTCGAGCGCGAACCACGTCTTGGCGGAGCCGATCTTGGCGTCGATGTTGTCCGCGTCGGCGCGGCTGGCCGACTCGAAGCGAGCCTCCGCCTCGGAGAAGCGGCCCGCGCGGTAGAAGAGCTCGCCGCTGCCGACGAGCGCGGGGACCGCCTGCGGGTTGAGCTTGAGCGCCTCGTTGTAGGCCTCTTGCGCCTGCGACATGCGCGAGGCGAGGAGCTGGACGCGGCCGAGCTGGATGTACGCCTCGACGAGCTCCTGCTGGCTGGCCGCCTTGCGGATCTTCTCGTCTTTCGTGACGGCGTTGAGAAGCTCGAGGGCCTCCGCTTCGCGGGCCGGTGTGCCGGCCGCGATGCTGGCGAGGAGCGTGCGCCCGGCGACGTGGCCCTTGGAGGACTCGAGCACGCTCTTCGCGCTCGCCTCCGCCTCGGCGGACTTTCCGGCCGCGAGCTGCGCGCGCGCCAGCCCGAACAAGGTGCGCGCCGACTTGTGCACGCCCACGGCCTTCGTGAAGACGGTGATGGCCGTGTTCGGCTCCTTGGCGACGAGCTCGATCTCGCCGGCGAGGACCGCGGCGTCGACGTCGTCGGGTGATTGCGAGAGGATCTGCTGCACCGTCGCACGCGCCCGCGCGAGCTGGCCGGCGAGCACGTCCTCCGCGGCGCTTGCCAGCAGGAGCGACGTGGAGGTGCCGCTGCGATCGACAGCGTCGAGCATGTTCTTGGCCGCGGTCTCTGCTCCGCCGTCCCGCCCGAAGCGGATGCTGCGCATGTAGAGGAGATACGCGGCGTAGCCGGCGGTGTCCGCGTGGCGTGGCGCGGCGACGTTGGCGGTGCGGGCGAGCTCGGCCGCGCTGTTCGCGCCCTCGAGCGTGTCGGCGTCGAGCGCCTCTTGCGCCGCCTTCTTGAGCTCGCCGAGCTTCGTCTCGCGATCGCCCGAGAGGAGGTTGTCCTCGATGAAGTTGATCCCGAAGACGCCGATGCTCGGGAAGAGGCCCAGGCCAAAGCCCGCGGCCACCATGCCGAACATGCCGAGCGCGACGAGCTTGATGAGACGGCCGCTCTTCGCAGGCTGCTCGTCGCTCTCGCCGACGAAGCGCTCCTTCTTGCGCGCGCCCGGGAGCGCGGCGCCGGCGCCGCCGCCCTCGAGCTCCATCTCTCCGCCGATGCCGCCGCCGCCGAGCTCGAGCGAGCCGCCAGAGTCGAAGCCGAGCGACGCCTCCGAGCCGACGTTGGCCGGCAGACCGGCGCCGGCAGGCGACGGCAAGCCGACGCCGCCCACGGCGGGGAACGCATCGAGCGCGGTCGGCAGGCCCGGCCCGCCAGGCGCAGGCAACCCCGCACCACTGAGCCCAGGCAGCCCAGGGCCGCCGGGAGCGGGCAAGCCAGGGCCGGCCGTCGAGGGGAGTCCCGTCGCGCCAACGATGGGGAGGCCTGCGTGGGAGGCCGCGGTAGGGAGGCTCCCGAACGCGGGGCTGGGGAGCCCGCCCCCACCCACGGCCGGAAGACCGCCGCCGCCCAGCGCTGGCAGACCACCGCCGGAGATCGCAGGGAGCGCGCCTGCCGACATGGCCGGAAGCCCCGCGCCGCCAACGACCGGGAGGTCTCCGCCGATGGCTGGCAGCCCGGCGCCGCCATGCAGCGCGGGCAACCCGGCTCCGCCGCCGCCAGGGGATGGCAGGCCGGCGTTCACGGGGGAGGGCAGGTGGGCGCCCGCGCCGCCCGAGGGCGCGGGTAGGCCGGCGTTGCCCTGCGAGAGCGCGGGCAAGCCGGCGTGGTCGCGATGAGCCGGCGCGGGCAAGCCAGCCTGCGCACCGAACCCGCCGCCGCCGCCGGGGAACCCGCCGAACGGCGAAGGAGGAGCCTCGCGCGTCGCGGGCAGATCGATCTCACCGAAGCCCTGTGGAGCGCCGAAGCCCTGCGGCGCCTGCGGGGCACCGAAGCCCTGCGCAGCGCCGAAGCCCTGCGGAGCGCCAAAAGGCTGGGCGGGGCCGCCACGCGTCGCGGGCAGATCGATGCCGCCGCCGAGGTCGGCTTCCGCGCCGAAATCGAGGACGCCGAATCCGCCGCCCCCTCCGCTTGCACCGCCTCCGCCTGCGTCGCGCGTTGCGGGCAGATCGATGCCGCCGGGGTCGATGGCAGGCGCAGGCGGCGCGAAGGTTCCCGGAACCACCGGCAGGTCGACCTCGCCCGCCGACATGGGGGCAGCATCGGGGTTCGGAAGATCGACCATCAGATCGATCTCGCCGAAGCCACCGGCGGCCGGGGCCGCCGGTCGCGGCGCCGCAGCAGGCGGACCGGGCCGGGGCGCGGCTGGCGGAGCAAATGGACGCGGCGCAGCGGGCGCGGGGAGATCGATGCCGCCCATCTCACCGGTCGGATTGCGCGGCGGCGGAGGCCGGGGCGGCGGCGCCGCAGGCGGCGGCGCGCCTTCCTGCCCCGGGCGCTGCACGAGGAGGCTCGCGCCGCATTTCGGGCAGCGCATCTTCAGCCCGGCGGGCGGGATTCGACGCTCGTCGACCTGGTAGGGCGCGGAGCACCCGTGGCACTCGACCTTGACCATAGTGCGGTCGGCCTCTGGATCGGCCGAGGGTCAGAACGTAACACGCTTCGCAGGAGGCGACCGCGAAAGTGTGGTAGCTGCGGTCAGCCGCCATGACGCGTTCGCTCGCCATCGTTTTTGCCGTCTTCGTGGCGGCCGCGGCAGCTTATGTCGTCGTTCGCGGCCGGCCTCACGGAGGCGCCGCGCCCGAGCCTCACCCTGCGCCGGTGGCATCGGTCTCCGCGGCCGCGCCCCCGGCGCCCGAACCGGTGACCGCCGAGCCGGCAGGCGGCGGGGGGGCGAGCCCGGGTTTACCGCAGGGTGAGGAGACCGCGCCGCTCGCCTCGGGTGCTCCGCGTCAGGTCGTCTTCGGCGTCGCGCTCGTCTGGTATCGCGGCGCGGAGAGCGCGCCCAGCAACGCGCGCTCGAAGGACGAGGCGCGCGCGCTCGCCGAGTCGATCGCGGAGGAGGCGAAGAAGGACTTCGGCGCGGCCGTCAAGCGGGCCGATACGGGGTTCGACGACGCCGGGGCCATCCAGCGCACCGTGCTCGAGCCCGCGGCCGAGGCCGTGCTCTTCTCGCTCGAGGCCGGGGCGGTCGGCGGGCCGGTCGATTCACCGCGCGGGTTTTACGTCTTTCGCCGCATCGAGTAGAGAGCCCGCCCCATGGCCACGATCGATATTTCGCGGAACCACAACCTCGGCACCGAGACGGCGAAGGAGCGCGCGGCGACGCTCGCCGATTCGATGAAGGAGAAGCTCGGCATCAGCTGGCGCTGGGACGGCGACCGGATCAAGTTCGACGCGCCGAGCGGCATGGCCAAGGGCGCGAACGGGACGATCACCGTCGCCGCGACCTCGGTGCGCGTCGAGATCGATCTCCCCCTGCTCCTCCGTGCGATGAAGGGCACGATCGAGGACAAGGTGAAGGAGAAGCTCGACAAGGTCGTCGCCTGAGCCGCCCTTCGGCGGTCGTTCAAGGGTCGAGCTCGGGGTAGCGGCGGAAGATGCCCGATTCGTTGAAGGGGATCCGCCGCTCGGACGCCAAGTAGCGCGCGAGCCGCGGGCGCGAAGCCACGCGCTCGCTGAGCGCGCGCAGGCCAGCGACCTTCTTGCCGAGCCGCTTCATCGCGCGCGGGAAGGCGTAGTCGAGCCCGCTCATCACCTGGAACAAGGAGAGGTCGGCGTACGTCGTCGAGCGTCCGATGAGGTGCTTGCCGCCGTTCTGCTGCAGGACGCGCTCGAAGTAGCCGAGGAACTTCGGCAGGCGCTCGGCGACGAAATGCGAGGCGCGCTGCTTGGCGGCTCGGCGCTGATCCTCGTAGTAGAGGCTCGTCGCGATGGGGTGATGGGTGTCGTGCACCTCGGTGTAGAGGTCCTCCACCGTCAGCTGGAGCTGGTGCACACCGATTCGCTTCGCCTCGCTCCGCGGGACCAGCCCGAGCTTGGGCCCGAGGTGGAGGAGGATGTTGGCGGTCTGCGCGACCAGGAGCTTGCCCGACCGGATGAAGGGCGGCGCGAGCGGCGGCAAGCCGTGCCGGCTCGCCATCAGCGCGAGCATCGGTCCGACGCCGCCACCCTCGCTCTCGGGGAGGCGGGCGACGTCCACGTAACGTGTGCCCGAGTCCTCGAGGGCGAGCCGCACCAGCTCGCCGCGTCCCTGGATCCCGGGCCAGTAGAAGAGCTCGATCGCCATGGTGGGATGGTAGCCAATCTCCTTCCTCGGGGGCCGGCGGAGGCCGGCTCCGCGCCCGAGGCTCGACATTCCCGCGCTTCACCTTTACGTCCGGCTGGACGCCTGGCTACTCTGCCTGTGCCCCAGACCCCCCAGGAGACCTTCTCACCAAGATGACCGCAGAAACCCAGGGCGAGCAGAGCGGCCACGACGCGGCGCTGATTGGGAAGCTTCAGGGGGAGATCAACGCAGCGGCGGAGAAGCCAGCCCAGGCGGCGCTCCTCCACGAGCTCGGCGTGTTGCACGAGGCTCGAGGCGAGGAGCCCCTGGCGGCGCGCGACTACCTGGCCGCGTACAACGCCGACGCCGATTTCCGCGAGCCGCTCGAGGCGCTCATCCGCGTGCTCTCGCGGCGCCGGTCGTACAAGAACCTGGCGAAGCTCCTCGACGCGATGGCGAAGAACGCGCCCACGCCGGAGGAGCGCGCGCGTGCCCTGCGCGAGCTGGCGGTCGTCGCGCTCGAGCACGACAAGAACCGCGACGAGGCGCGACAACGCCTCGAGGAGGCGGTCGCCGAGAACCCGGACGACCTCAGCGCCTGGCTCGAGCTCGAGATGCTCGCGCACGAGTCGGCCGATCCGGCCGGCGTCATGCGCGCCATCGAGGCGCGGCTGCCGCTCATCACGGACGGCACCTACAAGGCCCTGCTCTACATCCAGCTGGCGGAGCTCGCGGCGAAGCTGACGCAGACCCAGCGCTCGTACGAGTACCTCGACGCGGCGGCCGCGCTCGAAGGCCGCGCGCGCTTCCAGACTCGCGTCTCGCTCGAGCGGATCGCGCAGGGCGCCGCCGATCTCGACGCGCTCGCGCGCGCCCTCGAGGGTCAGGCGGAGCTCGTGGCCGAGGTCCTCGACGACCCGGAGCGCGGCGAGGAGATCGGCGTCCCGCGTCACATGCGGACGGCCGCGTTTGCGGCCGAGGCGTGGATGCGCGCGGCGGAGATCAGGCGACGGCTCGGCGACGTGGACGGCGCGGGCGCGCTCCTCTCGATGGCCGCACGGCGCCTCCCCGGCTCCAGCGTGATCTCACGCGCGCGGCTCGCGGTGCTCGAGGCGCAGGGCGATCTCGAGGCGAGCGCGACGCTCGCCCGCGAGGAGCTGGTGCACACGCCGGAAGGGCCACACGCGGCCTCGCTCTGGCTGCGCGTGGCGGAGTCGGCGGCGCTCGTGAACGATCGCACCGCCGCGCTCGACGCGCTGAGGCACGCGCTGACTGCCGATCCGGGCGCCATCCCTGCGCGCGCGATCGAGATCGATCTGCTCGTCGACGGCCAGGACCCGGCCGGTCTCGCGGGCGCGCTCGAAGGGTGCGCGACGACCTTCGTGACCGACGCCGCGAAGTCGCGCGCGTTCGTCCTGGCCGCGTACGTCTGGGCGTGTCTGGTCCGCGATCCGCAGGCCGCGCAGACCGCGCTCTCGCGCGCCGGCCAACACGGGGTGTCGCCCGCGGTCGCGCTCCGCACCGCGCGGATGTTCGCCGCGGTCATCAGCGACCTCGGCTGGTTCGAGGCCTCGACCGAGCAGCTGCTCTCCGCCGGAGCGGAGCCTCACGAGCTCGCGGGGCTCTGGTTCGAGCTCGGACGCTCGCGCCTCCTGCGCGGCGACATCGCCGCCGCGGAAGAGGCGTTTGCGCAGCTCGCTCAGTGCGAAGGGCTCGGCGCCTTCGCGCGCGCCCCCTGGCTCGGCCGCATGCTCGCCGCTTGTGCGGTGGGCCTCGCTCCGGACGGCGGGCGCCGCTCGCCCGAGGCGATGGACGCGCTCGCCGCGGCCGAAGCCGACCCCTCCCTGGCGCGGGGCCTCACGCTGGTCGCCGCGCTCCGCGCCAACATGGCGGGCGACGCGGCGGGGGCACGCACCAGGCTCGCCGCGCTCGCCGAGTCGAGCCCCGGCGATGTCGTCGTCGCGTTGTTCCTGGCCGAGCTCTCCGCGTCTGACCCCGGCGCGGCCGCGGCCGTGCTCTCGCGCTGCGCAGAGGCCGTCGAAGACGCGGATCTCGCGGCCGGCCTCCGGCTCGAGGCCGGGCTCTATTACTGGCGTGCCGGCGACCGGCCGTCCGCCGTCGCCGAGATCTCGTCGGTTCGCGACGTCATCCCGGGCGCCGCAAACGCGCTGCTCACGTGGGCGCGTCGCGGTCTCGAGACCACCACGCTCGACGGCCGGCGCGAGGCAGTCGGCGACGGACCCAACGAGGCGCTGGAGCGGTTCGGTCTGGAGATCGCGTGGCTCGACGAGGGCGGCGAGGTCGACGCCGCGCTGCGCGCCCTCGAGCAGGCCGAGCAGCAACACGGGAGCGACGACAGGCTCGTCGCCGCGACCCTGGGCAGGCTCCTCTTCGAGCTGGCGGGTGACCCAGAGGCCGCGGGGCGCGCGCTCGACACGCTCGAGTCGCGCGGCAACGACGCCGCGATCGTCGCGCGCGCGGAGCGCTTCCGTGCCACGCGGGACTGGGGGCAGGACCTCACCTCCGCGGCGGCGCTCGCGCGCGCTTGGGCGGAGATCGAGCCGGCTCCTTACGTGGCGCTCGAATGGCTCGGCGTCGCGATGGCCGCGCAGGATCGCGAGGGGGAGGTCGTCGCCCGGTCGCTCCTGGCGGATCTGTCGGAGGGCGCCGCGCGTGAGTCGCTCCTGGCGTCCGCCGTCACCGTGTCGCTCCTCTCGGGCTCGCTCCCGCCCCCGCTCGACGCGCAACACGCGCCGGGCCGGCTCGCCAACCTCGAGATGGCCCCTCCGGGCGCGGACCCGCGGCGCCGCGCTGCGGCGCTCCACGGCCTGGAGGACTCGCTCGGCGGGGACGCTTACCTCGACGCGCTCGTGCTCGCCGGCTACTCGGATCTCGCAAACGGCGACCCCGAGGCCGCGCTCGAGGCGTTCAAGGCGGTCGCCGACGCGCGCCCCGACGATCTGGCTGCGTGGGAGGGCGCGCGCGCGGCCGCGGTCGCGCTCGATCAGCCGGTCGAGATCGCGCTCGCCTCGGCGCAGCTCGGCGCGCTCTGCAAGGACGACGAACGAGGCGCGCGCTTCTGGGAAGAGGCGGGCCTCGTCTTGCTCGAACGGACCGAGGCGCACGAAGACGCCGAGATCGCGCTCGACCGCGCGTTCTCCCGCGACCCGCGCTCGTCGCGCGCGTTCGACAAGCTCTTCCGCCGCGTCCGCGGCCGGAACGAAAACGACCGGCTCCTGGGCCTCATCGAGCGCCGGCTCGAGGTCGCGGAGGACGAGACCGAGATCGCCAAGCTCTTCTGGGAGCGCGCGCGTGTGATGCAGAAGAAGGGCGACGCGGACGGCGCCCTCGCCGCGCTCGAGAACGTGACGATGCTCGAGCCCGATCACGTCGGCGCGCTCGCGCTCGCCGGCACCATCTGCATCCAGAAAGGCGACTTCGCCGGGGCCGCGCCGCTCATGGCGCGGCTGTCTCAGATCAAGGAGGCGCCGAAACAAGAGCGCCTCGTCTCCGGCGTCACCGCGTGTGACCTCTACGAGAACAAGCTCAACCAGCCCGAGAAGGCGCTCGAGGTCCTCGTGGCCCTCCACCGCGAAGGCCTGACGACCTTGCCGGTTCGCGAGCGCCTCGCGCGCGCGGCCGCCCGGACGGGCGCCTGGAACGAAGCGACAGGCATGCTCGAGCAGCTCATGGTCGAGCGCGCCGAGAGCGAGGGCAGGGTGGAGGCGGCGCGCCTGGCGATGGCGATCTGGCGCGACAAGATCAAGGAGCCCGCGAACGCGCGCGCCGCGGTGAAGAAGCTCCTCGACGAGTGCCCCGACGACCCGGAGGGCCTCGAGCTCGTCCTGCAGACGCCGTTCGACGACGCCTTCCGGACCCAGCTCCTCGCGCGCGGCAAGCAGCGCCTCGTCGAGTCGCTCCAGGAAGATCCGTGTGACGTCGATCGCGTCTCGCTGCTCGCGCGCATCGCGGCTGCGCAAGGCGATCTCTCGCTGCGCCAGGCCACGCTGGGCGTCCTCGTCGCGCTCGGCAAGCCGGACCGCGGCCTGAGCGACGAGCTCGCCTCGCTCGATCAGAAGATCTTGTCCCGACCGCAGCAGGTGCTCGACGGGCGAGCGCTCGGCGAGATCGCCGACCCGCAGGACAGCGGCCCCGTCCCCAAGCTGTTCGTCCACATCGCCGAGACGGTCACGCTCGCGCTCGGGCCTTCGCTCGAGTCGCTGCAGGTCGGCCGGAAGAACCGCGTCGACGCGAAGGGCGGGCCGCCGCTCAGGCTGGCGGTCGCGGAGTGGATGGGCGCGCTCGGCTTCGACGTGGAGTTCGAGCTGTACGTCGGCGGCCCGGCGCCGCGCGGCGTGCAAGGCGTGGTGGTCGGCGAGACGCCGGCGCTCGTCGTCGGCTCGGAGATCTCCGTACCGCTCGACCCGGGCTCCCGGTCGGCCATCGCCCGCGAGGTCTTCGCGCTCCGGCGCGGCATCTCGTCGCTTCGCCGCCGAGAAGACGCAGCGATCGCCAGCGTCGTCATCGCGGTCTGCAACGAGGTCGGCGCGGCGATGCAGAACCCCGGGTACGCGGTCTACGCGGAGGTCTCGCGCGCGGTCCACAAGGAGATCTCGAGACGCGTCCGCAAGGCCGCGACCGAGTCCGCGCAGGAGGTCGCTCGCTCCGGGCAAGACCCGAAGGCCTGGGCCGCGACCGCCCGCCGAAGCATCGATCGAATGGCGGCGCTCGCCGCCGGCGACGTCTCGCACGTCATCAGCGACATCTTGAACCTCCCGCGACATCAGCTCGCGGGCGCGATCCGTGAGAGCGATCGCGCGCTCAGCCTCCTCCGGTTCGTGCTCTCGCCCGGTTATCTCGAGCTCCGACGCCAACTCGGTATGGGGACGCGGTGAGCGACAACGAAAAGGATCGTCCGACACCTCCCGGCGGCATGCCCGCCATGTTCACGAACCGCCCGGCCGCGGCTCGCGACGCCATCCCCACGGCGGACGAGGGCGACGCGCTGCTCGACATGCTCTTCGACGACGCCATCAAGGCGCCGTCGGCAGAGCCTTCGATGGATCTGGGCGCCACGGTCGTCTCACCTCCGGCGAACGAGCTCCTCGGCGCGGCCAAGCACCCGCGGCGGACGCCCACGCCGCCGACCCCGCTCCCCGGCGGGGAAGACGAGGTGACGGCGTTCGTCCGCCCGGAGGATCCGCCGACGCGTGTCTATTCGGCGCCGCCGCCGGACTTCGACGACGACGACGAGCCGCTGCTCGTCTCCGAGCCGCCCCCCGCGGCGCCGCCCGGTCCGCCGCCGCGTCCCGCTCGCCCCGCTCCTCCCGAGCCGCCTCCGACTCCGCCGCGCCAGCCTTCGTACGACAGCGTCGCCTCGGTCGATCTGGACGAAGAGGACAGGACAATCATCGCGGCTCCCGTCGACGAGGCGCCCGCGCCCGCGACGGTCCTCGGTGTCGGTCCGCAGGGACACGAGCGCCCGCTCTCGACGATCGACCTCGACGAAGAAGAGGAGTCGACGTTCGGTCGGCTCGATCCGGGCGCGTTGCTCTCCGAAAACCAGGAGCCCGACGCCTCGGTGGAGCTGAGCGACGAAGCGACGATGACGTTCGCGCGGCCGGAGGCCCCGCAGCCGGTCGCGGTGCTCGACGATCTCCCGCTGGAAGCTGCCGCAGACTCGGCTCCGCCGCTCCTCAAGAGCACTCGCCCGCCGCTGCCGCCCGTCGCGCTGGAAGACGAGCGCGACGCGGCCGCCGTCCTCGCCGCCACGCCGGGCGCGCGCGACTCTTTCCTCGAGCGCGCCTCCTGGATGGTCGAAGAGGCGCGGCTCCGCCAGGACAAGGTGCAGCGGGCGCGTCTGCTGCTCACCGCGTCGGAGCTCTACGCGATCGCTGGGGAAGACGACTCGGCTGCGCAGGTCGCCCAGGAGGCCTACCAGCTCGCACCGAACATGCCGCTCGTCATTCGGCAGCACCGCGCCCTCGTCGCGCGGACGGCCGGCTGGCAGGGCGCGCTCGACCTCCTCGACACCGAGGTGCGTCACATGCCCACGGCCGAAGGTCGCGCTCACGCGGCCTGGCTGGGAGCGGAGGTCGCCCGGATCGCGCTCGACGACGCGGCCGGTGCGAAGAAGCGAGTCGATCAGGCGCTCCGCGCCGCCCCCGCCGATCCGCGTCCTTGTGTGCAGCGCTTCACGGAGGCGCTCGCCTCCGGCGCAGACGCGGCCGCGCTCGCCAAGATCAAGCCGTCCGATCCGCAGGCCCTCGCGTCGCTCGGCGCTGCGTTCACGCAGGTCGGCGCGTTCCGCGCGCCGGACGCGTCGCACGATCCGACGCGTGGACCGAGGCACCCCTTCGAGTCGTTCCTCGCCGCCCGCGCCGCGCTCTCGGCCGGCAACCGCGCCGGTCTGCTGACCTCCTTGGGGCAGCTCCGGCAGACGTCATTCGGGCCGGCAGCGGGCTGGCTCGGTCACGCGGTCGCTTCGGCGCGTCCCGACACTCGCAACGAAGCCATCGCCGCGCTCCGAACGGCCGCGACCGGCACCGATCCGGCCGCCGCGCGCCGCGCGCTCGCGGGCATCTCCATCGAGATGGGCGAGTCGGTGGACTTCCGCGATCGCGAGGCCTTCGGCCCCGCGGATCGCATCGCGCTCGCCGCGCTGGACGCAGCTCGTCCAGGCCCGGCAGGCATGGCAGCGCGCGAGGCGCTCGCTCCGCTGCTCGACGAGGCCGCCGCCGACTCCGGCGCCTCCGAGGCCGCGGCGGACGTCGCGATCCTCGCGAGCGCGACGGTCGCCGCCGTCCTGCCGTTGGGCGATCACCGCCTCACGCGGCTTCGCTACGCGACGGTCGGCTCGCCGGACTCCTCCGCCGCGACCCAGCTCGGCCGCGTGCTCGCTGCCGCCAAGGCCGACGCGGACTCGGTCACCGCGCTCGACGGTGCGCTGACCGAGGTGACCCAGCACATCGACGCCTCGAAGCCCGAGCGCACCGCGCTGCTCCGCGCGCTCTCGCTCGAGCTCGACATCGCAGGCAAGGCGACCGAGCGCGTCGCGCAGACCATCGCCACCTGGGGCGCCTCGCTCGACGGCAGCGCGGGCTCCGACACCACCGGCATGCTCGCCGCCGCGCTCCTCGCGGAGATCTCGGGCGACGTCGACCGCGCGCGCCAGGTCTACGCGGAGATCCACCGAGACGAGCCGGTCCATGAGGTCACCGCCCGCGCGTCCGCTGGTCTGGGCGACCCCATCGTCCTCGCCAAGCTCTTGAAGGATCACGCCGACACGTTGCCCTCGGGCATCGGCAAGGCGCTGCTCCTCACGGAGTGCGCGATCCGCTACGCGTCGCTCGCGCTCGGCCAGGAGGAGACCTCGGAGGACGCAGGTGCCTTCACCGCGGAGGCCGAGGCGTGCGCCCGCGCCGCAGCCGAGCTTGCGCCGCAGCTCCCGGTCGCGGTTCACCTGGGCGAGATCTCGGCGCGAGCCCGCGCCGACCAGAGCGCGCTCGTGGACTGGCTTCGTTTCCGGCGCGAAGCGTCGGACGACCCGGTCGAGCGAGCGCACGACCTCACCCGCGAAGCGCTGCTCATGTCGGACGGCGAGAGCAACGCCGCCGGCACGCTCCTCGAGGAGGCGCTGCGGGCGCGCCCCGCGGATGTCGGCCTTCGCGATCTGTACGAGCGGCTCTCGGGCGAGGCACCTGCCGACCGCGCGACGTGGCGTGAGGCGCAAGCCATCGCGACGCAGAGCACGATGCCGGCGGAAGCTGCGCGGCTCGCGCTCGAAGCCGCGCTCGAATACGAGCGCGCCGGCGATCTCGAGGCCGCGTCTCGCACCGCGCGCCTCGCAGAGGCTTGCGGCGACAGGTTGCTCGCGCCCATCGCGCAGAACCGGTTCGCGCTGGCGGGCTTCGGCACGGCGGAGCTCGTCGACGCGCTCCTGCCGCAGGCTCGCGAGACGGAGGACGCGGGGCTGCGCCACGAGATCTACGAGCGACTGGCTGAGCTGGACGAGCGCGGGCGCGGCGACACGGCCAGCGGTCTGCTCTTCCGCCGCACGATCCTCGAGGAGAACCCGGGGCACATCCACACGCTCCGTCGTGTCGCCTCCGCGCTCATGGCGGAGTCCCGCGAGGAGGAGATGGAGCCCATCGCGCTCGAGCTCGCGAAGGCGCTCGACGGCGGCGAGGCCGTCGCATACGCGGCCCTGTCCGCCCGCCTCCGCCAGCGGATCAGCTGGGAGGAGACCGCCGAGCCCGTTCGCGTCGCGTACGCGCGCGAGCCACGTGCTGTCTGGGTCCTCCGGCAGATGGCCGCGCACGCCCGTTCGGCCGGGGACCTCAAGCTCGCGGCCGAGTGCGACATGCAGCTCGCCACGCGCACCGACCGATCGCTCGAGCGCGCGACGCTGGCGCTCCGAAGCGCCGAGGCGCTCCGCGTGGCCGGCGATATCGCCGGCGCGCAGGCGCAGCTGGAAGAGGCCGTCTCGATCGAGCCGCGGCACTTCATGATCAGGCTCGCCCTCGCCACCGTGCTGGAAGAGCTCGGGCCCGGCGAGCGCTCGCGCGCCGCGGAGATCGCGGAGCACCTCGAAGCCGCCGCTTACCTGATGCAGACCCCGGCCTGGCGCGCGGAGACGAACTACCGCGCCGCCTGCGTCTACCAGGACGTCCTGCAAGACCTGGAGCGCGCGCGCGTCGCGCTCGAGCGCGTCTGGGAGGCGGAGCCCGACTACGCCGACACCTTCGAGCGCCTGCGCAGGCTCTACGTCGCGACCAACGCGCGCGGCGAGCTGGCGGAGCTGCTCGAGCGCCGCCTCGGCGCCATCCAGGACCCCGCCGAGCGCGTCGAGATGGAGGTCATGCGAGGGCAGGCGCTCGCGGAGGTCGGCGACGCCGCGGCCGCCAAGCGCGCGCTCGCCGCGGCGCTCGACGCCAACCCCGACCACCTCGAGGCGCTCTCCGCCTTCGCGCAGCTCTGCTTCGGCGACGGCGACTACGATGGGGCCGAGCAGGCGCTCATCCGCCTCGCGCGGCACACGGCCGACGCCGACCAGCAGGTGGCGATCTACTTCCGCCTGGGTGAGCTCTACGACCAGCTCCTGCCCAACGACGAGCGCGCCGAGCTCGCGTACCAGGAGATCCTCAAGCGCCGCCCCCAGGACGAGGGCGCGCGCGAGAAGCTCATCGGCCTCTTCCGTCGCACCGGCCAGCTCGCGCGGGCGGTCGACGAGCAGAACGTGCTCGTCAACGCCGCGGAGTCCCCCGACGACAAATGCCGCCGCACGGTCGAGCTCGCCGAGCTGCTCGAGGAGCAAGGTGAGCTCAAGAAGGCGGAGAGCACCCTCGTCGTGGCGCGCAAGTCGTTCCCCAAGAGCGACCTCGCCCTCCGCGCCATCGTGAAGTTCTACCAGCGCACGGGCCAGGGTCCGGCGGCGGCGGTCCTCCTCGATCGCGCCGTCGCCGACGCGCGGCGTGCGCTCGGAACCGGGCGCTTCGAGAGCTTCCTCTTCGAGACGCTCGCGACGGCGGCCGAGTTGCGCGACCGCGCGGAGGCAGCCGCCGCTGCCCGCGCGACGGTCGCCGCGATCGACGGGCTCGAGGCCGACGTCGGCGGTGTCGGTCCTCGCGCCGGCGACGCCAAGCTGGACGAGCTGCTCGCGCCGGAGGTCATGACGCCTTCGTTCCGCGAGCTGCTCCTCCGCACCGGGCCCATGCTGGACGCAGCCTTCCCGTACGAGCTGGACGCCATCCGCGCGGCCCCGCTCCCGCCGCCTCTCGCCGCCGTGGGCGAGGAGGTGCGGGCGATCGCCGGCGCCTACGGCCTGCACCAGATCCAGGTCCTGGTGAGCACGGTGCTGGGTCCGGTCTGCATCCCGGCGCGCGCCAACCCCCCGACGATCGTCCTCGGTCAGGTCCTCGCTTCGCAGGCGCCCTGCCCCGAGCGCACGTTCCTGCTCCACCGCGCGATGAAGGTCCTGCAGTCGGGCACCGCCGTCCTCGCACGCACGGCGCCCATCGATCTCTGGCCCCTCGTCGCGGCCTACCTCAAGGTCTTCAGCCCCACGTTTGCGCCGCAGGGCGTGGACGCGGCCCGCTTCAACGACTGTTTCGGGCGCCTCTCCCGCGCGTTGCCCCAGGGCCTCTCGCCCGACGTGGGTGTTCTCGCAGCGGACGTCATCGGCAACATCGGCAACCGCGCCTCCACGCTCAATGCGGCGGTCAACGGCTGGGGCTCGCGCGCGGGCCTCCTGGCGGTGGGCGATCCCAACGTCGCGCTCACCGGCATCGCCTGGGCCGGCGGCAACGCCAACGGCCCGCCGCCTGCCGGCAAGGAGCGCCTCACCTGGATCGGTCGCAACGCGGAAGCACGCGATATCGTCATTTTCTCGGTGAGCGACGCCTACGTCGAGGCGCGCTCGCGCGCAGGTTGACCTGCATGCACCCGCGCGCGGCGCTCAGCTGCGCGGGTTGCGGCGGAGGGTGATTGGAACATCCGACGGCGCGCCGGCTCCGTGGCGCGCGCCGGCGCTCGGTCCGCTATTGCCAGTCGGGGTACACGCACTCGCCGGCGACGCACCTTCTGTCGCTCGCGCAGTCACGACCGTCATTGCAGGGGATCGAGCAGCGACCCTTCACGCACGGATTGCCGTCGCAGCTCCCCCGGCCGACGCACTCGACGCAGCTTCCCTGCGAGCAGAAGGCGAAGCGCGGGTCGGCGGCTTCGCAATCCCCACCATTCGAGCAGGGGATGGAGGCTGGGCTCGGTGAGCACGAGCCGACCAGTACCACCAACGGGAGGAGTCTCAAGATGGTCATCCTGGAAACGTTCCACGTGATCGTAGGTGGTGCAACAATCTCTGACTGGGCTCGCCGAGGCTCGCTCATCCCGGAGCCTTCGGCTCGATGCAGACCCCCAGGGCGAATGCCCGGCGGCGACTCGCTCGAGCAGCGCGCCAGAGTGTACGTCGATGACCGCTACGTCATTGGACGGGCCGCAGGCGGCGAAGGCACGCGAGCCGTCCGGGGTCAGATCGATTCCCCAGGGGCGAGCTCCAGAACGGTTCTGCGCGGAGGGGGCCGCGAGCAACCGTCGTGCCCCTGAGGTCGTCGCTGGAAACGAGGCTCGTAGCCGGGGGGCGTGGCGTGAAGATAGGCCACGAGCCATACCAGCGCGCGTCACTCGGGAATCCGAGAGCCGCCGACTTTCGCGCGCCGCTGCCTACTTCTTCGGCGGCCAAGCGGGGACGAGATCGGTCACGCCGATCGCGTCCGCGGTGTCGGCGACGATCTTCGCGAGCTTCTCGGCCTCCTTCGGGCATTTCTCGAGATAGCTCTTGGCGACGGGGCTGTTCTGGAAGCGATCGACCTCGCTCTTGAGCTTGGCCTTGAACTTCTCGTCGCCCTTCACCTTGTCGACGAGGCCTTTGATCTCGGTGTGCCGATCCTTCTCCATCTTGTAGAGCTCCTCGGCGACCTTGAGCTTCGACTCACACGTCCCGGTGGTGTCTTCTGCCACGCCGAGGAACGGCGCCCCGTAGGTGATGGCGGCCTTCAACGCGGCGTCTTCGGGGTTGGTGCAGCCGACGCCTCCCGAGAAGACGGCGAGCGCGAGGAGGAGGGGGCGGGCGTGTGTCATGGGCCGTCCTACGTTGTGGGCACCTCGGCCTTCCTCGGGTATGCCCATGCCAATGGCCGCCTCCGCTCACGCCCGGTTCACGATCGACTGCGACGTCCTCCCGCGATTCACGGCCGCGTATCTGCGCGTCGCCGGCGAGGAGTGCGCGTTCATCGAGGCGCACACCTCACACGCCGTCCCGAAGCTCCTCGCCGAGCTCGCGGCGCGAGGGATGGCGCCCGAACAGGTCCGCTTCATCGTGGTCACGCACGCGCACCTCGATCACGCGGCCGGCGCAGGAGAGCTGCTCGCGCTCTGTCCCAACGCGACGTTGCTCGCGCACCCGCGCGCGGCGCAGAACCTCATCGACCCGAGCAAGCTCGAGGCGAGCGCCAAGCGCGTCTACGGCGAGGCCCGCTTCGCCGAGCTCTACGGCCGCATCGTTCCCGCGCCGGCCGAGCGTGTCCGCGCCTTGGAAGACGGCGCGACGTTCGAGCTCGGGGGCGCGACGCTCGCCGTCCATCACACCGCCGGCCATGCGAAGCACCACTTCGTCGTGCACGATCCGGCGCTCTCCACGGTGTACACCGGCGACGCGTTTGGCCTCGTGTACCCGGCGCTGCAACACGCCGGTCGGTTCGCCATCGCCTCGACCAGCCCCATCGACTTCGACGCCGTCGAGGCGCGGCGCTCGCTCGACCTGATCGCGGGCCTCGGCGCGGAGCACGCCTGCCTGACGCATTTCGGCTCGTTCGACGATCTGGACGTCATCGGCGCGCAGGTCCGCGCCTGGGTGGATCGGTCCGAGGCTTGGATGGCCGAGTGTCTCGCCTCGACCGAACCGCTCGAGGTGCAGACCGCCCGCGTCGCGTCGCAGATCCGCGCCGTCCTCGCCGAGCTGCCGCTTCGCAAGGAGGACCTCGAGCTCCTCGCGCTCGATATCGATCTGAACGCGCAAGGCATCGCCGTCGCGGCCGAGCGCAAGCGAAAGGCGAGCTGAGCTCCGGAGCGGGAATGCAAAGCCGCGCCGGCCGGTTGACCCGCCGTGCTCGTCGCGACGTACAACATCCAGCGAGGACGTGGCCTCGACCTCACGCGCGATCTCGACCGCACGATCGAGCTCCTCGCTTCGATCGGTGCCGAGCTCGTCGGGTTGCAGGAGGTGGTGGAGGAGCCGCGAGGCCCGCGCGGCGATCAACCTCGGCTGATCGCCGAATCGCTCGGCATGGATCACGTGTTCCAGCCGGCGCGCCGCTTGGGGCGCGGCCACTACGGTGTCGCGCTCCTCTCTCGCTTGCCCATCTCCTCGTCGGCCGGGGTCGACCTCTCCATCCCTCGACGTGAGCCGCGCGCCGCCGTCCACGCGCGCATCGGGACGGCGGACGTGTTCGTCTGTCATTTCGGGCTCGGGCCAGCGGAGCGCTCACAGCAGGTCTCCAGGCTTCGAGCCGTCCTGCGCGCAGCCGGTCCGAGGCGCGTCGTCATGGGGGATTTCAACGAGCCCGGTCACGGGCCGGTCGCGCGGACGCTCGAGGCGGAGCTCGGCCCGCGCGATCTCGTGCTCTCGCACCCGGCGCCATTGCCGCTCTTCGCGCTCGACAGGATCTACAGCGACGCGGCCGTGCACGGGCTCCGCGCCCATCACACCTCCGTCGCGCGCGTCGCGTCGGATCACTTGCCGGTGGTCGCGGAGATAGCCGCCGCTTGAGCGACGGTCATCTCTGGCTCTCGCGCATCCGGCTCAGCTCACGCTTCGCGTACCAGAGGTAGTCGGGGCATACCACCGGCACCTTCCGCTCGGCGGGGCCACCCTCGCGAATGCACGTCTTGCCGGTGATGCGGATCCACTCACCCAAGAGGAGATCCTTGGGGCAAGCGTACCGCGTCGGCATGGTGTCCACGACCTGACCGTTCACCGACCGCGTCACCTCGCAGCGTTCCCCCGTGCGCGTCATGACCCACGTCTCCGTCGCGGCGCGCACCGAGCCGAGCGCCTCGGGAGAGGGCTCCAGGTCCTCGTCGGCGGGTGGCGGTGCGGCGGACGGCTCTTCGCACGCGGCGAGCGCGAGCGACAATGCGAGCGCCGGGAGCCGCATGCGGGGCACTCTACACCGAAGGCTTCAGCGGATCACGGCGTAGACCGCGATCGTGGCCAGGACCACGAGCGTCAGGAAGCCCGCGATGAGCTGCCAGGCGGGCGGGCCGATGCCGAGCTGCCGGCGCACGTCCGTGCTGTCGTCGAAGCCCGCTGACGTCGACGGCGGCTGCAGTCCCCTCGGCAGCTCGATCGGCGGGCGCGGCCCAAACGTCGGAGTCGGCGCCTTGACCGACGGGGAGAGGGAGATCGTGGCGGGCGGCGTGGAGGTCGAGGCTGGGGCCGGGCGCGAGGACGGAGAAGGCGAGAGCGGTCCGGGCGGGCGGGAAGGCGCGACGGGCACCGGCGGCATCGCCGGCGGGCGGGATGGCGCCGGTATCGCGACGAGGGGAACGGGGACCGGCCCGAGCGGCAGGGTCGGCACCGTGGCGACCTCCGGAGCCTGCTCCGCCTCGGGCAAGGCGAGGACGGGGGCCCGCGCAGTCGCGATTCCTGGGGCGCGCGGCGCGGTGCCGCGCCGAGCCGCGGGCCGGGGCGCGGCGCCCGGTCTCGGCGCTCCCGGTCGTGGAGCCGGCTCGGGTGGGGAAGAGGACAGCGCCGTCATTTTGGACGTGGTCGATGGCTCGGACGCGATGGTCTCGGTCGGCACGAACGTCGAGGGCTCCTCGACGAAGGTCGGCGCGTCGTCGAGGGTCACGGGCGCCACGACCTGATCGTCCATCCGGATCTCGGTCGGGGTCTCGAGCGGCGTGACGTCGGTCGTCGTCATCTCTCTCTCGGCCTGCCGCGCTCGCCTCTGGCGCACGCGCTCGATGATGTCGTCGTTACGCCGCGACTCGAGGGTGGGGGCGTCGGGCACCATGTCGAGCAGGTGATCGATGGCGCTGGGTGGGCCCGCGATGCGCCGGAAGGTGTCGGCCAGGTCCTTCACCGAGCTGAAGCGCTCGGCGGGCGAGCGAGCGAACGCCCGCGCAAAGAAGGAGTCGAGCAGCTCGGCGCGAGGGGTGGTCGGGGGGACGCGGCGTCGCTCGAACCGCATGATGCGCTCGCAGACCTCGACCACCGTCTCGCCCTCGAACGGCAGCTCCCCGGTGACGAGGCGAAACGCGACCACGGCCAGCGCCCAGAGGTCGACCTGCGGGTCGAGGGGCATGCTCCGGAGCTGCTCGGGGCTCATGTAAAACGGCGATCCGAGGACGGCGTCCGCCGCCGTGATGCGCTCCGACGCGCTCATCCCGGCGATGCCGAAGTCCAGCACCTTCAGGACCACGTCCTCCTCGCCCGCGGTGGCGAGGAACAGGTTCCGCGGCTTGATGTCGCGGTGGGTGATGCCGACCGCGTGTGCGACACCCAGGGCCTTGGCCACCTGATCGACGAGCGTCGTCGCCTCACCCGGCTCGAGGCGCGGGCGTCGCTGCAAGAGCTCCAGGAGATCCGTCCCCTCCAGGAGCTCCATCACGATGAACGGAGTCCCGTCGTCGGCGCCGTAGTCCAGGATGGAGACCACGTGGGGGCTGCGCAGCCGGGCGACCGCCCGGGCCTCACGGGCGAAGCGCTCGACGTACTCGGCCACGCCCTCGCCGCGCGGCTTCATCAGCTTGACGACGATGGGCATCCGGAGCGAGAGGTGCTCGCCGATCCAGATCTCGCTCATGCCCCCGCTCGTCAGGTGGCGGCGCAGCTCGTATCGTCCGGCTAGGACCTGGCCGCCACGCTTCATCCAGCGGGTGAGTCAACCGAACCAGGCCGCTCAGGTCAAACCCTATCCTGGGTGCGGCTCCGACCCGGCCGGGATATCCACCCGTCAGCCCGGGGTTGGGCGGGCCTCCGGGGGCTTTGCCCGGGCCTTCGGGCGCCCTGTGGTACCGTGACTTGGGCCGGCGTTTGCACGGGCCCTCCCCCATGGCGTCTTTTGCTTCGGTTTCTCGTGGCTCGCCCGGCCGGGCTGCAGCGCGGAGCCCGCGCCCTGCTGCATCCACGCTGCAGGCTTCGGTCCGCTACGCCTTGGCGGGGCTCGTGTTCGCTGCCGCGCCGGGCTGCCTGCTGGACTGGGAGCGCGAGTCGGACGCTACCCCGGACCTCCCCCAGCTCTCGTGCGACCCGACAGCGGACTGCGTCCGCGAATGCCCGGCAGAGGGGTGCGAGGTCGACTGCTCGACCTCCAACTGCTCGGTCATCTGCAGCGAGGGCCCGTGCATCGTCACCTGCAGCACCGGCACGTGCACGGTGGAGGTCCACGGTCCTGACGCGCAGATCAGCTGCGGTACGGGTGGTTGTACGGTGACCGGGGCCGGCAGCGGGAAGGTGAGCTGCGGCGTCGGCGATTGCACGGTCGAATGCAACGAAAGCCTGCAGATGTGCGTCAGCTGCGGCCTTGGCGCCTGCAACGCTGAAGCCTGCACGAAGGCATCCGACTGCTGAGCTCGCCTCGCGCCCTAGACCCGCTCGACGATCGTCGCGATGCCCATGCCGCCGCCGATGCACAAGGTGACGAGCGCCGTCGCCAGGCCTCGCCGCTCGAGCTCGTCGATCGCCGTCGACAGGAGCATGGCACCCGTCGCGCCGAGCGGGTGACCGAGCGCGATCGAGCCGCCGTTCACGTTCACCCGCGCCGGGTCGATCGCGAGGTCGCGCGTGGTCTTGAGCGGGACGACCGCAAACGCCTCGTTGATCTCCCAGAGATCGATGTCGCTCGCCTTCATCCCGGCCTTGGCGAGCGCGCGCTCGGAGGCGGGGGTGGGCGCCGTGAGCATGATGACCGGCTCGGCCCCGGCGGTCGCCATCGCCCGGATCTTGGCGCGCGGGTGGAGCCCGTGGGCCTTCACCGCCTCGGTGCTGGCGAGCAGGAGCGCAGCCGCGCCATCCACGATGCCGCTCGAGTTACCCGCCGTGTGCACGTGGTTGATGGCGCCGACGTCGGCGTAACGCTTCAGCGCGAGCTGATCGAGCGTCTCGCCGTTCGGACCGACGGCCGCGGCGCCCATCCCGACGAAGCTCGGCTCGAGCTTGGCGAGCGCCTCGATGGTCGCGCCGTGCCGGGGAAACTCGTCGGTCTCGAGCAGCACCGCGCCGGTCTCGGGGTCCTTCACCGGGAACAGCGAGCGCGCGAACCGGCCGGCTTTCTGGGCAGCCTCCGTCTTGTGCTGGGATGCGAGCGCGAACTGGTCCAGCTCCGCCCGGGTGAAGCCCTCGCGCGTGGCGATGAGGTCGGCGCTGATGCCCTGCGGCACCTGGAACAGCTTCTTGCGGAGGTGGAGGTTGTTGCCGTCGATGCCGCCTTCGTCGGAGCCCATCGGCACCCGCGACATGCTCTCCACACCGCCGGCGATGACGAGCCCCTGGTGCCCGCTCGCCACGCCCATGGCCGCGAAGTTCACCGCCTGGAGGCCGGAGCCGCAGAAGCGGTTGATCGTGGTGCCGGTCAGGTCGTCCGGCAGGCCCGCGGCGAGCACGGCGTTGCGGGCGATGCAGGCGCCTTGCTCCTTGGCCTGGCTCACGCAGCCCATGACCACGTCCTCGATGGCCGACGCGGGGACCTTCGCCTTGCCCAGGAGGGCGTGGAGCGTCTGCGCGAGCAGCTCCTGCGGGTGCACCCCGGAGAGCGCACCTTTGCCGATCTTGCCGCGCCCGCGAGGCGTGCGCGCTCCGTCGATGATCCAGGCGTCGTTCATGCGGCGCATCCTACCGCACGGAGCGCCCCTGCGCCGCTCCCACCCTCCCCAAGCGCCGGTCCGACGGAGCTCAGAAGTAGGCGGGCCAGAGCAGGAACGATACCTTGGTCAGGAAGAAGTCGATGACGAGGATCCCGATCGAGGTGGTCACGACTGCGGAGGTCGTCGAGTGCCCGACGCCTTCCGTCCCGCCGCGCGTCGTGATCCCGTAGTGACAGCCGATGATCGCGATCAGCGCGCCGAAGAACGGCGTCTTGAACATGCCGCTGTAGAAGTCGCGGAAGTTCACCGTGGTGAGCGCGGTCTTGAGGAAGAAGGTGGAGGGGATCCCGAACTCGATGTCCGTGATGATCATCGCGCCCGAGAAGCCGAGGACGAGCGCGAACGAGCAGAGCAGCGGCATCACCAGGGTGCAGGCCAGGAGCCGCGGGAGCACCAGCTTCTTCAGCGGGTCGGCGCCGAGGCTGCGGATGGCGTCGATCTGCTCGGTGACCGCCATCGAGCCGAGCTCGGCCGCGATACCCGAGGCGATTCGACCCCCGACCACGACCGACGTGAGCGTGGGCGCCAGCTCGCGTGAGAAGCTCACGCCCACGATGCGCCCCGTGTACTCCATGCCGCCGAAGCGCTGCAGACCGAACGCGAACTGCACCGCCATGACCATCCCGACGAAGATGGCCGTGAGCGCGGCGATGGACATCGATTTCACGCCGAGCGACTCGAACTGGTAGATCGTCGAGCGAAGCTCGAACGGTCTGCGCCACATGGAGGAGAGCGCTCCGGCGGTCATGCGCATCGCGTGGCCGAAGTGGGCGAAAAACGAGGCGATGCCGAAGACGGCCCTGTCGATCACCCCAGGCTCGACGTGTTTCACGATCGGCGGCAGCGAATGGCGGCTCTCCGGGGGCGGCGGGATGGAGCGCGGGGGCTGCGAAGGCGGCCCGATCAGGTCGCGCCCGTCGGGGTGCGAGTCGGGGGGGCGATCAGACGTCATTCGCTGCCCTCACGCCGCGCGCGAAAGCCCGACGCCCACGCGTCGAACGCCGGCACGCCGGTGTCGAAGCTGTCCGGCGGCGCGATGTAGGTCAGATCGTAGACACACTTGTCCTTCTTCATGACCCACACGACGAACCGGCGCTGCACCCCGTCGAGCTTGGCCGTGATATCCGTCCGCATCGCCTCGCGTCCGTCGAACGGGACCACCTTCTCCTCGTGGATCTCGCGGTCGGTGAAATAGATGAAGAGGTGCTGGGTCAAAGACCTCAGCGGCACGTCCTCGCCGTCGCGATCGCAACGCCCGTTCACGAGGATGGTCGCGCCGGTCGCCCCGTCCTCGTAGGTGAGCGCGGCGTCCGACACGTCCATCCGCTGCCAGCTCGCCGGTGCGGGGGGCACCTCGAACACGAACCCGCTGCCTCGGTAGGTGTTCCCGTCGAAGGTGCTCGCGCAGCCCGTGAGGCATGCCGCCACGGAGAGCGCGCCGAGAGCCGTCGCCCGGGCAGCGCCCCGCAGGGGCGCTCGATTGGTCGCCCATCGAGGTGCGATCATTCGCTCGGCACGGTACCACACAGGCAAGCGAGGCGAGACATGAGGATCGAACGCGACAGCATGGGCCCCATCGAGGTGCCGGAGGCACGGCTCTACGGAGCACAAACCCAGCGCAGCCTGGAGCACTTCGCGATCGGTCAGGAGCGGATGCCTCGAGGCCTCATTCGAGCTCTCGTGCAGGTCAAACGAGCCGCCGCCGTCGTCAACGAGTCGCTCGGCGTGCTCTCGGCCGACAAGAGCCGGGCCATCGTCCGCGCGGCAGACGAGGTCCTCGGGGGCGCACACCCCGAGGACTTTCCGCTCTCGGTCTGGCAGACCGGGTCCGGCACCCAGACGAACATGAACGTAAACGAGGTGCTCGCCAACCGCGCGAGCGAGCTGCTCGGCGGCCCGCGCGGGCCGGGCCGGCTGGTGCACCCGAACGACGACGTGAACCGCTCGCAGTCGTCGAACGACGCGTTTCCGACGGCGATGCACCTCTTCGCCCTCGACGCGCTCCGTGGCGGCGTCTTGCCGGCGCTCTCCGAGCTCCGCCGCGCCTTCGCGGAGAAAAGCGAGGCCTACTCGAGCCTCGTCAAGGTGGGCCGCACCCACCTGATGGACGCCGTGCCGCTCACGGTCGGTCAGGAGCTCTCGGCGTTCGTGGCGCAGCTCGAGCACGCCCAGGCGTGTATCGAGTCGACCATCCCCGCCCTCCAGCAGATCGCCCTGGGCGGCACCGCCGTCGGCACTGGGCTCAACGCGCCTCCCGGCTTCGCGGACGGTGTAGCCCGGGAGCTCGCGAGCCTCACCGGCGAGCCGATCGTTTCGGCCCCCAACAAGTTCTTCGCCCAGGCGACTCACGATCCCCTCGTCGCCGCGCACGGCACGCTCAAGGTGCTGGCCGTGACCCTGACCAAGATCGCCAACGACATCCGCCTGCTCGCGTCGGGGCCCCGGAGCGGCATCGGGGAGCTCCTCCTGCCGGAGAACGAGCCAGGAAGCTCCATCATGCCGGGTAAGGTCAACCCGACCCAGGCCGAGGCGCTCGCCATGGTCGCGTGTCAGGTCATCGGAAATGACGTAACCGTCAGCGTTGCAGGGAGCCAGGGGCACCTCCAGCTCCAGGCTTACAAGCCGCTCCTCGTCCACGTCTTCGGTCAGAGCGCGCAGCTGCTCACCGACGGCATGCGCTCGTTCGAGCGACACGCGGTCCGAGGGCTCGAGCCCGACACCAGGCGAATCGCCGAGCTCCTCGAGCGCTCCCTCATGCTGGTGACCGCGCTCACCCCCCACATCGGCTACGACGCGGCCGCTGCGATCGCCAAGAAGGCCCACGCCGAGGGCACCACCCTCCGGGAGGCAGCGCTCGCCCTCGGGGCGGCGAGCGAGGCCGATCTCGACCGCTGGCTCGACCCGTCGGCGATGATCCGGCCGCACGGCCTGCGCGGCTGACGCACGGCTTGCCAAGCTCCTCGAAGCTCGATCGCAGCCGACGCCTGCGTTCGGCGCCGGGCTGTCCCCGCTCGGCTCCCGGCGTGCAGAGGTGCGCACGTCTGCACACCGAATCCGCGGGGTCTTGGCCTGCTCCCTCGCGTGCAGAGGTGCACACGTCTGCACCTCGGCCTCGCGGTGTCGACCAGGGCTTCTCCCGGGCCCTCGCGTTCCATCTTGGTGCATGCCGTGCATGGTGGGCGGGCTTGGGCGTCGTCGCAGACTTCGAAGACTGGCTACGCCGTGTGGAGCGCCTGGTCCCGGCAGAGGATCGCGAGCTGTTCGTCTCGCCGCATCGGCTGATCGCGCGCTTCTTGACCTTTGCGTTCCATCGCGCCACCGGCAGCGCCCGACACGACACCGATCATGACCCCGCCGTCCGAGATGCCGAGCTCGTCGGGGTCGTGCTCGACATCGTTCGCATCTTCGCGAAGGACTACTTCCGGCTGCGCGTGGAGGACGTGGAGAACGTCCCCGTCCGCGGCCCCGTCCTGCTCGTCGGCAACCACAACGGCGGCCTCCTGCCGATGGACGGGTTCTTCACCGCGCTCGCGATCCACGATCACCACGGCCCCGACCGCGCGGTGCACGCGCTCGTTCACGACTTCCTCTTCGACGACCCCACTCTGGAGAAATACGCGTCGAAGGTCGGCATGCTCCGCGCCAGCCACGAGAGCGCGCAGCGCGCCTTCGAGCAAGGCGGCTGCCTGCTCGTCTATCCCGGGTCGGACTACGACGCGTTCCGCCCGTTTCGCGATCGCGCGCGGGTGGTCCTCGGCGGTCGTAAGGGCTTCCTCAAGCTCGCGCTCCGAGCTGGCGTGCCGATCGTGCCGGTCGTCTCCGCGGGCACACACGAGCAGCTCATCGTGCTCTCGCGCGGCGACCGACTCGCGCGCCTCGTCCACGCGCACGCGCTCGCGCGGACCGAGGTGCTCCCGCTGGTCCTGGCGCTCCCCTGGGGCGTGACGCCCGGGTTCGTCCCGTACCTCCCCTTGCCGGCCCAGACCACGCTCGCCTTCGGCGAGCCCATCCGCTGGCCCGCGCTGGGGCCCGAGGCCGCCGACGATCCGGCGCTTCTCGACACCCTCTACCGCGAGGTGGAGGATCGGATGCAGGCGATCCTCGATCGTTTGAGCGCTGGGCGCCGGTTCCTGCTGGGTCGCCCCCAGGATCGCCGGCCGGCTGGGCGGAGCTCCAGGTAGTCGGGTAGCCTATTCCCGATGATCTCCCGTTCGGCTTTCGCCATCGGCCTCCTGTCCACGTTGCTCGCGTGCTCCTCGGGGGGCGACGCGGACAGCAGCGGTTCCTCGCCCTCTTCGAAGCCGGCGACGAGCGCGAAGCCGACGACGTCGGCGGCGCAGCCCCCGGCGTCCGCCTCGGTGAAGATCGACAAGGGCGACACGAAGCCCGGCGTCGAGGCGCGCGTGAAGGCAGAGGTCGACAACCGTGAAGACGGCCTCACCGGGACCGCGCTCGCCGTCTCGGGCGCGAAGGCGACGCTCCAGACCCCCAAGGACTGGCAGACCACGAAGGGCGAAACGACCGTCGTCACCTCGGCCGACAAGAAGGCCAGCCTGGGCGCGGCGGCTGGTGGCGCCGAGAAGCTCGACAAGGCGGTCGAAGCGCTCGGCCTCAAGGACTGTCAGTGGAACCCGGCCGAGTCGCTCACGATCGGGAAAGACAAGCTGCCGGGGTCCGGCGCCGACGGCCTCTGCAAGAAGGGCGAGGGCTCGATCAAGGCGGCGATGGTCTATGGCGAAGGGCTCTTCGTCCTCGTCGCCTGGGAGCAGGGCGCCGACGACGCGAGCCTCTTCGGCTCGTTGCGATCGATCGTCAGGGCCGCGCAGCAAGGCTCGAGCGTCGCCGCTTGCTGCAAGGCCCTCGAGCAGAACTCCATCTCCGCGCCGCCCGACAAGAAGGGCGGCTACCTGCTCGCGATCGGCGCCTGCAAGGCTGCGCTGTCGAACCCCGACACCGCCGCCGCCATTCGCGCGATCCAGGCAGCGGCCAAGGGCATCGGCCTTCCGGCCGAGTGCAAGTGAGTCAGCGGAGCGAGGCGAGGATGCGTTCGGCCTGCGCCTTGTGGTGACGAACGATGTCCTCCGGGGTGCCCCACGCGGCTGCCTTTCTCGCCAGGGTCTCGGCGACCTCGATCAGGGCGCCGCGTGACGGGGCATCGAAGGTGCCGCCCGTCTCCTTGAACACCGCGCGGACGGCCGCGAGGATCGTGGCGCGCACCTTCTCGGGACTGTTCTCCAGGCCCATCTGGTCCCTGCTCCTGGCAAACGTCGCCTGCTGGGCCTCGAAGAAGCACTCGATGATCAGGTCACGCGCCGCGCCCGGCGTGATATCGACGAGCTCCGAAGGGTCGATCGTCCAGAGGCTGAACTGGTCGCGAGCGCGCATGCCTGGAATCCTAGCGAGTCTTTCGTTTCGCCACGAGGCGGGCGGCACCTCGATCTCCCCGATGAGCATCGCGACCGTGGTGGGCCTGCTCTCGCACGGTGCTGCCTGTTCCTCACCGGGCAGTGAGGACCTGCGAGCCCGAGCGCCCGCTGTGGGCCCGCAGAGGTCAGCGCCCGCGGATGCTGGCTCTTCCTCGCCAGTAGGGTCGGCTTCTGCCTCGGCCTCCGCATCCGCCGCGCCGCCGCCCGTCCCGGTCGCGGAGCTCCCCTCGGCGCCGCTCCTGCCCACGGGCTTCGTCGCCGTGCCCGAGCCGAACCTCGCGCCGGACGCGTCGCGTGTCGCCTGCGGCGCCTTCTCGATTGAAAACGCGCCTTCGTCGAGCCCGAACAACTACGAGCCGTTCGTGCGCGCTTACGACAAGACCGGCAAGAAGGTCTACGAAGCGCACGGCCGAGCCTACGAGCTCGACGCGGGCATCTCGGTCCGTCAGTCGCTCGTGGTGGATGTCTGCGGCGACTTGACGGGCGACGGCATCCCCGAGCTCATCATGACCGAGCGGACCATCGGCGCCCACTGCTGCTACACCCATTACATCGTCTCGCTCACGACGCCGGCCAAGCGCCTCCTCATGTGGGAGAAGGGCGATAGCGGGGACGGCATGCTCCCCATCCGCTTCTCGAAGTCCGGGCCGTGGCAGGTCATCAGTTATGCCCGCATCTACCCGCCCTTCGATCCCGAGAAAGGGGAGCCCGCGATGGTCTATGCGGGCGTCCCCGGCTATCCCATCATCTTCGACTACGTCGGCGGCGAATACAAAGCCCGCACGTTCTCCTTCCGCGAAGGTCTCCGGTCGATGCGCCAGGAAGACCGCGCCGCCTGCGCGGCCCGGCCCGATTGCGAGCCGTCTCCGTTCTACGAGTGGGGGCTCTCGCTCATCATCGGAGACTGGGAGACCGAGAAGGCGAAGCTGATTCCGGACGCCGAGGAGCGCAAGCCCTTCGATCGCCGAGCCAAAGAGTTCACCGCGGCGCTCAGGCGGGCGCTCGGGCCCTGAGGAGAGACATGCGCGCTGTTCGGATCTTCCTCGTGTCGATGGTCGCGCTAGCGTGCTCCGAGCCCTCCAACGCGACGGTCGAGAAGTGCACCGCGCAATGCGACGCCGCGGGTGACTGCCCCGGCGGCACGGGGGACTGCCTCGACGTCTGCGAGGCCCAATACGACGAGGCGTCCCGGATCGAATGTATCCCCGAATACGAGGGCCTGCTCGATTGTCTCGGCGGCGAGGGGGACGTGTGTGATCCGTCGCGCTGCACGGACGAGGTCACCGCTTACAGCATCTGCCTCGGCGCCTTCTGCGCGAAGGACCGCGGGTTCTCGATCGGCAAAGACACGGTGGACCCGTCCTGCCCGCAGCCCGAGGGCAGCGGCGGCGGCGGATAGCGGAGCGCGAGCCTGGCTCAGAACGTCGGCTGATCGCTCGGCGGCGCCGGAGGCGCGGCTGGCGGCGCCGGGTCGGGCTCGACGTCGTCCCCCGCCTTGGGCTTCTGCTCCGGGGCGGGCTTCTTCTCCTCGTCCGCGCCGCTGTCCAGCAGCCAGCCGGCGTCGGTGAAGACATAGACCCGCTTCGCGTCGCAGCCGCTCACACCGACCTGGCGCGGCCCGAGCACGGTGACCGACAGGTCCTTCCGGGGGCAGGACAGCTCGAAGCTCGCGCGCTCGAGGACGGAGAACCAGCGGTTCTGCTCCCAGTGCCAGCCGTAGACGTCGGCCTTGCCGCAGCCCAGCGCCTTGTCGACGACACCGCTCAGGTGCTCGGTCTCGATCGACTCCTCCGCGCAGGCGAAATCCGCAGCGGCGCGCTCCCGCAGCGACGCGACGCCACACCCCGCGAGGAGCAGCGCCGCGGCGACGGCCAACCGACTAGAACGACTCATCCGCGAGCTCCATCAGCTCGAGGCTGCTCTCCTCGCAGTAGCGCTTGGTGAGCGAGACGGTCGGGAGCACGTTTTTGCACCAGTACCGGGCCGAGGCGACCTTGCCGTCGTAGAACGCCGCGTCCTCCGGCTTCTCGGCCTTGTTCTTGAGCGCCACGACCGCCTGGCGGACGAGGAGCCAGCCGACCACGACCTCCGCCAGCGCGAAGAGGATGCGGTTGCCCTGGAAGCCCACGTGGTAGAGCGACTCGCCGACCTTGCCCATCATCACGGCGAAGATGCCGCGCAGGTCCTCGAGCGCGCGGCCGAGCGCGGCCCGCTCGTTCGCGAGCGCCGCGCCGCCGAGATCTCCCTTGGCGAGCGCCTCGATCTCCTCCAGCTGCTTCATCAAGGTCTGCCCGCCGTCCTTCGCGATCTTGCGGAAGAAGAGGTCGAGCGCCTGGATGTGCGTCGTGCCCTCGTAGAGCGTGTCGATCTTCTGATCGCGGACGTATTGCTCGATCGGGAAATCCTGGATGTAGCCCGAGCCGCCGTACGTCTGCAGGCTGAGCGCCAGCTGCTCGTAGCCCTTCTCGCTGCTCCAGCCCTTCACGAGCGGCAGAAGCATGTCGTTCAGCTTGTCGAGGTGGTCCGCCTCCTTCGAGCCGTGGCCGCCGAGGATCTCCACCTGGTCCTGCACCCACGCCGTGTAGAGCGCGAGGGCGCGCATGCCCTCGGCGTGCGCCTTCTGGCTCATGAGCATGCGGCGGACGTCCGGGTGTTTGATGATCTTCACGCGGGGAGAGGACTTGTCCGTCGCGCGGAGCAGGTCCGGGCCCTGCGTGCGGTCCTTCGCGTACTCGAGCGCGTTGAGGTACGCCGTCGACAGCGTCGCCATGCTCTTCACGCCGACGCCCATGCGCGCCTGCTCGATGACGTGGAACATCTGACGGATGCCGTCGTGCACGTTGCCGAGGAGCAGGCCGCGGCACGGCTTGCCGTCGCCGAAGACCATCTCGCAGGTGGCCGAGCCCTTGATGCCCATCTTCTTCTCGACCTTCGAGACGAAGGCGCCGTTGCGCTCGCCGAGCGAGCCGTCTTCGTTCACCCAGATCTTCGGCACGATGAAGAGAGACAGCCCCTTCGTTCCGCCGCCCGCCCCCTCGGGGCGCGCGAGCACGAGGTGCACGATGTTCTCGGGCGCGTCGAAGTCGCCGTTGGTGATGAAGCGCTTCGTCCCTTCGATCTCCCACACGTCGCCTTCGACGTGCCGCGCCTTCGTGCGGCCGGCGCCGACGTCGCTGCCGGCGTCCGGCTCGGTCAGCACCATCGAGCCGCTCCACTGTCGGCCCAGGATGTTCTCGATGTAGCGCTTCTTCTGCGCCTCGGTGCCGTGTCGATCGATCGTGCGCGCCGTGAAGTTGCCGAAGAGGTAGAAGGTGAGCGGCGCGTTCGCCCCGCTGATGAGCTCGAACGCGGCCCAGCCGATGCTCGGGGGCGCGCCCATGCCGCCCATGTGCTCCGGCAGGTTGAGGAGATTGGCGCCCGCCTCGTAGAAGGCTTTGTAGCCGCGGGTGAGTCCTTCCGGGAGCTTCACGTTGCCCTTGCCGTCGAACTCGATCGGGACGCGGTCGCTCTCGACGTAGCTCTTCTGGAGCTCGTTCAAGCAGAGCTTCTCCGCGGCCTTCAGCGACTCGCGCGCCGTCGCCTCGTCGAGGCTGACGAAAGGCGCCTTGCCGAGCGAGGTGCGCTGCACCTCGAAGACTTCGAACAGGTTGAAGAGGATGTCCCGCAGGTTCGACCGATAGTGCTCGAGCAGCATCGTGAGGCGAAATAGCACCACCGTCGTGGCGCGTCACCCGCGCAGCCAGACGCCGACCGTCAGAACCGAAGCGCGATCCCGCGCGGCGCGGGCTCGACCTTCGGACCGGCGAAGAAGAGCACGGTGGCGGCGACCGCCAGGTTGATGCCGATCCCCAGGGCGACGTCAGCCCCGACGGCGCGCGCCTCCGAGGCGGCGACGTCGTCCTCGTCACAGCGCGGGCTGCAGGTGTCTTCGTAGTCGCGGAAGTCGACGTAAGACCACACGCCGAGGACCGCCGCGACGCCCAGAGAGGCGAGCGCCGCGCCGCCGACGATCGCGGCCGGGAGGAGGTTCACCTCAGGCTCGGGCGCTCGATCCGGACCATTCGACGGGATCTCGACCTCGACCGTGCGCGATTGGTCTCCATTGGTCACGAAGAACGTCCGCGTGGCCGTGCGTCCGCCTCGCCGCGCCGTCAGCGTGTGCTGCCCCGCGTTGAGCACGAGGCCGGTCGCGCGCTCCGCAGGCGGGACCCGCTCGCCGTCGAGCTCGACCTCCGCGTCGGCCACGTCCGCCTCCGCGCCGACACGTACGCGGACCGAGATTCGCGGCGCCTTCGTCGAGAGCTCCGCGAGCGCCTCACGGCAGTCGGCCTTGACGATGTCGGGGCAAACGTCGACCGCGCAGGCACGGAACGCCTCGAGGGCGTCGGACAGCCGGCCCTCGGCGCGGGCGTCCATCCCGCGCTCGGCCGTCGAGGCGCACGCCTCTGCGGATGGGCGTGGCTCCTCGGCGCTCGCGCTCGCCGCAATGGGGAAGGCGAGCGCGATGAAGCCGAGCCGGAGCAGGCGCCGCGCGTTCATCCGAGGCGAGCCTACTTGACCAGGCACTCGCGCCGGTAGCGTTTGCGACCCTGGGCGTCGTAGGTGTAGGGCGTCCGACAGTCGGGCGGCGGCGGCCCGTTGCGACGCGGCGGAGCCGCCGTAGCGCTCGTCGTCTGGGCTGGCGGCGCGGCGGAGGCGCTGGCTTCGGGGGAGGTCGATGCGGCGGGCTCGGCGCGAACGTCCGGCGCGTCCGTCGGCGCGGGCGGCTCGGCCGGCGCCGCCGGGCTCGCGTCGGACGCCACGTCGTCTCGTGTGTCTGACGATACCGTCTTGATCACCAGACCCGCGGCGACGACTACGCCAGCCATGGCGGCCACGATCAGCGCGGCATGCCGTTTTCGGGGCGAAGGGGCCGGCGCGCCGGCTACCACGAAGGTCGGCTTCGTCCCCACGGTGTCGTCGGCCGAGAGCGACGACGTGCCCGTCGCCTCGGCGCCGGCCGCGACGCTCGTCGCCGCGTCGTCGCGCTCGCGCTCCGCGTCCGCGATCGCGAGCCGCCGCGCGGCGATCTCCTCGGCGCAGAGCGACTCGACCCACGCTCCGACCTCCGCGGCCGTCGCGACCGGCGTGGCCCCGGAGAGCGCAGAGAGAAAGACGCGGGCGTCCGCGTACCGCTCGGACGCGTCGCGCGCGAGCGCGTGGAGCACCACCTCGTCGAGCGCGGGAGGTACGGCCGGGTTGTGCCGGCTGGGCGGCGCGATCTCTCCCATGAGGAGCTTGCCGATCGTGGACTTCTCGTCGTCACCTCCGAAGAGGCGCGCGCCGGTCAAGAGCTCCCAGAGGACGATCGCCGTCGCGAACACGTCGGTTCGCAGGTCGACCTCCTCGCCGCGCATCTGCTCGGGCGACATGTACGCGAGCTTGCCTTTGACCTCGCCGTCTCGCGTCGTCTGCAGGCGTCCCCAGGCCTTGGCGATCCCGAAATCCGCGACGCGGGTGACGCCGTCCACGCCGACGAGCAGGTTGTGCGGCGAGACGTCGCGGTGGACGATCCCGAGCAGCCTGCCGTCTTCGCCGCGCGCCTCGTGCGCGGCGCCGAGCCCGCGCAGCGCGCCGACGATCACCGCCGTCGCGACCGGGACGTCCATCGACCGGCGCGCTTCCCGCATCTTTGCCATCAGCTTCGCGAGGGACTCCCCGAGCACGTGCTCCATGAGCACGACGAGCTCGCCGCCCTCGTTCACGACGTCCACGATGGGGACGACGTTCACGTGCTGGACGCGCGCCTGCAGGCGCGCCTCGTCGATGAGCGTCAGCGCGAGCTCGCTCTCCGCGTGCTCACGACGGAGGCGCTTGGCGGCGAGCGTCTTCTTGAAGCCGAGCGGACCATACAAGCGCGCGAGGTGCACCGTGGCCATTCCGCCGGAGGCGATCGGCCCGAAGACGACGTACCTGCCGATCCTCTCCGCCATGCAGACGCTCTGTTCCCGAGTATAGTCGGCACTCGGCGCCTCGCGGAGCCGGACCATGTCGCACGCGGATCAGACAGGATCGATGTCGCTCGACGACGGCGGCGCCGCGGGGCTCAGCCACGACGCGGCGCTCGTCTTGCTCTGGGCGGATAGCCTCGCCGCGCTCCCGCGGGGCGTCGCGCTCGAGCCTGGCACGACCGTGATCGGCCGGGAGCCGGTCGGCCGCGGCTTCCGTATCGTCGCTCCCGCTGTCTCCCGCTCGCACGCCGCCATCGAGGTCGGGCCACGAGGATGTTTCATCAAAGACCTCGGGAGCCGCAACGGCACACGCGTCGGCGGGGTCGCGGTCCAGCACCACGCGCTCGCTCATGGCGACGTGGTTCGCATCGGGGACGCCGTCTTCGTGTTCGTCGCCCACGACGGTCGCCGCCACCTCGAGCACGACCGGGCCGACCCGGCGCGTGCTAGGGGCCCGCATCGCGTCGATGGCCTCGTGGGTGGCCTGTCCATGGACAGGCTCTCGCAAGAGGTCGCCGGCGCGATCGCCTCCGGTCACGCGGTGCTCGTGCAAGGCGAGACCGGTGTCGGGAAAGAGATCGTGGCGCGCGGCATCCACCAGGGGTCGCGCAGGCCGGGCGCGTTCGTCGCCGTGAACTGTCCGGCCATTCCGTCGACGCTGTTCGAGAGCGAGCTCTTCGGTCACGTTCGCGGCGCGTTCACCGGCGCGAGCCGCGATCACCTCGGGCTCGTTCGTGCTGCCGATAGCGGCACTCTCTTCCTCGATGAGATCGGCGACATGCCGCCGGATGGGCAGGCGAAGCTCCTCCGGTTCCTCGAGACGCGGGAGGTGCTGCCCGTCGGCGAGACCCGACCCGTCCGGGTGGACGTCCGCGTCGTGAGCGCGACGCACCGCGATCTCGCGGCCCTGGCGACGCGCGGCGCGTTCCGTGGCGATCTCTACGCGCGCCTCTTCGGTTACACGGTGCGTGTGCCGCCCCTGCGCGAGCGCCGGGAGGACCTCTACCTCCTCGTGCGCCACGCGCTCGAGCGGTCGGGCGCACCCCGGCTCGAAGCGACCGCGACGGTGATGGAACGGGTCGCCCTCCACGATTGGCCGTTCAACATGCGCGAGCTCATCGCCGTCGTCGGGCGCGCCGCCTCGCTCGCCGAGGGCGGCAAGCTGAAGGCGGACTGCTTTCCTGCGCCGGCTCCGCGATCGCCCGCCGAGCCAGCGCTCGCCGCCGACGCCGCGCCGCCATCACGCCGGCCCGCCCCGAAGCGAGCCGAGCTCGAGGAGCTCCTCGTGCGTGAGCGCGGCAATGTCTCGGCCGTCGCGCGTGCTCTCGAGCGCGACGCCGCGCTCGTCTATCGCTGGCTCAAGCAACACGATCTCGATCCGAACGCCTACCGCGAACGCGGCTGACGTCGCACGAGCGCGATCGCGGCGAGGAGGAGCGTCGCGGCGCCCCACGGTGTGCTCGGCGCGGTCGTGCTGCAGTCGCAGCCCGAGCCCGAGCCGCCGTCCTCGGCGTCGTCGCCCGCGCCGTCCGCTCCGCCGTCGCCGTTGCCGGCGCCCGCGCCGCTCGAGCTCCCTGCGCCCGCACCGTCGCCGCCCGATCCGGAGCCCGATCCGGAGCCCGAGCCCGAGCCCGAGCCCGACCCCGACCCGGTCGAGCCAAGCTGCCCGCCCGGTCCATACACGGGCTCGGGGAGCCCGACCTCCCACGCGCCCAGGTCGGGGCTCGTCCCCGTGAACCCATCGTTTACGTTCGGCAGGGGTGTCCCGCGGTCGACCGCGGCGCCTGCGCCGGCGAGAGCAAACGAGGGGAGGGCGGGGCTCGCAAAAGGATCGGCCGGATAGGTCACGGTCATGGCGAAGGCGTCGAGCCCGAGCTCCACGGCGTGCGCTTCCGTCGTGGACGCTTGCATCTCGGCGAGGCTCTCGAACGAGACGCCCCCGACGTCGCCGCGGAAGGTGCCCGTGCCGATCGAGCCGAAGCCGTCGTAGTCGAACGAGCAAGAAGGGGCCGCCGCGTCGAGGCTCATGACATTTCCGTTCCCGCTCGAGTAGCCCCCGTACGAGCCACCGGGGCCACCGATGAAGATGTTGTTGCGGAACCACGAGCGCCCGAACACGTCGCCCGTGAAGACCGAAAACGCGTCGCCGCTCTTGATGGATGTGTTGTGCAGCCCGATGTCTCCGATCGAGCCGCGCTGCAGCTTGAAGGTCTGGTAGACGACGTTGTAGAGCGCGTTGCGGACGAAATACGTCGGGCCGCCCAGGCTGGGTTGTGAGCTCAGCCCCATGAACGAGCGGTTGATGCGGTTCTGGTAGACGCGCACGTTGCCCATCGAGAAGTCGGCTTCGACGGCGTCGTCCGCGCAGATGTCCAGGTCGTTGCCGAAGATGTCGATCGACACCTGGTCGACGGCTTCGTCGTCCTCGAGCAGCGAGATGCAGTCCCGGAAGCCGGTCACGCGGTTGAAGGCGACGACGTTGCCCGGGCCGGTGAAGACGATGCCCTCGCCGATGTTGTCGCCGTCCACGCCCAGCGCGCCCTCGTACCAGGTCGTCGCGCCGGTGATCACGTTGTCGACGATGTACGCGTTCGTGAGGCCGGCGCCGTACGAGACGATGCCGTCCGCCGTCGTCTGGATCGTGCATTTCGAGATCATCACGTCGCGGGCGTCGTTCATCTTGATGCGCCCGTTGATCGTCAAGCCGTCGACGTGGACGAACGCGCGACCGTCGAGCCGGACCTCGCCATCCACGATGGCGCCTCCGGCGTTGGCCGCCCGGAGCACGATGGGCTGCCCGTCGGCGCCGTCGTTCGGGACCACGATGCTGCCGTAGGTCCCGTCGGCGAGGAGGAGGACGTCGCCGGGCGCGGCGGAGTCGAGCGCTGCGGTCAGGCTCGAGGGGTCCACGTTCACGACGTTCGGCGACGCGGGATCGCCAGGGAGCGCCCGCGTCGAGGTCGAGAGCGAGACCGTCGCGTCGCCGCCGTCCGGGTCGGCGAGCACGAGCTCCACGTCGTAGGCCGTGCCGGGCTCGAGCCCGAAGACGGTGCCAGCATGACGGTTCTGCCAGGAAAAGCCCTGGTTCGATCCGGCCGGCACACGCACGAGCGGCATCGCGTCCCGGAAGTCCGCCTCGCCCTGCTTCCGGTACCGCACGGAGACCACGCCGTCGGCGTCGTCGTCTCCGGTGATCGGCCACTCGATCGAGAGGTTGTGGAACGTCGGGTAGGAAGCCGAAGGCTGGCCGGGTACGGTGGCGTCCTGGGCGAGGGCCGCGCGTGCGGGGAACAAGACCGAGGTGAAGGCAAAGAGCGCCGAGGCCGTGCGTCGCGTCATGCGGCGCCCCGTGCACGGAGCGTGCCCCTCCGATCTCGCAGGATTCGCGCGGGCTCGGGGCCAGCGAGCCCCTGACGTCACCTGACCTGGGGTCCGAGGTCAGACCCCGGGTCTGTCGGGCGAAAGGGCTCTCGAGCGCGCGCCGGCTCGGGCATGATGAAGGGAGCGTGCGCCGCGCAGCGATCCTCTCTCTCCCGCTCACCCTCTTCGCCGGGTGCTCGCAGCTCGGCTGGGACGAGCTCACCCGAGGTATGGGCGGCGCCGGCGGTTCGAGCGGGAGCACGACCACCTCGACCGGAGGCACCACGACCGGCGGGATCGCCTGCGTCTCGGACGCGACGGCCACCGCCACGTCGCTCGCGCTCGCCGACGGCTCACACTGCTACTTCCGCGTCCACGGTGGGCTGCAATGGGGGCTCGCCGAGCTCGACTGCGCCGAACGCTACGGCGGGCACTTGCTCACCATCGAGGAGCTCGACGAGTTCTCGCTCCACGCGACGCTCTATCCGCCCGACTGTGCGACGGTCACCTTTGCGTGCAGCGACGACCCCGATGAGCCGTCCGAGCCCCGCTGCGATGACCGGGCGTGGATCGGCGCGCGCTTCGAGGCCGGAGAGCCGGTCTGGACGAGCGGTGACCCGTGGACATGGCCCGAGACGGTCTTCGCCATGGGCGAGCCCAACCAGCGCATCGACCCCATCGCCCTCCGCACCGAGAGCCTGATCGACGAGCGCCCCGCGGAGTGCCCGCATCCGTACATCTGCGAGGTCGATCCGTGAGCCGGCTCAGCGGGCTTCCCCCGCCTGTGCGCGAAGTCCGAGCAGCAGGACACCCAGCACCCAGGTGACGGAGCCGACCGAGAGATACGCGCCGAACAGGCTCAGCGCGGCTGCCGCGGGGCCGAGCGCGCTTGCCCCTCCGATCGCCGCACCCGGCGCGAGATGAGGGCCGAAGCCGAGCAGGAGCCCGACGAAGAGGCCGAGCGCGCCAATCGAGACCCGCGGCTCGTCGACCTCGCGACCGGTGAGCATGGGCCACCACTGGACGAGCCCGCCGAGGAACGCGGTCAACGTGACGCCTGCGAGGCCGAAGTGGAGGTGCGCTCCTTCGAACGCTCCGCCGCGGAGCAGGGGAGACAGGCCCAACATCGCCATTGCGCCGGAGGCCGTGAGCCAGATGGCGAGGTGGACCAACATCGACAAAGCGAACAGCCGCGCCGACCGCGGGGGCCCTTCGGACTGGGCGAGCGAGCCCACGTACCGGCGCAGGAGCCACACGACCGGGACCAGGGAGAGCAGACTCAGGCTCGAGGACACCACCGACGAGAGCTCGCTCGCGCCCGCATCCACCAGGTGGATGCCCCACTGTGTGAACGAGAGCACGGCAAGAACGATGAAGGCGGGGCCCACCGCTCGGTCGCCAGGGCGTCCCGCGCGCACCGCGAGGATCTCCCCGGCGATGCCCAGCGCCGCGAGCAACGAGCCGAACATCGCTGGGTGCGCGAAGCTCCAGAAGAAGTGCTGGAACAGAATGGGATCGCCGCCATGCGACGGATCGAAGAGTCCGAACCCGAGCCAGCGCTCGAGGCCCGCGACGAGCAGCGCCACGAGGAGAGGCGCCGGGGTGACGACGCTGATGATCGCGACGGCGTACGAGGCCCACGCGAAGATGGGGAGCTCACCGAGCGAGAGGCCTTGGCCGCGGAGCTTGTGAATCGTCACGATCGTGTCGACGCCGCGCAAGGTGCCCGCGAGCGAAACGAGGAGCACGCCCAGCATGACGACCAGGAGGAGCGGTTCGGAGGCGGACGAGTACGCGTCGAGGAAGCTCCAGCGAACCTCGGTCGAGAGCCCGAGCGCGCCGAACAGCACCAGGCACGCGCCGACCCAGAACAGTCGGAGCGCCGCGCGCTCGACCCGAGGGAAGGCGAAGCCGGACGCGCCGATCAGCTTGGGCAGCAAGAGCTGCCCGAACGTGCTCGGTATGGACGGGATCACGACCACGAACACCATCAAGACGGCGTGAAGGAAGCGCGCGCGCGAGTGGTCGACGGCGTCGAGGACCGCACCGCTCGGTAGCCTCGCGAGGCCGAGGAGCGGTGTGTAGATGGCGCCCACGCCACCAATCACGAGGAGCGTGATGAACGAGAGCAGCGCCAGATGCTCGTGGCGCGTCGTGCGCAGCCAGCCGTCGAAACCTGGTTCGCTTGCGGACGTGGGTCGCGCCATGAGCTTCACGGGTGTGTCTCTACCATCCGCGAATACGCGCGCCCCGCGGCAATCCGTCGCAGCGCGAGCCGACCCGCCGGCGGTTGCGCGGTCCGTCGGGTCGTCGATCCTCCGGCGCGCGCGTGCCGCCACGCCTTATTCCGACTCGGCGAAAAATGCGCTGCAACAGTCGAAGCTGGAGCTGCCGTTCGCGGTGAGGTTCTGGCATTGGCCGACCGTGGCTCCGTCGATCAGGCACACGCAGTCTCGCGGGTACTCCGCGCTCTCTTCACCGCAGATCGATTCGTAGAGCACGCTGCCACACGAGACGGCGCACGCCATGGCCGGTTCGGGACTGACGCCGATCCAGCATTGTCGGATCTCGCACGGCCAGGCTGGGTAGATGCACGCAAGGAGAGCTTCAGCCGCCGCGGAGCAACCCGGCGGATCGCAGCTCGGTGGCTCCAGCGAGAGCGAAGCGGAGCACTGGAGCCAGGCCTCGAAGGCGAGCTCACACGGCCCGAGGTACGAGCCCTGCTCGAGGCAGGCGTCCAGACAGGTCTCATTCGCCCCACAGGCGGTTCGGGCCTCACACCACGTTGCACAGGCCACCCTCAAGGCGTTCGGTGTGCTGCCTCCCGTGCTGCTCGTCGCGGAGGGCGCGCCTCCGCCGGGCGCTCCTGCTCCTGCTCCCACGCCATCGGAGTCCCGCTCGACTCGGACGTCTGCCCCACAGGCTGCCAGCGCCAGCAGCGCCCACAGAAGGCTGTGACTCATGGCTGGCCTTCTACCATCTGCGGAACCAGTCCGCTCGAGACTTTGCAATTGTTGGTCTTCCCGTGGCGAACGAGCCGCTCGCGTGCGCTGCCGCCGGAACCCCAGCGCCGCGGTGGTGCAAAGTGAAAGGCAGCGCAATCCATTGCGCGCGGTTCGTTGCCTGTTTGCACGGATGACAGGCGGAAGGGCCGAAAGGAAGAGCGAAGCGCCACGCCCCAGCGCACAGGCACGTCGAGTGCAATGGGCGGGCACCACTGCTGACCAACGAGGAGAACCGAGCCATGAGGACGAGGATCTTGATTGCCGTGGCCGATCAGCTCGAGATGATGACATCCTTGATCTCGAACTTCAGGTACGCCTTCTCTTGTCCGGCGCGCAGCTTCGTCCGGACAGCGAGCTGCTTGCGCTGGGAGCCCGCTGCGCGCTCGAGGCCAGACGAGGAGGGGAGTGAGTCCTGCTTGTTCCTGTCGCTGGTGTTCATGCCGCGGGCGGAGAGCACATCGCGTGCCGCGCGGCAGCAGCGGCCATCGGCGACACCGCAACGAACGCCGCGCGACGGGAGAGCAAGCGCGCAACCCGTTGCGCGCCGCTCGTTGCCTCTTTGCTCGACGCCGCGAGCAGAGGCCGTCGGCCGTCGCCGTGCGTTCTTCGGTAGCTGCGGCGGCACGCAGGCTGCCTGAGACCGCGACATGCAACCGCTTCGCTCCGTGATCTCGCTCAGAGTCGGCGCCATGATGGCCCTTTTCACCACCGTGCTCGGCTGCACCGAGCCCGCGCAGTCAACGGAAGAGCCGACGTGCGACGAGGTGCAACGCCATCTGCTCGACCTGCACGCGCAGGCGGCCGGAACGTCGCTGCCGGCGCACGTTCGCGCGGCTTACGGCGAGGCCCTCGCTGCCAACGCGGCTGCGCTCGTCCCGCGCTGTGATGGCCTCACGCCGGCGCAGCGGCGCTGCGCGATGACGGCCCAGAGCGGGGTGGAGCTCGCTCGATGCAACCTCACGATCGCGGGGGTGTCCGAGCAAGTGGCGCCGCGTGCACCGTTGGAGCAGGGCGGGCCATCGGCGCAGCCTTGAGCCACGGCACGCGACGTGCACACGGCGCGCGCATGTCGACTCGACGAAGGGTACCAACCATACTCGTCTCGCTCGTCGCCGCGACCTCCCTGCTTGGTCAGTCGCTCGCGCGCGCGTACACCTCCGACGTCTTCTCCTCGCCCTCGGCGGTTCCGACGCCCAGGCCAAAGGGAGAGCCCAACCAAGACGGCGCGGAGCGCGTGGACCCAACGGGTGCGGCGACGTGGTCCATTCCGATTCCGACCGCCCCGAATCGCAATGGCGCGGTGCCGCGCCTGGCGCTGAGCTACTCCTCGAAGAACCCGGTCCGCGGCTCGCTGGCGATGGGCTGGACGCTCGACGTGCCAAAGATCGAGGTGGACACCTCTGACGGGCGCCTCGCGGAGGTCCGCTACCGCGCTTCGGATGGCGGGCGGCTGGTCCGCGTGGACGAGCCGGCGGAGGCAGGCTGGGAAGCGTACCGCGGCGAGGAGGACGCGACGTTCACGCGGTATGAGCGAAAGGCGGGAATCCCTGCGGAGACCTGGCGCGCGCGCCTGACCGACGGCACCGTGCACTACTTCGGCGAGAGCCCCACGTCGAAAGACAAGAGCCATTGGCGTGCGGAGCCCGGAGCCGTGGAGGGGCGATGGTTCCTGACCCGAACCGTCGACAAGTTCGGCAACGAGATCCAATACAACTACGTCGCGACCCAGGCGCTACCGCCGGAGGGTGGAGCGCAGACGTTCGACGCCGACATCACCTTGTCCTCGGTGGAATACGGCGCCAATGCCGTGGCGGGGCTCACTCACCACACGCGTATCCTGTTCGACTACGCCGCAGCACCCGACCGCTGTGACGGCAGCGTGGTGCCGGTTGGCGCGCTCTTCGACTTCAGGACCGGCATCCCGACCTACCGCGGGGCTGCAAGGCTCGAGCGGGTGCGGATGGAGACCCGCGGCGGCGGGGGCATGGTCGAGAGGCGCAGGCTGGACCTCGGTTATGACATGACGGAGCTCCAGTGTCGGACCGGCGTGGCGCACGCGCCGCTCCGCATTCTGACGAGCGTGCAGGAGACCGGCTTCGATGAGCAGGGCCAGGCGACGCAGCAGCCTCCGCAGACGTTCGACTACAATCGCCTGGAGCGGCAGTTCGACGCGACCTTGCCTCAGTTTGGCAGCATCGGACGCGGCAACCAGGGGCCGCTGCTGCCCACGACGGACACCATTCGTCGCCACACGGTGGACGTGATGACGCTCGACCTCGACGGCGACGGTCTGCTCGACAGGCTGAGCACCGCGGCGATGCAGGGCGACGGCCAGTGCCGTGCGTCGTGGGAACGGAATCTTGGTGCGGGGCTGCTTGCGGCTCCAGCGCCGATTGGGGTCGGCCAGTCGCAGGCCCTTCCCACGTTGCCCTGGGCGGGCGCGGCGCCGGGCGCCGGTGAGCTCTGCAGCCTGTCGCATCAGGTCAGCAACGTGACGAATCGCACGGTGTTCGAGCCACACGCGGGCTCGGTCTGCGACGGGCAAGCGGCGTTCGAGACCGACGCTGCCTCTCACCTCTCGTACGAGTACCGCGACTGGAACCATGACGGGCTCGTGGACCTCGTAACGGCAGTCGAGAGCCGCCTCGACATTTACCGGGCCGAGCACGACGCTGCGGTTGGGCCAGACCCGAGCTGCTTTCCGAACGCGCTCTGCACGGGCGTCGAGGTGCCCGGGGTCGGTTGCGTGATTCCAGGCGGCGGTTGTGTTCGCTTGGGCGAGCGCCAGTGTGGCCAATACGTCTCGCGTGTGTACCTGAACCAGGGCAATGGTCAGTTTGCAGAGCCGGTGGCGGTGCTCCACCCGCTCCCGCTGAACCCGGAGGAGGGCCGTGACACCTTCACGACGTCGGCCGACGTCGATGGCGACGGCCGAGACGATATGGTGGCAGGGCTCATCGACGGAGGAGCTCGCTACTATCGCGTGTACCGAGGTCAGGCAGGTGGCACGTTCTCGTCGCCACCCGTCATGATGCAGCTCCCCGAGATCCTCGGACGGGATCCGGACTACGCATCGGGGTTCAGCGGCGTGGCCGCGCTCGAGCTCGCTCCGGTGTCGTCACGTTCGATGTCATACACGTGGGCCAACTGCGTGCAATGTACAGGCAACCCCGATACGGACCACATCGAGGAGGTGTCCGGTGGGAGCTTCAGCTACACCGCCGGTCGGTTGATGGATGTGAATGGGGATGGGCTTCCGGACTACGTGCTCGCGCGCAACGCCGAGGCCGATGACCCTGCGGAGCGGACGGGCATCCGTGTTCTGTACAACACCGGTGCGGGATTCGAAAGCTATGAGAATCTCGCCGCAGACCAGCGGGGCAACCGCCTCTCGGTGGATCCGGAGGTGAAGGCTATTGACGCCCAGCGTCAGCGTCCTCGGTACACCGCGGAGGTGCTCGCCAATGGAATGTCAGTCGAGGTTTCGGACGGCTTCTCGCGCTCGGTGCTCCGGTCGGTCGATTTCGACGGCGACGGGCTGGTCGACCTGGTGAAGCTCCCGCCCCCGCGCTGGAGCTCGACCGACTGGGACTACTATGAGCCCTATCTCGAGGACGACGCCACGCCCGAGCTCTACGTGAACGTCGGGGACCGTTTGGTGGCGGTCGGGAGCAGCCCGGCGCTGGTGGCAGCGAAACACGGCCTCTCGAAGCTCACGCTCGCCGAGAACGACCTCTACCCGACGCCCTGGTCGACGAAGACGGACTTCCTGGACCTGGATGGCGATGGCCTTCCGGAGTCGGTTGCGGCCTCGAAACATGCTCCAAGGACGGACTCGGACACGCAGCCGATGCGTTCCTTGCGTGCGGTGCACAATGGGCGAGGGGGGCACACGGAGTTCCACTATTCGGTCGTGCGCGGCGCGGGGGTCCCGCACCCGGTCTGGGTTGTGGACGGCGTGACATCGTGGGCGGACATGGGAGCGGAGGGAGCCGAGGCGGCGATCGAGACAAACTTCTCGTACGAGGAGCCGGTCTACGGGCCCGACCTCGACGGGGACTACGCCTTCCGGGGCTTCCGCAAGGTCGTGTCCTGGCTGCCCGGCGGCAGCCGCACCGAGACGAGCCGGAGCTATGAGCAACATTACGCCGGGCTCGTCACGCTCGAGCAGGTGTACGACCTTCAGGGCAACCTGCTGAAGCGAGACACGACGACCTACGAACGTCGCGAGCTGTTCGCAGCCGATTCTTTCCCCGGCAGCGTGGTGACGTTCCACCCGTCCGTGTCGGTCAAGAAGACCTGTGTGCCGGGGCAGGATGTGATGAGCTGTGGCGTCGGGGACGGCTCAATCGCGACGGAGGAGCGCTTCTACACGACGCTGCCGCTCGCGAGCAGCGGTCAACCAGGCGCGTTGCATACGCTCCAATGGACACGCCGAGGCGCGCAGATCGGCGCACACGCCGGCTCGAAGGTCTCCTGGAACACGCCCAACCTCCGCAATGAAGCGGGCATGTACCTGCAGTACTCGGATGGGGAGACCCAGATGGAGTACACACCCACACTCGGCCTTTCGGTCTCGGCGGCGACGTACCACTACTACGACGCAAGCAAACGTTGTGAGTACTGGACCACGCGTCAGATCGACGCAGCTCCGACGTACGCGGTGTCGACTCAGGTCTGCGACCTCACGACGGGCAATCGCGTGTTCGAGAGCGCCCCGCAGCAGTTCGGGACCGGGCTCGGCGCGACAACCGAATACGACGACGACGCTCGCTTCGTGAAGCAGGTGGACAACGCACTGGGCCACCGCGTGCTCAAGACCTTCGACGCGGCGACCGGCACCCAGACCTCCGAACGTGGGCCGAACACGAAGCAGGCCGGCGGCAAGGAGGTGTTCGACGGATGGGAGAAGCGGTTGGACGGCCAAGGCCGCGAGGTCGAGCACCACGTCTATCTGGACGACGCGGTGCTGGGGTACCGGGCGGAGCTCGTGAGCCGCACAAGCTATGTCGACGTCCCGTCCCCACTTACCAAGGTGATCACCGAGAAGAAGATCCTGGTCGGCGGCTCGACGTGGGCCAAGTCGGAGACCGAACGAGACGGTCTGGGCCGCGCGGTGGTCGAGCGCACCTATGAAGGCGCCGTCGTGAGGGCGGAGACCCGGCGCTTCCACGATGCCGCGAGCAACGTGGTTCGCGTCAAGGTGCCGCGGCCCGGCGCGTACAACTTCCAGCACGTGGAGTGGGGCTACGCCTACGATGAGCTCTCGCGGCCCGTGGCCGTGCGGGAGCCGGCGCGTCCGGGCTGCGCGGGGACGTTCGAGGGCAACGCGTTCTGCGGCAAGATCTGGAGCTACCAGGGGCGCGTGACGCTCGAGCAGGACGTGGTGGGGTCGGCGGGCGGACAGGTGGCGCAGAAGCGCACCACCGTCGACCACTTCGGACGCCTGGTGAAGATCGAGGAGGAAACCGGCGGTACATGGGCCGACACGGTGTATGCCTACGACGGTCTCGACAATGTGCAGCACCTCGAGAGCGCCGATGGCGTCGTGACCAACATGGCGCACGACATGCTCGGTCGCCGCACCAAGGTGACACGTGGCAACAATACCTGGTCGTTTGGGTACGACAAGAACGGCAACCTGACGAGTGTAACCTCGCCGGTTCCTGCCGGTGGCACGCCCGCGGACTTCACGACGACGCTCGCGTACGACGTGCTCAATCGAGAGGTCGAGCGCACGCCGGCCGTGCGAGCGTGGTCGGCCGCGGAGCTCGCCACGTTTGGTACCGGGAAGACAATCCGGACGTACGACGAAGGGGTCAATGGCGTCGGCCGCCTGACGACGGCCTTCCAGGAGTGGGGCACGCCGGATCACCACCAGGTGCAATACACTTACGAGGCTCGAGGCCTGGTGGAGGAGGAGCGGCACTCCTTCTCGATCCTCGACGGCGCCTTCTCGGACGACCGGTCTCTGGTGAGGACCTACACGGCCCAGGGCCTCCCGCACTACTTCACCGAAGCCGACGGTCTGACGCCGGCCAGCAGCACCACCCTTGTCACCACCTACGACGGGCGTGGTCTACCGAGCGTCACCCACTGGCTGAACCACGGCTGGTCGCAGCAGGTGCGCCGCCTGGCCGACGGTCGGGTGTTCCATCGGTATTGGTCGAACGCCACGACGCTCTTCGCAGAGAACAACCTCGCCTTCGATGACGCGGGACGCATTTCCGTCAACGAGGTGCGGTCCACCCTGCCGGGTGAGTCTGCCGCGACGAGGCGCGCCGTTCAGGGCTTCTTCTTCGACGGTGCGGGGGACGTGTACCGGATCGACAGCTCCTTGTCGCCCACCGCGGCGCAAGGCCCGATGGTGACGGCAAGCTTCCAGTACGACGCGATGCACCGCCTCGTCTCGGCGACTGGCGATCAGGGCTACCAGGGCTCCTTCGCCTACTCCCCGGGCGGGCGCATCGTGGGCGCGACGGTGAGCGCGGACCCGAGCGCGACGCGCGTCCACACCCGGGACGTCACCTACCGATACGGTTCCGATGTCACCGGCTCACTCGTGGACCCGGACGCGCCGGTCGGATTGATCGAGCCCGACGGCACCACCTCCTGGCTCGACCTCGACTACGACCGCGCCGGCAACGTCATCAGCCGAACCCTCGGCGGCGGAGCGGGCGGCGCGTACGACCATCTCTACGATGGCCTCGACCGCCAGCGTCAGGTCGTCGGTCCCGACGGCGACAAGCAGCTGTACTTCTATGGCGCTGACGCGATGCGGGTTCTCGTCGTCTCAGCCGACGCCAATGATGTCGTCCAGCGTGTGCAGTTCAACGTCGGCGGAACCGAGATCTGGTACGACGACGCCGGTAACGTCGAGAAGACCGTCGCTATGTCCGCGCTCGACGGAGGCTTCGTTCGTGTGGTGGATCAGACCCACCGGGAGCTTGCCTTCCAGGACCCGCGCAGCCACACCCTCGCCGTCGTGGGCGAGGACGGCGCGCTCCTCGCGGGCTTCTCCTACGGTCCGTATGGCGAGCTCCTGCGTCAGGTCGGCCCCGAGAGCGGCGACTACCTGCGCCGGTTCAACGGCAAAGAGTGGGACGAGACGAGCGGGCTCTCCTACTACGGCTATCGCTACTACGACGAGCGCACGCTGGCCTGGACGCAGGCGGACCCGAAGTATCGGTGGAGCCCCGACGTGAGCGCGGAGCCACGCCGGCAGAGTGTCTACGCGTTCTCCATCGGCAATCCGGTTGCGCTGGTAGACATTGACGGCCTGGACCCAGCGGTAACGCAGCTCAAGAAGTGCTACGACAAGGCGCCTGGGTCGCTCTCTTTCGATGAGCCGCGTAAGGCGCACCCTGGAGCCTACGCGCCTGAGAATTTCACGATAGCGAACTCGCTTGGCGGCGACCCAGTGTTGATCGGGGATCGACGACTCGCGAAGTTTCTCAAGCCGTCCGAGCCGGTGATGTTTGAGGCACGGTCGAGCCCCATGAACAGCCTGACGGGATCTCTTTTGGGGGCTGTGCTGTTCACGGCCATGAAGGCGACGGGTGGCACGGACGAGCAGGCCGTCGCTGCCGGAGCACTGGGTAACACCCTCACCAACCTGGTTGCCACGCACCAGACTGCTGCGGGGGGTGTCAGTTCCGGCTGGGCCTTTGCTTCACCGCCCGACGTGGTCCAGAAAGCTGTGTTTCTCGGAAAGGAGCCTGGGAAGACGAACGTGAAGGTGCAGACGGCGAAGCCGCCGGGCACTGAGGCGCCGAGACCGACACCGCTGCAGTTATTCAAGGCCTTCTTCGGCCAGTAGCGCCAGTCGTGATCGCAATCGGGCCGGTTGGATCTCCCGCCCTGCACATGCATGAGAACGTGTGCCTGAGCGCGAGCCAGCAGCGTCCGGCTGCCTTGCGACCGTTGGGCGTGGGGCAAGCGGCAACGGGACGGACTGCCAGGGAGCATTGCTGTCGGCGTCCCGTTGACGCAGCGGATGTTTGCAGTCTGCCGCGCATCAATGCTTCAATCGACGCCGACCCGCTCCCACAGCAGCGCCGCGCCCACGGCCTTGTGCAGCGGGTGCTCCTGGTTGTCGAGGTCCTTGGCGCGAGTCTCGGTCGTCTCAATGGCGTGGCAGCCCAGAGCTGGCCTTCGGCTCTGCAAGACCAGCAGGATGATCCGCGATCCTGACCTTGAAGCTTCGAGATCGACGACGGAGACGTTTCGGAGCATCCGCCGCGCGACGAAGGCTGCCATGCCGCGCAGGCTACCCGGGGGGCCTCGTGGAGGAGAGTCACTTCCCGTCGACGGGACGCTTGCTCGGCCGTTGCATGGGGCTCGACAGCTCGCCGTATCGCGCGGCGAACTTCTGTTCCGCGCGCCGCAGCACTGCGATCTCCTCGCCGTCCGAGATGAGCTCGGACTCGGTGGGGGCCGATCAAGGCGAACCGCTCGATCTCGGAGAGCGCCCCGCGCAGATCGCTCAGGTGAAAGAGGGCGGACGTCGCGTTCCGATCGAGGCAGCACATCTCGCTGCTGTTGCTCTAGTCCGGACGCATGGAATGAGCTCGCCCTATTCCGAGTCCGCGAACAATGCGCTGCAACAGTCGAAGCTGGAGCTGCCGTTCGCGGTGAGGTTCTGGCATTGGCCGACGGTCGCTCCGTCGACCAGGCACACGCAGTCTCGCGGAAAGGCGGCGCTGGATTGGCCGCACCTCGATTCGTAGAGCACGCCCCCACACGCGACCTCGCATCGCATCGCCGGTTCGGAGCCGACCCCGGTCCAGCACTCTCGTGTGGCGCACGGCCAGGCCGGGTAGATGCACGCAAGCAGCTCGTCGCGCTCCGTCGAGCAGTCTGGATCGCCGCAACTCGGCGGCCCCTGCAGCTGCGAAGCCACACATTGGAGCAACGGCTCGAACGACCTCTCGCACACGCCGAGGTAGGAGCTCATCTCGAGGCATGTGTCCAGACAGGAGCCGTCCGTGCCGCAAGCCGTCCGGGCATCGCAGTAGGTTTCGCAGGCCTCTTGCAAGGGGTTGGGCGCGTTGCCTCCCGTACCCCCTGCGCCGTCGATGTCGGTCGTCCGCTCGAATCGAACCTCCGCTCCGCATGCCGTCAGAGCCAGGAACACACCCAGTGCTGCCAGTCGAACCATGTCGCGCAGGGTATCGCGTTCGACATGTCCTCGGGGAGGCTCACTTCTCGCGTACGCGCTCGCCACCTGTTCCGCGACTGCGGCTCGACAGCTCGCCGTATCGCGCGGCGAGTTTTCGCTCCGCGCGCCGCAGCACTGCGATCTGCTCGCCGCCCGAGATGAGCTCGGACTCGGTGGGGGCGATCACGGCGAACCGCTCGATCTCGGAGAGCGCCTCGCGCAGATCGCTCAGGTAGAAGACAGCGGACGTCGTGTCGTCACGGTCGATGGCCATCTCGCAAGCGAGGGCTGACGCGGCCCCGCGAAGCAGCGCTCGGCTGAGGCCAGTCGCAGGCGTGTAAGTATCCGACACGGGGTGGGCGCACACTGTGCATCGCTTGTGCCAGCGCGCACGCTCCGGATCCTTCGCGGCGTTGCGTTGGGCAGTGTGGCGACCTGTCGCGGTGTGCGGCCTGTCCAGCGAGACCGCCACAGCCGCCACGCCGACGGAGTTGCCGCCCTGCGCCGGATGGGGGACTGATCCGATCGTGGCCACCCCGAAGAAAGCCGCCAAGAAGGCCGCGGCGCCCAAGCAGCCCGGCACGAAGAAGCGCCGCGGCGTGACGCTCCAGCCCACCGCGCTCACCGCGCCCGAGGTGCCCCTGGCGGAGCCGCCGGTCGAGCTGGCCGAGGCGATCGCAGCGGCCGGCGGCGCGGTCATCGGTGCTTACCGCGAGCCGCTCGGCGGCCACGCGCTCGTGTTTGCCTCGTTGCCGGTGGACAAGGTGGAGCCGACGCCATTCCAGCGCGACGTGTCGGACGCCCACGTGCGCAAGCTCACCGTGGCGATGGACAAGACCCGGCGTTTCCTCGACCCCATCATCGCGGTCCACGAAGGAGAGAAGTTCTGGACGCCCAACGGCAACCATCGCCTCACGGCGCTGAAGGAGCTCGGCGCGACGGCGGTCGTCGCGCTCGTGGTGCCCGAGAGGAAGGTCGCTTACCAGATCCTCGCGCTCAACATCGAGAAGGCCCACAACCTCCGCGAGCGCGCGATCGAGGTGGTGCGGATGTACCGCGATCTCTCGCGGTTCGACGACCGAAAGGAGAGCGACTGCTCGCTCGAGTTCGAAGAGCCGCTGCTCGTGACCCTGGGCTTCGCTTACGAGAAGCGACCGCGCCTGTCCGGAGGCGCCTACGGCCCGATCCTCAAGAAGGTCGACAAGTGGGTCGAGGCTCCGCTGGCCGAGGCCGCCAAGGAGCGCGAGAAACGCGCCGCCCTCGTGCTCGAGCTCGACGACGCGGTCAGCGAGGCCGTCGCGAAGCTGAAGGCGCGCGGCCTGCAGAGCCCCTACCTGAAGACGTTTGTCGTCGCGCGCATCAACCCGCTCCGCTTCATCAAGGGCGAGCCGCCTCCGCTGGAAGACCTCCTGCCGAGCATGGCCAAGCGGGCCCGTGGCATGAAGACCGAGGGCATCAAGGTGGAAGATCTCGCGCGCACCGGCGGCGCTCCGGAGGAAGAATGAGCCTCGCCTCGACCGACACCACGCTCGAGCGACTCGAGCGGCGCCTCTACAGGACGACGCGGGCCGCGTGCGAGGCCTACGCGCTGCTCGAGCCTGACGATCACGTCATGGTCGCGATGAGCGGCGGCAAGGACAGCTACTCCCTCTTCACGTTGCTCACCAAGCTCGTCCCGCGCCTGCCGTTTCAGGTGCGCCTCACCGCGGTGCACCTCGATCAGAAGCAGCCCGGCTACGACGGCGCCCCGCTCGTGGCCTTCCTGGAGAAAAGCGGCTGGCCCTTCGAGATCCTCGCAGAGGACACGTACAGCGTCGTCACGACCCACGTGAAGGAGGGCGCCACGTATTGCTCGCTCTGCTCGCGCCTACGTCGCGGCGTCCTCTATGGCGCCGCCGAGCGCCTCGGGTGCAACAAGATCGCCCTCGGCCATCACCGCGACGACAGCCTCGAGACGTTCCTCTTGAACCTCTTTTATGCCGGCAAGCTGCAGGCCATGCCCGCCAAATACCGGACGGACGACGGGCGCTTCGACGTCATCCGACCCCTCGTGGATTGCGCCGAGAAGGACATCGCCGCCTACGCCGCGCAGATGGGCTACCCCATCTTGCCGTGTAACCTCTGCGGCTCGCAGGAGAACCTCAAGCGCGACAAGATGACGGAGCTCTTGAACCAGCTCGAGAAGGACAACCCCAACCTGCGCGCCATCATGGCAAACGCCCTCCGCAACGTCCGTCCGACCCACCTCAACGATCTCGACGTCGCGCGAGCCTGGTTCCAGGCCGGCGGCGAGGAGCGCCGCGCACCTCGAGCGCCCGCCGCCGAGCCGGTTGCGGACGGGCGCCGGCTCCGGTTGATCGGTGTGTCGAACGAAGACAGCGAGCGCTGAGCCCCGCGAGCCGATTCCAGTTCTGAAACAGAGGTGAGGCGGTGAAACCTCAGCTGTCTCGGTTCGAGCCGCGGAAAGCTGCCGAAACCCGCGGTGCTCCGTTGGTGCAAGGGTTGCACCGCGACGCAGCCGTTGGATTCGCTACCTACGTCTCCGGTTGCCCGCATCGGTCGGATCGAGCTGGGCGGCTTCCGCTTGCGACGCGTCCTGGGCGAGGGCGCGTTCGGGACGGCGTTCCTTGCCGACCAGCTCGGCATGGATCGCCAGGCGGTCGTGAAGATCGCGCACCCACACCTGGTCGCGGGACCCTCCGGCGCCGCCATCCGAGGTCGATTCGAGGCGGAGGTGAGAGCCGCGAGCCGCGTGCGCCACCCGTCTCTCGTCCTGCTCTTCACCGCGGGCACGACGTCGGATGGGCTCCCGGCGCTAGCCACGGAGTTTCTCCCGGGCGAGACGCTGGGCGGAGCGCTGGAGGCGAAGCTCACGCGCCCAGAGATCCAGCGGTGCTTCGCCCAGATCGGCGCGGGGCTCGCGGCGCTCCACGAGGCGGGGATCGTTCACCGCGATCTGTCTCCCAACAACGTGATGGTGAGCGGCCGCGGTGACGCGCTGCAGGCCAAGATCATCGATTTCGGCGTGGCGAGGCTCGCCACGCGCAGCCCGAGCGGCACTCACGCGGTCGGCACGCCGCGGTACATCGCGCCCGAGCAGCTGCGCGGCGCGGCGGAGCCGGCCTCCGATCTCTACGCCCTGGGCGCGTTGCTCTACTTCGCGTTGAGCGGCAAGGAGTACCTCCATCGCCTCGAGACGACGGACCTGCTCCTCCACGTCGCGCAGGCGAAGGAAGCGCCCGCGCTGCGCGAGGTGGCGCCGAATGCCAGCATCGACGAGGAGACGCTCGTCAAATCGCTCCTCTCGCCTGACCCCCGCGAGCGGCCCACGGCCGCGCAGTTCCTCGCCGCCTGGGAGCAGATCGCGATTCCCAGCGCACCCGTCGCGCTCCTCGTCGACGACGGCTCGCCGCACGCATCCGCGATGCAGCGACACCTCGATCGGCTCGGCTACCGCGTCGAGCTGACGTCCGACCCGAGGCGCGCGTCCCGCGCGGTTGCTGGCGAATACGCGCTCATCGCGATCTCGGGCGCGCTCCGTGCGGTCGACCCCATCAGGCTCACGCTCCACATCGAGGAGCACCTCACGGAGCAACCCGTGTGGGTCATGGCCGAGCACTTCGGGCTCGAGTGGAACCGGGTGAAGCGCGCGCGGTGTCTGGCGTTCACCGATCTCGCGCGGTTGCCGGATCTCGCATCCCGCCCACCTCCTTCGGAGCGCACGCCGCGCTCGGCCGCGACGATCCCGGTGCCTGTCGACGGCTCGGGCGAAGCGCTCATCGGCGGAGGCGCGGAGCTCATCGCTTCTCTGGTCGAGGCGCTCGCGTCTCAGGATCGCGCCGCGCTCGCAGCGGTGTCCGCGCAGCTCGCAGCCCTGGCGAAGTCGGCGGGGGCTCACCGGCTCGGGAGCCTCGCGCAGGCGCTGGGCGCGCTCGCCGGCGCGCGCGCAGGAGCCGACAGCCTCGCGCCGCTCCTGGACGAGCTGAGCGGCGCGTACCGCGAGTCGGTGCGCAATATCCTCCGTGGGCGGCGATGAGCGCTCGAGATCACATCGACAGCGCCACGCCCGTGGACCCCTTCGGAATCGGCCGCCTCGGCAGCGTCGAGCTCGGCGGGTTCCGCCTCCTGCACGTCCTCGGAGAGGGCTCGTTCGGCACCGCGTATCTGGCCGACCAGCTCGGAACCGACCGCAAGGCCGTCGTGAAGATCGCCCACCCGATGCTGATGGATGGCGAGATCGGCGCGATCGTCCGCGGCCGCTTCGAAGCCGAAGTCCGCGCAGTGAGTCGCCTGCAGCACCCGTCTCTCGTCACGCTCTACGCCGCCGGCACCACCTCGGACGGCCTGCCCGCGCTCGCGACGGAGTACGTGCCAGGGCGAACCCTGGCAGAGGTGATTCGAGCAGGCATCGATCGCCGGACCACGCAGACGGTCTTCCTGCAGGTCGGCAGAGGGCTCGTCGCGCTGCACGAGCGCGGCATCGTCCACCGCGATCTGTCACCCGACAACGTCATCGTGGCGGAGGCGCCGGCCGGAGTGACCGCCAAGATCATCGACCTCGGGGTGGCCAAGATCGACGAGCGCGGATGGACGGGGCCAAACCCGATCGGCACGCCGCGCTACATGGCGCCCGAGCAGATCAACGGTGCCGCCGAGCAAGCCTCCGATCTCTACGCTCTCGGAGCGCTCCTGTACTTCGCGATGACCGGACGGGAGTACCTGCACGACGTCGGCGGTCCAGTCGACGTCCTGCTCCGTGCGATCGCGCTCGAGTCGGCCCTCTCGCCGAGGCAGCTCAACCCTGCGATCTCGCAGTCCGAAGACGACCTGGTGCGCGCCCTCCTCGCGCCCGAGCCGCGCACACGACCCAGCGCTGCGGAGTTCGTCCAGAGATGGGCCGAGCTGGCGCCCGATGCCGGTCGAGCGCGCGCGCTCGTGGTGACCGGTGATGCGGAGATCGACGAGACAGTCCTGCTCCATCTCGCCGCACGTGGGTTCGAGGTCGTGACGACACAAGATCCGGGGCAGGCGGTGCGCGCGACCCCTTCCGACTTCGCGCTGATCGTCCTCCCGTCTGCCATCCCTGGCTACGACACGGTCGCGCTCGTACGTCAGGTGGAGGGCAGCAGCGGTCAAACGGAGCTGTGGATCGTGGGCCGCCGTTTCTCCGCAGCGTTCGGCTCCCTCTCGCGCGCTCGGTGTCTGGTGGTGCCGGACGACCTCGAGCCGGCCTTCGAGGCCGCCGCGCTCTCTTCCGGCAGGCCGCCGGCTCGGACTGCGCCGCCTGTCGCTGCGTTTGCGCCGCGGGTCGAGGCGTTCATCGGAGGTGGCACGGAGATCGTCACGCTCCTCGGAGAGGCGAGCGACGCTCGTGACGACCGCCAGCTGGTGGTGCTCGGCGACCAGCTGGCCCGTCTGGCCGAGTCGGTCGGCGCCTCTCAGGTAACGAGCCTCTCGCGCACCCTCGTCGCGCTCGTGCAGGCGAACGAGCTCGAGGCGCCCGGACAGTTCGTCATCGAGGTTCAGGCGGCCTTCCGTTCGGCCGTTCGCAAGCTCCTCAACCCCACGCCCTGATCGAATCCAAGGAGAACTCGTGACAGAGCAACAGATCATCGATTGCCGCGGTCTGCAGTGCCCCGAGCCGATCTTGCGGCTTGCGAGCGCGGCTCGGAAGGTGACCGGCGTGGGGACCATCGTCGTCCGCGCCGACGACGAGGCGTTCCCGCTCGACGTGAAGAGCTGGTGCAAGAGCTCCGGCGCGGAGCTCCTCAAGCTCGACCGGACGCTGGACGGGTTCGCAGCGGAGATCAAAATTGCCGGGCGCGCGCCGAAGACGGAGCGAACGGTCCCGGTCTTCCAGCGAACGCTCGGGCTCGACGCGGCGCCGGAGGTACCGCTCGACTGTCGCGGGCTCGCCTGCCCGGAGCCGATCCTCCGCGTCGCAAAGGCGGCGCGTACGGCGACCGGGCCGCTCCGGGTCACCGCCGACGATCCCGCGTTCGAGCTCGATCTCAAGAGCTGGTGTCGCACGACCGGCGCGACGTTGATCTCGCTCGAGGCCGAGGGGGATGTGGTCACCGCGGTCGTCCACCCGAAGAACGCCCAGTCGGCTACGCGCCCCGTGGTGGCCGACGCTGCTCTGGTCTCGTCGCCCACGCCACCGATCGTCGCGCCGGTGCTCCAGCTGTCGGCGGCCCCGCAGCTGCCAGCCGCGGGAGCGCGTGCGTTCGCCGCCGATCTCGATCTGCGCGCCGTGCAAGATCCGCTCGATCTCGAGGCGCGTCTCGCCGGGCTCACGACCGTGTGCGCGGGGCTCCCAGCGCGCGTCACCGTGGCATCCTCCGTGTTGGCGCAGAAGGTCGTGCGCTGGGCGTCCGACGGCGGCCATACGATCGACGCGATGCAGGGCGCGGGGCCCGTGGTGGTCGAGCTCGGTATGGCAATCTCCGAGGAGCGCGCCCCGTTCTCCAGGAGCACGGCCATGGTCGCTGCAAACGCGGACTCGGAGGTCGACTGTGCGCTCCTGGTGCTGCACAACGATCTGGAGGCACTGTTGGCCGCGCTCCTCGTGGCCAACGGCGCGGCAGCACAAGGCCAGCGCGTCGTCGTGTTTTTCACATTCTGGGGTCTGAACCTCCTGCGCGGCGACCGTCCGAACGAGGAGGCGCCGAAGGAGAAGGTCACCTTCATTCAGCGTGTCTTCAAATGGTTCATGCCGAAGGGGCCACGCCGCCAGCAGCTGGGGCAGCTCAACTTCGGCGGAATGGGCCCGGTGCTCTTGCGCGGCCTCATGCGAGACAAGAACCTCACCGAGCTGCCGCGCCTCGTCGACCAGGCCGTGGATCAGGGCGTGAAGTTCGTGGCGTGTACGATGAGCATGTCGGTCATGGGCATCACGAAGCGGGACCTCGCGCCGTACAAGAACCTGGAGCTGGGCGGCGTCGCGTATTTCGTTGCCGCCGCGCGAGGGGCACAGATGAGCCTCGTCTTCTGAGCCGACCATGACGCCCGCCGAGGTCGCCGAGCTGCGTGGATTCTCGATCGTCGACATCCGCCCGTTCGAGGAACGTCTGGGGGAGCTCGGGTTCTTGCCCGGCTCTCGGTCGGTCCCGTGTGTGGCTGCCAAGGACGTGTGGGAAGCGATCGAGGCGGAGGGCGTCGTCGCAGGCGTCGTGCTCTGCTGCACCAGCGGGCGACGCAGCGGCGCGCTGCTCGCGGAGGTCCGTTCGCTCCTGTCGACCTCGGAGGTCGAGCACCTCGAGGGCGGCGTCCTCGCCTGGCGTGCCGACGGGTTTCCGGTCGCCTTCGGTCACCTCGACGATCTCGAAATCGACGAGGCCGACCGCGGCGTCTCGACCGCCGAATCGTTCCGCCGCGTGCTCCTGTCCTGCTTCGTCGCCGAGGCTACCGAGCTCGCGTTCGACAAGGAGATCGAGCAGCTCGCGGCGGACCCGCTCGCGGCGCTCCGTCGCTGTTATGACGCGGGAGGTGTGCCGTGGGACGAGTCAGACCCCACGCGTCTCTACGCGGTCGTCGACCGCGCGTCGGCTTTCTTCCGCCGCCTGGGTGGGGACCCGTCGCGCATCGCGGCGAACGTGACGCGAATGTACGGAATACTCGGCCGAGTCCGCTCACCAATCGTCGACGAAGAGCTCAAGCCATGAGCGCGCGCCAGCGAACCTCGCGGCCGGCGAGCCTGTCGAGCACCACGCTGGTGCCGAGGATCGTCATCGACGCGATCCAGGTGAGCGCGATCGGGATCACGCGAGCGGAGCCCGCGGTGGCCCACGCCGTCGCCCCGACGACGAGCCAGGGCCGTGCCAAGGTGAAGGGGCCGAGAATGGCGACGGTCGCGAAGGTGCGGATCTCGTGCCGTGCGGCGGCATAGACGACGAGCGCGAGGAGCACGAGCGCGGCGTAGGCACCGAATGGAACCAGGAGGAGCGCGCCCATCCGAACGAGCTCCGCGAAGTCGCCGCCGGCGTCGGAGGACCACGAGAGCGCGAGGAACGTCAGGCCGCCGAGCGCCCCGCAGGCGACGCTCCCGGCGCCTGCTCCGCTCACGAGCGCGCGCAGCTGAGCGCCGCGCTTTCTGATGAGGGGCAACCGCCCAGCCTCGGCGCGGAAGCCGGCGAAGGCTCCGTCGAGCACGGCGAGCGCGACGAGCAGGAGGGCGACGGTCACGCGACGCCCTCGTCGAGCCGCTCCGAGAGCGCGCCGAGCGCTCGCCTGTAGCCCTCCGCCAGGTGGCGCCGGACACCGATCAAGGCCTGCATCACCTTGAGGACCGGAACGAGCTCCGCCCGTCCGTCGAAGACGGAGATGTCATGATCGGGGCAAGCTTCTCGCGCTGCTCCCGCGAGCGTCTTCGCTGGATGCGCTCGGATGGCCGACTGGACCCCGTCGTGACGAGCCAGCGGCTCGCGCATCCGCGCCACGTGGAAGAGCCACGACCCGATCGGCGCCAGCCACGAGGGCTTGATGTCGCAGTGGACGAAGGCGACCGCCTCCCTCTGCTCGGCGAGGAACCGCGAGAGCCCCGGGCCGCGCACGTGGTGGATGACGCCGGTGGAGAGGTAGATCGTCGCCGGCTCGTCCAGCTGGAACGCGTTTTCGACCACGAAGCGACACGGGAGGTGCTCGGCCTGGGCGAAGCGATTCGCGGCTCGGACCAGCGGCGCGTTGTAGTCGGCGCCGGTGAGCACCACGTCGGGACCGAGCGTCCCGTGCGCCGCGAGCCAGCGCACGACGTATCCAGGGCCGCAGCCCACGTCGACGACGCGGTAGGGCGGCGGGACGCCGTGGGCGCGGAGCGTCTCGAGGAGCGGGACCAAGAGGCGCGCCATTCGTGCACCCTGCTGGAACTCCTCCGAGAGGCGCTGGAGCTCGAGGTGCGAGCGCAGCAAGACGCCGTCCACGTGCTCCTCGTCGAGGGCGCCGCCGCGGGCTGGCCACCCCGCAACGATGCGCCAAGCGTCCGTCATGCCCAGACCTCGCAGCCGCTCGACCACGGCTTCTTTCTGTACCGGACGTCGCTCGCCGGTCTCCTCGTCGAAGTCGATGACGAGGTCGGAGATCTCGGGCAGCTCCTCCCGGGCGATCAGAGGATGCCCGCGGGGACCAGGATGCCGACCGGCGCGAGGCACATCTCGTCGAGCGTCTCCTCGCCGAGGAGGACCTCGACGGGCTCACTCATGTTGCGATCGGCCAGCGCCTGCGCGACGAACGGGTTCGACTTCGTGTTGTCGTACCGGCAGCGGATCTTCAAGGTATCGCCCGCCTTGGCGGTGGGGAGGTCTGCGATGGGGACATCGAACGTGTAGAAGCGCTGCCAGCCGAAGTCCCACGCGGGGTTGTGGAGGAAACACTCGTCCTGCTCCTGGCCTCCGGGTGGGTTGGCACGGTGGATCTCGAACTTCAGGTCCACGCCGACGTAGTGCATGTGCGCCATCACCATGAGGATGGGGATGTCGAAGAAGATCTCGTTCGGCACCGCGATCTCCATCGTCTCGGTGTGGTCTTTCACGTTCGCCGGGATGCGGAACTCGGGCGCGGGTCCGGCGTCGTTCGGGCCGGGCAAGAGGCCGTCCTCCGCGTTCTCCGCGTTGCCTGGGAAGAGCACGTAGAACTCGTAGCTCGGGTCCTCGGCCTTGAACCGCAGCTGGATCTTCGACGTGTCCGTCTCGGTCGTCGTCCCGGTCGGGTGGTAGTGCATCTGCACCACGACGACCTGGTCGGGCGTCAGCTTGATGCCGACGTCGTCGGGCAGCTCGAACGGCTGCGTGCCAGGGGCCCAGACGTGAATGATCTCACCCGGCGCGCCGCCGAAGCAGGGGAAGGTCGGGGCGCCGCCCGAGAGCTCCTCCGCGCGGGCGCGGTCCACGCGGAAGGTGAGCGCGTGGTGAGCGACGACGGGGTTGCCGGCGATGAAATGGATGCCGTCGACCCATTTGTCTTCGGTGAGCGCCGGGTCGTAGACCACACAGGTGAACTGGTCGGACGTGCCGCTCACCGTGGACGGCACGGCGGGCGACAGCTCCACGCTTTTGTTCGCCAGCCCGTCCGGGGGCGGGGTGTAAGCAGGTGGGGCGTCGGCCGGGTCACCCTCCGGCGCGCCTTGGTCTGCCCACGCGCGGAGCTTCGCGACCTCTTCGTCCGAGAGGCGGAGATCGTTTTTCCAAGGCCGGACGGGGTGACACTCGTCGGTGTCGTGTGCGCCCCAGGGCGGCATGAGGCCGGCCTCCGTCTGGGCGGCGATCAGGTTCGCGAGGGGAGCGGCCTCTTCGTACGTGGCCAGGGAGAAGCCGCCGATCTTCCCGTCGTAGTGGCAGCCGAGACAGTTGTCCTGGAGGATCGGCTCCACGTCCCGGTGGAACGTGACGTCGGTCGGGGCAGCGCCGCCGCCGCCGGTCGAAGACACGTCGTCCGAGTCGCACCCGGCGAGGCCGAGACAAACGAAGGCGATTGCACCCCAAAGCTTCAGGCTTCCCACGTCAGCTCCTTATCACGGTCCGGTCTTCGTCTTCAGGGCGAACGTGCCCTTCAGCGTCATCTCGGCGCTGGTCATGGCGATGGGCCCCCGTAGATCGACCTCGCCGAAGGAGGCCTCGTCGATGCGTACGAAGACCTTCCCGCCGAGGCTCATCTCCAGCTTGGAGCCCTCCGCCTTGCCGCTCATCTTGAGGCTCAGGTCGAGCACCGCGTGGTCGAAGCCGCCGATCTTCTCGACCCCTGACAGAAGGAGCTTCGCCTCGTCGACCGCCATGTCCCGCCCGGGCATGGCGCCGCGCTGCTTGAACCGGTCGGCCAGCACCTGGGCCACGTCGTCGAGCCGTTCCCCCACCTTGCGAGGCTTCGACCGGAGAGCCTTGGACACCTCTTCGGGCTTGCCGAGGCTCTCGTGATCGGATTTCACGCGCGCCGCCTCGTCGGAGGACACTGACCGACCGTTCGCGTCGGTGACGACCAGGTCATCGCCCTTTCGCTCGACCACGTAGGTCTTGCCGGCCACGGGCGATGTGTCGACCTTGTCTTTGCCGCTGATGCGAACGGCCTTCTCGTGTCTTGCGTAGAGGACGCGCAGCTTGGTGCTGACCCCGTCCTTCACGGCGAGGATCTCGGTTCGCCGCTCACACGCCTCGGTCCCTTCCATCGAGGACGTCTGGCCGCCAGCCGTGATTGTGAGCGCGGTCGCCATGTCCTCCTTTGCTGAATACTTCGCGCCCACGGCGGGGAGCTTCGAGCTGAAGGTGATCGTCCGCTGCTCGTCCGCCTCGAAGGGTGGGGTGTCCCCCCGCGCCGGTACGTAGGGCGCCGCCGACTGGAGCAGGAGAGCGAGCCAGACGGCGGCGCTCGTGATCACTGCGGCACCGGCGGCGTGTAGATCTTCTTCACGTCGGCGCCGCCGACGAACGCGTAGGAGCCGGCGCTCCCATAGCCGTACGCGACGATGCCAAACGGCTTGTCGCCGCTCAGGTTGTGGGCGCCCACGGCGAGCGAGCACACACGCGACTCGTAGGAGACGTTGCCGATGGTGCCCGAGGGTGTGATCGTGCAACCGGTCGCGGCGACGCCGTCGATGGTCACGGTCGCTCCGACCTCGGCGTTGATGACGACCCAGTTCTGCGTCCACGAGCCGGGCGTGAGGATGACGTATTCGGTGCGGTACTGGTCGACCGGGTTGAGGATCGTCATCGATGGATCGCCGAGGAGCGGCCCGTCCACGTAGCCCTGGCTGACCAGGAACTGGCCGACCAGGATCGGCACGTCGCTCGTCACGGTGATGTTGTCCTGCGCCCAGGTCGTCCTGACCTCACCAGGCTGCAGCGTGAACGAGTTGAACGGAGCGGGCAGGGTGGTCGTCACGTTGGCCGGCTCGGCCGCGCCCACGAAGCGGATGATGTCGGGCTCCTTGTAGCCGGACGTGGAGCGCACCGGGCTCCGCGTGACGATGTAGCTCTTGCCGAGCGACTCGACGGGGAACAGCTGCTCCTCCAGGTGATCCAGACAGCAGGTCGAGTCGGACTCCCAGCCCGGGTACGTGGGGACCTCGAGGCCGTAGGGAACCTGGGTCGTCTCCACGCCCGAGAACACGGCGATGGGCGCGTCCGCGAAGACGAAGGAGCCTGACAGATCTGCGATCGTGTCCTGAGGGTCCGAGAAGGTGCCGTCGTCGGTCTCGAGGTTGAGGACGTCGAACGGGTTGAGCGTGACGACGATCTCGCCCCCCGGCATCGTCGCGGCGATGGGGTCGTTGCCCTTGATGCGCCAGCTCGGCCGCACGGTGACCTGCGTGTTCGCCTGCGTGCCGACGACGGTGACGTACGAGCGATCGAGGATGTTGAACCCGCCGACCTTCACCGGGTGCCCCGCGTGCCACCCGAGCACGCGGTACTGCTGGCCGAGGGCGTTGGTCGGGAGGAGCAACGAGGCGTCGTTCGAGTACGCGTTTTCGAAGACGTTGAACTGGTAGACCAGGATCGGAGAGCTGGAGGTGATGCGGAAAGCGCGAGAGGACAGGCACGTCCCCGGAGAGTTGTAGTCGTTCGGCGCCGTGCCGCAGTCGAGCTCCCGTGTCGGCAGGACCTCGGCGAGCAGGGCGCCCGGCGGGATCGATACCTGCTTCACGACGCTGAGCTGCTGCGGCTGCCCGGGTGGCGCCTCGTTGATCTCGATCGTCACGTTGGCCTGGCCCATGCCGGCGTTCGAGAGCGCCACGCCCCAGGGCGCGCTCGCGGGGTCGCTCAAGCCGTCCTGCTGATCGAGATCGACGGCCCAGAACTCGCAGCCGACGTTGGAGGGTTGGTCTTCGGCGATCTGGCAGGCGGTCTTGCAGGCGCCGTCGCTGCACGTGAGGCCCGCGTTCACGTCGCAAGTCTCGACGACGGGGCCGGTGGGCTGGCCGTCCGGCCCGCACTCGTGCACCTCGTTGCCGATGCAGTACTTGCTGCCGGGCGCGCACGTGGCGCAACCGAGCGTCGGCGCGCAGACGAGCCCTTCGGCCTCGCAGTCGCGCTGGTTGCCGTCGCAGTCGACGTAGATGTTGAAGTCGCAGCGCGGACACGAGCCGATGCCTCCGCCTTGGCCGTTGGCGCCGCTGCCCGTCGCGCCGCTTCCGCCGCCGCCGACCGGGTCGTTCCCGGCGTCACAGCCGCCCGCGGCCATGAGCCCACACGTCACGAGCCCGAGAGCTGCCCAAGACAAGTGTCGCAAAACCATGCCGTGCTCGTACGCCGCCCATTCCCTCGCGGCAATCCTGGATGGCCGCGGCGCTCGAGCCAGGGCGCGCCGCACCGCGTCGACGGGCCCCGCGTCGGACGAGCGTGACCGAAGAGTCAGCCTACGTGGAGGACGAGCTCGTCGTAGGCGTCGACCAGCCCGAAGCCGAGCTTCTCGTAGAGGCGTTTGGCCGCATGGTTGTCGGCGTCGACGTTCAGGCCCACGAAGTCCGCCGCCGGGTCGAGCGCGAGGCAGAGCGCCGCGCAGGCTCTCATCCCCAGCCCCTGGCCTCGCAGGCTCGTCGCCGTCACCACGTTTCCGAGCGCGGCCACCCGATACCGCGCCGAGAACACGTGCACACCAGCGAAGGCGACCAGCTCCCCATGTGCTCGCACCCCGAAGGCCATCTTCGTCTCGAGAACGCGAGGGTGGAAGAAGTTCTCGGGGTAGTCGCGGCTCAAAAGATCGAGGACCTCGGCGGTATGCTCGGGGCCGAGCGCGACGCAACCTTCTGCGAGGCTCGGAGGAATGGCGGCCCGATCGAGCCAGAGGAGCTTCCGGTGGTGTCCGCGGGGCTCGACCGTGCCGAGCCGTTCCACCACCGGGCGCAAGCTGGGGCTCACGTGCACATAAAGCCGCCCGCCGAGCGACGAGACGACGCGAGGAAGCAGCGCCTCGAGCGCCCTTCGCTCGCGTGCATCCGCCGCGAGCGCGAGGAGCGTCGGCGGATCGCTCCCGGTGTAAACGAGCAAGACCCCGCCGACCACCCCTGCCGGATCGCGCTCGACGTAGAACCTCGCGTGCTCGAAGAAGGGATCATCCAGGTCGCCCAGCTCGTAGAGGTGCAGCGCGGCGTGCCGGCGCAGCACCTCCTCGAGCTCGACGCGATCCCGGAGCTCCTCGGGGGCGCTCATCCTTCAAGCCGGCGTCAGCAGGCTCTTCACGTCCGACTCGAGCGTCGCGCGGATGTGGGCGATTGTGCGGCCGCGCAGCCGCTCCTTCGTGGCGGAGTAAGCCCGTCGCGAGAGACCACCCAGCCGCGCCGCCTCCTTCTTGGCGGTGTCGAGCAGCTCGTCTGCCGGGACCACGCGGTCGAGGTAGCCGGCTCGCGCCGCTCCTTCCGGATCGTAGGTCTCGGCGCCCAGGGTGGCGCGCGTGAGCTCGGCCACGCTCAAGCGATCACGGGCGAGCTCCATCGCAAGGATGGGGACCGGCAATCCGATCGCGACCTCGTTCAGGCCGACCTTGTACGAGCCCGCGGCCCCGATGCGCACATCCGCCGTGCAGAGCACGAGCGCACCGCCGGCGATCGCGTGCCCCGTGCAGGCGGCCACGACGGGCAGGGGCGAGCCGTAGAGCGCCAGGAGGAGATCGGAGCCCTTGGTGAGCAAGGCCATCGCGTTCTCGGGCCCGCTCATCATCACCTTCAGATCGAAGCCGCCGCAGAAACGCTCCGGCCGGCCTGCGAGGACAAACGCCGAGGCCTCCTTCTCTGCTCTCTGGAGGGCCCCTGCGATCGCGTCGATCATGGCGACGCTGAGCGCGTTCGCCTTGCCGTCGTCCATGGTGCAGACGGCCACGTTGCCTTCGAGCGAGTAGGTGCAGGGGCTCATGGCTCGTACCTTACCAGCCGGGGGGGGCCGGCCGCGAGGACCGTGCTTCTTGCTTGGCCAGGTGGGGGGAGGCTGCATAGCCTCGGGCCCATGACGACGAGGAAATCGTGCGCGGCCTCCGCTGCTTTCATCCTGACGATGTCGTTATCCACGGTCGCCTTCGCCCAGGACGCGGGGGTGGGCGTGCAAGCCGAGGTCAAGGCCGAGGCCAAGCCAGGGGCCGTCGGGGGCAGCGCGGGGGAATCGTGCCGCGCTCGGTCGGACTGCGCGGAAGGTCTGAAGTGCATCGAGCAGGTGTGCCGCGACCCGAACAACCCGTCGGCGGGAGGCTCGGCGAGCGGGAGCGCGGGCGGCGGCTCCGGCAACGCCGGTTCGGGGGGCGACAGCTCCAGCGGCAGCAGCTCGGGCGGCGAGAGCGCGGGCGGCGGCAGCTCCGGTGGTGGCGGCGATCTGCTCGACGGCGAGCTCGAGGGCCTTCGCGCCCACATGGGCATCATCTTCGGCGGTGGGCCGAGCCACCTGGATGATCCGGCCGACATCGTCCAGGGCAGCCTGCTCTTCTCACTCAAAGGCGGCATCCTGATCGACCGCATCGAGCTGGGGCTCGAGTTTGCGCCGGCGACCTACGTCATCAACTTCGATCCCGACCTGCCGTCGGTCCACCTGATCGGGTACGGCGGCTACCACATCCCCGTCTTCAAATCGATCTCGTGGCCGCTGCGCCTCGGCATCGGCCTCACGCAGCCGACGTTCCGCGGCGAGACGCGAGGTCTCGACGCGCTGCTCGCTCTCCGAGCCGATCTCATCGGCGTCTCCGTCCTGCTCGCCGATCAGTTCCTCATCGACGCGCACCTGCCGTCCTGGCGGATCAACATCGACCCCGACCCGGGCGCTGCGATCTTCAGCTACATCTTCGGCGTCGGCGCCTCGTGGACGCCGAAGCTCTGACCTCGAAGGCCCGAGATCGGTGAGGGTGGCGGGCTGCTCACGCAGCGTAACGCAGGTGTGCACGTCCCACCCTGGCTGTTCCTCGGGTGAGAGCTAGGCCGTAGACTGAAGGGATGGTGCCCAAGCTCGCTCCCCTCGCGCTGGCCGCCACCGCCCTCCTCCTCGCTTGCGACGAGGAGGAGCCGGCGCCGGTGCCAAAGACCCTCGAGGAGCCGGTCGGACCTCATGACGTCTCCGTGCTGTTCCCGCTGCCGGCGGTGCTCGGCCAGCGGACCAGCCTGATCGGCGCCGACGCCACGGGCACGCGCGGCACCCTGCTGCCAGAGGCCACCTACGACGCGCTCCCGCCGGTCGACGCCGTGCTCTCCAACATCCAGAGCTACCCGCTGCTGCGCGTCGTCTCGGCCCGCTTCGACCCGTGTTTCCCGGGCCTCGGCGAGCCCTGCCAGAACCAGATCCGGCTGGTCATGCAGCCGGTCACCATCGACAAGGCGGGCGAGAAGCTCGCCGCGAACGACGCCGCCGTGCACCTCTTCTATTCGCTCTCGCGCGAGGAGCTCGAGGCGGTCGTTCGACGCGTGGTCGATCTCCGCAAGGCGTCGGGGATCGAGACCGACGCGGGGCCGCTCGGCGTCCACCCGGCGCTCCTCTCCGAAGGCGTGGAGGGGCCGTTCGCGAGCGGGTTCCGTGACGCGCTCCTGCAGTATGCGGGCGACAAGAACCTCGTGCGGGTCACGTTCATGGCCTTGCGCGGCGCCGCCGACGACTGGCGCTTCGGCGGCTTCGACATCGTGGACGGCGCGATGGTCCCGATGGAGATCCCCGGCCTCTCCGGCACGTACGAGCAGTCCTTCGTGAACGCCGACCAGGCCGGGACGGTGTTCGACAAGGCCTCGATCACGCCGGAGTCGACGAGCGCGGACGACTTCTCGCTGTTCCTCTACCCAGCGAAGGTCTCGGCCGCGACGCTCGAGGCTCGCCAGGCCGCGTACGGCGCGCTGCTCCGCGTGGAGAACCCCGAGCGCCATTCGCCCGCCACGATCGATTGTGTCACCTGTCACATCGCGCCGGGCACACGCGCCTTCGCCGAGCGTGAGCTCGGCTTCTCCGCCGCCGGCTCGCCCGACGCGTTCGCGTCCGGCGACGAGCCGCCGGGCAAGACGGTGTTCGGGACGCAGATGCTCCGCGCGTTCGGGGTATTTCGGAGCGAGCCGGCGATCGCCCAGCGCACCGTCAACGAGACCGAGGCGGTCGTCGCTTACGTGAACGACCAGCTCGTCGGCGACTGACCGCGCACCGATCCGCGCCGCGCGCCGGCTGGTGCGTCCATTCCCCATCCGAACATCCCACTTTCGCCTGGCGCCTTCCTCGCGGAAGATGCGGGCTCCATGCTTCGCCAGGCGGTCGCTCTTCTCCTGGGTCTCGGCGTGTCGTCACTCTCGGTGGAGGCCTCCGCGCAAGCGCTCCGCTTCTCCACGACGGCGCCCGGTAACGTCATCGCGGCCGGCAACACGCTCGGCCTCTCGAAGGAGTCGGGCCTCAACGGTCCCGGGGTCTCCGACTCGATCGGGACCTTCATCACGCTCGACGCCCAGAGCGTCGACACCGACGCCCCCCTCGGGGCCATGGCCTGGCCCGGCGGCACGACGAGCGACTGGACGGCAAACGGCTCCGACGCCCAGCTGACGCTGCCGAGCGAGAGCCAGGTGCTTTATGCCGAGCTCGTCTGGGGCGGCAGCCACGAGTACGGAGAGGACGTCTCCGCCTTCCTCGACGAGCCCGTGGTCCTCTCGTTCGGCAACGACTCGATCCTCGTCACGCCCGACGCGACCACGGCGACGACCGTCGAGCAGACCGGCACGTTCACCATTCGCTACTACATGCGATCGGCCGAGGTCACGAGCTTCGTCGAGCAACACGGCTCCGGGCTCTATGCGGTCGCGGGCGTGCCCGCCACGCAGGCGTCGAACTTCAACACGGTCAACGCGTCCGGCTGGAGCATCATCGTCGCGTACCGATTCGACAGCGAGCCCATCCGGAACCTCTCCGTCTTCGTCGGCGACACGGCGTTCGTGGACGAGAACACCACGGTCGACTACGCCGTGAGCGGCTTCTGCGCGCCGCCGGCGGGCGAGATCAACGGGACCATCGCGATCGCCACGGTCGAGGGCGACTCGAACCGCGTCGGCGATCAGCTCGCCATCGGCCAGACGGTCGCCTCGAGCTTCGTCAACCTGTCCGGGCCGAACAACCCCGCGAACAACTTCTTCTGCTCGCAGATCAACGGCCCCAACGGCCAGCTCGACACGAGCGGCACGTTCGGCATGAAGAACCACACGCCGGGCTCGAACGCGTCGGGCTCGCGGCAAGGCTGGGATCTCACCAACGTGCAGCTCAGCTCGGCAGCCGGTCAGCTCGCGCCCGGGCAAACCTCGGCCGTGCTTCGCACGCAGACGCTCGACGACAGCTACATGCCCGTGCTCGCCGGCATCGCGATCGACGTCAACGCGCCGACGTTCCTCTACCAGGCGTCGTCGACCGAGGTGGACGTGAACCAGGTCGCCATCGGCGACAGCTTCACCGTCACGGCCACGCTGGAGAACGAGGGCACCGCCACCGCGAGCGGAGTCGAGCTCCTCCTCGACGTCCCCTCGGGGATCTCGCTCACGGACTTCGCGACCGACGGGCAGCCCGGCGACGTGAACGGCGGCACGGTCGCGCTCGGCGATCTCGCCTCGGGTGTGGCCATGGGCGATCTCACCCCCGGCACCCAGCGCGTCGCCACGATCACGCTCCAGGTCGACTCGGCCCAGGCCAACACGATCTTCCTCCAGCCGGTCTGGCAATACAGCTACACGCAGTGCGCGGGCATGCCGGCGACCGAGAGCTTCTCGGGCGAGGTCGCCGTGCTCGGCTACGTGCCGGAGACGGGCACGGGTGGCGGCGGCCAAGGTGGCGCCGGCCCCGGATCGACGACCTCGTCGAGCGGCTCGGGTACGATGTCGTCGAGCACCGGCTCGGGTGACACCAGCGGTTCGGGCGGCGAAGGCGGCGAAGGGGGCGGCGCCGACACGAAGGTCGAGGCGGACGGGTGCAATTGCCTGGCCGCAGGCTCCGACGGCGGCCCGAGCTCCACCGGCGCCTGGGCGGCGCTCGCGCTCGCAGCTTCCGTTGTGGCTCGTCGTCGTCGTCGCCGCGGCTGACGATCGGGCGTCCGCGCGGCTGGCCCAGAAAGAGAGCGGTGGGCCTCCCCGCGTGACACACCTGTCCGAACCGGCTATTCCGGTGCGTCGGGAAATCCATGGCCGAGACCGCCCTCCGTCTGTACGACACGCTCACCGCCGCGCTCCAACCGCTCATCATCCGGTCGTCCGGCGAGGTGGGCGTCTACTGCTGCGGGCCGACCGTCTACGACGTCGCGCACGTCGGGCACGCCCGGGCGGCCCTCGCCCCCGACGTGCTCGTCCGGCACCTGCGGGCCGAGGGCTTCAAGGCGAAATACGTCCGCAACATCACGGATGTGGACGACAAGATCCTGAAGCGCGCCGCCGAGAAAGACGAGGCGCCGCTCGCCTTGTCCGCCCGGATGGCGGAGCTCTACCAGTCCGACATCCGCGCGCTGGGCTGCCTCTCCCCCGACGTGGAGCCCAAGGTCAGCGAGACAATCCCCGAGATCGTCGCGCTCGTCGACCGCCTCATCGAGAAGGGCGCCGCTTACGTCGTCGAACAAGAAGGCGGGATCAAAGACGTCTACTACGCCGTCCGAGCGTTCCCCGGCTACGGCAAGCTCTCCAAGCGCAAGGTGGAGGAGCTGGTCGTCGGCGCGCGCATCGAGGCCAACGAGACGAAGCGCGACCCGCTCGACTTCGCCTTGTGGAAGGGCTGCTCGGCCGACGCCTGGGGTTGGGAGAGCCCGTGGGGCAAGGGGCGTCCCGGTTGGCACATCGAGTGCTCCGCGATGAGCGCCAAACACCTGGGCCACGGCTTCGACGTCCACTGCGGCGGGATGGACCTCATCTTCCCGCACCACGAGAACGAGATCGCCCAGAGCGAGGCCGCGTTCCCCGCGGAGGGGCCCTTCGCGCGGATGTGGATTCATAACGGCTTTGTCAACGTCGACAAAGAGAAGATGGCGAAGTCCCTCGGGAACTTCGTCACCGTGAGGGACGTGTACGAGCGCAACGACCCCGAGGCGCTCCGTTATTTCCTGCTCACGGTCCACTACCGCGGGCCCATCGCGTTCGATACCGAGAAGCTCGATGACGGACGCGTCATCTTCCCGGGCGTCGCGGAGGCGGAGCGCCGGGTCGACTACCTCTACCAGACGCTCCAGCGGCTCCGCGCCCTCGCGGAGAGCGGCACGACGGGCACCATCTCGACGATGCCCCCGACCTTCGCCCCGATGATCGCGCTCTCGAACGAGGCCGTCCCCAAGGTGAAGGCCGCGCTCGACGACGACCTCAACACCCCGGTCGCGCTGTCGGTCATCGCCGAGGTGGCGAAGGCCGGCAACGAGCTCGCCGACATCGCGCAGCGGCGCAAGAAGGAGCCGCCGATCGCCAAGCTGGCGCCCTTCGTCGCGAGCCGCCTCGCCAAGGCCTTGGTGGACGTGACGGAGCGCCTGGGTCTGCTCCAGGCGATGCCGGCCGAATACGAGGCCCGCACCCGGGCGCAGCGCCTCCGCCTCCGCGGCCTCACGCCCGAGACCATCCAGCAGAAGATCGCCGAGCGCGTCGCGGCCAGGCAGAACAAGGACTTTGCCCGCGCCGACGCCATCCGGCTGGAGCTCGTGAGCTGGAACGTGGAGCTCTACGACTCGCCGGAAGGGACGACCTGGCGCGTTCTACCATAACGTAACGGTCGTTCGCTTTTGGCTCGGTTTTGCTTCGGATTTCTCGATCGAAGCCCTTAGAACCGGAACCAATATTCCGTTAGAATCCTGCGCGTCGGGGGGATGGCGAAAACCTCCACCCCCCCACCCGCGTGTCCAAGCCAACTTCGTCGAAGGAAGACGCCCTCTCCACACTCGCGCTGCAGATCGTCCAGGCCGCTTCGAAGGCAGACTGCACGATCCAGGAGCTCGCCCAGCTCGCGGCGCAGGACCCGGCCTTCGCGGCCCGACTGCTCCACGTCGTGAACGCACCCGTGCACGGTGTCTCCCGGCGCGTCGCGGACATCCGACAGGCGACGAGCTTGCTCGGCGTGGCATCGATCCAGAACATCGCGCTCGCTCTGGCCGTGACGGATCTGGTTCCCGTCGGCCTGGCCGGCGAGTCGCTCCTCTCAATCGGGCTGCGGCGCGGCTGCGCCGCGCAGCGCATCGCGGAGGCGACGAAGCTCGCGCTGCCGGGCGAGGCCTTCACGACCGGGCTCTTGCTCGACGTGGGCATCCTTCGCGTCGCGCGCCAGGATCTCGAAGAGGCCGTGCAGCTCGCGCGCCGGCCGGCGCTAGCCCGTCCCACGCACGAGCGCCTGAAGGGCCACGTCCCTCACCCGGTCTCGGGCGCGCAGCTCGCGAAGAAGTGGTTTCTGCCAGACCACGTGGCGCATGCCATCTCGCACCACCACGACGACGAGCCGCTCGATCATCCGCTCGCGCGGGTCGCCTGGGCGGCCGAGCGGGTCGCCTCGACGTTCGAAGGCGGGGACGCCGAGAACCTCAAGCGCAGCGCCGTCTCTGCGCTCGAGCGCTTGGGCCTCTCCGGGACTGACTGCGACGCGGTCCTCGCCGAGCTGCCCGCGCTCGTCCGGGATGCAGGCTCGGCCTTCCAGCGGAGCGTCGGAAAACAAGCCGAGCTCGACAAGGTGCTCAGCGAGGCGAGCCTGAGGCTCGTGGAGCTGAACCGCGAGTTCCAGGATCTGCTCGCTTCGACGAACTCCCTCCTGAGCCAGAAGGAGCGGCTCATCCGCGATCTCGAGGCCGCGAACGGCGAGCTCGCGCGAATGGCCTCGACCGACGGCCTCACTGGTGTGCTCAACCGTCGCGCCTTCATCCATGGTCTGAAGGCCAACCACCAAAGGGCGCTCCAGGAGCGCGCTCCATTGTCGATCATCCTGCTCGATGTCGACCACTTCAAGAAGGTCAACGACACCCACGGGCATCAGGTCGGCGACGACGTGCTCGTCGCGGTGGCGAGCCACGCGTCGAAGGCGATGCGGACAGGGGACATCTTCGGTCGTTACGGCGGGGAAGAGTTCGCCGCGGTCCTGCCGAGGACGCAGGCCGACGCGGCGTCGAAGATCGCCGAGCGGATCCGCGGCGACGTGGGCGCGACGACGTTTGCGAGCGAAAAGAACCGCTTCCGCGTCACCGCGAGCTTCGGGATCGCCCAGCTCAACGGAGCCGAGAGCATCGAGCAGCTCATCGCGCGCGCGGACGCGGCGCTCTACCGCGCGAAGGACGGCGGACGCGACCGCATCTGTCACGGGTGAGGCTCGCCTCCGCGGATCAGAACCGCACGAGCCCGGCCTCGGCGAGCTCCTTCAGCGTGACGCTCGTCCCGCTCAGCGCGGCGCAGACGATGCCGCCGGCCAGGAGCGCGCCGCCGGACGCCGCGGCGATGAGCCCCGGCCCCATCGCCCCCTGGAAGTCGTCGCGCCCAACGACGTCGAGCAGCGCCGCGCCGCCCCCAGCCACGATCGTTCCACCGCCGATCGCGCCCAGCGTCGCGCCTGCGCCGACGAGCTCCACGTGGGAGGGGTGAACCTGGACCAGCACCTCGCGGTCGGTCGCGGGGATCTCGAAGCGGGGCGAGTCCGGCAGCTCGGGGACCCGCACCTCGAAGGTCGTGTCGGCGATGGCGAGGGTGCGCTCGCACGGCCCGCGGCAGATCCTCGAGTCGGACCAGAGCTCCGCCGGGCGTGGGCTCGAGAAGCGCACCGCGACGGGATCGGCCGGCCGGCCGCGGAGCTCGGCCGGTCGCTGAACCGAGCCGCACCCGAGGACCACGGTCGTCACCGCGACGAGTAACGATGCGTCACGCATCCGACGCGACTCTACACGATTGGGCGTTGCGAGCGCCCCCTCGACGCGGCAGAAAGCAGCCCCAAGATGCTTCGAATGCGAACGCTCCTTGGTCTCATTCTTACCGGCGGGCTGATCTCCGCGGTCGCGTGCGGCGACTCCAGCAGCGGGGATGGCTGCGAGAAGGACACGGACTGCAAAGGCGACCGGGTCTGCGACGACGGAGAATGCGTCGACGCGGACGCGAGCGGGACGGGCTCCGGCACCTGCACGGACGTGGGCAAGGTCTGCTCGGCGGGGGACACCTGCTGCAACGATGCGCTGTGTGTCGGGGCGGAGGGGGAAGACAGCCGCTGCGCCGACCAGTGCACGCTCGACAGCCAGTGCCAGTCCGGGTGCTGCGCGCCCCTCTCCAACTCGAGCGCGCGCGTCTGCTCGGACCCGTCCTTCTGTGGCACGACCCCCATGGGCGGCGGTGGGCCGGGTGGCCCGCCCGGCGGCGGATCGCCGGGCGGCTGATCAGAGCGCGATGTCTTCGCGCGGGTCGGCGACGAAGTCGCGGAGCGACTCGATGGCCTGCTTCACCTCGGGGGCCTCGGACTCCGGGATCTGCACCAGGAACCGCACGTAGAGATCGCCGGGCGCCTTTCCTTTGCGCGCGACTCCCTTGCCGCGAAGGCGTGTCATGGTGCCGCTCTGCGTGCGTGGCGGGACCTTCAGCTGCACTTCCCCGTCTGGCGTGGGGACGCGCACCTTCCCGCCCTCGTACGCCTCCACGATCGTCACGGGCAGCTCCAGGTGCAGGTCGTCCCCCTCACGCTTGAAGTGTTTGTGCGGTCGGACGCGGACCGTCAGGAGCAGATCGCCTCGCTCCGCGCCGGGGATGTTGCCGCCCTGGCCCGCGATGCGCACGCGCCCCCCGTCGCTCACGCCGGCGGGGATCCGGACGGTGACGGCCTCCGTCGAGCCGTTCTGCCGCAGCTCGACCGTCGTTCCTTTCAGCGACGAGACGAAGTCGATCGTGACCTCCGCCTCCATGTCGGGCGCGCGCCGAGGCTGTTGCCGCACGCGGCCGCCGCCCGAACGGTTGACGAAGTCGCCGAAGATGTCGCCGAAGTCTCCGACGCCGCCACCGAAGATGTCCTGGAAGCTCGCGGTGCGACCCCGCCCGCCACCTTGGCCGCGAGCGAAGTTGCGCATCATTCGAGCGCGCTCCGGATCGAAGCCCTGGCTCAGGCTCTCTTCGCCGAACTCGTCGTAGAGCGCGCGCTTCTGCTTGTCCGAGAGCACCTCGTTCGCGCGGTTGATCTCCTTGAACCGAGCTTCGCTCTCTTTGCCGGGGTTTTTGTCAGGGTGGTACTTGGCCGCAAGCTTCCGGAACGCCTTTTTGATGGCGTCTTCGTCTGCTGTCTTCGGCACACCCAGGACTTCGTAGAGGTCGCGGGCCATCGTCTGCGGCCGCTAAGCTAAGGCCTGGAGCCGTTTTTGCAAACGCGGTCCGGTCGAGCACGGCCCCGGCGGGGCGGCTGACTGGTCATCCGGCGCCTTTTTCGGCAAGCTGAGACCCCATGGCGCTTTCCCTTGCACGTCCCGTTGCCTCGATCTGCTCGGTCGTCCTGCTCGCGATCTCGGCCGGGCTGATGGCCGCCGCTTGCGGAGGCCCCGCGCCGGAGACGCTCTGCAAGCGCCTGTGCGACTGCGGCGCCTGCGCCGACGGCGAGCAGGAGGACTGCGCCGACTCGCTGGGGGACGCCGAGAAGGAGGCCTCCGACCAGGAGTGCGGGGCCGAATACGACGCCTACGTCAGCTGCCTCGACGAGGAGCTCGAGTGCAAAGACGGCGGAGCCGACGTGAGCGGCTGCGACGACGAGCACGACAAACTCGTTGCTTGCCTCGGCGAGCCCGTGGTCTTGCTCGCGGGCAACGGCTGCATCGACTTCTGTGTGGAGATCGCGACCTGCGCGGGCGTGGATCCGGCCAACTGCCAGGTGGAGAACCCGTGCACGACCGAGCAGAACCGCTGCGCGGCGTGCCTCGCCGGCGGCACGGGCGACCTCTGCAGCTCCGAGGGCCTCGTCGCCGCCGCGTTCCCGTGCATCGGCGAGTGCCTCGGCGCGACGGCGTGCGACGTGGGGAGCACGATGGAGTGTCAGTGCGCGGACGGCGCGTCGGGGACGTCGACCTGCAACGGCGCCGTCTTCGGGCCGTGTGAGTGCGCCGTCCCCAAGTGATCGTCAGCGAGCCGCGCGGACCTTGGCCTTCACCGCGCTGCAGATCGCGATGTGCTCGGCCGCGTTCTCCAGGCTCCGCGGCGCGCCGAGCATCGCGGCGAGGTGCGGCTCGAAGGTGGCGCGAACATCGGGGATGAGCTTCGCGTCACAGAAGCCCTCCGCCAGGCTCGGCACGTAGCCGCGAGCCCCCTCCGGGACTCGGTCCTTCAGGCGCGGCAGCTCGCGCTTCAGCCATTCCCAGAAGCCCGCGCGTTGTTCAGCGACGCCGGCCAGGTTGAACGTGTAGCGGAGGACCTCGCCCGATCGGAGGACGTCGTCGAAGACGAGCGCGCGCGATCGCTGGGCTTCTGGATCGGTCGTGGCGCTCGACAGCGCCGCGAGGAGGTGGCGGCGCACCAGCGCGTCGTCCGTGGAGTCGAGCTTGGCGCGTGTTGCCTCCCATACCTCCTTGCCGCCGTCCTGGATCGCGATGACGAGCGCGAGCGCGCGCAGGTCGGGCTCCAGCGCGTCGCCCTTCGTGGCCTTGTCGAGGCCGAGCCACACGCGGGCGCGCCGCAGCGCCTCCTTGCGTGTCGCGGTGTCTCGCCCCACCTGCGCGAGCAGCTCGAGCGTCGCCGCGCGTTGAAGGCCGTCGTCCGCGCTCTCGCCCGGCTTGGCCTCCCACCCGAGGCGCTTGCCTCGTGGTCCGTAGAGCTTCACCACGGAGTCCTCGATCTTCTTTCGGTCGGCGGGCGCGGCGAGCTCCTCGCGGAGCAGCTCGAGCGTCCCGCTCGCCGCGAAGGCGACGTCGCGGACGGGGTCAGCCGCGAGCTTGGGGAGCGCGCCGAGGACGTCGCTGGTCCCGAGCGTTCCGGCGAAGAGCCCGGCGCGGAGGCTGTCCGCCAGCGCGAGCCGTTCCCCGGGGCCGAGCGCGCCGTAGCCTTTGTCGAACAGCGATTGGATCGCCTCCGCGGTGGGCGTCCAGCGGGCGTACGCCGCGCCGTCCGCGTTGGGGAACACCCAGGCCGGGCACTCGGCCGAGGCCATCGGCAGCGTCTTCGACGCGCCGTCGCCTTGGCCAACGAGGCCGCAAGCGGGGCTCTTCGCGTTCGCGGTGCGAGCGCAGAGGGGGACCGCGAACGCGCCGTCCGAGGTGGCGCTCGAGCCGAGCGGGACATAGCGGGACACGCTCACGGAGAGCTCGGCCGCGCTGGCCTGACACCGCGGCGCGACGTCCACCCGGGGAACCCCCGGCTTGTCGAGGAAGCCACGGAACGAAGCGGCGAGCTCGGGCCGATCCGCGAAGACGGCCGTGAGGAAGTCGTCGGCGTTGGCGTTCCCGAACCGGTGTTTGTCCAGGTACCGCCGGACACCTTGTCGGAACTTCTCTTCGCCGACGTAGCGCTCGTACATCGCGATGAGGCCGCCGCCCTTCGAGTACGTGAGCGGATCGAACGCGTTCTCGACGTCGTCGTCGGTCACGATCTTCTGCCGTATCGCGCGCGCCGAGGCGACCGAGTCGACCTCCATCGCCTCGTGCACCCAGGCGAGGCTCTCGAGGTCGACGTTCCAGTCCGGGTGGAGCGCGCGCACGGCGCGCTGGCCCATCCACGTCGCGAACGCCTCGTTGAGCCAGATGTCGTCCCACCACATCATCGTGACGAGGTTGCCGAACCACTGGTGCGCGAGCTCGTGCGCTGCGACGCCCACCACGTCTCGACGCTGCGACTCGGTGACCGTCTTGGGGTCCACCAGGAGGAGCATGTCGCGGTAGGTGATGGCGCCGGCGTTCTCCATCGCCCCGGCCGAGAAATCCGGCACGGCGATCACGTCGAGCTTGTCGTAGGGGTAGGCGATTCCGAAGTACCGCTCGAGCTCCGTCACCAGCGCGGCGTGGCGCTCGAGCGCGAAGCCGAGCAGCGGGCCCTTGCCCTTCACGGCCACCCCGCGGAGCGGCAGCGGGGTCTTGCGGACGTCGCTCGCGGGGATGGGCTTCGCCTCCACGACGTCGAACGGGCCCACCGCGAACGCGACCAGGTAGGTGGGCAGCTTCTCCGTCGTCGCGAACGTCACCCGCTTCTTGCCCGGCCCTGCCGGCGCCTCGCCCGTCGCCCTCGCGTTGGAGATGGCCTGGTCGGTCTCGCGCACGACGAGCGAGACCGTGAAGGGGACCTTGAACGACGGCTCGTCGAAACACGGGAACGCGCGCCGCGCGTCGAGCGGCTCCATCTGAGAGAACGCGTACGAGGCGCCGCCGGCGTCCACGCGGTAGATCCCCGAGAGGCTCTTGGCGAACGGGGACTCGAAGACGATCTCGAGCTGCCCGCGCCCGGCGGGGAGCGTCGCCTTCGACTCCAGCTCGAGGAGCGCTCGATCTTCGAGGGCGCGCGCCGTGAGGTCCGTGACCTTGCCCTGCGCGTCGCGGAACGTCGCCTTCGTGACGCGTTTGTCTCGTCCGTGCAGGTGCACACGCCGGCGGGGCTCCGCGAGCGAGACATCGATCTTCACCGTGCCGCCGTAGCCCTTGGTGGACGGATCGACCTCGAGATCGAGCGCGTAGCCGAGCGGGGTGACCGACGTGCCGAGCCGCCCCTTCGGCGCCTCCTCCACGGCGATCGGGGCCGCCTCCTCGCCGGCGCCGGGGCGGGGCGGGCTCGGGGTCGAGACGGCGGGAGCACAGCCGAGCAGCGCGAGCGCGAGCGCGGTGTAGGACAATTTTGTCATGATGCTTACTTGAGGTGCGTCTCGAAGAACCGGATCGTGTGGCCCATGGCGAGGACCTGGTTCGGTCGCTTGCGGAAGCCGTGGCCCTCGTCGGCGAAGATCATCAGCTCGCTCGGGATGCCCTTCTTCTGGAGGGCCTCGTGGAACTGCAGCGCCTCCCCGGCCGGCACGCGCGGGTCGGTCGCTCCTTGCAGCAGCATGAGCGGCGCGCGGAGCTTGTCGATGTGGCTCGTGGGCGAGAGCGCGAGCAGCGCCTCCCGGTCCTTCACGGGGTCGCCGTACTCGCTGATGCGCAGGATTCGCCGGTAGGGCGCGGTGTTCTCGAGGAAGGTCAGGAGGCTCGAGATGCCGACCACGCTCACGCCCGCGTCGTACGCGCCCGCGAAGAGGGTCATCGCCGCCAGGGTCGAGTAGCCGCCGTAGCTCCCGCCGTACACGCCGACCTTCGGCGCCTTGCCACCTACGGCCCACTTCGTGCGGGCGTATTTGGCGGCGTCTTCGATGTCCGTGAGGACGGCGAGCCGCTTGGCGCCGTCGTCCGCGTGCAGCCACGTCTTGCCGTAGCCGTCCGAGCCGCGCACGTTGGGCTCGGCGTAGATGAACCCGGCGTCCACGAACATCTGCGCGCGCGCGCTGAACCCCGGCTGAGTCTGGCTCTCCGGCCCGCCGTGGAAGCTCACCACGACGGGGCAGGGGCCTTGTTCGGGCGTCCGCTTCTCGCAGGCGGCGGGCTTGCGCACGAACATCGGGATGGGGGTGCCGTCCCGCGCGGGGTAGCTCTCCAGGGTCGCGCGGGCGAACTTGGAGGTGTCGATCTCCGGAGTCGCCGGCGTGTGCCATTTCTCGAGCTTCTCGGAGTCCCAGTCGTAGACGTAGCTCTGCCAGGGCGAGACACCCGGATCGATCGCCAGCGTGGTGAATCGGCCGCTGGGCGTCGTGTCGCCGATGCTCGTGTGATCCGCGCTCGGCAGCTTGGGCAGGCCGATCGGCTTCTTCGTCTTCGCGTCGAGGCCGTAGAGCTTCGTGTAGCCCGCCTCGTTCACCGTATAGAGGATTCGCTTGCGCTTCGGGTCGACGGAGAAGCCCGCCACGTCGTACTTCAGCTCCGGGCTGATCGGCTCGAGCTTGCCGCCGGCCAGCTTGTAGAGCCTGCGGAACTCGCCGAGCTTCGGCGTGAGGACGAGGACGTCGTCTCCGGCGCCGTAGGCGGCCCGGTAGTCCTCGCGCTCGTTCTGCCCGACGAGCGGCGTGAGCTTCTTGGTGGCGAGGTCGAGCTCGTACAGCTCCGTCATGTTGCTGCCGACGCTCTTGCTGACGAGGAGCTTCGTCGCCTTCTCGCTCGCCTTGACGTCGAGCGTGCTCCAGATGCCCGGCTCGGAGAAGAGCGGCTCGATCTTCTGCCCCGCGACGTCATAGCGGTAGAGCCCGTACGACTCGGGCGCGACGTCGTTCGCGCGAAAGTAGACGTACTTCCCGTCGTCCGAGACGCGATCGAAGAGCGTCTGGACCTTCGGCTTCTGCTGGATGACACGGAGCGGCCCGCCGCTGCCGTCGAGGAGATAGAGGCCGGGGTTCTCCTCGCCGTTGCGATCACGTTGCACGACGAGCAGGCTCGACCCCGGCACGGTCCCGGCGATTGTCGTCGCGTCCTCCCCGCCGGTCAGCTGGACGGGGAAACGCATCGGGCCGTCGAGGCGGAAGATCTGGGAGGTGCCTGTCACCGTCCACGTGAAGAAGAGCCGCTTGCCGTCGGGCGAGAGCGCGCCCGGGCTCGGTGCGCGCACGTCGAGCATCGACTGGATGCGTCGAGAGACGTCCGCGGGCAGCGGCTTCGGCGCGTATTTGGCAAGCACCTCGGGCGCGAGGCTCTCGACGCCGAGGCCTTTGTAGCCCGGCGTGGGCGCGGGCACCGGGGGAGCCGGCGGGCGCTCGTTGGCTCGAACGGGGTAGGAGCCGGGGAAATAGAAGCCGCGGCGAGGCTGCGTCGTCTTGCTCGCGCAGGCGGTCGTGGTGAGCAACAGCGCGAGAGCCGGCGCGGCGAGTCGGGCGAGGGCCATGGCGGTTCGACTACCCCGGATCGTCGGCCGAGGCGAGGCAGCTCTGATACGCTTCGAGCATGGCTCCGCCGGGCAAGCTCCCTCCCGGGACGGTCGTCGGCGGCCGGTTCCGGATCGAGCGCCTCCTCGGCGAGGGCGGTTATGGCTGCGTCTACCAGGCGACGCAGCTGAACCTCTCGCGCGGCGTCGCGCTCAAGATCATGCACGCGGACGTGCTCAAGCGGCCCGCGGCGCTCGCGCGCTTCGAGCGGGAGGCCGTGCTCACGCAGCAGCTCTCCCACCCGAACATCGTTCGCTTGTTCGACTTCGGCCGAACCGAACAGGGCATCCCGTTCATCGTGTGGGAGCTCCTCGTCGGTCGATCGCTCGAGCGCGAGATCGCCACGGCCGGCCCGCTCCCCGCGCCGCGCGTCCGACACATCGCCGAGCAGGCGATCAAGGCGCTGATGGAGGCGCACAGCCTGGGCATCGTGCACCGCGACGTGAAGCCTGCGAACGTGTTCCTCAGCGACTTCGCGGGTGAGCCCGACTTCGTCAAGGTGCTCGATTTCGGCATCGCGCTCGCGCCCACCGGCTCGGGTGCCATCACCCAGGACGGCGTCTCGCTCGGGACGCCGGCCTACATGGCGCCGGAGCAGGTGCTCGACGAGGCCGTCGACGGGCGCACCGACGTCTACGCGCTTGGCCTCGTCATGGCCGAGATGCTCACCGGTGAGCCCGTGTTCCGCGGCGCGACCGCGATGCAGGTCGCCATGTTGCAGATCCAGGAGGGGCCCATCCCGCTCTCGCCGGTGGTCCTCGCCTCTCCGCTCGGCCCGGTGATCGTGCGGGCCACCCAGAAGGACCCGGCGCGCCGCTTCTCCTCGGCGTTCGAGATGCTGGGCGTCCTCCGCGGCGCGGCGGAGCACTCCGGCGCCGCCCCGCGTCCCGCTACCGACCGACCGGAGCTGGCGACGGGGCCGACGCAGATCGCGGTCGGCGTCTTCGACCCCACGGCGGGCGTCGCGACGCCGGCCACGCCGCCGTGGGCAGGCGCGGGCGAGCGCGCGTCCCCGCCCACGGCGGTCTCCCCCGGCCAGCCGCCGACGCCGATGCCGACGCCGAGGCTCGCAGGACCCGTCGGGCCTCCGGGGACGACGCTCGGCGCGCAGGTCGTCAAGCCCACGACCTCGTCGTCGGGGCGCCCCTTGCTCCTCGGCGTCGTGGTCGGCGCGATCGGCCTCGCGCTCCTCGGCGGCGTCGGTCTGCTCGCGTTCGGGGCGCTCTCGCCCAAGGAGCAGTCCAAGCGCTCGGACCGGGAAGAGAAGAAATCACGCGGCGACGAGTCCGAGACCGACCCGTTCGAGGAGGCCCTGGAAGACCCCATCCACGTCGGACCCGACGGCGTCTCGTTTCGTGTCCCCGGCGCGACCATCGGGGTTCTCGGGTGTGACGCGGTGAAGGACTTGACCCCGGTCGTCATCTCCGGCGTCGACGGCCTCACGCTCTTCCGGCGAGCCGAAGCGCTCGGCTACAAATGCGTCGCGGTCACGCGCAACGAGGTCTTCGGCGGCCGCGAGCTGACCGTCTCGCTCTCCCGGTACGGCGGGGGCGCCGGCCAGGTCACCTTCCGCGAGAAGCTCTCGTACGACGGCTGCCAAGGGGGCCGCCTCATCAAGGACCCGGACACGAACGAGAACCTCTGCCTGCGCGGTTTCGACGCGAACGAGGTGCGCCGGATCACGGCCGCCATGTTCCCCGACGCCGCGAAGCAGGGGACTCAGTAGCCGCCGAAGAGGTCCTGGACCTTGGCGCCGAGCGCGGCGGCGATCTTGTAGAGCGAGCTGATCGACGCGCTCGATTCGGCGCGCTCGATCTGGGAGAGCAGCGAGACCGAGAGGCCCGTGCGGTGGGACATCTGCTTGAGCGTGAGGTCCTTGTCCTTGCGGAGGCGGCGGATCGTGTCGCCGATGACCTTGTGAAGCTGCTCCTCCGCCGAGCGGACGATGCCCTTGCGCTTGGCGATCCGGTCGATCACCTCGCGCAGCTCCTCCGCGTTGAAGGGCTTCTTCAGGTAGTCGTCCGCCTGGAGCTTCATGGCGGCCACGGCGGAGTCCAGGCTGGGGAAGCCGGTGAACATGATGACGGAGATGTCATCGTCCACCTTGCGTACGCGCTTCAGGACCTCGATGCCGTCGAGCTTCGGCATCATCCGGTCGAGGATGAGGATCTGGTAGTGGCCCTGCTTCACCTCTTCCTCGACGGCGGCGGGGTCGCTGAGCGTCTTGACCTCGTGTCCGTCCTTGGTGAGCAGCGTGTCGACGTAGTCGCAGATCGCTTTGTCGTCGTCGCACACGAGAATGCGGATGGCGGGCGTCTGGATGGCCACGAGCGTCTCCTCTCGGGGTGGCCGCGGCCACCCTGAATTTCAATGAGACTATAATCCCCAGACGCGGGACAAGAGAAGGGGGCTCTCTCGTAGGCGGCCGCGTCGCAAGCTCGACCAGGCCCAGGGGGAGGTCCCGCGGACGGGCCGCGGACGAGATGGTGTACGACGGCGCGATGAGGCTCCTGCTCCTCCCGTGCTCCCTCGCGCTGTCCGCTCTCTCGTTCGGGTGCGACGCTCCTGGCCCGCGACCCGAGCCGACGGCGAGCGCGGTGGCCGGCGCCGGATCGGCTCGCACCGCCGCGACCGGCGCGCCCTCGGGGACCGCCTCGGGGCAGGCTGCCCCCGAGTCGCCCTCCGGGCGAACGACGCCGTCGGCAGCATCGGCGAGCCCGGAGCCCCCACCCGCAATGCCGTCGGCGGTGACCCAATGCGAGGTGGCCGGCAAGCACTTCGGCGGGTTCTCGCCTTCGGTCGACGACCTGGTGCGCGCGGACGCCGTGCTGCCCGCCTCGACGTGCTTGAAGCGCGACCTCTCCGCGGGCGCCATTCGTGCGTGCGCGGCGAAGGCGGGAGCGACCCACCTGCTCGTCTCGACCGACAGGACCGGAGAGGCGAAGTCGGGCTGTCAGGTGACGATCACCGCGGGAGAATGGCACGGACGTCGCTTCGTCGTGTTCTTCGACTTCTATCGTGATGGTGCGACGTTCTTCGGTGGGGCTCGCACGGTGGAGCTCGAGGGGGATCGCGCCACGCTCTTCCTCGACGCGATGGAGAAGCACGCCGAGCTGTGCCCGACGACGGCGACGACCGGGAAGCTGCTCAAGGCGGAGGACATGCCGGCGGGCTGGACGTCGATGCCCAAGGAGCTGCAGGCGTTCCTCTGCGGCAGTGAGTAGCGCGGCCCGGGCTCGCCACGGCTCGCCCCCACGGTGCGGAGTCGCCCAGGGGCCCAGCGTGGACCCCTTCGGGCAACGCGAGCCCGCCGCCATTTCGCTCGCGGGAGATTTGGCGTAGCTCTCCCTGCATGCACATGCGCACGTTCGGGGCCGGCCTGGGTTGCCTCTTCCTTTCGCTCGCAGCCTGCGGCGACGACACGGGGACACAGGGTGGCGGCGGGTCGGGGGGAGCGACGACTTCGACGACGTCGGGCTCGCCCACGTCGACGACCACGACCGGAGCGACGACCACGACCGGGGCGACTTCGAGCTCGGGGTCCACGTCGAGCTCGGGGTCCACGTCGAGCTCGGGGTCCACGTCGAGCTCGGGGTCCACGTCGAGCTCGGGGTCCACGTCGAACAGCGCCAGCTCGTCGACCGGCGGAGGGATGTGCGCGCTTCCGGACACGACAGCGCCGACGACCTGCGCCGAGGCTTGCGCGGACCTCTACGCGTGCAGCGTCCTCACGTGCAACGGCCAGCAGAACTGCGGCGCCCTGACGGGCGACCCGACGGAGGAGACCAACTTCCTGAGCTTCTGCGGCCAGACGTGCGCCTCGCAGATGGCGTTGATCTCGCTCGTCGATCCGGCGAGCTGCGACACGACGGTGCAGACGTTCCAGACCCTGAGCGTCGAATACGACGCCATCTGCTCGATGGGCTCGTCGAGCTCGAGCTCTTCGTCCTCGAGCGCGAGCTCCTCCACCGGCGGGGGCATGGTGTGCGCGCTGCCCGACATCACGCCTCCGTCCGACTGCGACGAGGCGTGTCTGGACCTCTACGACTGCGGTGCGCTCACCTGCAACGGGCAGCAGAACTGTCCAGGGTTCGACGGCACCCCGATGAACAGGTCCGCCTTCTTGGCGATGTGTGGTCCCCAGTGCCAGAGCCAGCCCACGCTCGTGTCTCTCGTCGATCCTTCGTCGTGCGACACGCTGGTGCAGACGCTCTCCACCCTGAACGCGATGTTCGACACCGTCTGCCAGAACGGGCCCTGAGGAGGTGAGCGCGGCTGGAAGCTGACGCTACCGTGAGACCGTCGAATCTCCTTCCGCACGGCGAATGGTTGTTCAGCGTTCTGTGCCTCGGCGCGCTCTCGTGCGCGCCGCCCGAGCCGCCCGATGAGCAGCTCGCGGCGGATGAGGTCGGCCTCTCGCGTATCGAGCTCCTGGGCAAGCGACTCTTCGAAGACACTTCGCTCTCCGAGCCGGCAGGTCAATCGTGCGCTTCTTGCCACCAAGCCGAGAAGGCGTTCACCGGCAACGCGAGCTCGCCAATCGAAGCCGTCCCGGCCGGGGCTCGACCGTCCACTCTCGGCAACCGGAACGCGCCCACGCTCCTCTACGCGCTCTTCACTCCGCCGCTCTCCGTCCGCCTCGAGTACGCCGAGGTCTCGGAGGGGTTCGTCGTCGCACCCTTCGGTGGCCTCTTCTGGGACGGACGGGCGGACACCCTCGAGGACCAGGCGAAGGGCCCGTTCCTGAACCAGCGCGAGATGGCCAACCCGAACGAGGCGGCGGTGGTCCGGAAGGTCATGCAAAGCCAGGAAGCCTCCCTCTTCCTGGAGGTCTTCGGTCCAGCAGCGCGCGCCGATCCGGAGGCGGCTTTCGACGCCGTCGCCGCCGCGATCGCGGCGTACGAGCGCACCGAGCGGTTCTCGCCGTTCTCGTCCCGGTTCGACGACTGGCTCCGAGGTGACGAGACGCTCACCGAAGAGGAGCTCCGCGGGCTCGCGCTCTTCCTCGACCCAAACGAGGGCAACTGCGTCGCCTGCCATTCCGTCACGACCGACTCCCGCGCACCGAGCGATTGGCTCTTCACCAACTTCGGCTACGAAGCGCTCGGGATTCCACGGAACGACACAATCCCCGACTTCGCCGCCCCCGCCTTCTTCGACCTCGGCTTCTGCGCTCAGCCCACCAGCACCGCAAAGCTGCCAAAGACGACGCCAGGCGAGTGGTTCTGCGGTGCATTCAGGGTGCCGACCCTTCGAAATGTCGCAAGAACGTCACCATACATGCACAACGGCGTCTTTTCGTCGCTGCGCGACGTGGTCCGGTTCTACGCGACGCGGGACACGAGCCCGGAGCGCCACTACCCCGGCCTCCCGAATGGCTCGGTGGCGAAATTCGACGATACGCCGCCGGAATACCGAGGAAACATCAACACGGTGGAGGCACCCTACGACCGCGACGTGGGCGAGGAGCCGCGGCTCGACGACGAGGAGGTCGACGCCATCGTCGCGTTCCTCGAGACCCTGAGCGATCGATAGCGAGCTTACGTCACGACAGCCGTCCCCGATATTGCCCGCGGATGTCGCCCGTGCGAGCGTCCGATCGATGAGCGTGAAAGCGAGCTTCATGATCTTCGCCGGGACTCTCGTCGCGGCGACGCCCGGCTGCAGCGACGACGTCTCGGGGAGCGGCGGCGGGCTCGGCGGGGGCGGAGCGAGCCCGACCGCGCCGCCGGGCTGGGACCGGCCGGTCACGAAGCCGAGCGACGCCGATGCCGCTGCAGCACGCGCCGCTTGTCAGTACCAGGCAGGCGCTCTTCCTGCCGAGACGCAAGGGGCCTCGCGCCCGAGCGGGGACGAGATCCCGGTCGACCACATCCTGATCGTGATGCAGGAGAACCGCTCGTTCGACCACTACTTCCAGAAGCTCCCCGAGGCCGGCCAGCCGGACGTCGACGTCGCGCCGCCGACGTTCACGAACCCCGACGCCGAGGGGAACGCCGTGGCGCCGTTCAAGGTCGTCGACCACTGCTTCGTCGATACGAACCACGAATGGGACGGATCGCACGAGCAATACGCAGATGGCGCGATGAGCGGCTTCATCCTCACGAACGAGAACCATGGGACGCCGCCGCCCCACCCGAAGGCCGACTCGATGAGCGGCCTCCGAGCGATGCAATATTACGATCAGGCGGAGCTCCCGTTTTATTACTGGCTCGCAAACGAGTTCGCGATCGGCGACCGATACTTCTGCTCGCTCCTCGGCCCCACCTGGCCCAATCGGATGTACCTCTACGCCGCCTCCAGCCGTGGCATGACCGAAAACAAAATCGTCAGCTTCCTCGATACCCACGAAGGCTCCTGCGCCACGGACGAGGAGTGTGGCCTCGACGCGCCGGTGGGCACTTGCGACAAGCAGGCGGGCACGTGCGCCCCGATCGGCCGCACCATCTTCGACTATCTGGAGCAGCGCAAGATCGACTGGAAGGTCTACTCGGAGGGCACGCCCGGCTGGCTCATGACGTTCGACGCCTGGAGCACCTACCAGGTCGAGCACCAGAAGACGCTCGCCGACTATTACGCGGACGCCGCCGCCGGCACGCTCCCGCAGGTCGCCTTCATCGACTCCCTCATCGGGTACGAGGCGTTCGACGGCAACGACGAGCACCCGCCGGGTACCCCGTTCCTCGGGGAGCTCTTCACCGCCAACGTGGTGGACGCGCTGACCAAGAGCCCGAACTGGTCACGCTCGGCGCTGTTCGTCACGTACGACGAGCACGGAGGGCTCTACGATCACGTACCTCCCCCGAATGCCTGTCCACCGGGAGACTTCCCGGCGGAGCTCGCGCCAGGCGGCTTTCCGGGCGAGTTCGACCGCTACGGGTTCCGCGTGCCGCTCTTCGTCGTCTCCCCCTACGCGAAGAAACACTTCGTCTCCCACCAGACCTACGACCACACCTCGATCATGCGCTTCATCCAGGCTCGTTTCGTGTTGCCCGCCATCACGAACCGAGACGCCAATGCCGAGGCCCCCTGGGACATGTTCGACTTCGCGTCGCCTCCCCACGCGTCGCCGCCTGCCATCCCCATCCCCACGGGAAACCAGGCCCAGATCGACGAGTGCGCGTCGATCTGGGCGGAGTAGCCGGCTTCAGTCGTTCTTGGGGTACGGGTCGACGAAGTCGGCGATGTGTGCCGTGTAGTCGTTGTTCTGAATCGCCTGCGTCCCCGATGCGCCGGCGAACTCCCCGACGATGAACGTGATGTCCTTCGGTATGCCGGCGTCTTCGTAGGCGTCGATGTCGCTCGTCGCGTTGCCGTAAGCCGCCACGATCTCCCATTTGAAGTCGACCTTGATCCGGTTCGCCCACGAACGCTTGTACTCGCGGGCCGAGTCGTCGAAGACGAGGGAGTTCGCGGTGACGACGGCGCCCGTGGGGAAGCCGTGCCGCTCCATCCAGGCGCGCGTCTCCGCGCGGAAGTTGTGGGGGCGCGCGGTCAGGTAGACGATCTCGTACCCCTTGTCGTGCCACTTGTTCATCAGCACGCTCGCGCTCTGGTTCTCGAGCGGATCGTAGCTGCCGTCGTCGATCTCCTTGAAGAGCTCCTCGTCGCTCAGCGTCAGCGTGCCGTCGATGTCCGTGATCACGACCTTCTGGCTCGCCGGCATGAGGTAGTCGAAATGCTCCGCGCAGCTGCCGTCCGCCTCGAGCACCGCATAAACGGGTTGCCCGAGCGCGGTGTCGAGCGCCATGGAGGGCGCGATGTCGTAGTAGCCGTATCCGTCGGTCTGCGCTCGGCCCAACGTCTGCCAGGTCGCCCCGGCGGAGTCGTAGTACCAGAGGCTGACGAACTCGCCCGGCAATGGGAAGGAGGAGAGCCCCGTATCGGTCGCGGTCCTTGCCTTCCGGCCCCTGTAGGTGATCGGGTTGGCTGCGGACGCCTCGGTCACGGGCACGTAGGTGTTTGCGTTGACGCCGGAAGGATTGCCGAGCGTATCGGATGATTCGTCCTTGCTTCGCGTGCTCTCGCTGGCGATTCCCTCGTTCAGGTCGTCCTGGAAGCCCTGCGACTCGAGCTGGAAAGGCAGCGCACCCGGATAGGGACACTTCAGCACGGTGGCGTCGGAAAGACCGCCTTGTCCGTCTCCTGCTCCGTCACCCCCTCCACCGTCGTTCGAGGAGCCTCCTCGACAGCCAGCGGCTGCGAGCGCGATCGTGAGGGCGGATGCGAGCATGAACCGGAAGGGAAGCTCTTCGAACATGGTGCGGTCTCCAATCGAGTTGTTGAGTCAGAGCCAGGCAAACTGAAAAGCAAGCATGAACAGGTCGCCGAGCAGCACGTCACCGTTCTGATCGACCTGCGGTCCCTCGAGCAGGTCGGTCAGCTGGTACATCGCCTGCACCTTGGCGGCGTGTTTCGCGAGGTACGCGTTCAGGCCAACCTGGATGATCCGCGTCTCCGTGTTGTCGACCACGTAGTCGGCACCCTCCGCGCCATCGAGATCCATGTTGACGTCGAACATCTGCAGCTTGCTCACGAGCTCGAATTGGGGCAGCGGGATTGGGATGGGGAGCACGTAGCCGGCTTGCACGACGAGGCCGTACCGCCCGAAGCCGGGGCCGCTGTCGTTTTCGCCCCGGAAGGCGCGCAGGTACTCCGCCCGAATGGTCGCCCCTTTGAACCACATCCGGAGATCGCCCTCGAATTTGGTCTCGGTGGCGCCGGCGTCTTGAATGCCGAGATCGTTCGTCAGGGCGGAGTTGTGCCCGGCGCTGAACCCTGCGGTGAGCTGGAAGTCGCTATTTTCGAGATCGGGCTCGGTCCGTTCCATGCGGCCCAAGGGCGCGACCTCGAGCCGGCCGACGTAGACGAACTCGTTGTCGAGGTTGCGTCGTTGTCGGAAGCCTTGCTCCCCGTTTGCGACCATCGCCGCGAGGTGGAACCAGACCGGGCCGACAGGGAAGTCGGTCCGGGCTTGGATGCCGATGTCGCGCCCGAAGCTCAGCTTTCGCGTGGCCGGAGAGATCGGAAACTGCAGCTTCGCCTCGGACTGGAGCAGCGCCATGCCCAGCGGCGTCTTGAGCTGCCCGACGTCGAGCGCGGCCAGGTCGCGGCGATAGTGCAACGTGCCGTAGACGTCGCGCACCAGGAAGTTGCCGCGGTTGACGTCGAAGTTGAAGCGGAAGCCGGCGCCGAAGCCTTCGTAGATCTCGATATCACCGAGGCCGATGATGCGGGCGTTGTTGAATTCGAAGCCGTCGGTGTCGTCGTCGTTGAACTCGGTGTCGGCGACGTAGGTGAACGCCGGCTGGATGAAGCCGCCGAGCATGAGCGAGTCCTTCCCGAGGCGGAGCGCGCGCAGGAATGACGGAACGCGCGGATCGTCCTTCGACATCTGGAACGTGTCATCGGGGTCGACGGTTCGCTCGGGCCCGAGCGGCTTTGTCTCGTTCGGGGTCGGGGTCGCGCTCGGAGGCGCGCCGGGCGTGGAGCTCGATGGCGGAGGCGCGGGTTGCGCCCGAGCGTCGAGCGCGCAGGCGACGACGACAACGAGGGAAAGCAGGCCGAGCGCTGTGGCGGAGCCAAGTCGGCGGGCACGGCAGTGGGTCATTGCTCGCCGACTCTAATGAGTCGCGATCGACGCCTCCGAAGATTCCGTGGGCGTTCACGCAACCGTCACATCGTCGTCAAGCGAGCGACGAATACGCCGAGGCCACAGGCCGGGCGAGGGAGCGCGCGGCGGTTACGTTGCGTTCGATACCTCGGCTCGGTCGCCCCTCTATTGGGTCACCCGCAGCGGTCGCGCGCGCTCCACGGCCGGGCTCGCGTCGCGCTCGAGGGCCGTCGCCGTCGCCTCGCGGATCGTGAGCTCGCCTGGCAAGAGGAAGCGAATGGGAATGGTGGTCGTGTCGCGCTCCTTCGCACGCAGGCGGAGGAACAGCGCGCCCTGGACCTGCCTCACGCCAGGCACCGCGTCGGCCAGCGTGGCGCCGGGCGGGAGCGGAATGCGGACCTCCACGCGCTGCGCCTCGGCGCCTGCATCGACCGCCACTTCGAGGTTGTGGACCTTGCCGACCTTCGGATCGGCAGGCCACTCGACCGACAGCGCCAGGCCGCTCGTCGTCGGGGGCGGCGAGACCGAGTACGGCCGAAGGAAGTCGCGCTCGAGCCGCGCCACCGTGTCCGTCGCGCCCTCCGGCTTCACGATCACCCGCGTCGCGTCTTTCGGCACGTCGACCCGGGCGCGGCCGTCGGCCGGCACGCTCACGCGTTTCTCGCCGCCGTCGCCGAAGTCGACGACCACCGTCGCCGGCCCGCTCTTCGCGGCGCTGCCGCTCGTGAGCGCCTCGATCGCGGCCCGCGTCGCGGCCGCGCTCCCGAAGCCACCTCGTGCGTCGCGCTGCACGAGCAACCAACCCGAGAGCCGCTCGCGTGTCGGCCCTTCGAAGCCGCCGGCCGCGATGAGAGCGGAGTAGACGAGCGCCACGTCGGCGCGCGTCGAACCTGACGGCATCGTGATCGAGCCAGCGTTCGTTGGGGAGACCTTGCCGACGAGCTTGGTCATGATCGATCTGAGCTGGGTCGCGCGCTGGGGCCTGTCGCGCAGCGCGAGCGCGGCGCGAGCGAGGACCGCCGGCCCCTCCGCGCGCTCGACCACGTTTTTCGCGCGGGCGACCGCCTCGGTCCAGCAATCGAGCCCCGCTCCGCCCGTGACCGGAGGATCCGCCTCCAGGAGGAGGAGCGCTTCCTGGGCCGTCGGGGCTTCGGGCACCTTGGGGCACTCTTCCGCCTTGGGGAGCTCCTCCGCGTCGATGAGGCCGACCTGCCGGACGCGGGCGATGAACAGCGTGGTGTCCTCCGGCGAGTCCTTCAGGGACAAGAGCTTCGCGGCCGCCTCGCGGGCGGAGGCCTTGGCGCGCTCGCCGAGCGGTGATCCGTCGCCGGCGCGCTGCTTCTCGAACCGCGACACGAGCCCTGCTGCCTCGATGGCGTCGACGAGGGCCGACCTCGACGTGAGCTTGTCGGCCGAGAGTGAGTCGAGCGCCCCTTCGAGGACGGCGGACGACCCGCGCTGCAATACGACGCTCGCCTGACCAACCGCCACGAGGTCGCGCCTCGTCAGGTACGCGGTGAGGTCGGTGTCGCGATCGAGGTAGACCGCGCGCGCGACGCGGCTCTGCTCTCCCTTTGGCAACGACTCCACGTCGTAGCGGACCTCGTCCGGCGGCAGGCCCGGCGCGCTCGTCTTCACCGCGATGGTCCCCCGTCCGGCGCGGACGGCGCGCACCGGCACCCGGACGCTCGCCGCGCCTTGTCTTGCGACCTTCACCGTCTTGTTCGCCGCTGCCTTGTCGACGGCCATGGCACCGTCGCCCGCGAGGGCGAGCGTCGCGTCCACGTCCGCGTCGGTGCGGTTCCGGACGTGGATCGTGACCTGCGCGCTGTCTCCTTCGGTCCAGACCGCGCCGGCCTGCAGCTTGGCGGAGAGCGGGACCATGACAGGAACGTCGACGTAGCCGACCGCTGCGCGCGCCTTGTCGGGTATGCCCACGAGCGCGATGCGCCAGGTCGTCTCCTCGCTGCCGAGCACCACGTCCACCCGCGCGTGCCCGCTGTCGTCGGTGCGGACCGGCTTGGAGACGAAGTAGATCCCCTTGGCGACGAGGCTCAGTCCGCGAACCTGGGGGCCCCGGGCCAGACCGATCCCGCCCATCCCGTAGCCCGAGCCGCTCCCGGTGCCCGAGCCGTGCCCGAGCGTGCCGATGGTCCCGAGCCCGAGCGCGGTGCCTGTCGTCTCGCGCAGCGTCGTGCCCCAGGCGTCGACGGTCGCTTCGGCGACGCGCATGTCGAACCGAGCCTCCACCACGCGGTCCTCCTGGACGGCATCGGCGTAGGGCGTGCCCGACTTCAGCACGCGCTCGAAGGGGCTCTTCACGTCGTCGCCGGTGCCGAGCTTCCCGTCCGGTCCGGGCGAGCGGAGCTCCCAGCCGCGAGCCACCGTCACGAACGGGATGACCTCGCCGCCCGCTTTGTAGAACGCGAGGTGCCCGCCCCACGGATCGAGCAGGCCCTCGTTCGTCAGCTGACCGTCTCGGACCAGCTTCTTGAGGAGGACGTTCGGCTCGCTCAAGATCGGCTCGTCCTGGTCGAGTTGCTCGTTCTGCTTGTGCTCACGCACCGCCTTGAGCGCGTCGAAGAGCTTCAGACGGGTGACGCGCCGAGCGACGTTGTCGAAGGTGATCTGGCGATCGATCGCGACGAGGTCCGCGAGCGCGATCGGCTCGCCGCCGGGGAGCTCCGGCCTGGGATCCATTGCCTCGGTCACGAGCGTCATCAGCTCGGGGTTGAAGCTGTGTTTGCCCCCGACGGTCCGCCTCACGTCTTGCAGCGTCTCCGGGGACATCGACGCCTCGTAGACCGCACCCTCGAGCGAGTGCACGACCGAACGGAACACCGAGTCCACCCCCTCGCGGAGGTTCGCCGCAGGATCGAGCACGGGGGCGGTCACTGCCACGTTCCTCCCGAGGAGCACGCTCCGGTAGATGTCCGCCGCCTTCCCGTCCTGCAGCACGGCGTCACAACGCTCCTCCTCCGATGCGATCGCGCCGCAGAGGACCGCGCGCGTGTCCATCGTGTGGATCGGCCCGAAGCCTCCGCCGCCCAGCTTGTCGATCACGACCGCTGCCACGGTCCCCTTCAGGCCCTTTCCCGATTCGTCCGTCAGCGTCGCCTCGACGGTGACCGTTCCTCCCGGCGCGGCGCGGCCGCCGGCGAGCTTCGCGTCGAGCTTCGGGAGCGTCCGTGGCAGGACCAACACGGCGGCGCCGGCGGTCCGTGAGGCCTCGTCACGACCGGGAAGTGCCGCCGTCAGCTTCGCGATGCCGATGGTGGTCGAGGGGATGGGGATCTCGACGCGGCGAGCCTCGCCAGCGTTCCATGTCGATCGCGACGTCGCGCCGTCCGCGGAGGTCATGAGCAGGCTTATCGGTGCCTTTCCTCCGCCGAGGACCTCCACTCCGAGCTTCTCCCCGGCGCGAATCGTCGTCCTCTCCGGTCGGAGGATCACCTTGGCACCGCGGTCGACGCCCACGCAGATCGGTGCGTCGAGCGAGCCGAGGGCGAGCGGCGCTTCGCCCTCAGCCACCTTCAGTGTCACCGCGGCCGCGACGCTCCCAGGGCACGGACCGATCTCACGCTTCGCGCCGATCCCTTCGGGGACCTTCCAGGTGATCATCCCTTCGCCCTGCGCATCGGTCGCGAACGTCGCGTCGAGCCCGTCGCCCTTCGCGATGAGCTTTGTCTTCACCGGCTTCCCGCGGTCGTCGGAGATCTGCACGAAGACTCGTTGCTCGAGGCCGGGGACCAGATCCCCCGCCTCCGGTGTCAGCGTGACGGACCCGTGCTCGCGCGCGACCTCGATCGACGCCTTGGCCGTGAACGGTTGCCCCTCGAGCTCGGTGCGGGCGTCGACGGACAAGGTCGTGCCGCGCAGCGGGATCGTGGTGGGCGCGAGGACTTCACCGGCGATCTGGCCGGCACCGTCGGTCGTGTAGCGCTTGGCCGCGGCCTTGAAGGCCTTGTCGTCCTTCGGTGGCTCGGTCCCGGCGGGGCCGGACCAGATCCACACCGGCTGAAGCCCGACGCCCTGGTCGGAGCCGTCGCGGAGCCGCAGGCGGAACCGCGCCGGAGCGCCGGCACGAACAGAGCCGTCATCGAAGGTGAGGCTGAAGGTAGGTTTCCCTGGCGTCTCCTCGCGCGGGGCCAGCGTCACGCCCGTCGGCGAGGTCGACAGCCCCAGGGTCGCTGCGTCGATCGCGCGGGCGTCGAGCGTCCAGCTCACGTCGGGCTCCTGATCGCGCGGGATGGGCACGCGGAGCATGGCGGAGCCGGCGGGGTCCGTCGTCACGGTGCGACGGAACCGCACGAGGCCGCCTTGCAAGAGCCTCACCTCCACGGAGGCCGAGGCGATGGGGCGCTCGCCCTGCTCGCTGGCGAGGAGGAGCCACGCCACGACGTCGCTCCCGGGGACGACGCGCGTCTCCGAGACGAAGACCTTCAGATCGGCTGGCGGGAGGCGGCGAATCGTCACCTCGCGCACCCGCTGCTTGCCGTTCTGCGAGACGGACACCAGCGCGACGATGGGGCGCTCGGTTCCGTCCGGGACGGGCAGCTCCAGCGTGGCTCGGCCCTCCGCGTCGCTCGTCGCCCGCACCGTCGGGGGCGCCGCGGCCGGCTTGGGCGGCGGCGCGTCTTCGCCCTTCTTTCTCGGCTCCACCAGGCTCTCGGGGTCCCAGGTCGCCTCGACCAAGGCGCCCGCGAGCGGGCGCGTCGTCTTCACGGTCGGGAAGCCCAGCGCCAGCACGTTGATCGGCACCGTGCCGCGGCCCGTCGCGGTGGAGGGAGCGTGGACCCAGACGTCCAGGCCACGCTCGGTGTCGGCCGGCGAGGCCGACGTCGCCGCGCCTGGAAAGAGGGAGGCTGCGACGACGGTGGCAAACAGCGCGAGCGCGCGAAGGAGCGCAAGGCGAAGCTTGGGCATGTTGGCGTGCCGACAATATCGGGGGCGGAAGGTTCCGGCTAGCGACGGCTGCGTGCAGAGGTGCGCACATCTGCACGCTGGGCGCGCGTCGAGAGCCCCGATCCCCTTCAGCCCCCAACGCCGCGCAACGCGCTCCTCCCGTCCCTTACGGCAGATCCCAGGTCGTGACCTCGCGGCCGACTGCGACCTGGACCGCTCGTCCGTCCGGGCGGAACGACAGCATGTCGGCGGACCCGCCGGTGTCGAGGACCGCGACGACACGACCGTCGATCGCATCCCAGACGCGAACGATCTCCTCGCCCACCGACGCGATGCGCCTCCCATCGGTCGAGATCGCGACGCGTCGCGCGTCGTGGCCTTCGAGGATGCGAATGACCTTGCCGGTGCCGGTGTCGATCAGGAGCACGACTCCCATCGCGGCCACCACGAGGGCGCGACCGTCTTCACTGAGCGCGATGTCGTCGGCGCTCGCGACGGGGACCCGCGCGATGACCTCGAGGGTCTTCGCGCTCAGGATCACCACCTCCGAGCCTGTGGCGAGCACGATGACGGTGCCGTTGTCAGCCACGGCTCGGTCGCTGATCCAGTCGAGCTTCACCTTGGCCTTCTGGCTGCGCGCGCCCTTGAGCATCACCTCGGAGTACGACGTGCAGAAGTACGTTCCGGGGTCGAAGGGGAAGCCGTCGCGGCAGCTCTTGTCGGTCTCGAGCGGCGCCGGCCCGCCCAGGATGCGCGACGGCTCCTCGTACGAGCCCTCGAGGAGAAAGAGGCCGCTCGGCCCAGCCAGGACCTTGCGCACCCCGTACACGAACAGGGCCTCGCCGGTCTTGCCGGTCGTCAGATCGTGCAAGAACACGTCGGCGCCGCTGCCGAGCAGGGCGCGGCTTCCGTCGGGCGAAAGCGCGAAGACGGAGTGCGGGAGCACGGCTCTGCGTGAGGGCGCGGTAAGCGGCCGAAGCGCGACGTCGCGAGGCCCTGTCGCCCGCGCCGCCGGCGTGAGATCCGCGAGCGGCGGCAAGCTGGCCCGATCGAAGCCGGGCGCAAGCGCCTTGCTGGGCTTGAGGTGTGCCGGAGCGGGCGCTGCCTCGGCGAAGCCGCGCTCGTAGCCGACGAGGAGGTGGTTGCCCTCTGCGTCGAAGGCGAGGGCGGTCGCGCGGAGCGGACCTTTCCCGTCACCGGACGACGCGAGCTTCGGCTTCGCCAGGGCCGCGCCGTCCGCCGTCGCCAGGATCTCGAGCTCGCTGCTCCCGCTCGCGAGCCGCGTACCGTCAGGCGAGAAGGCGAGGGGCTCGCCCAGGGAGAAGGCGCCGCCCTCTCGCCGTTGCTCCTTTGCCCGACCACCGAGCAAGAAGATCGAGCTCCGGTACTCGCCCGACTCGGCCACCACCACGTACTTCGACTCGATGACCCCCAGGGCGAACCCGTCTTTCCAGGATCGCGAGCGGTCGCGCCGCAGCTCGGCGCCATCGCGCCGCCGCAGCACGGCGAGCGGGCTCGGGCCCACGACGACGAGCTCCGGCGTGAAGCGCGCCGTCCGGAAGCTGAACGGGTAGGCGGCCACGATCGCGCCCTTCTCCAGGTCGTAGAGGACCGAGCGCTTGCCGCCGGCCGCGACGAGCGTCTTGCCGTCTCCTGCGATGGCGACCGACGCGGACGTGTATTCGCCGGGCTCACCGAGCGACAGCGTGACGATCCGCTTCTTCAGCTGGTCGTCGAAGACCAGCACGTCACCCTTGTCGGTCGCGGCGGCGATCGCGCCCGTGCCGCTCGCCACGTCGACCGCGAGCACACCGTCCAGCCCGAGGCGCCGGGCGAGCGGCTTCTTGCTGGCTCCGTCCCATGACATGACGGAACCGTCGCTGCTCCCGGTCACGACTCGCCCGTTTCGCTCGGCGATCGCCGTCACGGCGTCGAGGTGGCCGGCGGCCTGGGCGCGTGGCGCGAGGGTCTTCAGGTCGTACACGGCGACCCGTGCTCCGAACGACGCCGCAGCCGAGCCGTCCGGCGCGATCGACCAGGGCGCGCCCAAGGCGCCTTGCAAGCGCGCGATCTCCTTCTTGCTCGGGAGGTCGACGAGGCTCGCGAACGTGCGCTCGAGCTCGATCAGGAATCGAGAGCTGCCCGGGACGGGGTGGATGCCGCGCACCCTCCCCGGGACCGAGAGGACACGTTCGGGTGGCTGGGCGCGCGGGGCGGCGTCGACGTCGGCTCGCGAGATCTCGCCGTCGTCGTCGCCGAAGAGGAGCGTGTGGTCGTCGGCCCACGCGAACGGCCCGCCGGATGTCCTCCCGAGGTAGACGGTGCGGGCGCGAGCGATCTCCCAGACCCGGACGCTGCCGCCGCCGTCGGTCGTGGCGAGCCTCTTGCCGTTGGGGGAAAACGCCAAGAAGGTGGCCCCGTAGCCCGGTTCGCTGAGCCGCTTCACCTCCTTGCCCGTCTTCACGTCGAAGATGACGACGTCGCCGCGCTCCCTCGGTCCGGCGGCGAGCAGCGCGCCGTCGCGGGAGAAGGCGATCCGTCGCACCCCGCTCGAAACGACCTTGCGCGAGCCCTTCGCCGCGTCGAAGAGGAGCAGCTCGTCCTCCGCGACCACGGCGACGTGCGCTCCGTCCGGTGAGGCGACGGCGCTCTCGAGGTACTCGATCGTCGCCTCCCAGCGCTTGGCGCCGGTGTCGGGGGACACGACCTGGATGGCGTCGTACCCCTTGCGGATCAGCACATGCCGCCCTCCCATGAGGAGGACACCCGCGCTCGACTCGCCGAGCAGGGGGGGCTCGCCGAAGCGGCCGCCTTTCGAGGGCGTGAGCCCCGTACCGGCGATGAAGGGGACGCCGTCATCCAGGTGATCGAGCGGCGCGCCGACCGGCAGGGAGATGGCGCTGCCGTCTGGAGCGAGCGCGGTGGACGGGCTCTCGTTGGCGAGGTGCGACGGCTGCCGCGGCCCGACGCCGTCCGTCTGGGCACAAGCCGCGATGAGAAGCCCGAGCGAGAGGGCGCGCCTCAGCGGAGAAAGCTGGTGTCCCATGCGATGACAGTCCTGTCCTGGTTCACGAAGAGGGTCTTTCGGTCGGGTGAGAAGACGAGGCCGGTGACCCAGCTGGTCGATTCGTGTGGGATGGCGCCGATCCGCGCGCCGGTCTTGGCGTCGAGGAGAGCCACGCCCTCGTGGTCCTCGAACGCGAGGATCTTGCCGTCCGCCGAGACAGCGAGCCGATCGCTGCTCGAGAACGCCAGCTCGTCGAGCCGCCACCGTTGCTTGCCGCTCGGCACCTCGAGGCAGACGTACACGGGAGAGGATCCCTCGCGGCGGGCTGCCACGAACACCGCGCTCTCGTTCGGGGCGAAGACGATCGACTCGACAGGAACGCCCGCGCGTCCTCCGCCGAGCTCCGTCCCGTCTGGAGAGAAGAAGCGGACCGCGCCGTTGGTCCCGCCCGCGGCCACGACGCGCCCCGACGGATCGACCGCGACCGCGTCGACGTACCCGCCACCCCAGGCAACGGCGCGCGTCTTGCCGGCGGGGAGCTCGACCAGGTTCAGCTCGTGGCCGCTGATGAGCGCGGCGAGCGCGCCATTCTTCGCTACCGCCAGGCCGCCGCCGCTCACGTCGATCGGGCTGTCGACGTCCCGCAGCGTGCGCGGATCGATCCTCCTCAGGCCCTTCGCAGCAAGGTAGAGCCCGGTGTCCGTCGTCACGAGCGACGGGTAGCTCTCGACGACGCGCGAGGCCACCATCGCTCCGGTCGCCGCGTCCCACGCGCGGAGCTGTCCGGATCGATCCGCGGAGACGAGCACCTGGCCACCGCTCGCGAGGGCGAGCGACTCGAGCTGGCCGTGCACCGGGCGCGCGTCGATCTCTGCCCACGACGTGGTGTCGAACGCCCGCGGGATGCCGTCCGCGCCGCCCACGAAGAGCCGCTTGCCGTCCGTGGAGAACGCCACCGCGGCGCCGCCGCCGGGCACGTCCAGCGATCGCAGCTTGGCCCGCGTCTCCCCCTTGAAGATCGTCACGCCCTCGTGGTGGTGCCCGACCGCGAGCAGCCCATCTCTCGAGGTCGCGATCTGCGAGACATTCCCCGCGTCCCCCGACAGATCACCGGCGCGCTTGCCGGTCGCCACGTCGTAGGCGCCGATGCCGCCCAGGTCGGTGAAGAGCGTGCGGCCGTCCGCCGAGAAGGCCATCGACGAGCACCCGGCGTACTCATCGGTGGAGCGGCCGAGGACCGTGCGCTTCGGCTTGAGCGTGGCCGCGTCCGCGAGCGTGAGGGTGCCGAATCGGCCGCACCACGCGAGCGTCTTGCCGTCGGGCGAAAACGCGAGCGCCTCGATGCGACCCTTGTGCGCCTGGGTCGACTGCAAGACGCCGAGCCCTGGGATCGCGAACGTCATCAGCTCGCCGGTCTCGGTCGCCACCGCGAACCGGTCTCCCTTGGGCGAGAGCGCCGAACATTCGTCTTTGCCGTCCTTGCGCTCGATCTTTTTCCCGGCAGTCCCCGTCTTGCCCGACCACAGGCCGATCGACAATACGCCTCTCGAGACGACCCACGCCTCGTCCGGCGTGAGGAACGTGGTGCGATCACCGGCCGAGCCCTCCGATTCGATGCGCCTCGTGGCCACTCCTTTCGTCCAGTCCCACTCGAGGGCCCGCCCCCAGCTCGTGATGATCCAGGTCCGATCCCCCGCGACGAAGATGTCCTCGATCTCGGCGCCCGTGTGCCAGCGCTCCGTCCCGAAGCGGCGTAGCGCGTGAGCCGGCAGCGGATCTCCGAACGTGTCCACCTTGGGCGGTCCGCCGGCCGTGGGAGGCGTCTGGACCTTCACCTCCGCGAGCGTCTCCGCGGCCGACGAAGCCGCGATCTCGTCCAGGGACCATTGCTCGACGGCGCCGAGCCGGCCGACGTAGAGCACCTTCTCGGTCGAATCGAACGCCAGCGTCGTCGCGCGCCCGAGCCTGTCGGGCAGCATGAACGACTTGCCGCCCTGTTTGAGGCGAACGCCATCTTTCGTGAGGAACGCCGACCAGGCGCCCGTCTTGGAGCGGGCCAGCTCGGGCCCGGCCGGGGTGTCTCCGCGGAGCGCCAAGCTCGCCGCGTCGAGCTCCACGAGCGAGAGTGAGCCGCCGGCGTTCTTGGCGGCCGCGAAGATGCGGCTGGCGTCCCACGAGACCAACGCGGTGAGCTGCCGGTTCAGCTTCGCCGAGCCGAGGAGCTTGCCGGTCGTGGAGTCCACACGGTCGACCTGGCCGTTGCCGTCGCCGACGAGGAGCGACCTGCCGTCCGGTGAGAACGCGAGCAGGGTCGGGTAACGCGAGCCGAGATCGAATCGGGCGCCCTGCGCGGTCGGCAGGCTCGGGTCGAAGAAGACGATCTTGTCAGCATCGCGCCGCGCCCCGCGCGAGAAGTCGGGCGACAACGCGCCGAGATCGGGGAGATCGATGTCGTAGACGAGCTCGCGCGATTGGATATCCATCGCGAAGGCGCGGCCCGCCCACCCGCCGAGGTGTTTGCCGTCGCGCGAGCGAGCGAGCGTCGTCACGGGCAGGGGGATGGTGCCCCGCGCCGCAGAAGAGGTCACGTCGTAGAAATGAACGGCGCCGCCGTCGCTCACCGCGACCTCGCCGGAGAGCTCGACGATCGAGGTGGGCCAGGAGAGCTCGCCGCGTTCGGTGCGGAGCACGCGGGCGCGGCGTGTGGCTCCGTCGAGGAGCGCCACGCCGTCGCCGTTCGCGAGGTAGGCGCGCTTGCCGCTGGCCGAGACGATGAACGTCGAGCGCGCCTCGTCCGGCTCGAGATCGACTCGGACTCGCCGAGCGGCGTCGCCCGCCGGCCCGAAGAAGTAGGCCTTGGCGTCGTGCCCCAGGACGCCCTCGCCGAAGGGCTCGGTGTCGGGCGGGGCGACGAGGGTGGTCGACGTCGTGTTGCCGGACGCGTCGAGGACGAGTCGTTTTGTCGCGCCCCATTTGTCCTCGATGTCCACGGCGAAGCCGGCGCCCTCGGCTCTCGCCCCCACGATGGTTCCGCGCGGACGGTGCGTCGGCCCCGCCTTCTTGTCGGCCAGGGTCAGGACGAAAAACGAGGACGCGCCGTAGCCCAAGGCGGCCTTCCCCTCGCGTGAGACGGCGTACCGCGACGCGCGGCCGCGCCCCACGGTGACGCCGTCGCCCGAGTCCTCCGATTCGTCGAGCTGAGCCGTGACCTTCCGGTTCTTCACGTCCCACGCGAGCGCGTTGCCGTCCCGGTCGGCCGTGACCATGACAGAACCGTCGCTTGAGAAGGACACCGAGGTGATCGCGGCCCGATGCCGGGACGCCAGGAGCTCCGTCGTGGCGTCCAGGAAGCCGCTCGGCCCGGCGACGTGGAGCGCCAGCTCTCCCGCCGCGTCGCCGCTCACGAACCCGCCCTCCGGTGCCGCCGCGAGAAGCGTGATGCCGGCCTCGTGCGCGCGGAGGGCCTCGAGCGGTGCCCCGCTCTCGGCGTCGAAGAACCGGATCAACCCGTCGGCCTCGCCCAGGGCGAGCACCGCGTCGTCCGGGCTGAAGAGGGCCGTGCCCTCCTCGGAGACGAAGGGCGGGCGGGCCTCTCCGAACACCGCTCGCGGGCGCAAGGTGTTGTGCTTGCCGAGCGCGGCTCGGGCTGGGACCGAGCGTGTTCGCGAGGCGTCGGTCGATCGATCGGCGAGGCGAGACCCGGACGGCGCGCCTCCGCACCCGGCGAGGAGCGCCAAGATCGAGCCGAAGGCGAGGGGACCGAGGACGCGCATGGGGGGGCCCATGGTACGGGCGGACCCGCCGCCAGTCGCCCTCGATCCCGTCTCGAAGCGCCGCTACTCGTGCGCGAGCTCCCAGCGATCCGGCGAGCGCCAGATCCGCGAGCGGAGCAGCTCACGCTCGAACGTGAACTCCTTCGGCAGGCGATCGAAGAACCGATCGAACAGCTCCTCGTGTGCGTGCGCCTCGGTGCGTCCCGCTTCACGTCCGACGGCCATCAGGTCGTAGAAGGTATCGGCGGGGTAGTCGAGGCCCTTCCACTCGATGTCCTCGTAGCGGGGCATCCAGCCGATGGGGCTCTCGACCGCGACCGCTCGCCCGTGCACGCGATCGACGATCCATTTGAGGACGCGCATGTTCTCGCCGAAGCCCGGCCAGAGGAACTTGCCGTCCTCGCCGCGGCGGAACCAGTTCACCCGGAAGATGCGCGGCGGGTTGAACACGCGACGGCCGACGTTGAGCCAGTGCGTGAAATAGTCGGCCATGTTGTAGCCACAGAACGGGAGCATCGCCATCGGGTCGCGCCGCATGGCCGCCTGGCCGATCGCGGCGGCCGTCGCTTCCGACCCCATCGTCGCGGCGAGGTAGACGCCATGGCTCCAGTTGAAGGCCTGGAACACAAGCGGCATGTCCTTGCTCATGCGGCCGCCGAAGACGAATGCGCTGATGGGCACGCCGGCGGGGTTCTCCCAGTCCGGATCGATCGACGGACACTGCCCAGCGGGCGCCGTGAAGCGCGAGTTCGGGTGCGCGGCAGGTCGCCCACAGCCCGGCGTCCAGTCTTTGCCTTGCCAGTCGATCACGTGATCCGGCGGAGTCTTCGTCATGCCCTCCCACCACACGTCGCCGTCGTCCGTGAGGCCGACGTTCGTGAAGATGGTGTTGCGCGTCATCGTGAGCATCGCGTTCGGGTTCGACTCCATGTTCGTACCGGGCGCGACGCCGAAGAACCCTGCCTCCGGGTTGATGGCGCGGAGGGTGCCGTCGGGCCCCTTCTTGATCCACGCGATGTCGTCACCCACCGTGGTGACCTTCCAGCCTTCGAAGCCCTTCGGTGGGACGAGCATGGCGAGGTTCGTCTTGCCGCACGCGCTCGGGAAAGCTGCCGCGAGGTAGGTCTTCTCGCCCTCGGGCGACTCGAGCCCGGAGATGAGCATGTGCTCGGCGAGCCAGCCCTCGTTGCGCGCGACGACCGAGGCGATGCGCAGCGCGAGGCACTTCTTGCCGAGGAGGGCGTTGCCGCCGTAGCCCGACCCGTACGACCAGATCTCCTGCGTGTCGGGGTAGTGAACGATGTACTTCTTCCCGATGTCGGGCTCACACGGCCACGACACGTCCTTCTGGCCGGGCTCGAGCGGAGCGCCGACGGAGTGCATGCAGGGAATGAACGGACCGTCGCCGAGGACGTCGAGCACCTTGGTGCCCATACGGGTCATGATCCGCATGTTGACGACGACGTACGGGCTGTCCGTGATCTCCACACCGATCTTCGCGATGGGCGAGCCGAGCGGGCCCATGCTGAAGGGGATCACGTACATCGTGCGGCCGCGCATGCAGCCGTCGAACACCTTCTCGAGGGTGGCGCGCATCTGCTCGGGCGCAGCCCAGTTGTTCGTCGGTCCGGCGTCTTCTTTGTTCGCCGTGCAGATGAACGTGCGCTCCTCGACGCGCGCGACGTCGGATGGGTGGGAGCGCGCGAGGTAACAGTTGGGCCGCTTCTCGGCGTTGAGGCGGATGAACGTCCCGGCCTCGACCATCGCCGCGCAGAGCCGATCGTACTCCTCTTGCGAGCCGTCGGCCCACACGACGCGGTCCGGCTTGCAGAGGGTCGCCATCCGGTCGACCCAGGCGAGCAGGGCTTCGTTCTTCGTGGGGGGCGTCGTGGCGTGCGTCTTTGCGCTCATTCTCGATCCTTGGCTTGGAGAGGCGCTCGGCCTCGGCCGAGCGGCGAGCAAGAATACGCCCAATCGGCGCCGCCTTCACGTGGTCCTGATCCGGCCGGAAACTCCCCGCGCGGGTGCCCGCGCGCGCAAGTGTTGCGACCCCCCTGGTGCAAGGCGTGCGAGGCCCCGAGCGCTGGGGCCTGCAGCCCGTTCTGCCCCGGGCTGCTCAACGCGGGGAGCCGTCCGGGCTGGCGATGACGACGACGTAACCGTCAGGATCTTCAAGAGCTCTTCATGAGCTCGTCGTAGCGCCGCTGCATCTCCTCGGGCGAGACCTTCTCGATCTCGTGCCCGATCAGCCAGTCGTGTCCGAACGGATCGCGCACCGCGCCGCTCCGCTCGCCGTAGAACTGGTCGCGCAGCGGGCGGACGACCGTGGCCCCGGCTTCGACCGCGCGGGCTACCGCCGCGTCGGCGTCGTCTACGTGCAGGTGCACCGAAACCGACGTGCCGCCGAGGCTCGCGGGGCCGAGGATCCCCATCTCGGGGTACTCCTCCGAGACCATGATGGTCGTGCCGCCGAAGTCGAGCTCGGCGTGGCCGACCCTCCCGCTCGGCTCGGTCAGGCGGAGCTTCTCTCGTGCGCCGAACGCGGCGGTGTAGAAGGCGATCGCGGCCGGCGCGTTCCGGACGCGGAGGTAGGTGAAGGCTTCGTGGATCTTCATCGGTGTCTCCTTGCGCCTCACGATGGCTCCGGCCGAGCCTCCGGTCTTGAACGAAATTTACCCGGGTCGGCGTGACGCCTTGCGCGTCCCCACCGGGACGTGGTTCGGCTCTCGTAGCCCCAGCGCGCGATAAGCTGCTGGCGAGACCCCCGCGAGCGCCGCGAACTCGCGGGACAGGTGCGCCTGATCGGCGTAGCCGGCCTCGAGCGCCGCGTCGGCGAGCGACGCGGGCCGGCCACGGGCGAGGTGCTCGGCCACGCGTTGAAATCGAGCCACGCGCGCGAAGATCTTGGGCGGAAGCCCGACCGCGCGACGGAACAGGTCGATGAAGGCGCGGTGGCTGTAGCCGCTCCGTTCCACGACGGATGCTATCGGACGATCGGCGATGCTGGAGAGCGCATCGGCCACGGCCGGGTGCACGCCGCGCACGCGCGGCAGTCGAGCGAGGAGCAAGGACTCGAGGATGTCCAGGCGGCGCGCGAGCGAGCGCTCCTCGCCGAGCCGTTCTCGGATGCGCCGCGCCTCGGCGCCCCAGACCTCGTCGAGCGGCGTGTGTCGTTCGGCCAGCTCGTCGGCAGGCGCCCCGAACAACAGCGGCGCTGCGCCGGGGCGGAGCTGCGCCCCGACCGCCACCGACGGCACCGCGATGTCTTTCACGCAATATGTGGAGCGCGCTCCGCCGATGACGGCGTGCCCGAGCTCGCGTCGCTCTCCTGCCTCCCAGAGCGCGATGGGCTCCGGCGAGAGGCGGATGGCGACGTGCATGAGCCCCGTCGGGAGAATGTGCTCGCGTGCGCCTGGCGAGCGGGCCTCGCGCCCGTCGCTCGCCCAGAGCCGCTCCACGAACGGGCGCAGCGCGGGCAGCGGCTCACGCGACAGCGTGTGGTGCAGGTGCTCGGGCGCCTCGTCGGGCCGCATCGAGTCGAGGTTAGCACCGTGGCTCCTCGTCGGCTTTGCGAGCCGGGGCTGGCCGCAGGGCGGAGCCGGGCGACCGGGTAACGCGTGCGCGGTGCCCGGTCGCCCGCCCCTCGACCTGGACTACTTGCAGTTGGTCGTGTGCTTCGACTTCGAGCCGTCCGACACCTGGTAGTACCAGACCTGCTTGCCCTTGCCGTTCTTCTGGCAGATCTCCGACTTCACGCGCTCACGGAGGTGCTTGCCGCACTCGACGTAGTCGTGACCGGCACCCTTGGCGTCGCACGCCTGCACGTCGAGCACCGTCGATTGGTCCGCGGCATAAGCAGCGACGTAGCCCTTCTGTCCCGCGTGCTTCGCCTCTGCCCTCGAGTCGCCGAAGGCAGGGACAGCTGCGAGCGTGAGAGCGGTGACGAACAGGGGGAAGCTGAGCTTGTTCATGTCGTGTGTCCTCCAATGGTCGCGTTGCGCGGCCACGCGGACCCACTGCAGCCCGCGTGCCGCGGGCTGTCCGTCGCCAGATCGCGCAGAAGGGCGTGGCGCCGCGCGAGGAGGGTGTGGACGGGGTGTCCAGTTTGGACTGAGAGTCCACGCGTGTGGACGGCAGGGTGGTAGCCTTCGCCCCTCCGGACGAAGCGATGAGCCAACCCAGTGGGACGGTCGACTATGGGCGCGCGGTAGTCAGGCGTCGCCCCCGCCTGACGCTCGGGGACGGTACGACCTTCGTGATCGAGCAAGCGACCTTGGTGGGGTCTGCACAGGACGCCGCGATCGTCCTCGATGACAGAACGGTCTCTCGGATCCATGCCGAGCTGGAACCACGCAAGGACGGCCTCTGGGTCCGCGATCTGGGGAGCAAGAACGGCACGTTCATCGAGGAGGTGCGGATCGAGTCGGGGCGGATCCCGCCGAGCGGCGGCCGGCTCCGATTCGGTGGGCTCACGGGGCATGTGACGTACGACGCTGCCGAGCCGGTCGAGATCTGGAAGGACGAGCGCTTCGGGCCGCTCCTCGGCGGCACGGCGATCATGCGCGAGCTCTTCGGGCGTCTCGCCCGCATCGCCCCGACGGACGCGGCCGTTCTGGTGCAAGGGGAGACCGGCACGGGCAAGGAGCTCGTCGCGCGCGCCGTTCATGAGGCATCACCTCGCGCGGGTCATCCCTTCGTGATCGTGGACTGCGGAGCGCTGCCGGAGAACCTGCTCGAAGCCGAGCTCTTCGGACACGCCAAGGGCGCTTTCACGGGAGCGGTCGGGGCGCGCGCCGGAGCCATCGAGGCGGCGGACGGGGGGACCGTGTTCCTCGATGAGATCGGGGAGCTCCCTCTCGCCGTCCAGCCGAAGCTCCTTCGCGTCCTCGAGTCGAAGCAGGTCCGGCGGCTGGGTGAGACCGCCCACCGCTCCGTCGACGTTCGCTTCGTCTCGGCCACACACCGCGACCTCTCGCGGATGGTCAACGCCGGCGGGTTCCGGGAGGATCTGTATTTTCGACTGGCGGTGTTGATGGTGACGGTTCCACCCCTGAGGGACCGGTCGGACGACATCCCGATGCTCTTTCAGCACCTGATTCGCACCGCCAAGTCGTCGGGGGCGGAGCTGACGCAGGAGCAGCTCGCGCGCCTTCGCGAGCTGCCCTGGATGGGGAACGTGCGCGAGCTCCGGAACTTCGCGGAGCGGGTCCGTGCGCTTGGCGCGGAGGATGCCTTCGCGATGATGCGCGGCGCCGGGCCCAAACCGCCGCCGCAGCCCACCATGGATACGCCTTCCACTCCGCCGCCGGACGTCCCGTCCCCCGACAGTCCAGCGCAAGCCACGGAGATCGACTTCGACCGCCCCTACAAGGAGGTCCGCGAGGAGTGGATCGACTATCTCGAGCGTGCGTATTTCAGGCGCTTGCTCGAGCGACATGGTCGCAACGTGTCGGAAGCAGCGCAGGCTGCAGGGGTCGACCGGACCTACGTCTACCGGTTGATCCGTCGATACGGCATCTAGTTTGGTGAGCGGGCCCTCACTGGAGCCCTTCGACCACGAAGAGCGTGGAGAGCTGTCTTCCCAGCCGCGCGTGCCTCGCGCTCGAAGCGACGGATACTCTCTGCGTCGCGGGTGCCGTCGGCCCGAAGCACCTTCAGCGCCACGTCGCGGTCGAGCTCGGTATCCCGAGCCCGGTAGACCTCGCCCATCCCGCCGGCTCCGAGGAGCTCGTTCAAGACGAAGCGACCGATGCGCGTGCCGGCGGTGAGAGTCAACGAAGCGAGGCTGATACAGCCTGCCGGACGCCGTGAACCGCCGAGCTCGCCAAGCTCGTCGACCCCGAGAAGCTCATGGGGCTCTCCGCCGAGCTGCCGCGCCTTTCAAGGGCAGGTCGGCGCGACCTGCCCGTCCGAGCCCGTGCTGACATACGCGTCAGCAACGTAGCCGGTCCCGATGAAGTCCCAGAGCTTCGACGTCCCGAACGTGCCGGTGACCTTGCTGCCGATCTTCTGACACGTGATCGTGACCACTGCGCCGTCCGCCACCACGCCGACCTGTTCGGCGTTCGTGCTCGGCGACTTGCGCACCTTGAGGTTCGCGCCGCTCGTCTCGATCGTGCCGACCACGCCATCGTCTCCGCCGCCACACGAGTTGTGGCTCGTGTAGCTCTTCTCGCCGAAGAAGAGCGCCGTCTTTCCGTTGAAGACCGGCTTCTGGTTCACGCCGTTGAGTCGCTGCTCGTAGTGGAGGTGCGGGCCGCTCGAGCCGCCCGTGCTGCCCACCGTCCCGATCTTCTTGCCGCGCGCGACCACCTGCCCGACCGAGACCGTCTGCGTGCTCAGGTGCGCGTAACGCGTCCGATAGCCGCCGCCGTGATCGATCTCGATCCACTTTCCGTAGCTGTCGTTGCCCTCGTTATCCACGCGGGTCACCGTGCCGCCGGCCGAGGCCACCACCACGTCGCCAAGATCGTTCGTCCGATTGAAGTCGACCGAGAGCTGTGGACTGTGGTTCGTCCGCGTCTCTCCGAGCCAGGTCTGCCCGCAGGGGAAGGGGAGCTGGAAGCCTACGGACAGGCCCTCCGCGTCGTCCTCCGTCTCCTCTCCGGCGGTGTCCTCCGCCTCATCCAAATCGCTGGGAGCGCAGCCGGTTCCGAGGACCACGGCGACACCCACAGACAACCACCAGGGCAAGAGCTTCGTTGTTCTGTGTTTTCTCACGGCGGGCGCTCAAGCATCGCCTGTGCCCGCGCCGTCATGACGGCGCCGTCCTGCTCTTTGCCGCGGAATCTTGCGCGTCTCATCGCTCGGACGGGGAAGGCCGCCCGGGCGTGGTTGCTCCACGCAGACGCTCTGGATCCAGGACGGCGCCCCCTCCAAGCGGCGGCGCACCGTCTCGCCCGGTGTAGGACTCCTGCGTGAGACGCGACCGGCTCACCCGCGGCGCTGCGACGCCGCCGCCGTGAGGGAGAGGAAGCGCGGGTCCGAACGATAGGGCGCGAAGTCCTCCTCGTTCGAGAAGTACTCCAGGAAGGAGGGGTCTTTCGCGAGCGTCTCGGCCATGTGAGAGAAGACTTGCTCGGCGCGGCCGAGCTTGGCGTGGCAAGCGCTGAGCATGTAGTCCGCGTACGCGTCGCCGGTCATCGCCTTGAAGCGCTCGAAGTCGGCGAGCGCGTCCTGGGCCCGGTCGACGTGGAAGAGCGCGAGGCCGCGGAGCAAGTAGAGGTCCGGGATCTGGCGCATCGAGAGCGCTCGATCCAGGTCCGGCAGCGCCTCGCCGTACCGGCCGAGCTCGTCGACCAGAAGCTTCGCCCGCAGGTGGTACGGTCCGGGGTGATCGGGGTAGAGCTCGATCGAGCGGGCGTGATCGGCGACGGCTCGCTCCAGGTTCGCCTTGCGCTCGTCTCCCTCTGCGTGAAGACCGGCCCAGCACATCGCCCGATGAAAGTGGTACTGCGCCTGGTTCTCCGGTGGCTCCCCGAGCTCGATCGCCTTCGTGTAGTCCGCGATCGCTTCCTCGAGCCGCCCGAGCTTCTGAAGCGCAAACGCCCGCTGGGCGTACATCGTCACGTACCGCTGCCTGAAGTGATCGTCGATCGCGATCCCCTCCGAGAACTTCTGCACGGCGAGCTCGAGGTCACCGGTCTGCACGGCTTGTTCCCCCTCGGCGTAGAGCCCCTGGAGCTTCTGGAACGCACCGGGGACGGCGTGCATCGGGCGATCGGTCATCGTCCGTGTTTTCACCCGGCCGAACGGGAAAGGGAAGGCCCTGCTCCACCCGGGGGCGTCGAGCCTCCCTCACCGAACCGCCTGAGCAGGGCGCGGTTGGCCGGCTCGGAGAACGCGCGCGCCACGAGCGCTCCGAGCAGCCAAGAGCTCGCCACGGCCGGCGCGTACCACCAGAAGCCGGCTCGCATCGCGCCGCCGGCAGCTTCGAAGCACTCGAGCACGGCAAACACCACGAACATGTGGGTCAGGTAGATCTCGTAGCTGAGCTGGCCGAACGACCGCAGCCAACCGAAGCCGCGGACAGGCGCGCGAGAAGCTCGCTGCCGCCAATGGCAACCGAGCACGAGACACGCGGCCGAGAGTGTCAGCACCAGCATGATGCCGTCGCGCAGGGCTCGCCAGAGGACGTCGCCCGCGAGGAACACGCTTGCGAGACCCAGGCCGCCCGCCACGCAGAGAGCGGCTGCGAGCTTCGGGCCACCGGTGAAGCGGTGCCCCGCCATGGCGGCCAGGATACCCATTGCAATGGCGGCCATGCCCGGCAGGTATGCCTTCTCCTGCCAGATTTCGTTGCCAGCCAGGGCGGCGCGGGTGAACGGCAGGGACAGCGCCAGCAACGCGAGGCCGACCACGAGCGCGCGCCCGCCGCGCAGCAGTCTGCACACGACCGGGAACCCGAGGTAGAACACCTCCTCGATCGAGAGCGACCACAATACGTCCCAGCCGCCTGGCAGCCAACCGGTCTTGCCCTCGTACCAGTTCAGAAAGAAGCCCAAGGCGGAGATGGCGGCGCCACCGAGAGATTGGCCGTTCCCCATGATCACGTAGTGCTCGACGCGGCCGACGTGCATCGCGCTGAGGATTGCCACGAGCGCCAGCAGGCACGGCGCGATTCGCGCCAGGCGACGGGCGTAGAACGCGCGCAGGTCGATCGTGGCCAAGGACCCCCAGCGCGTCATCGAATGACTCGTGATGAGGAACCCCGAAATCACGAAGAACACGAAGACGGCCTCATAGCCGTTGTAAGCGAGCGCGGCGAGCAAGCGCCCGGGCAGGTAGTCGGCCAGCGCGGTCCGCTTCAACGGTATTCGAAGGGCGAGGTGGTGCACGACGACGAGCAGAATCGAGAGGCCGCGGAGGGCGTCGATGCCTCCGTTGCGCTCCAAACGGGGCGGACGCGAAACATGTTTGCTCATTGCGCGCACCGAGGCGCCAGTCGCCATCGCCCGACTTCGAGCCGAGAAACCTGCCAGCACATGGGCCGACAGTAGACAGCCTCACCCGAGGACGTGCGTAGGAGCTTCGATGGCTTTTCTGTGGCAGCGGCCGAACGCTCGCCCGGAGCTGAGGTTCGCGCACCGAGTCACTTTGGCGTGCACGCCGACGCCGCCGTTACGGGCCAGCCACGAGGTCCAGGTACGCAGTCGTAACGGCGCGTCCGGCGAAGTCCGTGTAATCGGTCGCCTGCGAAGACGCGGCGGGGTTGTGGGGCTCGGTGGTGATCACGGTCATGTGCAGGCACCACACGGCCGTCGCCAGGCAACCGGAGCCGGTCGCGTCGATCTCATGGTAGCCGCCTTTGTCCGCGTAGGTGGCCCCGAGCGAGGCCATCGTCGGTTGATTGGGCGACCAGGTGACCACACCCGGGTCGTAAGCAGCGACGAAGTAGGCGCGGTCGAGGCGGTCCACGATCGCGCTCGAGAGACCGGACGCGCCGCCGTCGAGGTTGAAGTAGGTGACGCGGCCGGCGGTGACGTCTGTCGGGTCGAAGCCGCCTTCGAGCTGACCGAGCAGCTCGTGTGCGACGAAGCTGCCCGAGGAGTGTGCCGCGACGACGACCCTGCTCGGGGACGGCCCGAGCCGATCGACGATCGCCTCGGCGACCCTGGAGTTGCCGATCTCCAGCCCCGTGTATCCGACGTCGGCCGGACCTTGCACCGCGAAGACGTGGCGTACACCTGCGTCTCGGAGCCGCGCGCGGTAGAGCGCCTCGACCCACGCCTCGGCCGCGTCCCTCGGGATGCCATACCCCGCGTAACCGACGAAGACGCTCTCGCCACGCGGGTTCAGCGTGTCCTTCGAGGCGACGCCGAAGCCCACGTCGTCGCCGGTCTCCCAGGGCACGTCGTCGAAGTCGGGCTCGAGCGCGCCCCCGGCGCCTGCGGTTCCGTCGCCTCCGGCGCCGCCTTGCCCGAAGGCGCCTCCTGCACCCGCGCCGCCGCCGCCGGTGGTCGCACCGCCGTCGTCGTTCCGGCCTCCGGAGGTCTCGCCCGCGCCGCTCGGGGCGCAGGCGCACAAGAGCAGGGATCCGATCAGCGTCAACGGCCGAAGCACGGGGTCATGATTTCACATCGGGCGTCGCCCGTGGGCGCGATGTGGGAGCCGGAGCCGCTCCGCAGAGGCCGTCACGGCACGGTGTGTGGGAGGAACGACGGAGCGAGCCGTTGATGGAGGCGCTCAGGGCGGGGGCAAGGCGGTCCTGCGGATGAAGACGTAGGGGCCCTGGGTCGCGCCCCAGACCTGCGTATCGGTGTCGTCGTAGCCGCGGTCCCACGACTCGAGGGCGACCTCGTCGAGCGTGACCTCGCTCGTCGCATACGAAGCGCCCTGCCGAACACCAGCACGACCCACGTGGCGCGGCTCACGGCTCACCTCCATCCCGCTTCCAGGTCAGCTCGAGCGCGAGCTCCTCGCGATCTCCCTCGACCTCGTGCTCGATCTGGAGCGCCGCCGTCGTCGGGACGACGAAGCGCCGGCTCACCACCTGGATCCGAAACGGCTCGCCATTTTCGAGCGCGTCGGCCAGCCGGCGCAACGTGTCGACGAAGCGCGCGCGATCGACCGCCGACTCCACGTCTCTGTCGCTCATGTGTCGGCGGTCGCACGACCGAGGTCCCGGCGCAAGGGCGCCCCCTGGCTTCCGCGACCACTTGTGCGTCATGCGCGACGCACGACGGCCTGGACGGGGCGCGGCGCAACATCGATCCGCATGAGCGGCGCCCGCTCGGATAGCCCGGACGGCGCCGAAGCCGGTCGGCTTCTCGGCGCTCGGCTACGGCGCGGTGGACGCGGGCTTCACCTGGGCGGGCGCCCTCGGCGCTCGAGAGCTCGTGACATTCACCTCGCTGAACAATGGTGGCGACTCTGCCAACCTTCCGTCAGCAAAGTCCATCGCGACGAGCACGTGGGAGCGATAGCCTTCGCCCATGCGCTCGTTCGCCCGTGCTCTCCCTGCCCTCGCCTTGCTCGTGCTCGCCTGCCGCTCGAAGGCGGGGCCACCCTCCGCCGCGAAGGAGGACTGCACGCGGTTCGTCGACCTCTCCGGTCGGTTCGCCGACAAGCTACCCAGGGCCGACCTTCGCGACGCGAACAGCGCGCGAGAGGCAGCCAAGGGCCTCCGCGAGTATCGAACCAAGCTCGACGCGATCCCCGTGAGCGATCGCACGCTCAACAATCTCCTCGTCGATTACAGCGAGCAGCTCGATCGAATGGCAAAGGCGCTCGACGAGTACGGCAACGCGCGAGACTCGGACCTCATCGCCGCGCACAAGAAGCTCGAAGCCGAGCTCATCGCGGAGCACAAGTACGTCAACAGCATCAACGAGTACTGCCAGGTCGAGGTCGGCCGCGGCCGCTTCGAAAAGGACATGTTCAAACCCTGAGGGTCACACCTGGGCGATGGACGACGTGACCCTGCGGCTCTCGCCCGCCAGCTCGGCGGTGGGGCCTTCTTGGCGGGCCTACCCGGATATCGGATCATGGCACGATGACCCGAATCGCGATCCTTGCCGTCTCCGCGGCCGCGCTTGCCGCGTCCGGATGCTCCGCGAAAAATCCAGTCGAGCCCGGCACGTACACGAGCCACGAGGCGCCTCACGCGGACATCCGGCTGACCGTCGACTCGAACAAGGAGAGCGTGACGTTCGCCATGCCTGGCGGAGGGGAGGTGAAGCGGAAGGCCGTCGCCTGGGAGGCATCGAAATGGCCGACGCTCTGCCCGAGGGGTATGCAGGACACGAGCTCCGAGGTGCTCGATCTGGGCGACGCACCGCTCGAGCTCGCCGGCACCAGGATCGAGCGGCCCGTGCTCGTCGCCAACTGCCTCCACAAGCCCATCCTCGAGCTGATGTCGCGCGACGCTGGAGGAGAGATCGTCAAGCCGGAGATCGTCGCCTTCGAGCGATGAGAGGTCTTGCCGACGAGGCGATCATCGCTTGCGCTGAGCTCGCGGCGCCGGCGGAGCAGGCAAGAGCCCCGCTCGGCGCATGCCCTTGACGAGCTTGCGGCCGAAGTCCGGCGTCCGGGTGTCGTAGGACTTCATGGCGACGTTGTAGCGAGCCAGAGCCTCCTCCGCGCCCTTCTGGCCGAGCGCCGCGAGGTGCTCCGCTGGCGTGGTGAGCGCGACCACGGCGACGGCTGCGGCGCACCATGTCGTCGTGAGGAGCGTGTCGTCCTCGGCGATGGCAGCCAGGAGACCGAGCGCGCCCCGATCGTTCTTGATTCGGAGGACACCGCAGGCGAGCTGGATGACCTGGTTGCGCTCGAGCGAGGCGTTCGCGCCGCGCGCCGTGCTCCCCGGAACGGTCTTGCTCGGGAGGATCGAGCCTTCGAGCAGCGCGCGGACGCGGGCCCCGACGTCCGCGCGATCCATCTCGCAGAGCGCTCCGGCCGCTGCGTTGCGCATCTCCGGCTTCGCGTGCGACGGAAGCTCGCCGGAGCCCGGCAACCCGGCGCCGACGAAGTAGCGTAGCGCCGCGTCGAGCGCGGGCTCCGAGCGCGCGCGGCCAAGCGCGACGAGCGCCCCGACGCGCGCCGTGAACACCACAGGCGCGTCGAGCAGCGCCAGGGCGATCGACGTGCCGAGCGCCTCGTCGACCGCGATGACGAACGCTGCGACCAGACCGAGGAGGGTGCCTCGGTCCTCCGTGGACAGCGATGGCGAGCCTGCGAGCGCGTCGAGCCGCGAGCCGGACGACGGCAAGATCCGATCTGGCGCCATGACCTGCCCTCTCCACCGGATCCAAGCGCGGGGCGTCGCGGAGTCGAGATCTGCCTTCGTTGCCCTCGCGAGCCGCGCGAAGGCGGCGTCGAGGATCGCGCCTGCATCGGGGGGCAGGAGCGGGCGCAGCGCGCTCGCGTCCGGCGGCGCCCCGCCGCGCGCAGCGATTCGTGTCTCGACCTCGCGCTCCTCCGCCTCACGCTGGCGGGCCTCGAGCCGCGCGAGCACACGTCGCATGCCCGCAGACGCCTCGAGGTCCTTGCCGAGCGCCTCCATCTTTGCGCGCCCACCCTTCAGTGTGAGCTGCCACGACGTACCGGTTCCGTATCCAGCGAACGTGATCTTCCCGGTGCCGCCCGTCGCGGCGGCGGCAGCGAGCGCAGACGCGATCGAGAAGCCGAGGTGGTCGCCGAGCACCGTGCGGCTCGAGACGAACGCAGCGACGTCGAGTCCCCCTTCGGTAGGGGTCAGCTCGACGAGCTCACCCGACTTCCGAGCGTCGGATGTCGCGCGATCGAGCGCCTCGCGAACGGTGGTCGCCGGCATGCGGCGCGGTGGGCCAAATGGGTCGGGCAGGTCCCGGCCGTGGGCAGCGGTGATCGTCGTCGCCTCCCACGCCGTCCTCGCTGACGCGGTGAGCTTCAACGTGCCCCAGATGGCGAGGTCCCAACCCATAGCCAACGGACAGGCTACCGGGTCCCACGACCACGCGACACCGTCGCAGCTCGTGCCGGGTTGCTCTCTGTTGCGAGCCGCTCGGGGCAGCGGCGGGCCGCTGAAGCCGATGCGCTGCGGTGGCGATACGGACTACGCTCCTGGGCGCGTGCGCAAAGTCCTCGTCGTCTACTGCCACCCGAACCCCAAGAGCTACACCCACGCCGTGCTCGGCGCGGTCGAGGCGGGGTTACACGCGGGCGGGGCCGAGGTCGACCGAATCGATCTGCACGCCGAGGGGTTCGACCCGGTGCTTGTCGTCGATGAACGGCGGCGGCGGCGCGACCTCGACAAGGTCGAGGGAACGCAACGCCACCGAGAGCTGCTCGCGTGGTGTGACGCCCTGGTGCTCGTCTATCCAGTGTGGTGGGGAGGCTTCCCCGCAATGCTGAAGGGCTTCATCGATCGCGTGTTCGTGTCGGGGCTGACCTACTCGTTCGAGGGCCGCCCGAAGGACGCGGTGCTTCCGGATGGGCTCATGCGCGGTAAAGATGCGCACTTCTTCTACACCCTCGACTCGCCCCCGCTGATCGCATGGCTCGACCCGGGCTGGTGGTCGAGCTACTTCACCGTGTTCAAATATTGCGGTTTCAGCTCGGTTCGCCGCAACTACCTCGCGCGGCTCAAGCTCACGTCGCCGGAGACGCGCGCAGCTTGGCTGCGGGAGGTCACGCGGCGCGCGCGGCGGATCGCCGGAGCTTGAGCGCTGCTCCTGCCTCCACCCGGGGGGTGCTCGCGCGGCTTCGCCGCGCTGCGCTCCCCCGCCTCCTCCAAATCCGTGCTCGCGCGCGCCAAAGCGCGCGCGCTTGCGCGCGGATGGAGGAGGACCGAGGCTGGGAGGTCGAGCCGACTGGGAGGTAAGACCCTGCGGTGTGACCGATCGACGACGGCGGGATGCGGCGTGAGCGGATTCATGCCCGGCGCGCGCAAGCGCGCCGCTCAGCCGAGCGTCTTCTTGAACGCTGCGGGCGTCATCGCTTCGAGCTCGAGCCCGAAGGC